>OGPW01000640.1_pt1 | contig 27323 bp, 25 predicted proteins | sample 1553061 | NCBI WGS metagenome assembly OGPW01 (sample SAMEA2580292, study PRJEB22360) | human gut metagenome | biome: human gut; feature: human-associated habitat; material: faeces | place: Denmark | collected 2008/2010
GGCTCGCGAACGTGGCGGACTCCATCGAAACCAACGTGATGGGTTCGGTCCATGCTACGCTGAAGGGGAACGGCAAGGCTCCTTCGGTCATGATCGCAGCTCACATGGACGAAGTGGGCCTCATGGTCACCTATATAAGCGAAGAGGGTTTCTTGAGCGTTGCTGCGGTGGGCGGCGTTGATGCTGCGATACTGCCGGGCATGCGTGTTGATGTCCACACGAAACAAGGTACGTTGCGCGGCGTGGTCGGAAGGAAACCGATTCATCTTATCAGCCCTGATGAGCGTAAGAATGTCACCGCGCTCGACGATCTTGTGATCGATCTGGGCATGTCAGCGAAGCATGTGAAGAAAGCGGTCTCCATCGGCGATGTGATCACCTACGGAGTCGGCTTCGAAGAGTTCGGCGATGGTATGGCGGTCTCGCGCGGCTTCGATGACAAGATGGGCGTCTATATCGCGGTGCGCGTGCTCGAAGAGCTTGCGAAAGCGGGCGGAGCGCCAGGCGATTACATCTGTGCCGCAACGGTCCAGGAAGAGATCGGGTTGCGTGGCGGAACCACCTCCGCCTATGGGGTGCACCCTGATATCGCGATCGCGCTCGATGTCACGCATGCTACGGATTATCCTGGCATCGACCCGACGAAGTACGGCAAGCTCGCCTGCGGTGAAGGTCCGGTCATCGCGCGTGGACCGAATATCAATCCTGTTGTCTTCGATCGCTTGAAGGCAGCCGCTAAAAAGGCGAAGGTTCCCGTTCAGATCGAAGCTGAACCGCGGGTCACGGGAACCGATGCAGCTGCGATGCAGATTCAGCGTGGCGGAAAGGCAACCGGCCTCGTTTCGGTCGCGTTGCGCTATATGCATACCCCCACTGAGGTCATCGCGCTTAAAGATCTTGAAGCGTGCGTAGAACTTCTGGTGCAGTTCATCCTCGACCTCGATGAAGAGGTCTCGTTCGTCCCTGGTCTGTAGCCATGTCGCGCGTCGATACGCTCATAGCGAAGAATCGTCGTGCGCTGCACGATTACGAGATCTTGGAAACCTACGAGGCGGGCATCGTGCTCACGGGTACCGAGGTGTGCTCGCTTCGTGAGAATAACTGCCAGCTCACGGACTGCTTTGCGCTCGTTCGCAATGGGGAAGTATGGTTGCATAATCTTCATATCGCGCCCTATTCCCATGGCAATATCGCCAACCCCGACCCTGATCGCGTGCGCAAGCTCTTGCTCCATCGCAATCAGATCCGCGATCTTGTGCGCAAGACCCAGGAGAAGGGCATGGCACTTGTGCCGCTCAAGATCTATTTCGATAAGAATTCACGCGTGAAGATCGAGTTGGCGGCCGCACGAGGCAAGAAGCTCTACGATAAACGCGCAGCGATGGCTGAGCGCGATTCGAAACGCGAGATCGATCGGGCGCTCAAAGCGCGCAATCGTTCGTATTAGGAAAGGATGCCGTTATGAATGAAGCGGTCAAGACCATGATCGAGCGCCTTCATGCTCGATTGGACGATCTTTCGGTTGTGGTAGATGGCGTTCCGTATGAGCTTGCGGGCTATGACAAGAAGCTCGATAAGATCGATGACCAGATCTATCTCATCGAATGCGAGATCGAGAAGAAGACCGCCAAAAGCGTTCCGCTCGAACCCGTGAGCGAAGCAGAGTCGGCTGCGTTCGATAATGCAACGCAAGCAAAGGACCCCAAGCGCACCGCAGCAGCTTCGAGCTCTGTATCTGAGTCTGAAGAAGGGGTGGACGAGAAGAAGGAAGAGGGATTCCTTACTGATTCTGCGAAAGAGACGATCGCAGGAGCAACGAAGAAGCTCAACTCCTTCTATAAGGAGGGCAAGGAGGTCATGGGCGAGTTCTCTGAAGCCTTTGGCGATATCAAAGAGGCGCTCCCAGGCAATCCTTTCAAGAAGCGTCGTTAGTGCGTAGCTAGGGGAGCAGGACGAGAAGCGTCCAAAGCGAACCTAGAAGCGTTCATGTTGAACCTACAGGCGCTCATGCAGTTAGGTGTTAAAGAAAGAGGAGGTCACCGACGTGTGTCGATGACCTCCTCTTGTTTCGCAAGTAGTGCGAAGCGATCGATCATGAAAGGCTATTTTGCCTCACGCATGGCCTCATCGAATTCGCCAGCGGTCTCAGCAGCTGCCGCAGCTGCGCCTTCATCGCCCATGGCGTCGAAGTCTTCAACGGCGGTTTCTGCTTCAGCGCGAATATCGTACTCGAGCTTTTCGAGGTCTGCGCGTGCGATGCGATCTTTTTCTTCATTTGAGATATCCATGATGAACACCCTCCCCAAAGTGGTTCTTTTGATACTTCTATTGTAGTATTACGCACGTGAAATGCGATTACCGCAGGGTGACCGTTTCTTTTCGTCTTGGCTACAACCTTCCGCATGACGCCGGATAGCTCACTTAGGCGAAAAAATGCTCGTTTTCATCTTGGGTGCTCCTCTTACCTGTGGTATAGTGCTAGGGCTTGTTTGAAACATACGGCATAACCATGCCTGTGAACATTGAACGATAAATGGAGTTGATCAAGAATGTCCAAAGTATGTGAGATCTGCGGTAAAGCACCGAGCGCTGGTCGTAATGTCAGCCATTCTCATCGTGTCACCAATCGTACCTTCCGTCCGAACATCCAGAAGGTCACGATCAAGCTCAATGGCAAGGTCAAACGCGCGAACGTTTGCACGAAGTGCCTCAAAGCAGGTAACGTCGAGCGCGCATAACAGCCATTCTCGTCCTGTTCTCGAAGACCACTCATGATGGGTGGTCTTTTTTGTGTAAAATGAAGCTCTAGCCCTAACTGGCGTGGTCATTCCTGACCATTGCCTATCGAAAGGAGCGCTATGAATACCGATATTCCTGGAGACCTGATCGTCTCTGAAGAGGTTCTGGCAGATATCGCTGGACATGCTGCTCTCCAGTGCTATGGCGTGGTTGGCATGGCTCAACCAGCTGCCGCTAATGGTCTTGCGAAATTCCTTCCCCAGTCTCCCTTGCGCAAGGGTGTCATCGTCTCAGTGGACGAAGATGGGGTGCTCATCAGCCTCTATGTCGTTCTGGAGCATGGGGTCAACATCAATGTCGTATCGACCAATCTCGTCGATCAGGTTACCTTCGCACTTGAAGAATTCGTTCAAGCCCCGCTCAAGGGAATCGATGTGCACGTACAGGGAATCAAAGTTCGTTAGAGCTATTCGCTCGAAGCTGAATCGCTCACACGAGGAGTCATTTGAATGAGTAATTACAGTTCCAATGATGTGGCAAACGCCATCGCCGCTGCCGCAAAAGCTTTGGATGCACGCAAGGATGAGATCAATCGATTGAACGTTTTCCCCGTACCGGATGGCGATACGGGAACGAACATGTCGCTCACGCTTGCCATGGTCGTGGAAAACCTTGCCGCGTTGCCGATCGGCGCTTCGAATGCCGACAAGCGCCGCGCCATCACCACTGGTGCGCTCATGGGTGCACGTGGCAATTCCGGTGTCATCACCTCGCAGATCCTGCGCGGTCTGTGCGAAGGCTTCGATGGCCATGAAGATTTCGATATCGATGCGATCGGCGATGCTTTCGCTAAAGCGGTCGAAGTTGCCTTCAACGCGGTACGCAAGCCAGTCGAAGGCACGATCCTCACGGTGCTGCGCGATACGGCGGAAGCGGCCCGCCCCGCGAAGAAGAACCGCCCAAGCCTTGAAGAGTATCTGCAGAATATCGTGAACGCTGCGTATGCTTCCGTTCAGCGCACGCCCGACCTGCTTCCGGTCTTAAAGGAAAATGGTGTGGTCGACGCGGGTGGCTATGGCCTTGCGATCTTCTTCGACTCGTTCGTTGCTGCTCTTACAGGTCGTACCGAGGCGCTCGTCGATGAGATGGCGTTCGCGCGTACGGCTGCTCCAAAGGCAGAAATCGAGCAGATCAACGACTGGGAAGGTTCGAATTATACCTACTGCAACGAATTCCTCGTCCATACGGATGATCTCGATCAAGACGCAGCGCTCGACTTCCTCCAGACGATGGGCGATTGCGAACTGTGCGTCGGCAATGCGCCGGTCTATAAGGTGCATGTCCACTCGAACACGCCGAACAAAGTACTCGAGTACTTCCTCGATCGTGGTGCGGTCTCCGAAGTCCATATCCACAACATGAAGCTTCAAAGTGCGGCCCGTAGTGCTTCGCTTGAAGAAGATCAGGCCCAGGAGCGCAAGCCCATCGGTCTCGTTGCGGTCTGCGCAGGTTCAGGCAATGCTGCTATCCTTGAGAGCCTTGGTGTTGATGTGGTCGTTTCTGGTGGTCAAACCATGAATCCTTCCACGAAGGAATTGCTCGATGCGGTCAATCGCGTCAACGCCGATGCGGTCATCATCCTTCCTAATAATAAGAACATCATCATGGCTTCTCAGAGCTGTGCTGATGTTTCCGAAAAGCCCTGTGCGGTCGTTCCAACGACGAGCGTGCCTGAGGCATTCTCCGCCCTGTTCGTTTTCGACGAGAACGCTTCGCTTGAAGATAACGTTGAAGAGATGACCGAAGTAGCGGGTGAAGTGAAGACAGGTGAGGTAACGTGCGCGATCAAAGACGCAAAGGACGCTCACGGCAATCCCATCAAAGAGGGCGATACGATCGGTATCGCAGATGGTTCGATCGAAGTGGTGAGCGATAGCGTAGTCGATGCAACGCTTGGAATCCTGGCTGCTATGGAAGCCGAAGATGCCGACACGCTCACGATCCTTGCAGGTGAGGACCTTTCGCAAGAAGCGTTCGATTCGATCGTCGAGCGCATCGAAGAGGCGTATGAGGACATCGAGATCGACCCGCATCGTGGTGAGCAGCCGCTCTATCCGATCATCCTTTCGCTCGAATAGGTGGGTAACGTGCGCGAGGGCATAGCATCTTCCCAAACGAAAAAGGCGGCTCAGAAACGAGGTTCTGACCGCCTTTCTGCTACTTTGCGCTTCGATGGACCTGTTGAGGCCGTTTCCCAGGTAAGCCCTCAGCGCGCGCGTGCATTAGCAGTGCGCGGGATCGAAGTGGTACGCGACCTGCTCGATCGGTTTCCCCGTCGCTATCTCGACATGTCCCAGGTGGTCACTATCGCGCAGGCGACCATCGGGCTTTCTTGCACGCTCGTTGCGCGCATCTATGAAACGAAGGTGAAGAAGCCTCGTCGCAATCTGAACATCCTTGAGATCACGCTTCTCGACAGCACGGGCACGCTCATCGTGACCTGCTTCAATCAGCCTTGGCTTGCGGATAAGCTGCATAAGGACGACCTGGTGAGCGTATCGGGTACGATCGAATTCAACTATGGGTTCAAGCGTATGACGAACCCCATTCTCACCCATCTTGAAGAAGCAGGGGAGGCGCATGGCATCATCCAAGCCTTCCACGGATCGATCAATAAGCTCAGCCCGTCGATCGTGAAGCGCATGATCGCTCACGCGCTCGAGGAAGTGCGCGGCCTCTATGATCCCTTGCCGCTCTCGCTGCGCGAACGCTATCGGCTTTGTTCCCGCTATCAGGCCTACCGTGCGATCCATTTCCCAGAGAGCATCGAAGAGGTAAACATGGCGCGCAGGCGTTTACTCTATGAGGAATTGTTCTTCCTCGAGCTTCAGCTCATCACCGAACAGCGCGAGCATGCAGAGCGATTTCCCGGTTTCGAGCAGGGCGCAAATGAAGCGCTCGTAAACGAACTGGCACAAGTTCTGCCCTTCGAGCTTACCAGCGAGCAGGCGTGCGCTCGCGATGAGATCTGGGCAGATATGGCTGTCCCCAAAGCGATGGATCGCTTGCTCTTAGGAGATGTGGGCACGGGCAAGACGATCGTGGCATTTTGTGCGCTGGTCTGTGCGGCACGCCATGGTCATCAGGCGGTCATGGTCGGTCCTACCGAGATCTTGGTGAAGCAGTATGCGCGCTCGCTCGGTCCGCTCCTCGACCGTCTGGGCGTATCATGGTGCCTGCTCACGTCAACGACCCCAACAGATGAGAAGGAGCGCTCTCTCCAAGCGCTTGCAGAAGGGCAGGTTTCGATCTGTTTCGGCACCCATGCCGTATTCGAGCCTTCGGTACAGTTTGCTGATTGCTCGTTCGTATGCTTCGATGAGCAGCAACGCTTCGGTGTCGAACAGCGCGAAGCGCTTTTGGCGAAAGCTCCTGGTGCCGATGTCCTTTCGATGAGCGCAACACCTATCCCGCGTTCGCTTGCCCTTGCGCTCTATGGTACGACGGCGATCAGTTATCTGCGCAAACCACCGCAAATCAAGAGCTCCCGCACTACTATGGTGCTTCCTTTCACCGAAGAGGGAGTGGCATACGATGCGGTGCGCGCAGCCCTTTCACGTGGCGAGCAGGCTTATGTGGTCTGCCCGCTCATCGGTATCCCCACCAAAGATCTGCTTGTGAGCGATGAAGAGGAGAGCGAAGATGAGCAGATCGAATATGCGCTCGTCGAATTCGGTCTCGAATCCGATGCTTTCAACACCGAAACCGCAGGTAGTGGGCAAGCTTCCCGGTTCACGGCTGCCGAGCAACATGCCGAGATCCTCCAGAGCCAAGTGTTTCCTTCAGCGCGCGTGGCCCTTCTTCATGGACGACTTGCTGCTGAAGAGAAGAGCGCGATCATGGAAGCGTTCCGCGCAGGAGAGATCGATGTGCTCGTTTCGACCACGATTATCGAAGTGGGCATCGATGTTCCCAATGCCACGGTCATGATCATCGAAGATGCCGACCGTTTCGGTCTTGCGCAGCTTCATCAATTGCGCGGCCGTGTAGGACGTGGAGAAAAGCCCGGGGCTGTCTATCTTGTCACGCGTTCTAAGGCGCCGGCGGCACTTGAACGCTTGCGCGCGATGGAGGTGACCGAAGATGGCTTCGAGCTTTCAGAGATCGATCTTGCGCAGCGCAAAGAAGGCGACGTGTTCGGTGCTCGTCAGCACGGGCAGGCCGCGCTTCGTTTGGTGAATGTGGTGCGCGACCGTGCTGTCATCGAAGCGGCGTATCAAGATGCCTACGATATCATCTACAACGATACGCTTAGCGAAGCTGAGCGGGCGATCCTTGAGCGCGAGCGTTCGATGGTTGCCTGTCGCTTGAACAAAGAACGCAACTGAATAAATGAGAGAGAGCCATGCGCGTCGTTTCTGGTACATACAAAGGTCACCCGCTCAAAACGCTCAAAGGAGATGCCACCCGCCCGACCACTATGCGTGTGAAGGAGTCGCTCTTCAGCGCGATCACAAGTGCGCTTGGGAGTCTTGAAGGAGCGTGCGTGCTCGATGGTTTCGCTGGCTCAGGAGCACTTGGTATCGAGGCGCTCTCGCGGGGAGCAGCACATGTGACCTTCTTCGAACAAGCGCGCGCAGCTGCGAAGATCGTGCGTGACAACCTTGCGAAAGTTGGTGCCCAAAGAGAATCGTGGAAGCTTGAGGTGGGCGATGCGTTTGCGCTCGCGTCGAAGAAGCGCGCCCGCACGTTCGACCTCGTCTTGCTCGATCCGCCTTATATGATCGCTCCTTCGCGGGTCCTTTCGCTCGTTCAAGCGCTCGAAGAAGCGGATTCACTGAACGCCGAGGCGCTTATCTGCTACGAACTCGCCAAAAAGAACAAACCTGAATTGGTAAGCGAACTTGATAGGTTAAAATGGGAAACTGTTTCTCTCAAAGATTTTGGAGATACAACCTATGTCCTGATAAGAAAGGGTATGTGAATGAAACGGGCAGTCGTTCCAGGTACCTTCGATCCGATCACCAAAGGTCACATCGACGTGATCGAGCGTGCTGCGCAAGTCTTCGATGAAGTCATCGTTGCGGTCGCAGCTTCTCACAAGAAGGGGCCGATCTTCGACCAAGAGACACGCGTTCGCTTGGCTGAAGAGGCATTGAAGGAATACTCCAATGTCTGCGTGAAAGGCTTCAATTGCCTGCTTGTCGATTTCGTTCGAGAGCAGAAGGCTCATATCGTGGTGAAGGGCCTGCGCGCTATCACTGACTTCGAGTATGAGTTCCAGCTCACCGCGCTGAACTACGAACTCTCTAAGGATCTTGAGACATTCTTCATCATGTCTCCGCCGAAATACATGTACCTTTCGAGCTCGATCGTGCGCGAAATGGCATCGATGGGCGGCGACGTGAAACAGTTCGTGCCCGAGTGCGTAGAGCGTGCGCTCATCGAGTATTTCAACGAAGCGTATTAGTTACCTATACTTCACAAGACTAGGACAAATCGGTTTTTCTGTTGTATAACGCTGCCGTTTGCTCTAAGATAATAAAGATTTTATTCGTGTTCTGAACACGATTTGGAAGGATGTTTATGGACGAAATTGGAGTAGTGAACCTCATCGAAGAGCTTTCTGTGCTCATCGAAGATTCGAAACCGGTTTTTGGCAAGAACACCATGCGCCAGGTTGATGCCCAGGCAGCATTTGAGATTCTTGATGAGATCCGTGACACCTTCCCTTCAGAATTCGCACAGGCACGTCAGATCATTCGCGAACGTCAAGCACTGCTCGACGAAGCCGAAGCCCAAGCATCACGTCTTATCGAAGATGCGCGTAGCCAGGCTATCACCATCGCGAGCGAACAGGAGATCGTGCGCATTTCCCAGCAGCAGGCCGATACCATCATGGCTGAAGCGCGTGAGCTCGAGCGCGAAACGCGTGCAGGCGCAGAAGACTTCGCTGATGAAGTGTTCTCTCATGTCGAGCAGAGCCTCGATACCGCGCTCAACAGCGTGCGTCGTTGCCGTGACCGCTTGAACGCTAATTCCCTGAGCGCTGGACGCTAATGGATACTCCAGATCAACTGCTTGCGCTGCCGGATTCTCTCTTCGAGACTTCGGCAGTTACTGATTTTACGGGAGAGATCTCCCTTCCTGAGATTCGCATGGGTGCCGATAGCTATCGTTTCGAAGAGCCTCTGCGCTATCATCTCTTCTTCACCAACACTGGTGGAGCGCTGCTCGCAACGGGGGAGGTGAGCGGGCAGGCCAAGACCGCTTGTGCTCGTTGTCTTGATGAAGTGGAGCTCGATCTCGAAGCGCCGATCGAAGCGTATTTCGTGCTCCCGGGTAAAGACGAGCCGCTCTCCGAAGATGAAGAAGTCGAGTACGACCAACTCATCGATAAGAACAAGATCGATCTTACCGCGCTTTTCCAGGGTGCGCTCGCACTTGCTCTGCCGCTCGTGGTGCTTTGCAGCGAAGACTGCGCTGGTCTTTGCCCTCAATGCGGCACTAACCTCAACCACGAAACCTGCAGTTGTGCTGCGCAGCAAGAAATCGATCCGCAGAACCCGTTTGCGGTGCTCAAGAACTACCGTTTCGATTCTGAAGAGTAACGGTTGTTCGCGCATGTCATGCGAATCGCTACCGTTCGGACAGAATCGCAACTTCAATGATTGAAAACATCGCACGAGTTTGTTAGCATATCTCGTTGCGTCAAACGTAAGTTTCAGGCCAAGCCTGTGTTATAGAAGGAGAAACCTCATGGCAGTACCTAAGCGTAAAACTGGTCGTGCTCGCACCCACGCACGTCGTAGCGAAAATGATAAGATCGCAGCACCTTCTCGTTCGCTGTGCCCTGAATGCGGCGAAGTGAAGCTTCCGCATCGCGTTTGCCCTAATTGCGGTCATTATCGTGATCGTGAAGTCATCCAAACTGCTTAGTTCGCTTACGCGAGTTAGTTGATTTGTCGATCCCTCGGTCTTTTGCCGAGGGATTTTTTTGTTTCCGACCTTCTTTCAGTTGGGAAAACCGTTTTCTTTTAGAATGAATACGATACGAATTGCGAGGTGACTACCGTGAATGAAATGACAAGGATCGCTGTTGATGCCATCGGTGGAGATTTTGGTGCTCCTGTGGTGCTCGAAGGCGTTGAGATGGCGCTTGCTGAAGACCCGAATCTTGAAGTGGTGATCTGCGGGCCAGCCGATGCCGTAGAGCCGTTCGCCCAGAGCCATGAGCGTTGCATCGCACAACCCTGCACTGAAGAGATCGCGATGGACGAACATCCCGCGCAGGCGGTACGCAAGAAGAAGGATTCGAGCATCGTGGTAGGATGCCGTCTCGTGAAAGAAGGCCAGGCACAAGGGTTCTTCTCGGCAGGGTCGACGGGCGCGTGCCTCACGGCAGCGACGCTCGTGATGGGACGCATCAAAGGCGTCATGCGCCCCGCTATCGCTACCATCATCCCGTCTCCCGCGAAACCGGTCGTCATGTGCGATGTGGGAGCGAACGCCGACTGCAAGCCTTCCTATTTGGTGCAGTTCGGCCAGATGGCAGCTGTCTACGCCGAACAGGTCATCGGCATTCCTGATCCAAGCGTGGCACTCTTGAACATCGGCAGCGAAGACACGAAGGGCTCCCAGTTCTCGCAGGAAGCCTTCGAGCTCATGAGCGCTTCTCTTTCGAATTTCATCGGTAACAAAGAAGGCTGCGATATCTTGCCAGGTGGGGCAGATGTGTTCGTCACCGATGGCTTCACAGGCAATGTTTGCTTGAAGACGATCGAAGGCACTTCGAAGGTGCTCTTTGCAGCGCTCAAGGATATCATGATGTCATCAGCGAAGACCAAGCTTGCAGCACTCGCGCTCAAGGGCGATCTTGCCAAGCTCAAGGACTCGATCGACCCCGACACCTATGGCGGTGCGCCGCTGCTCGGCGTGAATGGTGCTTGCTTGATCGGACATGGTTCATCGAGCGCGCGTGCGATCAAGAATGGCATCGCGATCACCGCCAAGACCGTTCGTTTGGATGTTTCGGGAATAATCGCGCGAACCGTGAAAAAAGATAACGACCTCGGGTAAACTTAATCTGTTTGTTTGAGACCGAGGTAACCCCACGTGAGCACTGCAGAGGAACATAGAGAGCTTTTGGATGAGGTCGAGCGCGTGCTCGACTATCAGTTCAAAGATCCAACACTTCTTCTTGCTGCCCTCACGCATCCTTCCGCAGTGGAAGGTCATTCGTTGCGCGATTCCTATGAGCGCCTCGAATTCTTAGGGGACAGCATCTTGGGAGCGGTGGTGGCTGACCGCGCTTTCCATGCGTATCCCAAGGTCGACGAAGGAGGCCTCACGCGCATCAAGGTCTCTCTCGTTTCGGGCGCTTCGCTCTCTAAGACCGCAGAGGGCTTAGGCTTCGCCGATTTCATCATCTTCGGTTCATCGGAGACGGGGACCGGCAAACGCGGACTCCATTCTGCGCTCGAGAACGTGTATGAATCGGTGGTCGCGGCGCTCTATCTCGATGGAGGCTGGCAGGCTGCGAGCGCATTCATCGATCGAACGCTCATCACGAAGATGAACATCGATATGGCGCGCGAGCCAGAGAATCCGAAGAGCGTATTGCAGGAGAAACTTCAGGAAGACGGCATCACGCCCACCTATCGATTGGTGGAGACGCAAGGTCCTCCGCACAATAGAACATTCATCACCCAAGTCTTCGTTGGCGTTCAGTCGCTGGCGAAAGGCGTGGGCCGCACGAAGAAGGAATCGGAAAGCCATGCTGCTGAATCGGCCTTGAAGGCGCTCAGCTCGTTCTTCGATGCGAAAGACTCAAAAGATAAGAAACGTCAGGCCGATGCGAAAGCTGCGATCAAGGCTGCGAAAGCAGAAGAGAAGGCCAGGCGTAAGGCGGAAAACGCCCGCAAGAAGAAGCAATAAGGGGCGCGTGTGTATTTAAAGTCGTTGAATCTGAAAGGATTCAAGTCCTTCGCCGATCGCACGGTCATGCGTTTTGAGCCAGGGCTTGCAGCTATCGTTGGACCGAACGGATCGGGCAAATCGAATATCTCAGATGCAGTGCTTTGGGTGTTGGGCGAGCGCAATGCGAAGAGCCTGCGCGGTCAGTCGATGGAAGACGTTATCTTCTCAGGTTCATCGGCGCGCAAGCCAGTAGGCGTTGCGGAAGTTGAGCTTGTGCTCGACAATTCCGATGGCACGCTACCCGTTGATTTCTCTGAGGTTTCCATCGGGCGCCGCATGTATCGCAACGGTGAGAGCGAATACCTCATCAATGGATCGCTCGTGCGCCGTATGGACGTGCTCGACATCCTGCACGATAGCGGTCTTGGTTCAGGAACGAATTCGATCATCTCACAGGGCAATCTCGATTCCATCCTATCTTCGCGCCCGGAAGATAGGCGTGAGCTCATCGAAGAGGCGGCAGGCATCTTGAAGCATAAGGAGCGCCGCAAGAAGAGCGAACGCAAGCTTGCTCAGATGGATGCGCACCTCGATCGCGTGAACGATATCACCGCTGAAGTTGAGCGTCAGCTAAAGCCGCTCGAGCGCAAGGCGAAGAAGGCTATCACCTTCAAGCAGCTTGATGCGGAATATCAGAAATACCGCTTGGAACTTGCGGTGGATGATCTGCGCATCCTGCAGAAGCGCTGGAACGAGATCCTCGAAGCGGAAGAGACCAATCAAAAGAAGTCCAATGAAGCGCTGGTCGTTCTCACTGAAGCGGAGAAGGCCAACGACGAGCTTCAAAGCCAGCTCCAAACTTCAGGTGAGAACGAATCAGCACTCGGAAACGATTATCGCCGCGTGCGTTCGGTCGCTGAGTCCATCAACTCGCAATGCATCGTGTTGCGCGAACGTCGCAAGTCCTACGAAAAGGAACTTGCCATGGGCGTTCGTTCGTTCGAGAACGAGAAGATCCAAGCAAAGCGCGCTGCTCAAGATCTCGAATCGCTCACCACGCAATTCCAAGAGGTTGAACGATCCTATAACAATGCGGTATCCGATCATGATCGCATCGAAGAGAACTACAACAAGCAAGTAGATCAGCGCAACGAACTGCGCAAGCAGATCGACGCGATCTTGGCCGAACAGAATGCGCTCACGTATCGCAGCGAAACGATTCAATCCACGCTCGATTCGCTGAAAGAGGAGCTTCACGATGCGCAGGTGAGCTCTCAAGTGGCCGATGCGCAAGTGGCCGATTCTCAGGCGCGCCTTACCGCGCTCGAGCAAAAATGTGCCCAGCTCCAGCTCCAGCTCGATAATCTTGATGGTGCGCTTCTCGAAGCTGAGACTGCTGAGACACGTGCGCGCGAAGAGCTGAACACTGCACTGCGCGATCGCGAGCTCACGCGTGGCGAAATGGACGAAGTGCGCGAAGAGCTCACCTCTATCGGCGCGCAACGAAAGGCGCTCGAAGAGCTGGAGCGTGCTAACGAAGCAACCAACCCCATCCTTTCTTGGGTCATGTCGGGAGACCATCAGCTGGCTCCCTGGCGTGCGCTCACTCATGAGCTTTCCGTTCCGAGCGAGCTCGATATGATCGTTGAAGCCTTGCTCGGGTCCAATATGCACGGACTTTTCGTTCAAGACCGCGAAAGCGTGCGAACGTTCATCGATGCGCTCGAACAGAGCGGAGAAACCGGCGATGTGGTGCTCCTGCCCGAAAAGGACATCTTCCAGCTCGCTTCAAGTGATGATTTCGCAACCAATGAACGCGATCATCGTCTGCTCGATCAGATCGAGGTTTCGAGTACGTATAAAAAAGGTTTCGAAGCGCTGCTCGGCGCAGTGTATCTCTACGATTCGAAAGACGAGCTCTTCAATATCTGGAAGCGTGCTCCGCATGGCGTCACGCTCGTCAGCCGCGATGGTTGCATCGTGGACACGAATGGTCGCGCACGCTACTTCCGTAAGTCGGAAGAAGACAAAGCTAACAGTGCGCTTCTGCGTAGACGCAATCTGGTCGAGCTACGTAGCCGTGAAGCGGAGTACTCTGAGCGTTTCGCCAAGGTGCGCGCTACCTACGATCAGCTGGAGAATTCGCTGAAAGAACTGCAGATCGCTTCGTTGCAGGCAACCGAGAAGACCGCGAATGTGCGCGGTAATCGCGAGTCGACCGCGCGTGATCTTGCGAGCGAGACGCAAACGCTCGAAACGCTCAAGGCCAGCCATAAGAACCTGATCGAAGAGCAACAGCGCTACCGAGCCTACTTGGAAGAGGCCCAGCCCGATTCCGACAAGTTGAAAGAAGAGCTTGCGCAAGTCCAGGCGAAGCTCCAGGAGAGCAAGAAGCAAGTCGAGGACATGCGAGCGGTGCTCACGCCTATTCAGAACAAGGTCGTTTCGATCTCTGAAGAGCTGCAGAATGCCCGTCTCGAGCGCGCGAAGTTGCAAGAAGCCTATGCCTATAACGAGCGCATGGTCGCTTCGCGCAAGCAGGAGATCCATAACATTGAAGTGCGCTCGCGCACGGCCGAGAAGCGCTTCGGTCTGATCAAGGGGGCTTCGGCGCGTGTCGAGCCGCTGCTCGGGGCGCTCGAGCTCTTGAATGAATCTATTCAAAAGCACGTTTCGACGATCGAGCTCAAAACGCGTGAAACGCAAGAATCATCGCAAGAGCTGCATAAGCGCATCGCAGAATCAACGCAAAAAGTGCGTGAGTTGCGTATTGCGCTCGATCAGCAGAATGCTGCCTGTTCTGAGATCCGTATCGAAAAGGGCCAGCTCGAGATCAAGGTCGAGGCCGCCGTCCAGGCGATCATCACCGAATGCCATACGCCGCTTGAAACAGCGCTTGAACTGCCCGAACTTGAGAACCGTGCTGAAAGCGAGCGTGAGGCGGAAACGCTCAAGCGCCGTATCAAGAACTTAGGCACGGTGAACCCCGATGCAGCTCGCGAATACGAGCAGGTCAACGAACGCTACAACTATCTGCTCTCGCAGCTTGCCGACATGCAAGCAGCGCGCAGTGCGCTCAGTCGTATCGTCGCGCTCATCGATGAGCGTATGAAGGACGATTTCGTGAAGACCTTCGAACAGGTGAACGCGAACTTCTCCGAGATATTCTCGACCCTGTTCCCGGGAGGTCATGCGCATCTTTCATTGGTCGACCCCGACGACCTTGAGAACACGGGCGTGGATGTGAATGCGCAGCCCGTCGGCAAGACGGTGAAGAAGATGTCGCTTCTTTCTGGTGGCGAGAAATCCATGACGGCGATGGCGCTGCTCTTCGCGGTGTATCGCATTCGCCAAACGCCGTTCTATATCCTCGACGAGATCGAAGCGGCGCTCGACGATTCTAACCTGCGCCGCCTCATGAACTACCTTGCCACGGTGCGCGACTTCGCGCAGTTCATCATGATCACTCACCAGCGTCGTACGATGGAAGCTGCCGATATCCTCTATGGCGTTTCCATGCAGGCTGATGGCGTTACGAAAGTCTTAAGTCAGCGCATCGATCAGGCGCGCGCGAAGGAGGAATAGCATGGGCTTTTTCGACCGAATTTCAAGCGGGCTTCATCGCAGTCGCGATAAGTTCAAGGAGCAGATGAACATCCTGCTCGACCGCGGGCCGGATGTCGATGAGGAATTCTGGGAGACGCTCGAAGAGACGCTCATCTTGAGCGATTTCGGCGCAGCAGCGGCAGATGCGATCGTCGAGGAGCTGCGTGATGAAGCAACGCGCAAGGCGCTCCCCGATGCTTATGCCGTGCTCGATCTCTTGGCGGAGAAGATCGCTGATCAATTCATCGAGACTGATGGTTCGATCTTCGACGATGAAGCGGTGGTGCTCTTCGTTGGTGTGAACGGTTCAGGCAAGACCACTACGGTGGGCAAGATCGCCGCTGAGGCCCATGGCAACGACCGCAAGGTGCTGCTCGGTAGCGCCGATACGTTTAGGGCGGCAGCCATCGAACAGCTCGAAGAATGGGCGCGCAGAGCCGATGTCGAGATCGTTTCGCGCGAGCGCGGAAGCGATCCTGCAAGCGTGTGCTATGAAACGCTCGAGCGCGCTGAGCAAACGGGTGCGGATCTGGTGCTCATCGATACGGCAGGGCGCTTGCATACTTCAGACGATCTGATGCGCGAGCTCACCAAAGTGGTCGAAGTGGTGCGCCGTCGTTCGGAGCTGCCGGTCTATACTGTGCTCGTCATCGATGCGACCACTGGGCAGAACGGCCTTCAGCAAGCACGTGAGTTCAACAAGGCGCTCGACCTCGATGGCATCATCGTCACCAAGCTCGATGGCACTGCAAAGGGCGGCATCTCGGTGGCGATCGCTCATGAATTGGAATTGCCGCTCTATAAGATCGGCGTAGGGGAGGGTATCGAAGATCTGCAGGATTTCGATGCGCTCGATTTTGCGAACGCTCTGATTGGAGAATTGCGCGATGCTGGATAATCTTTCAGACAAACTACAATCCATCTTCTCGGGCCTCCGCTCGAAGGGAAAGCTCAACGAGGATGACATCAACTCCGCCATGAAGGAGATCCGCATGGCGCTTCTGGAGGCGGATGTTAACTTCAAGGTGGTCAAGTCCTTCATCAAGAACACGAAGGAACGCTGCCTCGATGCCGAAGTGCTCGATTCGCTCACGCCAGCGCAGAACGTCATCAAGGTGGTGCTCGACGAATTAACGAAGCTCCTTGGTGAGTCCGATTCGCAGCTCGTGCTCTCTTCGCGCATCCCGAATGTGATCATGCTCGTCGGCCTTCAAGGTTCAGGTAAGACCACAGCTGCCGCGAAGCTGGCGTATCTCTTGAAGAAACAGAACCACAACCCGTTGCTCGTTGCATGCGACGTATACCGCCCCGCAGCAGCCGATCAGCTCCAAACGCTGGGTGATGAGATCGGCGTGCGCGTCTATCGCGGCGATGGCAAGGATCCAGTCAAGATCGCTCAAGAGGGCGTGCGCGATGCGGTCGATTCGCTGCGCGATGTGGTCATCGTCGACACCGCGGGCCGCTTGCATGTCGATGAGGAGATGATGGCTGAAGCCGCTGCTATTCGCGATGCGGTCGAGCCTGACCAGATCCTCATGGTGGTCGACGCGATGACCGGCCAAGACGTGGTGAACGTTGCTTCTGCCTTCGCTGAACAGGTCGATTTCGACGGCGTGATCATGTCGAAGATGGATGGCGATGCGCGTGGTGGCGGTGCACTCTCGATTAAGCAGGTCACAGGCAAGCCGATCAAGTTCATCTCGATGGGCGAGAAGCCCGATTCGCTCGAAGAGTTCCATCCCGATCGCATGGCCAAGCGTATCCTTGGCATGGGCGATGTGATCAGCCTCATCGAAACCGCTTCCCAGATCCGTGCTGAAGAGATCGAGCAAGAAGAAGCTGAGCGCATGATGCGCGCGGAGCTGAACTTGAACGATTTTCTTACTATCAACAAGCAGGTGCGCAAAATCGGCGGCATCCAGAAGCTCGTGAGTGCGCTTCCCGGTGGCGATAAGGCGCTCAAAGACGGTCAAGTCAATGAGAACGCGCTCGACGAGATGGAGGTCATCATCAATTCGATGACCAAAGAAGAACGAGAAAAGCCGAGCGTGCTCAACGGCTCACGTCGTGCACGTGTCGCGTCTGGTGCGGGTGTTTCGGTCACGCAGGTCAATCAGATGATGAAGAAGTACAACGAGACCCGCAAGATGATGAAGCAGATGATGGCCCAGCAGGAACAGATGATGGGCACGCGCAAAGGCAAGAAAGGGAAGAAGAAGCGCCGGCGCTCGCTTCCAGGCATGGGAGGCTTAGGCATGGGCGACCTCAAGCGGCTTCAGGATATGATTCAAGACCAGTAAACCTTCCGCTCGTGCTTGTTTTCGTTTCTGTTCTTGCAAAAGCACACCCCTCACCTTATTATTGGTAATTGCTGTTTTCTAAAGGTTACGCGAAAGCGCGTAGTAAGAATATACAAAGGAGTTCAACTTCATGGCAGTTAAGATTCGTCTCGCACGTCATGGCGCTCACAAAGCACCGTATTATCGTATCGTTGTCGCAGATTCTCGTGCACGTCGCGATGGTCGTTATATCGAGCAGGTCGGTACGTACAATCCGCTTACCGAGCCCAAGAAGGTCACCATGGATCTTGAGAAGATCGACACCTGGATCGCTCAGGGTGCAAAACCCACCGAGACCGTTGCTCGTCTCATCGATGCTCAGCGTCAGAACGGCTAGTCATGACCGATCCTAATACCGATATTTCCGGTCTTGTCGAGCTGCTCATTGCGCCGCTCGTTGAATTCCCCGATGAAGTTGAAGTAACTTCCACGGAAACCGAAGATGGCTCTACGCTCATCGAAGTGAGCGTGAACCCAGAGGACGTTGGTCGCGTGATCGGCCGCCAGGGTCGTATCATCAAGGCGATCCGTACGCTTAGCCGCGCAGCTGGTTCACGTCATGATCTGCGCATCGAAGTTGAGCTTATCGACTAATGAGCGCATGGGCGAGGGTCGCAAACCTCGGTAAAGCAAAGAATCTTAAGGGAGGACTTCTCGCATATCCGTGCGAGGGTCTTCCTTTTTTATTGGAAGAAGGCATGGAAGTAGCATTCGTGCCGCCCGTGTTGCGCGTTCCGCGCACCGGGCGTATCACGCATATCCAGGAGCAGGCTGGAGGAGCATATCTCGTGTCCTTCGATTCGATTCTCTCGATCGACCAGGCAGAACAGCTTGCTGGTCATAGTGTGCTCGTGCGCAAAGCAGATCTTCCCGAAGGTTATGATCGCAGTTTGCTCGATCTTGCCGGATTCGAAGTGTTCTCACGTGGTCAGGGGCATATCGGCACCATCGTGAGCCTTGAGGAGAACCCTGCACATCCACTTCTGGTCGTTGAATCTTCAACCAGTAGCACGATCCACATCCCTTTGGTCGAAGAGTTCCTCGTGGACCTGAACGAAAAAGAGCGACGGATCGAGCTTGATCTGCCTGCTGGATTGGTCGAACTCTAGGCCGAGCGCCCGTACGCGTCTTGCGTCTTTGAAGCGAAAGGAAGGATAGCCCATGCTCATCGAAACGCTTTCGGTGTTTCCTCAGTGCTACGATTCGATCATGAACGAATCGATCATGAAGCGCGCGCAAGACAAGGGCATCCTTGAATTCCGCGCGCACGATCTGAGGGATTGGACGCATGATAAGCATCGCACGACCGACGACGAGCCCTACGGGGGCGGTCAGGGTCTGGTGATGAAGTGCGAGCCGATCTTCGAAGCATGCGACGAGCTCTTCGCTGCTGCTCCTACCAAGCCCTATACGATCTTCCTTTCTCCTACGGGTAAGACATTAAGCGATGCGCTCACGCTCGAGCTTGCTGAAAAGGACCATCTCTTCTTCGTGTGCGGGCATTATGAGGGCATCGATGAGCGCGCCTATACTTTGGCAGACAAGACGATATCGATCGGCGATTATGTGCTCACGAGCGGCGAGCTCGCTTCGATGGTGGTCATCGATGCGGTCGTGCGTAGGCTCGATGGTGTGCTCGGCGACGAAGGTAGTTCTGTTGACGAGAGCTTCTATGATGGATTGCTCGAATATCCGCAGTACACGCGTCCTGCGCAGTATCGCGGCATGAGCGTTCCCGATGTGCTGCTCTCGGGCCACCATACCAATATCGAACGCTGGCGCCATGAGCAAAGCCTTCTGCGTACGGCAGCGCTTCGTCCCGATCTGCTCGCGGAGGCGAATCTCACGCCCGAAGATCGTGCCTTCCTCGAGCGCCGCTCGTAACTTTCGTTTGCTCCTTGGCGTTTGCCCATACCCAACTCATAAAAGATTGTTTAATATAAGGAAATGCGCGGTTGAGCGCACGCAAAGCGCGTGGGCGCCCGCATAATCGAATGAACATCAATCTCATCGGGAAGGAGCGTCGTGGATTCAGGTCGTCACGCGAGCGATCATAAACCGAGCATCTTCAGAAGGTTTCTAAGCTTTCTTATCATGGTCGCTGTCGTGGTCGTGGAGGCATGGCTGCTACGCTCTTTCGTTGTTGAACCCTTCCAGATCCCTTCCGCTTCTATGGAAGACACCATCAAAACAGGCGATATGGTCTTCGCCGAAAAGGTCTCCTATCATTTCTCCGATCCTGAACAGGGCGATATCGTGGTCTTTTCCGATCCGCAGGTACCTTCGCGTACGCTCATCAAGCGCGTGATCGCCACCGAAGGCCAGACCGTCGATCTGCGCGATGGCAAGGTGTATGTCGATGGCGTTGCGCTCGATGAACCCTACACCGATGGCCTTCCTAGCTATCCGCTCAACACGGTGGGCACGGTTGATATCAGCTATCCCTACACCATCCCGAAAGGCGATGTGTGGGTGATGGGTGACAATCGCACCAATTCCTCCGATTCACGCTATTTCGGTCCGATCGACAAGGATACGGTCTTCGGTAAGGCGTTCGCCATCTATTGGCCTGTTGAGAGCCTTGCTTGGATCGGATAGCGACACGATAAGTTCGTGTTGACTCAATGAACAAGGTCGCGCACTTCGGGGGCGGCCAGTGAATTATGACCATAAGGAGCTACATGACTAAAAGCGTCATATCATCTGAGCAAGAACATGAGCCGCTCAGTTTCCAAGAGATCATCCTTCGCCTTCAGCAGTATTGGGCAGATCAAGGCTGTGTGGTGCTGCAGCCCTACGATAACGAAGTAGGTGCAGGAACCTTCCATACCGCCACCACCCTCAGGAGCTTGGGTCCGAGCGCCTGGCGTGCGGCCTATGTCCAGCCGTGTCGTCGTCCGACCGATGGACGCTATGGCGAGAACCCTAACCGTATGCAGCACTACTACCAGTTCCAAGTGCTCTTGAAGCCTTCACCCGACAACGTGCAAGAGCTCTACCTCGATTCGTTGCGTACGATCGGCATCGAGGTCGAGAAGCATGATATCCGTTTCGTGGAAGACGACTGGGAAAGCCCGACGCTCGGCGCGTGGGGACTGGGATGGGAAGTCTGGCTCAACGGCATGGAGGTGACCCAGTTCACCTATTTCCAGCAGGTGGGAGGCTTCGAGTGCGATCCCGTTCCCGCAGAGATCACCTATGGTCTCGAGCGCTTGGCCATGTACATTCAGGGCGTCGATTCGGTCTACGATCTGGTCTGGTCGCGCGCGGCAGATGGGTCGGTCTTCACCTATGGTGATGTCTTCTTGGAGAACGAGCGCGAATTCTCTGCCTATAACTTCGAAGTGGCCGATACCGATCTGCTCTTCGGTGAATTCGATCGCTACGAAAAGGAATGCTTACGCACGCTCGATGCAGGCTTGCCGCTTCCCGCTTACGATTACGTATTGAAGTGCTCGCATGCTTTCAATCTGCTCGATGCCCGCGGCGTGATCAGCGCGACCGAGCGCATGGGCTACATCCTGCGCGTTCGTACCATCGCTAAGGCTTGCTGCAAAGCTTATCTGGAAAAGGTCGTCGGCCAATGCGTCGAGGACGAGGAAGGGGAATAATCTCATGGCTCAAACTCGTACGCTCGCTTTCGAGATCGGCGTTGAAGAGATCCCCGCATTCGACCTGGTGGATGCCGTCAAGCAGCTTGAGCGAAAAGTTCCTGCGCTCTTAGACGATGCACGCATCCCGCATGGCGCGATCGAAGTCTACGATTCCCCGCGCCGTCTTATCGTGGTGGTCTACGATGTCGCCGTTGAAACGGTCGCAGAAACTGAAGTTTTCAAAGGTCCTGCCGTGCGTATCGCCTTCGATGAAGCGGGTGCGCCTACGAAGGCCGCGGAAGGTTTTGCGCGGGGCAAAGGGCTTACGGTAGACGATCTCTACCGCGAAGAACAAGGCGGCACCGAATACGTGTTCGCTAAGCGCGAAGTACCGGCGGTCAAGGTCGCAACCTTGCTGCCTGGGGTGCTCGATTCCATCATCCGTTGCATCTCTTGGCCGAAGTCGCAGCGCTGGGGTGCTCAGCATGAGCTCTTCTCGCGTCCTGTTCGTTGGATCGTCGCGCTCTTTGGCGATGAGGTCATCGAATTCGAATACGCGGGCCTTACGGCATCGCGTGAGACGATGGGGCATCGTTTCATGGCACCAGGCCCGTTTGCGGTCGCGGATGCAGATAAGCTGCTCGAGGTGGTGCGCGCGGCGAAGGTCGTTCCTTCTCATGCTCAGCGTGAAGCGCTCATTCGTGAGCAGGTTAGCGCGATCGAAGCTGAAACAGGCCTTAAAGCAGAGCTTCCTCAAAAGACGCTCGTGGAGGTCGTGAACCTGGCCGAATACCCGACTGCTATGGTGGGCGCTTTCGACGAAGAGTTCTTGGCTGTTCCTGAAGAGATCATCGTCGATGCGATGCTCATGCACCAGCGCTATTTCCCGCTCTACGACACGCAAGGTAAGCTTTCCAACAAATTCATCGTGGTCTCCAACGGCGATCCCGCCTTCACGGAAACCATCGTCGATGGCAACGAGCGCGTGGTACGTGCACGCCTCTATGATGCGAAGTTCTTCTACGACGAAGACCTCAAGAAGCCGCTCGAAGCGTATGTTCCATCACTTGATGAGGTCGTATTCCAAGAGAAGCTCGGTACCGTGCTCGATAAGACCAATCGTATCGTATCTTTGGTCGATCACCTTGCTACAGAAGCGAATCTCGATGAGACCGACCGCGCAGACGCCAAGCGCGCAGCGTATCTTTGCAAGGCGGACCTCGTTACGAATGCGGTCGTGGAATTCACCTCGGTGCAGGGCATCATGGGCTCCTACTATGCCGAGGCAGCAGGGGAGACTCCTCAAGTTGCGCGTGCGATCGCGCAGCACTATCAGCCTAAGTTCGCTGGAGATGCGCTTGCTGATGGTGCAGTTGGCCAGCTCGTCGCGTTCGCCGACAAGATCGATACGATCTGCGGCCTGTTCGCGATCGATCAAGGGCCGAGTGGCTCTTCTGACCCATTCGCGATCCGTCGTAGTGCGATCGGTATCGTGAATATGCTCAATGCGGGTCTTCCGGTCAATCTCACCGATGCGATCGCGTGTGCGCTCGATAACTACACCAATATCTCGTTCGACAAGACAGCGGTCCAGACCCAGATCGAGGATTTCTTCATCACCCGTGCGCGCGTGATGTGCCAAGACGCTGGCCAGAGCCCTGATGTCATCGAAGCGGTGCTTGCCGGCGGTGTGCGTGAGCCAGCCGAGTTCACGAAGCGCGTTTCAGTGCTCGAGCGCTTCAGGGCAGAGCATGCCGAAGAGATGCAAGATCTCTCGACGGCGTTTGCGCGTGCGAATAACCTGCGCGATGAAGAGGCGGGCATCGATCTTGATGAAGCGGCGCTCGGCGAAGTCGAGATCGCTCTTCGTGATGCGACCGATACCGCGAACACGAAGGTCACAGAAGCACTTGCTGTGCAAGATTATGAAGGCGCGCTCCGTGCCCTTGCAGCCCTGCGTGTTCCGATCGATACCTTCTTCGACGAGGTCATGATCATGGACGACGATCCGGTCAAGCGCGCGAATCGACTTGCGCTCTTGAATCGCTTCGTTAGCGTGTTCTCTTCGGTTGCGGATTTCTCCCATCTGGTGAAGCAGGACCGCTAAGCATCCAGATTCGTTAAGGAAGAGCAGGAAGGACCCTTACATGCTTCAACGATGGATAGCGCACGGGGTCGCTTCCGATCTTCCTACTATCCATGTCGTTTCCGACTCAACGGGAACGACCGCAAAGGCGGTTGCTCGTGCGGCGCTCGCGAGCTTCGACGAGACGAACTCCTATCTTGAGGTGCTTCCCGGCATCAAGACCCCGCGAGAGCTCACTGAAGAGCTGAGCGCGCACCTTGAGCATCATCGCGAAAAGCATATCCCTGGGGCGTTCCTTATCTTCTATACGCTCGTGGATGAGCAACTGCGCGAGGCGATGGACGATTTCGTTGAGCAGGCGAGTGCTGATATCGAAGAAGCCAAGCGTACTCAAGGAGAAGAATCAGCTACGCCGAATCGCATCATCGCGGTCGATGTGCTCGATAAGGCGCATAGCGCGCTTGCGGACGCAACGGGCCGTATGCCCGAGCCGCATCCCGGTGCGCTCTATTCGGTCGATGATGCGTATTTCAGGCGCCTTGAGGCCATCAATTTCACGATCAATCACGACGACGGACGCAATCCTCAAGACCTCACGAAAGCGGATATCGTGCTCATCGGTGTTTCGCGCTCTTCGAAGACGCCGCTGTCGATCTATCTTTCGCAACTCGGTCTCAAAGTAGCCAATGTGCCGCTCGATTCCGAGACCGAACCCCCTAAAGAGCTCTTCGACGTCGATCCAACGCGCTTGTTCGGGCTCACCACCACAGCAGAGATCTTGGTAGAGGTTCGCAAGCGTCGTCTTGCCAAAGCAGCGCACGTTGCATCAAGGTATTCTGAGTTCGAATCGGTCTATCAGGAGTTGGAGTCCGCCCACGATCTCATGAGAAGATTGGGTTGTATCGTCATTCGGACCGATAATCGCGCAATTGAAGAAACCGCGCAGGAGATTTTGCGGTATCATGAAAGTGCTCATCCGCGATTGTAGTTGCGGATGGAGAGGGATTAGTATTCGTTTAAGGAGAACATGGTGACTGACCAAGTGAAACGCGTCTATGCCTTCGGTAAAGATGCACAGGGTAACAATGTTACTGAGGGTAACACCAACATGAAGGCGATCCTCGGTGGCAAAGGTGCGAACCTTGCTGAAATGGCGAACATCGGCCTTCCGGTGCCTCCCGGTTTTACTATTTCTTGTCAAACCTGCATGGAGTATGCAAATGCGGATAATACCTGGCCAGAAGGTGTTCTCGACACCATCCAGGAATATCGTGAGGATCTTGAGAATCGCATTGGTAAGAAGATCGGCGATGCAGAGGATCCGCTGCTCGTCTCCGTTCGTTCCGGCGCTCCCATGTCCATGCCGGGCATGATGGACACGGTTTTGAACCTTGGTCTTAACGATGAGTCGATCAATGGCCTCATCAAGCAGACTGAAAATCCCCGTTTCGCGTGGGACTCTTACCGCCGCTTCATTCAGATGTTCTCCAACGTCGTTATGGATCTTGATGGTGACCTGTTCGAGAATGCCATCAACGTCATGAAGCGCGACCGCGGTGTCGAATCCGATACCGATCTTACCGCTGAAGATCTGCAAGAGCTCGTTGCGCAGTTCAAGCGCATCTTCACCGAGAACGTCGATGCTAACGAATATCCTTCTCTCGTTGTCGATGGGGAAGTGCAATTCCCTCAAGACCCCGATGTTCAGCTCCAGCTCGCTATCGAAGCGGTGTTCGGCAGCTGGAACAACCCGCGCGCAACGCTCTATCGTAAGCAGAACAAGATCTCCGACGATCTGGGCACGGCAGTGAACGTCCAGTCCATGATCTTCGGCAACAAGGGCGATACGTCCGCTACTGGTGTTGCGTTCACCCGTAACCCTGCGAATGGCGATAAAGAATTCTATGGCGATTACCTGGTCAACGCTCAGGGCGAAGACGTTGTTGCTGGCATCCGCAACACTTCACCTATCGCTGACCTTAAGAACACCCCGGGCCTCGAAGAAGCAGGTAAGGAGCTCGAAGGCGTCTTCACGCTGCTCGAGAATCACTTCCGCGATATGTGCGATATCGAGTTCACCATCGAGCAGGGCAAGCTCTGGATGCTCCAGACGCGCGTTGGTAAGCGTACTGCTGCTGCAGCGCTCCACATCGCGATCGCGATGGTCGAAGAGGGCCTCATCACCAAAGAAGAGGCTGTCATGCGTGTCGATCCTGAACAGCTCGATCAGCTGCTCCATCCACAGTTCGATGCCGATGCTGAATACGATGTGGTTGCAACTGGCCTCAACGCATCTCCGGGTGCTGCAGTGGGCGAAGCGGTCTTCTCCGCTGAAGCAGCCGTTGAAGCAGAGGCGGAAGGTCGCAAGACCGTGCTCGTTCGTTGGGAGACCACGCCGGACGACCTTGCTGGCATGATCGCTGCTGAAGGCATCCTTACTTCTCACGGTGGTAAGACCTCGCACGCTGCGGTTATCGCTCGTGGCATGGGCGCACCATGCGTATGCGGTGTTGATGCGCTGAAGATCGACGCCGATGCGAAGCAGGCAACCATCGCTGGTACCGACCTTGTCATCCGCGAGGGCGATATGATCTCGCTCGATGGTACGACGGGTATCGTCGTGCTCGGCGCAGTCGAGCTCGTCCAGCCCGAGCTTGCAGGCGATCTTGACACCATCCTTGAATGGGCAGACGAAGTGCGCACCATGGGTGTTCGTGCTAACGCTGACAATCCTGAAGATGCAGAGCTTGCTCGTTCCTTCGGCGCTCAGGGCATTGGCCTGTGCCGTACCGAGCACATGTTCTTGGGCGATCGCAAGCAGATCATCCAAACCTTCATCCTCAATGAAGATGAATCCATCCGCGAAAAGGCTGTTTCCGATCTCTTCGCTGCTCAGACAGGCGATTTCTTGGGTATGTTCAAGGCAATGGACGGCCTGCCCGTCATCGTTCGCTTGCTCGATCCGCCGCTGCATGAGTTCCTTGAGAGCCCGCGTGCGCTCGATGTCGAGATCGCACGTCTTGAGGCAACTGGCGCAGATCCTGCTGTCATCGCTCAGAAGCGTCACCTTATGGAGCAGATCGACAGCTTCGCTGAGCAGAACCCGATGCTTGGTCTTCGCGGCTGCCGTTTGGCTATCACCTATCCGGTGCTGCCACGCATGCAGGTTCGTGCTATTGCAACCGCAATGGCTCAGCTGAAGAAGGAAGGCCTCGATCCGAAGCCCGAGATCATGATCCCGCTCGTTTCTGTGAAGCCCGAGCTCGAGAAGCTTCGTGCACTTGCCGAAGAGGTCATCGCTGAAGTTGCCGCTGCTGAAGGCGTCGAACTTGAGATCCCGATCGGTACCATGATCGAGCTTCCGCGTGCTGCGGTTACCGCGAACGAGATCGCTCAAGCAGCCGATTTCTTCTCATTCGGTACGAACGACCTCACGCAGACTACGTTCGGTTTCTCGCGTGACGATGTTGAGTCTGAATTCGTTCCGCAGTACCTCGCAGAGCGCATCCTGCCTTACAACCCCTTCGCTACGGTCGATCCGGGTGTTGCGAAGCTCGTTGAGATGGGCGTTGAGCTCGGTCATGAAGGCAATCCTGATATCGTCTGCGGTGTTTGCGGCGAGCATGGTGGCGATCCTGATTCCGTTAAGATATTCTACGGCATTGGTCTCGACTATGTTTCCTGCTCACCGTATCGCGTGCCGCTGGCTCGCTTGGCTGCTGCTCAGGCTGCGCTGGCAGACAAATAGTTCTTGCCGTGCACGTTTCGCACGCTTGAACGCAAAGTATATGAAAATGACCTCCTTCGGGAGGTCATTTTTTGGTCGAGGGTTACTGTTTCGCGATAAACGTGGGTTAAGACCTAGTACGTATCAGCTTCTGCATTAAACGGCATATTTTTAGTTGGTAGTTCTGTAAAAAAGCCCTCGTAAGAGGGCTTTTTTTATGATAGAATTAGCTTATGAAAACAACTAAAGAATCAAGTCTAGACATTGTTTATGGTGTGCATGCCGTAACAGAGAGTCTGGAAGCAAATACTGGT
>OGPW01000643.1_pt1 | contig 27304 bp, 17 predicted proteins | sample 1553061 | NCBI WGS metagenome assembly OGPW01 (sample SAMEA2580292, study PRJEB22360) | human gut metagenome | biome: human gut; feature: human-associated habitat; material: faeces | place: Denmark | collected 2008/2010
CACGAAAGAACCTGCAGAATGCAGGTTCTTGAGCAGGGAAGCGGGGAACCTCGTGTCTCACGCTCGGCGCTGATCGCAGTAGATGGAGTGTCAATCTTCTTTAGCCCAGCGTGTGTTTGCGATTCGAGATGAGGGGGCTGAAATGGACAAGAACGCAGGAAAGGGCGTTGCGTCAACAGGCTCTCCTTCGGCGGGTAGCCCGATCCCATCAAACGCTTCAGCAGCGAATGCCCAAACGCTCTCAACACAAGATCAAAACGACCCGAATGATAACGACGGCTTCAAGCGCACGCTTTCCATCTTCGATATGGTCATCTACGGCCTTATCTTCATGGTGCCGATCGCGCCCTTCAGCATCTATGGCGGGGTGGCGAACGCTTCGAATGGCATGGCGTCGATGGCATATCTTATCGCCTTCGTCGCGATGTTCTTCACCGTGCTCTCGTTCGGCATCATGATCAAGACCTTTCCCTCGTCGGGTTCGATCTATACCTACGCATCGAAGAGCTTGGGAAGCGCGATCGGCTTCATCGCTGGTTGGCTCATGCTCCTTCAGTACCTTATTTCACCCGACATGGTCTTCATCATCGCTGCTGAACCGCTTCATCAATACGTGCCTGCAGTGCCTGTATGGGCGTGGTGCTTGATTTTCTTGGCTATCGTGCTCGTGGTCGCTTCACGTGGCATTCAGACGACCATGATCGTGAACAAGATCGCACTGGTGTGTGAATGTATCGTATTGGGAATGTTCCTTGTATTCGGCATCGCTTTCATATTCTCTCACCCTGAAACATCGGGCTTCACGCTCGATGCCTTCTTCGATCCATCGAAGTTCACCATGCCTTCGATGCTGAGCGCCGTGTCGCTTGCGGTGTTCTCGTTCGTTGGGTTCGGATGCGTGGCCACGCTTACTGAAGAAGCTAAGAACGAGCGCAGTGGCCCTCCGCGTGCGATGATGATCATGGTCATCATCTTGGCCGTCCTCTTTGCGTTTACGTGCTATATCGCCACCTGCGTCGATTCAAGTGGTGAACTCTGCCGTTCCAACGAAACGAACGGCTTCTACCTTATCGCTGAATTGGTAGGCGGCAAGTGGTTCGGTCAGCTCTGCGCTTTGGCAGTCGCGCTGGCTCAGGGAGTCTTCACGGGTTTGGTCGCCCAGGTTTCGGTCTCGCGTGTGCTCTACGTGATGGGTAAGAGCGGCTCGCTTCCAAGACCGCTCGCGAAGATGGACAAGAAGCGTGCCGTGCCGCTGGTGGCAACGCTCTTCGTTTCCGCTCTTTCGCTCGCGCTTCTGCCGTTCTTCTTGAACATCGGCATGGATGGTCTGGCGAAGGTCGTGAACTTCGGTGCCCTTGCCTCCTATGTGATCTTGAACGTGTGCGTAGTTTGGCATTTCTGGGTGAAAGGCAAGGACCATACAAATCCGATGCGGCTTCTTATCTGCCCAATCATCGGCGCGATCATCGTCGGTGCGATCTTTTTCTCGCTCGATCCAACCTCGCACACGATCGGCATAATCTGGATCGTCATCGGCATCATCTACTATCTAGTGACCACTCACGTCCTCAAACGCAAGATAACCATGGAATAGATGATCCATGCAGCTGAATATCGCTGAGAAGCTCCTGTGCAAAGCGCGCAGGGGCTTATTTTTTTGGGATTGTTTCTAAGCTGTTGCATTGACCTTACGCTTAATCAACATACCTTACGACAGTCTCACAATATCGCCCATGAACAGCAAAAAGTGGCATGTTAAGGATGAACAAAAAAGCCGATGTGCTTGGAGGCGCTCGGCGTGATCTTGAAAGGGGTGGGAAAAATGAGTGAATCAAAGACTTCTGTGGCGCCTGCAAATTCATCTAGCTCTAAAAAGCAGACAGCGAAGATGCTCGGGTTCGGCGGGTTCTTTGCCATGACCGCATCAATGGTCATGACCGTCTACGCGTATCCGAATTTCGCATCTTCTGGCCTCCATTTGATCTTCTTCTTGATCCTTGGCGGCGTGTTCTGGTTCTTGCCAGTCGCGCTCGTGGCTGCTGAGATGGCAACCGTCAAAGGATGGGAGAATGGCGGAATCTTCGCATGGGTTGGCAACACGCTTGGTAAGCGCTGGGGCTTCTCGGCGCTGTTCTATCAGTGGTTCCAGATCACGGTCGGGTTCGTGACCATGGCATTCTTCGTTTTGGCTGCGATATCCTACATCGTTGGATGGGATGCGCTCTACAACAATCCACTTGTGATGTTCATCGGTGTTGCGATCATCGTTTGGGGATTGACGCTCACGCAGCTTGGAGGAACGAAGCTAACGGCTCGTATCGCTAAGGTCGGCTTCTTCGGAGGCGTTTTGATCCCAGCGATCATCCTTCTTATCGGACTGGTGGCGTATCTTGCAACAGGTGGCGTATCACAGCTTCATTTCGATGCGAACGGATTCGCTCCAGATTTCACGAAAGTGAGCACGCTCGTTATCTTTGCTTCGTTCATCTTGGCGTTTGCAGGTGTCGAGGCAAGTGCTTCTCATGTTAACGAGCTTAAGAATCCGGGCAAGATCTACCCGATGGTCATGATCGTACTCTGTATCTTGACGATCGTGCTCGATACGTTGGGTGGTTTGGCTGTTGCGATGACGATGAGCGAGGCTCAGCTTGATGCGAACCTCTCTACCGGTGTGGTGACCGCATTCGCGAATATCTTCGACGCGCACTTCGGCATCGGCTGGCTCGTGTATGTGATCGCCTTCTTGTTAGCAGCTGGCGTGCTTGCCGAGATCTCATCGTGGATCGTTGGCCCTTCTCGTGCATTGCTCGATACCGCAAGCGAGGGCATCATCCCGCGTAGCCTGGCGAAGACCAACAAGCACGGAGTGTCGGTGAAGATCGTGGTCATCCAGGGTATTGTGGTTACCATCTGGGACGCAGTCCTGTGTGGCTCGATGGCGCTTTCGGGCGGTTCGGGTTCTTCGATCTCGTATCTTACTGCGGTTGGCTTGACTGTTGTCATCTATCTGGTTGGCTACATTCTGTTTTTCCTGGGTTATTTCAAGCTCGTCTTCAAGGGGAAGGATCATGCACGTGCCTTCAACGTGTTCGGGGGAACCGTTGGCAAATGCATCGTGGCTGGCGTTGGCTTATTGCTCACGGTCTTCGCATTGGTCGTTTCGTTCTTCCCGCCAAGCCAGCTTGATGCTCAGTCGGGCATGGTCTATGTGGCAACCTTGATCATCTGCTGGGTGGTCTCGGTGGCGATACCGTTCGTCGTTTACGCTTTGCGCAAGCATTGGAATGGTGGCATAGACCATGATCCGCCCACTATTCCCAGCAAGAAGATGTTGGCAACAGCTGCTGCAACTTCTTCAAGTGCTCCAGCACCGGCGAAAGACGAACCTGCTCAAAAGCAAGCTGCTTCCGTTGATGCTCACAGCAGCGATTCACCGCCTAAGGGGCAAAGTTGATCATAGCTATCGGTCGCGTTCTCCCTTCGTTTTCAAGAACTGAGGGCGAAGGGGGAGGCGACGAAGCAGCGACGCGGAGAGCGTACGCATCATAAGGTAAACAGAAGGAAACTAGGTAAAGGAAAAAGGTTCTTCGTAATAACGAAGAAAAGACTAAGGAGTTCATCATGACTGACAAAGACGTAAAGCTCGTTTCGACTGAAGAATTAGGCGAAATGAATGCTCAAACTGGCTATCTGAGCCCGATCTTCGGATCATATGCTTCAGATGTTGAGATGCCGGTGGACAAGCTCAACCACGACCCGATCGAGCCGCGCATCGCAAGCGAGATCATTCGTGAGTACATCGGCACGGAAGGTAACGCACATCAGAACCTCTGCACGTTCGTCCAGACCTACATGGAGCCTGAGGCAGCTGAGCTGATGAAGGACACGCTCGAGAAGAACGCGATCGACAAGGATGAATATCCGATGACCGCAGACCTTGAGAACCGTTGCGTGAAGATCATCCAGAACTTGTGGCATGCTAATCCCGATGAAGAGCCTATGGGCACTTCGACCGTTGGTTCATCTGAGGCATGTATGCTCGGCGGTCTGGCTGCACTCTTCCGCTGGAAGGCGCTCGCTAAGGCAGCAGGGATCGATATCTATTCGTCGCATCGTCCAAACCTCGTTATCACTTCTGGTTATCAGGTTTGCTGGGAGAAGTTCTGCCGCTACTGGGACATCGAGATGCGTCTCGTTCCTATGGAGGCCGATCATCTCTATATGACCGCAGAAGATGCGATGAAATACGTTGACGATCACACCATCTGCGTTGTTTGCCTTCTTGGCATCACCTATACGGGCCGCTACGACGATGTGAAGGGCGTTGACGCTGCTCTTACCGAGTACAACAAGACGGCGAAGGTCCCTGTTCGCATTCACGTTGACGGCGCATCGGGCGCAATGGTCGCTCCGTTCATCGAGCCCGATCTGGATTGGGACTTCAAGCTCCCCAACGTTTGGTCCATCAGCACTTCTGGTCACAAGTATGGTCTGGTGTATCCGGGCATTGGCTGGGTTTGCTGGCGTAGCAAGGAAGCTTTGCCTGAGGATCTGATCTTCTGGGTAAGCTATTTAGGTGGCCAGGAAGCGACCATGGCTATCAACTTCAGCCGCAGCGCTTCTCAGATCATCGGTCAGTACTATGTGTTCATGCGTAACGGCTTCGAGGGCTACAAAGAGATCCATATGCGCACCATGGATGTTGCACATCATCTGGTTCAGGGCATCAAGGATCTGGGTATCTTCATCATGTATGAAGAGGCGACCGAAGTACCGATCCTGTGCTGGAGCCTCGATCCGAAGGCGGGCAAGAAGTGGACGCTCTATGATCTGGATGATCGTCTGCGTATGCATGGCTGGCAGATCCCTGCCTATCCGCTGCCTGCGAACATGGAACATGTCACCTGCCAGCGTATCGTAACGCGTGCAGACCTCTCTATGACCATGGCAGACAAGTTCTTGAAGGACATGAAGGCAGAGATCGCGAACCTCGATAATGCTACGGTTATCGGTGCTCAGGATAGCAACATCGCACCGAAGAAGTCATTCGATCATAGCGGTCGATAAGCAGAAAACGTTCGGCTGCTAAAGAGCTGAACGTATCATCTTGAGTCTATGTGCACGAGGCATGTGACCCACCCCGATACCGACCTCCTTGCAAAGGGGAGGTCGGTATCTTTTTGTTGGGCGAAGAGTATTTGAACAAGAGAAAGGAATCTGTTGGATTGCTTGCTCGTGACCATTCCAATAGCATCTTTCACATTCGATTCGCCTTCTAGAATGTGCGCACCCTTCAACAAACGATAGAATAATCTGTTAACCTCATGCATTTACGGTCAAGGAAGGAGGCGGCGCGCATGAAAAACGTTTGGCTCGTATTCAAGCGCGATATTCTTCGCCTCCTTAAAGTTCCGCCTGCGTTGATGGTCATCCTCTTCTTGATCGTATTGCCCTCCATCTATACCTGGTACAACGTGGCGGGGTTTTGGAACCCGTATGACAACACCTCTTCGATGCGCGTATGCGTGGTGAATGAAGATGTGCCAGCGAGTTCTGATCTTACGGGAGAGATCGATGTCGGTTCGCAGGTGGTGGCTGGGCTCAAGGAGAACGACCAGCTCGATTGGCAATTCGTCGATCGAGATGAGGCGATGAACGGACTCAACGCAGGAGCGTGTTATGCGGTATTCGTCATTCCTTCCGATTTCAGCGAGCGACTTATCGCGCTTACCGAAGGCAAGGACGAAAAGCCGAGCATCCAATACTATGTGAACGAAAAGACCGGCCCTGTTGCGCCCAAGATAACCGATACCGGTTCGAACACGCTCGATCGTACGGTGAACGCTGAATTCGTGGGCACGGTGAGCAAGGCTGCGGTGAGCGCGATCGATGGCGCATCGAATGAAACGCATGATGCGCTCAAGAAGGTACGCTCTAAGGCGCTCGAGCAGATGGATAGCGCGCTCGATGCTCTTGCGCTCATGGATAGCTCTATCGAGCAAGTCGATGGCGCGATCAGCCAAGCGAAGACGGGCATCTCGAACGCGCACGATAAGCTCGGGGAGGCAACGGGTAAGCTCGATGAAGCAGCAAAGGAGTTGAAGAACGCCGCTGATCAAGGGGAGACGGCGGCCAGTGCGCTCAACACCTATGCAGCGCAGGGTTTGGTGAGCCTCGGGAAGACCACTGCCTATCTTTCACAAACGATCACGAAGACCTCTTCTACGATCGCGACCGGGCTCAGTGATATTTCAAAGGCCAAAGGCTCTGCTGATCTGGCGCTTGCGGAAGCGAAGGGCATCGTCGAGCATAACCAGGCGCTCATCGATGAGCTCACGGCACTTTGCGACACGCTTCCCGATTCAAATGATTACAAAGAACAATTGCGTTCATTGGTTGCTTCTTTGGCCAACCTGAACAAGCAGACCTCGGATACGGTAACGAGTCTTCAAGATGCTTCGACGCAGATGGGCAAGGATATTGAAACCTTGCAGAAGGCAAATGAGGATTTCTCGAAGGCAGCGTTCGAAGGCATCGATAACGCCCAAGCAATGGGGACGAAGGCCTTCACGGAGACCATCCCTCAAGTGAGCGCTGCTGTCACGAAGCTCTCACGGGCCACCGCCGATCTCTCTTCAACGGTCGCAGAGCAGAAGGCGCTCGTTCCTCCTGCGCAAGCTGCGCTCGATGAGCTGAACGCGACGCTCGATATCGCTTCTGCCACCTTGAGCGAAACGCGGAGCACCGAGCAAGAAGCAGCCGAAGAGTTGGCTATGGTGCGCAGCGATGTAGTTTCGCTCTCAACGGCAGGGTTCTTAGAGCGCCTGCTCGGACAGAGCAGCCTCGATTCGAGCCAGATAGCTCAATTTGTGGCATCACCTACGCTGCTCAAGACCGAAGAGCTCTACACGGTCGATTCGTATGGTGCTGCTATGGCACCCTTGTTCATGAACCTCACCTTCTGGATCGGAGCGTTCATGTTGCTCGTCATCATGAAGCAAGAGGTGGATGGCAGGGGTATCCGTCAACTGAAGATCTGGCAGCGTTATCTTGGGCGCTTTCTCCTTATGGCACTGCTCGTGGTGCTCCAGGCGATCATCTGTGTGTCGGGCCTTTTGTTCATGGGTATTACGCCAGTCAATATCCCTGCGCTCTATTTGGCTGCTGCGGTGTGCTCACTTGCGTATCTCAGTATCATCTATTGTCTTTCCGTTACGCTCCAACATGTGGGGAAGGGTATCTGCATCATCTTGGTCTTCGCGCAGATCCCGGGAGCGACCGGCCTCTATCCTATAGAGATGACTTCGCCGTTCTTCCAGGCGATCTATCCGTTCTTCCCGTTCACCTATGGCATCGGTGCGATGCGTGAGGCGATGTGTGGCTTCTACGGCAACGATTTTGCTTTCACGCTCGCCATGCTCTCATTGTTCTTCGTGATCTTCATGGGGATCGGCCTCGCGCTTCGTCCGCGTCTTGCGAACGTGAATCGCATGTTCGCGCGTCAGATCGAAGAGGGCGATATCTACAACGGGGAAAGTGCGGTCGTGCCAGCGCGGCGCTATCGCATGAGCCAAGTTATCGCGGCACTTGCCGATCATGATCTGTTCAAGCAAAACGTTCAAGAGCGCTACGAGCGCTTCACGCGCCTGTATCCACGCTTGATACGAGCTGCGATCGTAGTTGGCATTGTGGTGCCAGTGGTCTTTACGGTGGCTTTCTCGCTTACCATGACCGAGAAGATCGTACTGCTCACGGCGTGGCTCATATGGTTCGCTCTCGTATGCGGCTTCTTGATCATAGTTGAGGAACTGCGCTATAGCATGCGCCGTCAGCTCCAGCTCGACTCGATGGACTCCGAGAAGCTGCGTACGATCTATGCTGATCGCAAGGTCGAGCGCTATAGCGATTCTCGCAGCTTGCACGAAGATGCCTCTTTGCTGCCGCCGAAGCGGGGTGGTAAGCGATGAAGAACATCCTTGCGATATTCAAAGAGGATCTTAAGAAGCTGTTCGGTAATGTGGTCAATGGCATCGTGACGCTTGGCCTTATCTTGCTCCCTTCGATCTTCGCGTTCTATAACATCATCGCGTGCTGGGATGTCTTCGATAACACGGGCAATGTGAAGGTTGCGGTCGCGAACACCGATGAGGGTTACCAGAGCGATCTTATTCCCTTACGGATGAATCTAGGAGAGCAGGTGATCTCTGCGCTCCGATCGAACGACCAGATCAAATGGGAGTTCGTTTCTGAAGAGGAAGCGATAGATGGAGCGAAGGCCGGTCGCTACTATGCAGCTGTGGTCATCCCTTCAACATTCAGCAAAGACATGCTCACGTTCTATAGCGATGGGGGAGAGCAGGCGCGCATCACCTACTATTCCAACCAGAAGAAGAACGTGATCGCACCGAAGGTCACGGACCAGGGAGCGTCTTCGGTTTCGTATGCGGTGAATGAGGCGTTCGCTCAATCGGTCAGCGAGATCTCGCTTTCGCTCGTGCATGTGATGGCGAATTACCTTGACGAGAATGGCGCTGATGCACGCATTGTTGCGCTCGCCGATCATCTCGAAGCTACTTCACGCGTTTTGGACAACGCCGCCAGTGCGGTCGAGGTATTCGGAACGTTCGGTAACGCTTCGAAAGACGCGCTCGATTCTGCCACTAAGCTCATCAACGCCACGCAAGCAGGCTTCGGTTCGATTGCTGGTTCGACGGTGGGCGTGGCAGAAGGGGTCAGCGAGACTGCTGAAGCACTTGATTCGGCAACGGCAACGTTCAAAGAAGCGCTCACGGCTTCGACTCAAAGCTACGAGCAACTTGCGCAAGCTGCGAAAGACGCTGCAGGCGCGCTTGGCAATACGTCAAGCGCGATGGCAAGTAGCATGCGCACGCAGGCAGAAGCTGTTTCTGCGCAGATCGCAAGCTACCAGGAGCTCTCCGGGCTTTTGCGCCAGATCGCACCGAATGTTCCGAGCGATGTACAACCGGTGCTTCTTGCGATGGCGGATCGCCTCGATTCGACGGTGAAGACGCTCGAGCAAGTGCGCGATCTGCTCAATCAAAGTGCCGATGACCTCGATCGAGCGAACGCACAGGCAAAGGCGGATATCGCTGAGCTTGAGAAGGTATCAGCCGAGGCGAAGACCGAGCTCGATAATTTGCAGAAGACCTATGACCAAGAGGTCGGTCCTGCGCTCGAAGAGTTCGAACGCTCCTCCAAAGCTGCGGCAAAAGCCTTCTCGGAAGGGGCAGCGGTCCTCTCCGAGCAAGACCCCTTCACGATCGAAGGAAGTGAGTCACTGGAGAGCACCTTCAACGATGCACTCGGGCAATCGGCTGAATCGGCAGATGAGCTTCGTAGTGCCGCCGGTCAGCTTTCGAATACTGCAGAGAAGCTGCGTGAAGCAGCGATGGCGGGGGATTCAGAGACGCTTCATGATCTGCTTTCGGCGGATGTGGAAGGTTTGGCGCATGCGCTTGCAGCTCCGGTGAGCATCGAGCGTACTGCAGTCTTCCCGAGCCAATCGTTCGGCGCATCGATGGCGCCGCTCTACACTACGCTCGCTATCTTCATCGGGTCGCTTCTTATCATGGTCGCGGTGAAGCCCCGTATTTCGCAGCGCATGAAGGACAAGCTCAAAGATCCGAAGCCACGTCAGCTCTTCACGGGCCACTTCCTCATCTGCGCACTGCTCTCGCTCGCGCAGACCACGTTCATGGCGCTCGGCAATCTCTTCTTCCTCAATATCTCGGTGGTGCATCCGCTGTTGTTCATGCTCGTCTATTGGTTCGCAGGTTTGGTGTTCACGTTCATCATCTATACGCTTGTGGTATCGTTCGCGAACCTTGGCAAGGCGATCGCGGTCTTGATGCTCATCGTGCAAGTGACTGCGTGCAATGGATCGTATCCGCTCGTGATCTTGCCCGATTTCGTTCAGATGATAAGCCCTTGGATGCCCGCAACGCATGTGGTGGAAGCTATGCGCGCGGCTATGTTCGGCATCTACCAGAATGATTTCTGGATAGCTATGGGCGAGCTGGCGCTCTTCTTGGTTCCGGCGGCGCTCTTAGGATATGCTCTTAGAAAGCCTCTGGAGAAGTTCATGCAGTGGTATGTGCGCACGGTCGAGTCGACGAACTTGATCGAGTAACTGCTGTAGTCAAGTTGTTCGCGGAAGTTCGCAGAGAACAGCGCTTGCGTGCTCTTTGCAGCCTATGATGCACTCTTCGTGCTCTTCTCATGTTCGGAGAGCAGCTTGCTCCGTTGGATGACCACAGCGCCGATCAGGAAGGGCAGCCAGAAAACGATCGCGCGATAGACCATGATCACCGCCATGGCGGATGCCTGATCGATACCGAAAAGAGCAAAGGTCACGAGCGCTGCTGCCTCTACTACGCCAACGCCTTGGGGAACGAACGAGATCATCGCAAAGAGGGTGACCACGACATATCCGCAGATCATCGCTTCGATATCATGCACACCGAAAGCAAGGGCAACGAAGGCGAAGCACCCAAGCTCGAAGATGCTCGCGGCAACATTGAGTCCCAGATCGGCTCCTATGTCTTGCTTGTTCTTCGTCATGAGCGCTGCGGATTGCGCATAGGTATTGACCGTATCTTTCACCCAAGCATCAACGGGCTTCTTCTTGCGTTTGGTCAAGAACCTATCGATGACGCGCACGAGCGGGGCGAGCAACTTCAGGAGCAGATCGGGCTTCATCGCAGCGAACGCCATCGCGGCGACCATGCCACCTACGATAAGGATCGCGATGATACCAAGGGCTATCCATCCTGCATTCAATCCACCCGCAATACCCAAGATCGCAAAGCCGATGACCATGATCACCAAGAAGCCAGCATTGATCGATACCTGACGGAGCAGCGCGGCTCCTGTCGCTTTGCCAGCTGAGATGTGTTCATGGGCAGCTTCAGCGATCACGATCGAGGTTCCCGACATATTGAATGAAGGAATGACCGTATCGACGAAGAACGTCGCAAAAACGAGCTTTATCCCTTCTTTGAGGCTGAGGCGCGATCCGACCGATTTGAAGCACCAGATAAAAGAAGCTCCTTGAGCGAAGTATTTCCCCAACTGGAACACAACCGCGCCGATGAGGAAGAGGGGAGCTCCCCGTTCGATCGTGGTAACGAGCTCTTCAAGCTGATCGCCGCGCAAGAAGATGACCGCTAGAACGATGACGACCACAAGACCAACGAGTATCTTCTTCAGGTTCTTTTTCATGCAGGAGCCCTCTGCGCAGTTCAGAGCAATGAATCACTCTTAGTCTAGCAAAAGGAGAAGGCTTCAAAAGAGTCGCAAGAGAACCGATACGCCATTGAAACCGAGCAGGCGTGATCCTTGAAGCACATACGGCGGCTGGCTCATCCATCTCACGGCTTTCCTACAAACCAGCGTCATCCTACGGAGAGGCTGCTGCTCGTGCTAAGTTTGAAGGAGCACAGTTCCTTCTTGACGAACTGCACGAAGTTTGTGATAGAAAGTCTCGCATCATGGATACTTCTCAAGAAACCTCTCGCGGTGGTTCACGTGCTCGCGATCACGAGATAATCAAAGCGAGCATCATCGGCATCGTGGGCAATATGCTCCTGATTGCTTTTAAGCTCGTTATCGGGTTCTTCTCGCATTCGATCGCTATCATCCTGGATGGCGTGAACAACGCTACCGATGCGCTCTCTTCCATCATCACCATCGTGGGCACGAAGCTTGCTGCGCGCCGTCCCGATCGACATCATCCTTTTGGGTATGGGCGCATCGAATACCTCACTTCGGTCGTCATCGCTATCATCATCTTGGTTGCGGGTTTTCTCTCGCTTCGCGAGTCCATTCAGAAGATCATCGAACCTGGTCAGCCTTCGTATTCTGCGATCACGATCACGATCATCATCGTGGCTATCATCGCGAAGGTGTTTCTCGGCGTCTGCTTCAATCACTATGGAAAGAAGACGAAGAGCGAAGCACTCATCGCTTCAGGCATCGATTCGAACTACGATGCAGTCCTTTCTGCAGGAACGCTCGTGGTCGCTTTCGCACAGAATATCTGGAACCTCAATATCGACGGCATCGTGGGACTCATCATCTCGTTCGTGGTGTTGAAGGCAGGCTTCGAAGTCTTGCGTGATGCGCTCGGTCCGATCATCGGGCTTCCTGAAAGCAAGAAGCTGGTAGATAGCATCGTTTCGTATGCGTCGTCATTCTCGCCGGTTGAGGGAGTGCACGATGTGATCATGGATGATTTCGGCCCTAATAAGGTTATCGGCTCGATGAGGATCGAAGTTCCCGACGATATGGAAGCATGGCGCATCCATGAGCTCACTCGTGAGATCTCATCTGGTATTGCAGAGAAGTTCGGCATCTCGATGACGATAGGCATCTACGCAACGAATCGTGCAGGGATGTTCGCTAACATGCGTGCGAGCCTCGACCGGATCGTAAATGAGAATGCGAACATCAGACAGGTGCACGGATTCTATTGCGACGCGCAGAACAAGATCTGCTATTTCGATCTGGTGATCGCCTTCAACGTGAACGGGGAGAGCATTAAGGCATCGGTCGTCGATGCGCTCAAGAAAGCGTATCCTGCTTACTCTTTCGATGTTGAGATCGATCGAAGCTTGGAAGATTGATCTTTTGGCAGTTCACGAATAGCAGGAAAGCTAGTCTTCGAGCAGATAGTTCAGGTACGCGCGATACTCTTCCACGAGTGATTCGGGTCCGGCGATGCGCACCTTCTTCCCCATGGAGGCGATCCAACCGAAGAACTGCTCGCTCTTGCAGATCCTCACGCGAGCGAGAGCTTCCTGCTCATTCGACTTCAAGAACGTTGCTGCACTGCCGAAGCGATCAGTGATGATCTCGACCTTGTCGGCGTCCGCAGCAAGGATAGCCACCACTTCTTCACCTCCGAAGCGACCGAACATGATCGCCTTGTTCTCGTCATAGCGAAACCCAGCGATCTCACTGTTGCGCGCAGCGGGCGCGCTTTCAAGCACGCGAAGATCTATCATCCTATCGAGACGATATTCGCTCAAAGCGTTGTGCGCCTCGTTCCAGGCGGTGAGGTAATAGAAGCCATCTTCGTACACGATGGCAACGGGCGTTACCACATGCGTCTTGCTCTTCGAACGAGCACATGGTTTGCCATCGAGCCCGATCTTTCGGTAGGAGAATTCGATCTTGCACTTGGCTTTGATAGCCTGATGGATCGCATCGACAGCATGAAAAACGCTGCTATTCTGCGATTTGATGCGCCGTGCCACATGGATCCGTCGGTCGAGCAAATGCTGCTCGTGGTTCGTGGCAAGCTGCTTGATGTTGGTGATGAGCGTCTTCGCTTGTTTTTCGGTTATCGCACGGCAGGACTGGATGGCATCGACCATGAGCATGAGCTCTCCGATGGAGAAATCCCTTCGTTCGATCGCATACTCAACGGGATTGCGTTGGTAGGTCTTGATGTCGATATCGAATTCGCGCAGGATGTCCAGATCGGAATAGATGCTCTTGCGCTCTGCGGGAATGCCGTAGGCATCCAAACGTTCGATGATCTGCGACATGGTGAGCCCGTGTTCGGCATTGGTCTCTTCTTGGAGGATCTTCAAAAGGTACAAGACCTTGATCTTCGCTTTCTTATTGTTCGCCATAAGGATGTCCTTTGCACTGCAAGATGCGTTCAAAACGATGCTATCAAGAAAAGGCTAGCGCATCGTTTTTCATAGTATGTCCGATTAAGAGGACAGAGTAAAGAAATTGGAGCAGGAAGAGGGGAGCGCTATAATCTCTCTAGTGAACAAGGGAGGAAACGTATGGCCACTTCATTGCGTGAAGCGATCGCGAAGACCGCTGCATCGATCGAAGAACTTCTAGCAGGAAGGCAGCCTGTTTGCGGGCTCATCCTAGGAAGCGGCTTGAACTTCTATGCTGATACGCTCGAACAGCAAGAGATTCTTCCCTATAAACAGCTTCCGCACATGAAGGTTTCAACGGCAACTGGCCATAAGGGGCGCTTCGTGCTCGGAAGGGTCCCTGGTACAGAAGTGTGGGTGCTCTGCATGCAAGGGCGTTTGCATGGCTATGAAGGCGTGAGCGCGCAAGATGTCGCGCTGCCGGTATGGGCGATGCAGGCCGCTGGCATCGATACGCTCGTTACCACCAATGCGGTCGGCGCTTTGAACCCCGCTTTCGAAGTCGGATCCTTCTGCGTCATGTCCGATCACATCAACTTCACGGGGCGCAATCCTATCGCACATCCCGAAGGGAACCTGATCGCAGAGCGATTCGTGCCCATGCTCGATGCGCATGATCCCCAGATGCGCGCACTTCTGCTCGATATTGCAGAGCGCGAAGGAGTCGATGTGAACGAAGGCGTGTATCTCGGACTCATGGGCCCGAACTTCGAAACGCCTGCTGAGGTTCGCTTATTCGCATCGTGGGGCGCTGATACGGTTGCCATGAGCGTAGTGGAAGAGGTCATCGCGGCGCGTCATGTGGGCATGCGCGTGCTGGGCCTTTCGCTCGTTTCGAACAAGGCGTGCGGCATAGAGGGCGCAGATCCGAATTCGGACGAGGTCATGGATGTTGCTGAAAAGGTCAAGCCGGAATTCACTGCGCTCATGAATGGGTTCTTGTGCGAGCTTGCTCACCTGCAGTAAGGGCATGGATCTTGTTCGATAAAGCCATCTTCAAACTGCCTCATATACATCGCACGCTTGCGATCCTTGTTCTGCTCGCCATGGTGGAATCAGCGTGCATCCTCGGAGAGGCCTTCGGGCTTTCGCGTGGGCTGGTGGCACTTTGGGAAGGGAGCGCGTTCGAAGATGCTCTCTGGAATCTCTCCCTCTTCGCTTGTTCGTTCGTTTGCGTTCGCATCACGCTTAACGTGCGCGAAGCTTTCATCTCCTCCTATGCGCTCAGCTGCGCGCGCGGGACGCGAAGGGACTTGTTAAGCGCGCTTTTCCAGACGGGCGCGCCGATAGCGCAGCGCTTCGGTACCGCAACGAGCGCTGCGATGGTGCTCGAAGGCACCGATAAGATGAAGGAGTATCTTGAGCTCGTTCTGCCGAAGCTGGTGAACATGATGGTCTTGCCGTTCATGTTCGCGCTTGCCATCGCCTTCGCCGATTGGGTCTCAGGCGTTATCGTCATCATCCTTTTGCCTTCGATGGTGCTGCTCATGGTGCTCATTGGTAAGACCACTGCCGAAAAGAGCCGCGTTCAGCATGGAGCATTCAAGGTCATGTCGAATCATTTCATCGACTCGGTGCGTGGCTTGCCTACGCTCTCGACCTTTGCGGTGTCGAAGACGTATGCGGATCGTGTATACGAGGTGAGCGAGCGATTTCGCGAAGCCACGATGAAGATGCTGAAGAGCGCGCAACTATCTGGCGCGGTGCTCGATCTTTTTGCCACGCTCGCGATCGCGGCAGTGTCGATCATGCTCGGTCTGCGCCTGATCGACGGCTCGCTCACGTTGCTCCCTGCGCTCTTTGTGCTCATACTGGCGCCCGAATTCTTCAGGCCTATTCGTGAATACGCCTCCGACTATCATGCTTCGCTCGATGGAGTGAACTCGTTGCACACGATCGAGTCGATGATCGCTTCGGTGAGCGCTCCGCCCAGCACCAAAATGCTGCCTTCATGGAATAGATCGAGCGCGCTCGAGCTTGAAGGTGTTTCGCAGGCGTATGAGGGAGTTTCGGTCCTTTCGGGAGTTACGGCGAGTCTGAAAGGATATGCGCGCATCGGAGTAGTAGGTACGAGCGGCTCAGGCAAGAGCACGCTCTTGCGCTTGTTGGCTGGTCTGGAGGACCCTGCGGCAGGTGCGTTCGTGTTAGACGGGCGCGATACGCTCACGACGCTTCGCTATGAAAGCTGGGAGGAGCAGGTTGCCTACATTCCGCAGGATCCTACGATATTCCATGCGTCCTTGCGCGAGAACCTTATCTTCTACAACCCGCAAGCAAGCGATGATCGCCTGCATGCTGTTATAGAGAAGCTGGGATTGGGCGAGCTCCTGGCGCAGCTGCCCCAAGGTCTCGATACGCTCATAGGCGAAGGCGCGCGTGGACTTTCGGGCGGTCAGGCGCAACGGATCGCCCTAGCACGGGTGGTGCTCGACGAACGCAAGCGGATCATCCTCTTCGACGAGCCAACGGCACATCTCGATATCGAGACCGAGATGGAACTGAAGCAGGCTATGGTCGAAGTCATGCAAGAGCGCCTGGTGGTGTTCGCGACCCATCGCCTTCATTGGCTCGACACGCTCGATTATTTGCTCGTGCTCGAAGAGGGGAAGCTCGTCGAGCAGGGCACGACCACTCAGCTGTTAGAGAGTGCTACGCATTTCGCCATGCTCGTACGTGCGCTTCGCGGAGGTGAAGCAGCATGATCGCATGGATCCGTTCTTATCTTGGTGCGTCCAAGAAATTGCTTGCTCAAGTGCTCGTGCTCGGGGTTATCGCGGTCGTTTTCGCCATCGGCCTCATGTTCGTTGCGGGCTACCTTATCGCTGCTTCAGCAGATAACGCGTTCTCGCTGCTCATGCTGAACATCCCTCTTGCCTTCGTTCAGATCTTCGGGCTTAGCAAACCTCTTGCGCGCTATCTCGAACGCCTGCGGAGCCACGATTGGGTCTTGAGGCTCACTTCAACATTGCGCCTTCGTTTGTTCAGGGTGGTGCAACACCAGCAGCGTGAACAGGCGCACTGGCGAACGGGAGACGTGCTCGGTTCGCTCGCAAGCGATATCGAACACGTCCAGAATCTGTTCTTACGCTGCGTTTTTCCGGTGCTCATCGCATGGATCGTTGGCGTCTTGCTCGTTGCAGTGGCAGGCTTCATGTCGCCAGGCTTGTTGCTGTTCGCGCTCATCGCGTTCCTTTTGTTGTGCGTTATCATTCCCGCTCTTGCCGTTGTGCTCAATCGTGCGCGCATCGAGCGAAACGACCGCACGCGTGCTTCTTTGTATGCAGAGGTGACCGACAAGGTGCTCGGTTCGCGTGATATCGCTATCGCAGGTCGCGGGGGAGAGATCACCGGCCAGCTCATGGAAGAGTTCGATCGCTTGGATGCGGGGGAGAAGGCCATCGCGCATCACGATCGTCTGCGTTTGCTGCTCATCCAGGTGCTCTTGCTCTGCATCATCCTTGTCTTGATCTGGTGGACCTCTGTACGTTTCGGCGGCACACCAGGGGGAACGTCCGATTGGATCGTTGCGGTGGCGCTCGGTTTCTTCCCGCTCATCGAGGTGATCGCTTCGCTCCCTCAACTCTTCGAAGACACCCTCGAGCATCGCGAAGCGCTTGAGCGCATGAACGAACGGGGGCTGCTCGCAGATCCTGATCCTGCACTCTTCACCGCGCCTTCTCTCCACGCTTCGTTCGAGATCTCGATCGAAGAGCTCTCGTTCTCGTACGAACCTGAGCACTGTATTCTGAGTGAGGTGACCCTTTCGATCCCCTATGGGCAGAAGATCGCGATACTGGGGAAGAGCGGCTCGGGAAAGACGACGTTAGCGCATCTTTTCCATGGTGATATGCTTCCCAGTGCTGGCGTTATCAGCATCGCAGGTGTGCCGGTGGCAAACCTTCGCGATGCTATCTGGGACTACGTTGGCTTTATCTCACAAGATAGTTACGTTTTCGCCATGAGCATCTTCGATAACCTTCGTATAGGGAAAATTGAAGTGAACGAAGAAGAGGCGTGGGCTGCGCTCGATGCGGTCGGATTGAAGAGCCATGTTGCATCGCTGCCCGATGGGCTTGAGACCATGGCTGATGAAGCGGGCTTGAACTTCTCAGGGGGCCAGCGCGGACGCTTGGCGTTGGCGCGGGTGTTGCTCCAAGACCCACCCATCGTGGTGCTCGATGAACCGACGGTCGGGCTCGATCCCGTTACCGAACAAAAGGTGCTCGACACCATCATGCGTGTTTTCGCGGATAAAACTGTCATCATGATCACGCATCATCTTCAAGGGGTCGAGGCGTTCGACCGCGTGCTGTTCGTCGAAGAAGGAAGGCTCATCATGGATGGAAGTCCGGCAGTGCTTATGGTCGAGAATGAGCGCTATGCCAAACTTCTTGCATTTGACAGGGGTTATCGTTCTAAAACGCAAGATAGGCGCTAGAATAACGAAGGCGCTTCGCGCGTTATTCATATGGGGATGTGCTGGAACTGTGGTCTGGCACCTGTTTTGAAAAAAGGGGGGATTTGTATGGATTTCTTAGCGGATCCGGTCATTCTGGCGCGTATTCAATTCGCGTTCACGGCAATGTACCATTTCTTGCTCGTGCCGGTTTCTATCGGCCTCGGTTTGATCATGGCTATCTACGAAACTCGTGCTTACCGATCCGGAAAGGAAGAGGATGCTGCGGCGGCTAGATTTTGGCTCAAGATCTTCACCGCAACATTCGCGTTAGGTGTTGCAACCGGTATCACCATGGAGTTCTCGTTCGGTACGAACTGGGCGGATTACTCACGCTTCGTGGGTGATATCTTCGGTGCTCCGTTGGCAGCAGAAGCGCTGTTAGCTTTCTTCCTGGAATCGACGTTCTTAGGTGTGCTTCTCTTCGGTCGCAATCATGTTGGCAAGAAGTTCTACCTTGTCTCAGCATGGCTCGTATTCATCGGCTCAGCATTTTCGGCGCTGTGGATCATCATCGCGAACTCCTGGATGCAAACGCCAGGTGGAGCAGAACTAGCTGATGCAGGAACACGTGCGGTGCTCACGAACTTCTTCGCTGCAGCTTTCAACCCGTCAACGCTCACGCGCTACTCGCACGTGATCTGTGCGGTGCTCATCATGGGCGCGTTCATGACCATGGCAGTTGCGGCATGGTACATGCATAAGAAGGACCATGAGAAATTCGCGCTCCGTGCCATGAAGATCGGCTCTATCGTTGCAATGCTCAGCTGCGCTTGCATGCTCGTTACCGCGCACTCTTCGGCAGTCGTTGTTTCCGAAGAGCAGCCCACGAAGTTCGCCATGATGGAAGGCATGTACGAAGATGAAGTGCCGCCGCTCTATGGCATCGGCTGGGTCGATGAGGAGAATGAGCAGGTCATCGCTCCGTTCGCGATCCCTGGTGGCACGAGCTTCCTTGCTACGGGCAACTGGGATACGGAATATCAGGGCTTGAACAGTCTTGCGGAAACTGAAGACTATTCTGCGATCGACCCTGAGACGATGCCGGTGAACCTGGTGTTCCAGAGCTATCACCTCATGGTCGCGATGTTCGGACTCATGGCGCTCACGCTCTTGCTCGCGCTCATCTTCACCTTCAAAGGTGGTTCCATCAAGAAAATGAAGTGGCTCCAGGGATCGCATCATCACCTCGCCGATCTTCGCGGTGCTCGCTATCCAATCGGGCTGGGCCACTGCTGAATTCGGTCGTCAGCCTTGGGTCGTCTACCCAAGCGTCACCGGTCCTGAAGGGGTCGAGCTGCTCACAGCAGACGGCATTTCGCTGGCGGTTTCACCCTGGGAGCTCATCGCCACCATCGTGCTGTTCGTGCTCATCTATCTGGTGCTGTTCATTGCATGGGCGCGCATCGTTGCGCGTTTCATCAAGCAGGGCCCCACGCAAGAGCAACCAGCTCCCGTGTCTGCTTCTTCGAATTCGTTCATGTCAGGCACGCCGCCTGTAAAGGCAGCAGATGCTTCGGCAAACGATGAGACTGCTCCGGCCGCGACGAAGGAAGGAGAGTAGTCATGGATATCACGATTCTTCAAGGACTTTGGTTCTTCCTTATCGCGGTTCTGATCGCGGTGTATTTCATGCTCGATGGCTTCGATCTTGGCATCGGTGTGCTCTATCCCATCCTTGGTAAGACCGAGGAGGAGAAGGCGGTCTTGCGTCGCAGCATCGGCCCGGTGTGGGACGGTAACGAAGTGTGGCTCCTTACCGCTGGTGGTGCGCTCTTCGCGGCGTTCCCTCTTGCCTATGCCACTACGTTCTCTGGCTTCTATCTTGCGGTCATGCTCGTACTGTTCGGCTTGATCGTCCGTGCGGTCTCGCTTGAATATCGTGCGCACGATCGCTCTTGGGGCAAGCTTTGGGATTGGTGCTTCACTATCGGTTCGCTACTTCCGGCGTTGCTCTTCGGTGTGGCGATCGGCTGCATCTACGAAGGCATTCCCATGACAGCGAATGGCGATTACTCGGGCGTTCCACTGCTCGGCCTCATCACTCCTTTCACGCTGCTCTGTGGCGTGATGGGTCTTGTCCTTTGCATCGCACAGGGCATTTCGTGGGAGTGCGTGAAGGCTCCGCTGGGGAGCAGCCTGTACAACCGCTGCGTGAAGCTACGTCCCATTTGGCAAATGGTCTCGCTCGTCACCTTCATCGTGCTCACGATCTGTGCGCTCACGGTCATCCAGCCGCAGATGCATGAAGCGCTCGGTTGGGTGCGTATCGTGCTTGCGGTACTGGTTGCGGTGCTCTTGGTGGCAGCCTGGTTCATAGGTCGTGCGAAGAACGACCTGGTGGCATTCATCCTTCAATGTGCGGCCATCTTCATGTTCATCATGCTCTTCGCCACCTCCATGTTTCCGAACTTGGTCGTTGCTTCGCCCGATAGCGTCGGTGCGACCATCACCGCTATGAATGCGGCTTCATCCGAGCTCACCTTGGCGTGGATGACGGGTATCACTTGTGTGGGCTTGCCACTCGTGCTGCTCTATCATTTCCTGGTGTATCGTTCCTTCCGTGGACGCGTCAACCCGCAGGATCTTGATTACTAGCACGCATCGTACACCTATACCGCCAAACAAGGGCTGCCTTCGGGCAGCCCTTGTTTTTTGACTTGCATCATCGCGCAAGGGCGTTATACTATGTTTACTTGAAAAGCGTTGATGAGGAAAAGTAGGGACGAACCCTTCTCCAGAGAGCTAACGGTTGCTGAAAGTTAGTGAAGGACGGTCCGAAAGGCACCTCGGAGCTATTCATCTGAAATCTTCTCATCTGCTCGAAACGATCTTTCAAGCAGTGAAAAGTCGGTAAGTTGAATCGGAGCCAACCCGTATTTGGTCTAGAGCGCATATGTTCGCGTATGAAAGCTCACCTTCTTCGGTCCTGATGCAACTTGCTGCACAGGATTTTCTTTTTTAGAAGGAGTGATGCCCATGCGCAGCGATTCGATCAAAGAAGGATTGGCCCGCGCGCCACACCGCAGCTTGCTCAAGGCTGACGGTTTCACCGACGAAGAGCTCGATCGTCCTCTTGTTGCGGTCGTTTCCTCTCAAAACGAGATCATCCCTGGCCATATTCACCTGCAGACCATCGCTGATGCGGTGAAGGCAGGCGTGCGTATGGCAGGAGGCACGCCTGTGCAGATGACCACGATCGGCGTCTGCGATGGCATCGCCATGAACCACGAAGGCATGCGCTATTCGCTCACGAGCCGTGAGGTCATCGCTGACTCGGTCGAGTGTGCGGTCCAGGGCCATCAGTTCGACGCGATGGTGCTCATCCCCAGCTGCGACAAGGTCGTTCCGGGTATGCTCATCGCGGCGTGTCGCTTGAACATCCCGACCATCCTTATCTCGGGTGGTCCGATGCTCGCAGGCGAGGATAAGTGCGGCAATCAGACCGACCTGAACACGCTCTTCGACGCGGTCGGTCAGGTGACCGCGGGCACGATGGATGAAGCCGATCTCAAGTTCTTCGAGGAAACCGCTTGTCCTACCTGCGGTAGCTGCTCGGGCATGTTCACCGCGAACTCGATCGCCTGCCTCTCCGAGGGCCTCGGCATCGCGCTTCCGGGCAATGGCACCATCCCGGCGGTCTATTCCGAGCGCGTGCGCCTCGCGAAGCATGCGGGCATGAAGATCATGGAACTGGTCGAGAAGGACATCAAGGCGCTCGACATCATCAATGCGGCGGCCATCCATAATGGCATGGCGCTCGATATGGCCTTCGGTGGCTCCACGAATACGATGCTCCACCTTACCGCTATCTCTCACGCGGCAGGTTGCCCGGTCACGCTTGAGGATTGGGACAAGATCTGCTCCGAGATCCCTAACATCACGCGCATCGCGCCAGCAAGTTCGCTCCACATCCAAGACCTGAACAAAGTCGGCGGCGTTTCTGCCATCATCGGCGAGCTCGGCCGTCACGGTTTGCTCGACGAAAGTGCGCTCACCTGCCACGGAACCATGGCAGAGTGGATCGCTGAAGCACCTTATGTCGATGGGGAAGTGGTCCGCACGATCGAGGAGGCCTATTCTCCCGTTGGCGGCCTGCGTGTTATGCAAGGCAACTTGGCTCCGAACTATGGCGTGGTCAAGCAATCGGCTGTGGCTGATGACATGCGTCAGCATCGTGGCCCGGCGCGCGTCTTCGAAAGTGAAGAGGAAGCATGCGAAGCTATCTTCGGCGGCAAGATCAACGCCGGCGATGTGGTGGTCATTCGCTACGAAGGCCCTGCAGGTGGTCCTGGCATGCGCGAAATGCTCACGCCTACTTCAGCGATCTGCGGCATGGGTCTCGATCACGATGTCGCGCTCATCACCGATGGTCGTTTCTCGGGCGCAACGAAGGGCCCGGCTATCGGTCATGTGAGCCCTGAGGCATATGCGGGCGGCCCGATCGCGCTCGTAGAAGAAGGCGACATCATCGACATCGATATCGATAAGGGCACGATGAACCTTGAGGTATCCGATGAAGAGCTTGAAAAGCGTCGCCAGAATTGGACCAAGCCAGAGCCGAAGTACGCAACTGGCGTGCTCGCACGTTATGCGAAATTGGTTTCCAGTGCCGATAAGGGGGCATATTTCGGATGATCATCGACAACGAATACGAAAAACAACATAATCTCGGTCCCTATACTGCAAAACAGGGCACCGTGATGACCGGCGCCCAGGCCATCATCGCTTCGCTTGAAGCAGAGGGTGTGGATACGGTCTTCGGCTATCCGGGAGGACAAGCCATCAAGATCTATGACGCGCTCTACGATTCTAAGAAGATCAGGCATATTCTCTCTCGCCACGAGCAGGGTTCAGCGCATGAGGCTGATGGATATGCGCGTGCAACGGGCAAGACGGGTGTCGTAATCGTGACCAGCGGTCCTGGTGCTACGAATACCGTCACCGGCATCGCAACGGCCTATATGGATAGCGTTCCCATGGTCGTCATCACCGGTCAGGTGCCCCGTAGCATCATCGGAACGGATGCGTTCCAGGAATCGGATATCGTGGGCATCACGATGCCGGTCGTGAAGCACAGCTATCTTCTTCAAGACATCAACGAGCTTACGAATACTTTCCGTGAAGCGTTCTATATCGCGAATTCTGGCCGTCCAGGCCCGGTGCTCATCGATGTTCCTTCAGATCTGTGTGGCATGGAGGTCGAGTTCAACTATCCGGCCGATGTGCACATTCCTTCCTACAAGCCAACGGTGAAGGGCAATGCGCGCCAGATCCGCCAGGCCGTGGACATGATGAAGGAAGCGAAGCGCCCGGTCCTCTACATCGGTGGCGGCATCATCGCTTCGAACTCCGAAGAGGAGCTGCTCTCGGTCGCAGAGGCTCTGCAGATCCCCGTGGTCACTACACTCATGGCAAAAGGCGCCTTCCCGGCATCCAATCCGCTCAACCTTGGGCACGTGGGCATGCACGGTTCGTACTATGCGAATCATGCCGTGCAGAATGCAGACCTGCTCATTGCCATCGGCTCGCGCTTCTCTGATCGCGTAACGGGCAAGCTCGTTGACTTCGCGCCCGATGCGAAGGTCATCCATGTCGATATCGACCCAGCAGAGATCGGCAAGAATCGCCTGCCGCAGATCCCAGTCGTGGGCGATGCCAAGGTTGTTCTGGCGGGCATGCAAGAGCTCATCGAGCAAGACGGCGATTTCGAGCCTATCACGGCTGAATGGATGGCGCAGATCAACGAATGGCGCGATAACCATCCCTTCTACAGCCCAGGCGTTGCCACAGAGAATGGCACGATCTCGCCCGAAGGCGCGCTCGACCTTCTCTCGGATATGCTCGATCAGAACAACAGCATCGTCACGACTGAGGTTGGACAGCACCAGATGTGGGCCGCGCAGCATATCGCGCGCGATATTCCGCGCACGTTCCTCTCCAGTGGTGGTCTTGGCACGATGGGCTTCGGCTTCCCCGCAGCTATTGGCGCTAAGGTTGCTTGCCCAGAGAAAGAGGTCGTTTGTATCGCGGGCGATGGCTCTTATCAGATGAACATCCAGGAGATGACCACGGCATCGTATTACGGCATCAATGTGAAGGTGCTCATCATGAACAACTCGGTGCTTGGCATGGTGCATCAGTGGCAGAACCTGTTCTACGATGAACGCTACAGCGAAACGATCCTGCCCGACCTCCCCGATTTCGTGAAGGTGGCAGAGGCGTATAACTGGCAGGCCGAACGTGTTGAGAAGCCTGAAGATCTGGAAGGCGCTCTGAAGCGCCTGATCGAAGCGGATCGTCCGGCACTGCTCGATATGCGCATCGATAGCGATGAAAACGTGTTCCCCATGGTCCCAGCTGGTGCGCCGCTTTCAGATATGTTCGGCTACATCAAAGTCGGCCCGAACGGCGAATTGATCGACGAGCGCAAGGAGGAGAAGTAATCATGAGACACGTCCTTTCAGTGCTCGTAGAGAACAAATCTGGTGTATTGAGCCGTGTTGCGGGACTTATCTCGCGTCGCGGATTCAATATCGAGAGCCTCTCGGTCGGCCCGACCGAAGACCCCACGATGTCGCGCATCACGATCATCATGGAGGCCGACGAGATCGCCTATGAGCAGATCACTAAGCAGCTCCACAAGCTCATCTCGGTGCACAAGATCACCGACCTCACGCAAACTGCCGCCCTCGAGCGCGAACTGGTGCTCATCAAAGTGCACGTCACGCCCGATAAACGCAGCGAAGTCATCGAGATCGCCAACATCTTCCGCGCCAATATCGTCGATGTGGGCAAGACTTCGCTCACGATCGAGATCACGGGTTCCGAGGATAAGCTCAAAGGCATCGAAGATCTGCTTCGCGCTTACGGAATCAAAGAGATCATCCGTACGGGCCTTATCGCGATGTCGCGCGGTTCAAAGGTGAGTTGATACTATAATGTATCTTCATATACAGGAAACATCAGTCATTAGAAGAAGGGAAAGAACATGGCTGTAACCATCTATCACGAGCAGGACGCAAATCCCGAGCTCATCCAGGGTAAGAAGATCGCCGTTATCGGCTATGGCTCTCAGGGTCATGCTCACGCGCTGAATCTGAAGGATTCTGGTTGCGACGTGCGCGTTGGTCTGCGTGAAGGTTCCAAGTCCTGGCAGGCTGCTGAAGAAGCAGGCCTCAAGGTCATGACCGTTGCTGATGCTGCAAAGGAAGCAGATCTTATCATGATCCTTGCTCCCGACGAGAAGCAGGCAGAGATCTACGAGCAGAGCATCGCTCCTAACCTGAACTCTGGCGACACGCTCGCTTTCGCTCATGGCTTCAACATCCACTTCGGCTACATCAAGCCTCCCGCAGATGTCGATGTCATCATGATCGCTCCTAAGGGTCCGGGTCACATGGTTCGCCGTGTTTATCAGGAAGGTGCAGGTGTTCCGTGCCTCATCTGTGCTGAGCAGGATGCTTCCGGCCAGGCTATGGATGTTGCGCTTTCGTATGCATGGGGCATCGGTGGCGCTCGTGCTGGCGTTATCGAGACCACGTTCAAGAACGAGACCGAGACCGACCTCTTCGGTGAGCAGGCTGTTCTCTGCGGTGGCCTTACCTCTCTTATCCAGGCTGGCTTCGAGACGCTCGTTGAGGCAGGTTATCCGCCCGAGATGGCATACTTCGAGTGCTTCCATGAGGTCAAGCTTATCGTCGATCTCATGTACGAAGGCGGCATGAAGAAGATGCGCTACTCCATCTCCAACACCGCTGAATATGGCGACTACTATGCAGGTGAGAAGGTCATCACTGATTCTTCCAAGGCTGCTATGAAAGAGATCCTGAAGCGCATCCAGGACGGTTCGTTCGCTGATGAATTCATCGAGGATTCTAAGAACGGTCAGAAGAAGCTGCTCGCAAACCGCGAAGCTGAGAACGCTTCTCAGATCGAAGAAGTGGGCGAGACGCTCCGCTCCCTCTTCAGCTGGATCCAGAAATAAGTTCGATCAAACATCGATCTTTTAAACGACCGTCTTCCTTATAGGAGGGCGGTCGTTTTCTTCTTGTCCGGCTTTCCGCTATGATGGGAATCAACGCAAATTGCGCTTATCTTAGCGCAGGTAAAACATGCAGGGAGTTCTTATGGCGCAGAAGATCTTGATCACAGAAGAGATCGTTCCAGCAGGTATCGAGATCCTGAAAGAAAAAGGATACGAGGTCGATTGTAAGTTCGATCTTTCCCGTGAAGAACTGCTCGACATCATCGAAGACTACGATGCGCTCATCGTGCGCTCCGCAACGAAGGTCGATCGTGAGATCTTCGAGATCGGCAAGAAGCTGCGCGTGGTCGGCCGTGCTGGCGTGGGCATCGATAACATCGACATCGAAGCTGCCAATGCCTATGGCGTGATCGTATGCAATGCGCCCGTTTCGAATACTGTCTCAGCTGCCGAACACACCATGGCGCTCATGCTCGCTGCTGCGCGCAACGTGGCAGCAGCGGATGCCTGCATGAAAGCCGGCGGTTGGAATCGCCGAGATTTCACGGGCACCGAGCTCTACCAAAAGACGCTTGCCATCTTCGGCCTTGGTCGCATCGGCGGACTCGTGGCTGATCGCGCTCATGCATTCGGTATGGAAGTCATCGCCTACGACCCGTATTGCTCACGCGAACGTGCAGGTCAGTTGGGCGTTACGCTCTACGATACGATCGAAGATATCTTACCTCTCGCAGATTTCATCACGGTGCATATGCCGGCTACTGATGAGACCATTGGCATGTTCGGTCCCGAAGAGTTCTCTCAGATGAAGGATGGTGTCATCCTCGTGAATGTGGCGCAGGGCGGCATCTATGATGTCAAAGCGCTTTCGGATTTCGTGGCAGCAGGGAAGGTGGCAGCCTGTGGCATCGATGAATGGACCGAGCAGCCTTGCTACGATAGCCCGCTTCATGAATTCAAGCAGGCCACTATCACGCCGCATCTCGGTGCGCTCACGCGTGAAGCGCAGTATCGTGCCGGCACGCAGATCGCCGAATATGTGGATGAGGGTCTGAAGGGCTCGGTCGTGCCCACCTCGGTCAATGGCTCTTACATCTCAAGCGAAGACCTTGAGCTGCTTGCGCCCTATGCGCAAGTTTGCAAGCTCATTGGCTCGATGCT
>OGPW01000654.1_pt1 | contig 27065 bp, 17 predicted proteins | sample 1553061 | NCBI WGS metagenome assembly OGPW01 (sample SAMEA2580292, study PRJEB22360) | human gut metagenome | biome: human gut; feature: human-associated habitat; material: faeces | place: Denmark | collected 2008/2010
CTTTCCACAAAAGGCTGAGAAATGCGAGGAAAACCCATAGTAAAAGCAATTTTTCTCGAAAAAAAACGAATTAAAGATTGTAAGTGGTATCAAAATGGTTTAAAATAGGATATGTAAAAAAGTTGTTTAATAGGAGGAATATAAAATGAAACAAATCACTGTATCTGTTATTGACCCAGTTGGATTACACGCACGTCCGGCAACTGTTGCTGTAAACGCTGCAAGCAAATTCAAATGTGAAGTTAACGTGTCTTTCAAGGGCCGTGAAGTAAACATGAAATCCATCATGGGTGTTATGTCACTGGGAATCCCTACGCAGTCTGAAATCACTATTTCCTGCAACGGTGATGACGAAGATGCTGCAATCGCTGCAATCGAAGAAGTATTGCGCGCTCAGAAAATTATCGGTTAATTAAAGAAAAGCTCTGAATATAAAGATACCCGATCAGGTAACCTCTGGAGGAATTTATGGTAACACTTAAGCTCTCAAGGGCTGCGTTATGGGGAAAAAGTGCATTGTTTGAGCGTTAGCGAGTTGTGCACTTTTTCCCCATGTTTTTAGCAGAGCGAAGAGAGCTGTAGTGTTTCCAAATTCCGAAGCTGTTTCCAGACCGAAAGTCTTTAATAATCCCGAGAAGACTCTTATCAGTTCATTTATTATCCTTGTCATAACCTCTTTTTTTCGGTATAATATTAAGCCACAGTTACAAACAGGAAACAAGCTGCTTACAGAGGAGCAGACTTTATATGATAAAATAGGAGCAATCATGTGACAATACGACATGATTTTCCTGCATAAGACAACGAGGAGCAGTGATCAATTTCATGGAAAATATAAAAAACGGCAGGGAATATCTGCAATATGTATTGAAATGTCTGAATGACCGTCTTGCCCAGGCAGATGCGGCAATTCTCGAAGGCGAGAAAGAAATCGAGGACATGCATGAATACTACTGGGAAAACTATACAGAGATGGATCAGTACGGATATGAGGATTATGATAATCAGCAGGCACTTTTCCGCCAGATGAATGCTAACGAAGAGCAGTTCCGCCTTCGCAAACGCTTCAAAAAGATGCAGGACTCGCCATTCTTCGGCAGAGTGGATTTCCGGTATGACGGAGATGAGGAGGCAGAGACCTTTTATATCGGAATCGGCAATCTCTCCGAGAGTGCGGGAAGCCTTCCGCTTGTGTATGACTGGAGAGCACCGGTGAGCGGACTTTTTTATGATTACGATAAAGGTCCGGCGTCTTATGAGGCACCGTCAGGAATTTTTGAAGGTGAAGTGACTTCAAAATGGCAGTACAAGATCCGTAAAGGCAAGATGCTCTATGAATTTGAAAGTGATGTCAAGATCGACGATGAAATTCTCGGAGCAGAGCTTGGAAGCAACGGAGAAGTACAGCTCAAAAATATTGTCCGGACGATTCAGAAAGAGCAAAATGAGATCATCCGCAATACCAAAGACAAGATCATGGTGATTCAGGGAGCGGCAGGAAGCGGTAAGACATCTGTAGCCCTGCACAGAATTGCCTATCTTCTGTATCATGACAGAGAAAACCTGAAATCATCGAATGTACTGATCCTGTCACCGAACGGAGTCTTTGCAGATTACATTTCACATATCCTTCCGGAACTGGGAGAGGAGAATATCCGTGAGATGAGCTTTGACCTGTTTGCATACAGAGAACTAAAGGATATTGTCGGTGACTGCGAAGACCGTTATGATCAGATTGAGCATACAGTACTTAATCCGAAGATACAGGATATTTGTCGGGAGAAACAGTCACCGGAATTTGTTTCGAAGCTGGATGGTTTTGTCCTCAGACTGGAAGACGAGCTGATGAATTTCCGTGATGTGGAATACAGAGGCTGCACACTGAGCGAAAAAGAGATTATTGATCTGTTTTATTTTAAATTTCTGGATGTACCGCTTCTTTCCAGAATGCATTCTGTCGCAGAATATTTTATTGACCAGGTGGAGACACTGAGAGACAGAGATCTTTCTGATGAAGAACGTGAAGAAGTAATGGAATGCTTCAGAAGCATGTACGAGACAAGAGACTGTTATGTGCTGTACAGCCGTTTTCTTGAGAAAGAAGGATACCGGCCGCTTCCACACTGCCAGATTGAGAAGCGCCGCCTCCGATATGAAGATGTATATCCGGTGCTTTATCTTAAGTACACACTGTACCAGTGCCGAAACCATCATGGGATCAAGCATGTTGTGGTGGATGAGATGCAGGATTATTCATGGATCCAGTATCTGCTGATCCATAAAATGTTTCCATGCAGGATGACCATTCTGGGAGATAAGGCCCAGACAATGGAAGACGAGACACAGGATGTGCTGAAATTTCTTCCGAAGATATTCGGGAAAGATATCCGCAAGATTGTGATGAACAGAAGTTATCGTAATACGATGGAGGTTGCACAGTACGCGAACCATCTTACCGGAATTGAGGATATGGAGCTGTTCGAACGTCATGGTGAGCCGGTAGATGAGCGGACATTTTCGTCGACAGAGGAAGCACTTGAGACTGTTCTTGAAAAATGGCTGAACCGTCGGGAAGAGTTTGAGACAGAAGCTCTGATCTTTCTTACAGAAAGGGAAGCAGAACACGCTTTCCTTTATATAGAAAAGAGACTGAAAGAAATTGCCCCGGAGGCAGAAAACCAGCTCTGCTACATGAACCGCGACAGCCAGAGTTTTAAGAAAGGACTGACTGTGACGACTTTTTATCTTGCAAAAGGTCTGGAATTCGATCAGGTATTTGGCATATTTGAAGAGAACAGAGAAAGCGGTCTTCAATGCCAGGCAAAGTATATTACAGCGACGAGAGCACTGCATGAACTGCATATGTATATGACGGAAAATTCAAAGTAAGCTTTGCCAAACTATACGGTTTTTCATTGACACTGATGGGATATAACTGTAAAATATAGCACGAGGGAAAGAGTATAAACATTATCATTTTATAAGGAGAATGTTATTATGAAGAATAAAAAATTACTTGCAATGACAGCAATGGTGATAACGGCATCTGTACTGATGTCTGCATGTAGCTTTGGCGGTAATGATAAAAAAGAAGACACTCCGGCTGTAGCCGTGACACCGACAGCAGAACCGACTGCAACACCGGCTCCGACTATAGAACCGACGATCGCACCGAATGTACAGAGCACAACTTATACATCCGCAGATAAGTCAATCGCGATCAACCTTCCGGATGCCACATGGGCCAATAAGACAGACGAGACAGATATGGTAAGCTTTGAGTCTCCGAATGTCGGAAACATTCTGATCCTGCACGGACAGGGTGAGGATACCATGGCTTCTACCGTGATCCCGAGCACACAGGATATGGCAGTTTCACTTGATCAGGCAGATGGTGACAAAGTAAACGGCACTGATTTTGAAATTCAGGATTATACATCCAATGATGTCAACGGAATTGGTGTATACAGCTACACAACCAAAATGTTGAATACAGATAAGAGTGGCGGAGACCTTTATGTGGTTCACAAAGTATTTGCCAATGATACCGAATATTATAATATCGAAGCTTCTGTAAAGAGCGAAGATGCACTGGATTCTATCAAGGCAGCAGTCGCTTCCTTCCAGATTCTGGGAGATTCTTCATTGAAAGAAGCAGCACCGAAGCAGGCGGCGGCTCCGGCAGCAGATAACAGCTCCGCAGACAACGCAGCAGACAATTCCGGTGCAGCAGCTTCTGATAACGCAGGAAATACAGATGCATCCGCTTCCACTGACGGAACAACTGCCGATGGAAGTTCGACCGATGCTTCACAGGCTGCAGATAATGGAACTGCTTCTACAGACACATCCACGAATTCCGGTGGATTTACAGATGAGCAGCTTTCCAACACCGATGAGACAAGAACCATCTACCGCAATTCTGACGGACATCCACTCGTTATTCAGCCGGACGGTAACGGAAACTGGGTGGATTTTGACGGCAATACCTATAGCTTCGCTGATGAACAGGATGCATATGATGCAGACGGCAACAGCTATTACTGGCACGGAGAAGCAGCAGACGTATATTATATGCCTGTTCAGTAAAAGGATAACAAAGACACAAAAGAGGCAGGTGAGAGATCATCTGCCTTTTTTACCAGCAGGAGAGAGGAAGAAAATGGAAGCATACAGTAAATTTGCACAGGTTTATGATCTGTTCATGGACAACATTGATTACGAAGGATGGGCAGACTATGTCACAGCACGCCTGAAAGAATACGGAATTACAGACGGACTCGTCCTGGAACTTGGATGTGGTACAGGTACAATGACGGGATTGCTTGCAGATCGGGGTTATGATATGATTGGTGTGGACAATTCCGAGGAAATGCTTGCAGAGGCAATGGAAAAGAGAGTAGAATCCGGGCAGGATATTCTCTATCTTTTACAGGATATGCAGGAATTTGAATTATATGGTACGGTACGTGCGGTAGTCAGTGTGTGTGACAGCCTGAATTATATCACGGAGAGAGAAGAACTTCTTCAGGTATTTCGTCTGGTAAATAACTATCTGGATCCGGAAGGTATTTTTCTCTTTGATATGAATACCGTACATAAGTACAGAGACCTTATGGGTGATACGACAATTGCCGAGAACCGTGAGGAGGGCAGCTTCATCTGGGACAACAGTTTTGATGAAGAAGAAGGCCTGAATTATTATGAGCTTGCTGTTTTTCTTCCGAGAGAGGATGGCCTGTATGAAAAATGCGAGGAAGTCCACTGCCAGAAAGCCTATCCGCAGGAAGAAATCGAATCACTGATAAAAGAAGCAGGTATGGATCTTCTGGCGGTTTATGATGCGTATACGATGGAACCTGCTACGAAGGACAGCGAGAGAATGTTTTTTGTTGCAAGGGAAAAAGGAAAAAATAAATAAAAGAGGTACAGAAAGAATATGAAAGATTATATAGTAAGAGCGATTGCTGCGGACAGCCAGATCCGTGCGTTTGCAGCAGTTACAACAGAAACCGTGGAGACTGCAAGACAGGATCACAACACAAGTCCGGTGGCAACGGCCGCGCTGGGACGTCTTCTCACAGCCGGTTCTATGATGGGTGTGATGATGAAGGGAGACAAAGACATCCTGACACTGCAGGTAAAAGGTGACGGACTGATTCAGGGAATTACCGTTACTGCAGATTCTAAAGGACGTGTCAAGGGGTATGTGGGAAATCCGGAAGTAATTATCCCGGCAAATGCGAAAGGCAAACTGGATGTATCCGGTGCTGTCGGCAATGGTTTTCTTCAGGTCATTAAGGATATGGGACTGAAAGAGCCGTATGTCGGTCAGGTCGCATTACAGACAGGAGAGATCGCAGAGGATCTTACTTATTATTTTGCAGCGAGTGAGCAGGTGCCGTCAGCAGTAGGGCTCGGCGTTCTGATGAACAAAGATAATACCGTACGTCAGGCTGGAGGTTTTATCGTACAGGTTATGCCGTTTGCAGAAGAAGAAACGATCGCAAAACTTGAAGAAAATGTACAGAAGATCCAGTCCGTAACGACACTTCTGGAGCAGGGTCATACACCGGAGAGTCTTCTGGAACAGGTACTTGACGGTTTTGATATTGAAATCAACGATACGATCCCGACAGAATTTTACTGTAACTGCAGCAAGAGCCGTGTAGAGCGTGCGCTGATCAGCATCGGACGTAAAGAACTAAATGAACTGATTCAGGAAGGCAAAGAAGTAGAACTGAACTGTCATTTCTGTAATAAAAATTATATCTTCAGTGTAGAGGAGTTAAAAGAAATTCTCAGAAAGTGCAAATAGGAGGAAAAAGCTGTGAAAGACGGTTTTATCAAGGTAGCTGCCGCTACACCGGATGTCCGTGTGGCTGACTGCGAATATAATGCAACAGAAATCATCCGTATGATCCATGAGATGGAAGAACAGGGTGCAAAGGTTATGGTATTTCCGGAACTTTGTATCACTGCATATACCTGTGGAGATCTGTTCTGGCAGGAGAATCTTCTGGAAGAGGCGAAAGTTCAGCTTGTCCGTATTGCAGAAGAAACAAAAGAGGTGGACGCACTGATCTTTGTCGGACTCCCTCTGGAATACAATGGTAAGCTTTATAATGTGGCAGCAGGACTCAATCACGGTGAAATCCTTGGGTTTGTACCGAAGACGTATCTGCCAAATTATAATGAGTTTTATGAGGCAAGATATTTTACTTCAGGAGAGCATGTCGACGGCACGGTTCACATTGACCGCGAAGCGTACAAAGAACGGCATGACAGCGATTTTGATGACGTGGAATTTGACATTGAGATGGCATCTTTTGATGAGTTTGAAGAACTCGAAGAAATTGATGATGAAGATTTCGATGATGAAGATTTCGAGGACGAGGACTTCGATGATGAGGATTTCGAGGACGAGGATTTTGACGACCTGGATTTCGATGATGAGGATTTCGAGGACGAGCTTTATGAGGAAGATATCTGGATCTCTCCAAATACGATCTTTACATGCGAGGATATGCCGAAGCTGCAGATTGCAGCAGAAATCTGTGAAGATCTCTGGGTACCAAATCCGCCGAGCGTTGCACATGCATTCCATGGTGCAAATCTGATCGTCAATCTGTCCGCGAGTGATGAAGTTGTCGGTAAGGATTCTTACCGTAAGAGCCTTGTGAGTGCGCAGTCTGCAAGACTTCTCTGTGGCTATATTTATGCAACTGCGGGAGAAGGTGAATCCACACAGGACGTCGTTTACGGCGGTCACAATCTGATTGCGGAAAACGGCTCGATTCTTGCTGAGAGCCGAAGATTCGCAAATGGTGTAATCTATGCAGATCTTGATATCCACCGTCTGGATAATGAACGAAGAAGAATGACAACCTGTCAGTTTGCGCCGGATCTGGCACCGGAAGGGAAGGACATCAGTTATAACGAAGCACCGTTTACCCTGGAAAATACAGAGACAGTTCTTACCCGTAAATTTGATTCCAGACCGTTTGTACCGGGAATCAAAGAAGAAAGAGAGCGCCGCTGCGACGAAATTCTGAATATTCAGGCAATGGGACTTAAGAAACGTCTTGCACATATTCACTGCCAGAATGCGGTGATCGGTCTGTCCGGTGGACTGGACTCCACGCTGGCACTTCTTGTGACCGTACGTGCATTTGATATGCTTGGTATGGACAGAAGCAAGATCACGGCTGTTACAATGCCATGCTTCGGAACGACTGACCGTACCTATAACAATGCCTGCCAGTTAAGCGAATGTCTGGGGGCAACTCTGAAAGAAGTCAATATCCGTGAAGCGGTCAACCTGCATTTCCGTGATATCGGACACAATCCGAAAGTACATGATGTCACTTATGAGAACGGACAGGCAAGGGAACGTACGCAGATCCTGATGGATATTGCAAACCAGTCCGGTGGTATTGTCATTGGAACAGGAGACCTTTCCGAACTGGCACTTGGGTGGGCAACTTATAATGGTGATCATATGTCCATGTATGCAGTCAACAGTTCCGTGCCGAAGACGCTGGTACGTCATCTGGTAAGATATTATGCAGATACCTGCGAAGATCAGAAACTTGCAGAGATTCTTCTGGATATTCTGGATACTCCGGTAAGTCCGGAACTTCTGCCACCGAAGGATGGTGTGATCTCACAGAAGACAGAAGACCTGGTAGGACCGTATGAACTGCACGACTTTTTCTTATATTATATGCTCCGCTGGACATTCCCGCCGAAAAAAATCTTCCGTCTGGCGCAGAATGCCTTTGCAGGAGAATATGATGATGAGACGATTCTGAAATGGCTTAAGACATTCTATCGCAGATTTTTCATGCAGCAGTTTAAACGTTCTTGTCTGCCGGATGGACCGAAAGTCGGAAGCGTTGCCGTATCTCCGAGAGGAGATCTCCGTATGCCAAGTGATGCGTGCGCGACATTATGGATGAAAGAACTGGATCAGATCAGGATCTAATCGGCAGTTTCAGCTTTTGCGACAGCTTTATCGACGGCATGGATCAGCATGAGCGCCGTGTATTTTTGATCGCTGGAATACTCCAGATTTTCCAGTGACTGAGTAGAATAGATCTGGCTGGCGAGTGAGTCCAGCACAGGTTCTACCAGCGGAAACATGGCGGAAGTACTTTCACTTAAGTTGGCAAGATGAATCGAGCGGATATTGTCCTGATCGACGGTCACTTCGACATCAAAGCTGTTGTTATTTAATCGTATAGAGGTCCGGTAAATCCCGGGGGTGTATTTTGAAACGGTGTCTGAGGATGCCGTTTCAGACTTTCCGGAGCCGAACATAAGAAGCATTACTACCCCGAAGATCACAAGGAGCAGCAGAAAAATTCCGGTATAGATTACCTCTTTCATATGTAAGACGATGATTTTGGTTTTCGAACTCATGTTGAAGCCTCCTGATCCAATGGTCCGGTTCCCGGTGTGATGCCACAGGGTTACTGCGGGATATGATTCTGTATATCTTATTCGTATTTTACTGAAATATGTATCATAAAAGTAAATGTTTAGCAGGGAGGTTTTTATGTCACTTCAGTTTATTATTGGAAATTCCGGCGCGGGTAAATCGTACGCAGCATATCAGAATGTGATACGCGAAGCCTCACGAAATCCGATAAATATGTATTATGTAATCGTTCCGGAGCAGTTTACCATGCAGACACAGAAAACACTCGTGGAAATGCATCCGCAAAAAGGAATCTTAAATATTGATGTACTGAGCTTTGAACGACTGGCGTACCGTATTTTTGAAGAAGTCGGCGGTGATACACGGAAAGTTCTGGAAGAGACCGGAAAGAATATGGTTATTCAGAAACTGGTACAAATGAACCAGAAAAAACTTGTCTATCTGAAAAATCAGATGAAAAAACCGGGTTATCTCGATGAAGTGAAATCCCTGATCTCGGAGTTTATGCAGTATGAAGTCCATGAAGAAGAAATGGATAAGATGATCAATGACGCAGAGGATAAGCCGCTTCTGCAGATGAAATTAAAAGATGTGTCTGTCCTTTATCAGGCATTTCGGGAATATCTGTCAGATCATTTTATGACATCAGAAGAAGTTCTGGAAGTCCTTGCGAAAGAAATTCCGTTTTCACGGAAATTGCGTGGCAGTACAGTCATACTTGATGGTTACACGGGATTTACACCGGTACAGCATACGGTTATCCGGGAACTTCTGGCAGTCTGCAAAAAAGTTTCCGTGACGGTTACGATGGATGTCAGAGAAGAATTTTTGGCAAAGGGAAAGCCACATGAATTATTTTATATGAGTCATAAAATGATTCGTTCTTTAAGTGAATTTACGAAAGATGTGGAAGAACCGGTCTGGATAAAGAGCGGCAGCAGTTCCCGGTTTGCCGATTCGCCTGCCCTTGGATTTCTGGAACAGAATCTGTTTCGTTATCGCAGAAGAAGTTATGACAAAGAGCAAAAAGAAGTGCAGATTTTTCAGGCGGGGACACCGGAGAGAGAGATGCAGGAGACTGCAAGAAGAATTATCCGGCTGGTACGGGATTCACAGTACCGCTACGGGCAGATTGCAGTGATCACAGGAAATCTGGAAGAATACGGAAGTATTGCAAGACATGTCTTTGAAGAAGCCGGGATCCCGTTTTTTATAGATGAGAAGCATTCTGTACTGATGAACCCATTCGTGGAATATGTACGTGCGGCACTGGAGATGGTAAGTCAGGGATTCAGCTATGAAAGCGTGTTCCGGTATCTGCGCTGCGGTATGTCCGATATTTCCAGAAGTGAGACAGATCGTCTGGAAAATTATGTACTGGCACTTGGAATTCATGGATTTCGAAAATGGGATGAGAGATGGGTGCGACTCAGTCGCGATATGGATTCGACATCGATCATGGAACTGAATGTTATCCGGGAGCGTTTTGTGACAGAGGTTCGATCCCTTGCAGAAGGCTTTGCCGGAAAGAAAAAAACAGTCGCAGAATACAGCAGGTGTCTCTATGAATTTATTGTGCAGAGCCGCGTGCAGGAAAAACTTGGGGTACAGGAGCTTTTATTTAAGCAGCACGGCGACCGTGCCATGGAAAAAGAATATGCCCAGATTTATGGTATAGTTATGAATCTTTTCGATAAAATGGTCAGCATTCTGGGAGACGAAAAAGTATCTGCGGAGGAATATCGCCAGCTCCTTGAAACAGGCATGGGACAAGCGAAGGTAGCACTGATTCCACCGGGAATCGATCAGGTACTGGTCGGTGATATGGAGAGAACGAGACTGAAAGATATCCGTGCATTGTTTTTTGTAGGAGTCAATGAAGGATGTATACCGAAAAATACGGAGTCAGGAGGAATCCTTACAGAGATGGACAGAGATTTTCTGGGAGGACAGGGGATCGAGCTGGCACCGGGACCAAAAGAACTGATGAATACGCAGCGGTTTTATCTGTATCTCAACCTTACGAAGCCATCCGAGAGACTCTGCCTTTCGTACAGTATGTCCAACGGAAAAGGAGAAGCGACGGGACCGGCATTTCTGATCCGGACAGTGCAGACACTTTTTCCGAAGCTTAAGACAGAGCGTGCGGAAGAACCACAGAATGAGCTGGAACTTATTGAGACTCCGAATACAGCAGTGGAATATTTTCTGTCAGAACTGACTGATGAAGAAAAAAGAAAAGATAATCCGATTTTTGCAGAACTGTACAGCTGGTATCTGAACAGTCCGAGATATTGTACAGTAACAAAAAAACTCATAGAAGCTGCTTTTATCCGCAAACCGGTCGATCAGATCAGCAAAAGCGTAGCGAAAGCTCTGTACGGGGAAGTCTCACCGAACGGTGCAACAAGACTGGAACGTTTTTCGGCATGTGCGTTTGCTCATTTTCTGAAATACGGACTGGAAGTACAAGAACGTGCAGAATACGAATTTAAGGCGATGGATATGGGAAATGTGATCCATCAGGCACTGGAAGATTTCGCAGCAGAAATTCACAGAAGAAAGCTTAAGTGGAGCGAACTTTCGGATGAACTGCGGGATGCGATCGCAGATGAATGTCTGGACAAGATCAGCGCCGATTACGGTAATACGATCCTTCAGAGCAGTGCAAGGAACCAGTATATGATCGAACGTACACGAAGGATTCTTAGAAGAACAGTCTGGGCACTGCAGGAACAGCTTCGAAACGGTAAATTTCAACCAGAGGGATTTGAGGTTTCAATCGGAGGCGGACGAATTGACCGTCTGGATATCATGAAGACAGACGATAAAGTTTATGTAAAGATCATTGATTACAAGACGGGAAATACAACATTTGATCTGGTCAGCATTTATTATGGACTCCAGATGCAGCTTGTTGTATATATGGATGCGGCAGTGAAGGCAGAGCAGCGAAAATATCCGAATGCAGAGGTGAAACCGGCAGGAATTTTTTATTACAATGTCAAAGATCCTATGCTGCAAAAAGAGATGGAAGATGATCTGGACGGACTGGATCCGGAAATCTTTAAGAAACTCAAAATGAATGGTCTGGTTCTGGCAGAAGATGAAGTGATCAGCGGTCTGGACAGGACAACCGTTTCTCTGCCGATGGCTTATACATCAACAGGGCTGTTTCGGAAAGGATCTTCTATAGCCAGTGAAAATGAATTTGCACTTCTGGATGCCTATGTCAAAAAGAAGATTACTGATATCCGGGAGGCAATACTGGACGGTAATGCAGAAGTTTCGCCTTATGAGATGGGCAATCGGAATGCATGTACGTACTGCCCGTATCAGGGGACATGCGGATTTGACCGCAAAATCCCGGGATATGAGTTCCGCAGACTGAAGCAGTTTGCAGACGATGAGATATGGAAAGCATTTGCAAAGGAGGTGGATGACGAATGGGAGTAATATGGACAGAGGAGCAGCAGAAAGTAATTTCGCTCCGTGACCGGAATATTCTGGTAAGTGCAGCAGCAGGATCCGGAAAAACTGCCGTTCTTGTAGAACGTATTTTAAGCAAGATCTGCGATCCGAAGAAACCAGTCGACATAGATCGTCTTCTGATCATGACGTTTACCCGTGCGGCTGCCGGAGAAATGAAAGAACGTATCTCTGCGGCAATTGATCAGAAACTGTACGATAATCCGGACAATGAACAACTGCAGCGTCAGACATCACTGATACATAATGCACAGATTACGACCATCGATGGTTTCTGTGCATATATCATCCGAAATTATTTTCATATGATCGATCTGGATCCGGGATATCGTACAGCAGAAGAGGGAGAACTGAAACTTCTGCGTGAAGATGTGATGAAGGAAGTGCTGGAAGAGGCATATACGCAGAAAGATGAGAAATTTCTGAATCTGGTAGAGTGTTATGCAAACGGCAAAACCGATGATGAAATCCGGGATATGATCTATAAATTATATGATGCTTCTATGAGTCATCCGTTCCCGGAGGAGTGGATTGAAGAATGTCTGAGAGTCTATCAGGTGGATAATGTAGAAGAACTGCGTAATACAAAGTGGATGACGCTTCTGTGGAATGCTGCGCTGGAAAGTATTTCAGAAATTGAAGAATTGCTGGAACGTGCCATACATATATGCCGGGAAATTGATGGTCCGTATTTTTACGAAACAGCATTGGAAAGTGACAGTCTCCTTCTGAAAGAAGCAAAAGAACGTGCAGCAAAGAGGGACTATAATGGTATGGCATCACTTCTGGCAGCACATAAATATGCACGTCTTTCTGCCAAAAAAGATCTGAATGTAGATGAAGAAAAGAAAAAACAGGTGAAAGACCTTCGTGATACAGAAAAATATTTATGGAAAGAACTTGAAGAGCACTATTTCAGCCAGTCTGAAGAACATATTCTGGAGGCATTGAAATACTGCCGGAAACCTATGGAGGGACTGGCGCGGATCACATTACAGTTTAAAGTGGCATTTGCGGAAAAAAAACGAGAAAAAAATGTTCTGGATTTTTCGGATATGGAACACTTTGCCCTGGAAATACTGATGAAAAAAGAAGGCGAAGATATCATCCCAAGTACTGCTGCGAAAGAATTATCTGCCAGATATGAGGAAGTAATGGTGGACGAATATCAGGACAGCAATCTTGTACAGGAAATGATCACTAATCTGGTGTCCGGCTGGGCGGATGGACGTAAAAATATTTTTATGGTCGGGGATGTAAAGCAGAGCATTTACAGATTCCGGCTTGCAAGACCGGAACTTTTTATGGAGAAATACCACAGCTATTCTCTTGAAGATGCAAAAGAACAGCGTGTGAATCTGTACAAAAATTTTCGAAGCAGGAGAGAAGTTTTATCTTCGGTTAATTATATTTTCCGCCAGATTATGGGGGAAGATCTCGGGGGCATTACTTATGACGACGAAAATGCACTTTATACAGGAGCTTCTTTTCCGGAAAAAGAACATGTAGTGGGAGAGAAAACAAATGATCCCGGGAATACGACAGAAGTTCTTTTGATCGAAAAGGACGGGGAAGAACTGTCAGAAGAAGAAAATGGAAATCAGACAGTACAGGAGCAGGAGGCACTGGCCATTGCACAGCGAATCCGTAAAATGGTCGGCAATGAGGAAGTGCTGGATAAAGAGACCGGCAGATACCGAAAGGTTGAATACGGAGATATTGTGATTTTGCTTCGTTCGGCGACAGGATGGGCGGAACCGTTCAGTCAGGTGCTGACATCTAAGGGTATTCCGGTTTACAGTGCATCGCGGACAGGATATTTCTCAGCACAGGAAGTCGTTACTCTTTTGAATTATCTGAGAGTCTGTGATAATCCATTGCAGGATATTCCACTGACCGGTGTACTGCATTCTCCGATTGTGGGATGCACAGTGCAGGAGCTTGCAATCCTTAAGAGTCGCTGCCCGGACGGGATGCTTTATGAGAGCCTTTGTGCATACTGCGAACTGGAACAGGCGGAACTGACAGAGGAGGAAAAGTGCCTGCAGGAAAAATTATGCGCTTTTCAGGCTCAGCTGGAAGAGATGCGGAATTTGTCCGCGTATACACCGGTACATGAACTGATTCTTCACATTCTTTCCGAGACGGGATATGCAGATTATGTAAAAGCTGTGCCGGGAGGTGTGCAGCGTGGGGCAAACATTCATATGCTTGTGGAAAAAGCAATGGATTATGAGAAGACGAGTTACCGTGGACTGTTTAACTTTGTCCGTTATATCGAAAAGCTCCAAAAGTATGAGGTGGATTTTGGCGAAGTAAATCTTGCAGATGCCGGAAGTGGTGCGGTGCAGATTATGACGATCCACAAGAGCAAGGGCCTGGAGTTTCCGGTCGTATTTGCAGCCGGAATGGGGAAACAGTTCAATTTTCAGGATATCAACAGTCGTTTTCTGATCCATCCGGATATGGGATTTGGGGTAGATGTGATCCTTCCGGAAAAAAGACTGATTCTTTCTGCAGTTCATAAGCAGATCATCCGCAGACAGTTACAGAGAGAAAGTCTGGGAGAAGAGCTGCGTGTACTTTATGTAGCGCTGACAAGAGCAAAAGAAAAGCTGATCATCACAGGATGCATCGGTAAACTGCCAGATGTCTGTAATGCATTAAGTGTTTATATGGATCATGAAGAACCGCTTCTTCCGATGGCCGTGCGCGGAAAGGCAAGAACTTACTGGTCTTACATTTTGCCGGCGCTTGCAAGGCATCCGGCAATGCAGGAACTGTTTCATGAATATGGAATCACAGAGAGACCGGCTGTGGTCTGCGAGAAGGAAAATGCGCATTTTACAGTACACAAAGTGACCGTGGCAGAACTGGTTCAGGGTGAAATTCTGGGGCAGACGGATACGCAGATGCAGGAAAAATTTCTGAAAGAATGGGACAGTAACAGAATCTACGATGAAGAGGTCCACAAGCTGCTGAAAAAGCGTTTCAGTTATCAGTATCCATATGCATATCTTAGAGATCTTCCTGTGAAAGTCAGTGTTTCCGAACTTAAGAAGCGTAGCTGGCACGGGGAAAATGACCGGGAGGAAGCATTGTTTTCAGAGCCGGATATCGTGCCTCTGGTGCCGGATTTTGTATCCGGAGGAAACGAAGAATATAAGGGGGCGGCACGGGGAACAGCATATCACCGTCTGATGGAATGTCTGGATTATACAGCAGTGGATTCAGAAAGTCAGATCCACAAACAGATCACTGCTCTTACAGAAGCTAAAAAAATGGCATATGAAGAAGCGCAATGCATCCGAATACAGGATATTATGACATTTTTGCATTCTGAGATCGGTCAGCGTATGAAAAAAGCTTTCGAGGCGGATCAGTTATACAGAGAACAGCCATTTGTACTTGCAAAGAGTATGAAAAATATCGAAAAAGACTGGAATGGTGAGGAGACTGTTCTGGTACAGGGAATCATCGATGCTTATTTTATAGAAGATGAAGAAATCGTGCTTGTCGATTACAAGACAGACAGGGTACGAAAAGGTGAAGAACAGCATCTGATCGACCTTTATCATACGCAGCTTGAGGATTATGCGCAGGCACTGGAGCGCATGCTGCAGAAAAAAGTAAAAGAAACCTGTATTTATTCATTTACACTTGGGAAAATGATCCCGGTCTGAAATATGATATAAGATATGTGACAGTAAATCAGCGGAGGCGCCACCGGCACCTCTTCGATATACGATGCAAAAAGTCCCGCAGGACAGGAGGTTAAACTCTCCAGCCTGCGGGATATTTGTTTTTGAAGGTATTGCCGACCAGCTTGCCGAAACCGAGAGGGTAGCCTTCGACACAGAGAAGATGCCAGCCCTTTGTATGAGCAGCTTCTCCCTGTTCTATATTCAACGTTTCGCCTTTCAGGTAGCGGGTAAGACGCTGATCATTAACAGAAAGGGAAATGATCCCGTCTGTATCATCTTTTCGAAGGGCAAGTGCAAATGGTTCGGACGGTTCGAAACGATTTTTCTTGAGATCTCCGAGATATAATCCGTTTCGAAGGAAGGTAAGGCCACGGAAATCACCGGTGACCGGCGGAAGGTAGTAAACTTTGTCTTTTCGTGTTTCGACACGGTTCCAGTCGAATGGCTGGCCGCCGAGTGTTTTGAGTCCGATTTCCTGAAAGAAAAGTTCCAGCCATTTACGGGTGTCCGGATTGGGTTTTGCATAAGAAAACTGTCCGATCAGATCCGTGCGGCCTTCTTTGCAAAACAGAGCCATAAAGTGTCCTTCCCCCTGCATTTTATGAGGGAAGAGATGAACACAGCGGGAAAGCGCCGGATCGTCGTTTCCCCATGCCGGGACTCCGGGAGCGAAACCTTCGTAAGCAGGAAGTTCCATAAGCTTCATATCCGGGCGGTTTTCGAGAAGATAAGAAACGACTCCTTCATCTTCCTTCGGGGCAAAGGTACAGGTGGAATAAAGAAGCTGTCCGCCGGGACGCAGCATATCCGCAGCCTGCAGGATCAATTCTTTTTGCAGAACAGAAAGCTCGTCGGATTTTTCTGGTGTCCAGTCTCTGGCAAGTGCATCTTCTTTACGGAACATACCTTCACCGGAGCAGGGGGCATCCAGCAGGATTTTGTGAAAAAATTCCGGAAAACGATCTTTCAGATGAGCCGGTGTTTCATTGGTCACGAACGCATTAGTGATGCCAAAGAGTTCTACATTTCGAAGCAGTGCACGCGTCCGGGAAGAACTGATATCGTTGGCAACAAGAAGTCCACTGCCGTTTAACATGGCTCCCAGTGCAGTTGCCTTGCCGCCCGGCGCCGCGCAAAGATCAAGGACATTTTCACCCGGAGTGATCGGAAGGCAGGATGCCGGTGTCATGGCACTTGGCTCCTGCAGATAATAAAGTCCTGCCTGATAGAGAGGACAGAAAGAAGGACGGACATCTTCAGGATAAAAATATCCGTTCGGAATCCACGGGATCGGCGTGACCGGAAACGGCACGATCTTTTCAAATTCTTCGCAGCTTATCTTTGCGGTATTGACACGCAGCCCGTAGGTGCGTGGCGCTTCATAGCTTTTTATAAAATCTTCGTATTCGTCTCCGAGCATTTTCCGCATACGTTCCAGAAATGCCGGAGAGAGTAGATCGGTAATGTTATAGTCAGACATGAAATTCTCCTCATTCAGTAAAATGTCCTGAGGATTCGTCCACAGGAACTTAATATAATGAAATTATAAAATAGTTGAAGAAAATAGAAAATACTATTGACAAAACTATATTATATGACGTATAGTATTGCTAACGAAATAATATTGTATCGATTGACAATATTACAGGAAATATAAAAAGGAAGTGAGAGCATGGTATTTAACACAGGTGCGGCACTTCTGGATGCGATCGTTTTAGCTGTAGTATCGAAGGAGAAAGACGGAACCTACGGTTACAAGATCACCCAGGATGTACGGAGTGTGCTGGATGTATCCGAATCAACGCTGTATCCGGTGCTGAGGAGACTGCAGAAGGATGAATGCCTGGAGACATATGATCAGGCTTATGCAGGCAGAAACCGCAGATATTATAAGATCACAGAGAGAGGCATGGCACAGCTGAATCTCTACAGAGTCGAATGGAAAGCCTATTCGACAAAGATTTTGAAGCTGTTTGAGGGAGGCATAGAATTATGAACAGAGCGCAGTTTATGGAACAGTTAAAGAAACTGCTTTCTGATATCTCTGAGGAAGAAAGACAGGAGGCTCTTGATTATTATGAGAGTTATTTTGACGATGCCGGAGAAGATCAGGAGACAGAGGTGATCCGGGAGCTTGGAAGCCCGGGTAAAGTTGCGGCAATTATCAAAGAAGACTTAAAGAACAGTTCGCAGAATTACGGAGAATTTACAGAAAGCGGATATCAGGATGAGCGTGTAGATGATGAACGCCAGATGCCACAGAGCCGTGCAGAGAAGGGCTATCATGCAGAACGCAGGGGAGGCAAGGCAGGCGTGATACTTGTACTGATCCTTCTGGTATTTATTTCACCATTGATCAAGGGCACAGTCGGCGGAATCATCGGATTTATTGTGGCACTGATCTTACTTCCGTTTATCCTTGTATTGGGCACAGGGGCAGTTGTCCTCGCACTTTTTGCAATTGCAGTGATTGCAATCGGCGCCGGTATTGGAGCATGTGTGACAGCAACACCGGCATTTGGTGCTCTTGGAATCGGTATTGGCCTGATTCTGCTTTCTCTTGGACTGGCTGGACTTGTATTTTTTGTATGGGCGGCGAGCCGTGCACTTCCGGCAATTCTTCGCAGGTTCACGGATTTTTGCGGCAATATATTAAACAGGGGCAAAAAGGGAGGTGACCGGGCATGAGAAAATTTTCAAAAGTGGTACTGGTCATAGCGGCGGCAGCAGGTGTAGTGGGAATCGGCCTGACGATAGGCGGTGCTTCGATGGGAGCAACGATCGCGGGACTGAATTTATCCAAAGGCGGATTCGGCAGTGCTGTCCGGCAGACTGTAAAATATGTAAGTGTTGGGGATGAAGATGACTGGAATCAGGACTGGGATGAGATTGATGAATCGGACAGTAAAGAGGCAGCCGGAACGAACGGAGAAATCTATCTGGTAGATGGAGTATCAAAACTTGATCTTTCTATCAGAACAGGAGAACTTTATCTTAAGGAATACGATGGAAATGAGATAAAAGTTGAAGTTTCAGGGAAACATAGAGAGAAAGTACGTGTCGGACAGGAAGGAGATACGCTGGTACTGGAAAGCATCGGCAGGGTACAGGACAGAGAAATCACGGTCAGCTATCCGAAGAAAATGGAATTTGAGGATGCGTCTGTAGATGTGGCAGCAGGTACCGTAAATCTGGATGATGATTTTTATGCAAAAAAAATGGAGGTATCTGTAGCAGCAGGAGAATTTTCGAATGATGGTGCAGTTACAGCAGAAAAAGCAGATATTACCGTAGGTACGGGAAATGTTGATCTGGAGAATCTGAACGTGCAGGATCTGGAAGCAGACTGTGGAATCGGAAACATCGATCTTGACATCAATGGGAAAGAATCAGATTATGACTATGAAATCTCGTGTTCCGCAGGTGCGGTAGATATCGGTGACAGTTCATACAGTGGTATCGGACATGAGAAAAAAATCAGCAACCCCGGAGCATCCGGAAAGATGGATCTTGACTGTGGTGTGGGAAACATCACTGTAGATTTTGAGTAATGATAAGAACAACGAAATCAAACTTTTTAGAAAGAAGGATTTTACTATGAGTAATAAACGACTTTACAAATCATCTGTTAATTACATGCTTTGTGGTGTCTGCGGCGGTATTGCAGAATACTTCGATATTGATCCGACACTGGTGCGTCTTGCATGGGTGATCCTGACCTGCTTCGGTGGCGCAGGCATCTGGGCATACATCATTGCTGCGATTATTATTCCGAAAGGATGATACAGGCGTATATTTTTCTGAAAAAATGTCCATACTCTGAGAAATGAATAAAAGGAGTAGTTGGGACATGAATAAAGAAAAAGAAGTGGAAGCCTATCTGAAAAATGAACTTCCGGAAGAAGAAAAGCTAAAATATGAGATCGCACAGGAACAGGGGGTGCTGGACAAAGTACTGGAAGGCGGATGGAAAAGCCTGTCAGCAAAAGAAACCGGCAGGATCGGCGGACTCGTGGCGAGCAAACGTAAAGAAAATGAAAGATAGGACACAGAAAAAACACTGTTCGGATGTTGTTCCGGACGGTGTTTTTTTGTTATAATAAAAATGACATGTTTCGGATTTATCCGCTGGCAGAAACTTATTATACAGAACAACAGAAAACAGGAGAAAATTATGGCAGATATGCAGAATGCATATGTAAAACTTGATAAGGTATCCAAAATATATCAAATGGGTGAAGTTGAGATCAAAGCAGTCGATGAGATCAGTTTTGAAATATCAAAAGGAGAATTTGTCGTGATCGTCGGACCGAGCGGTGCAGGCAAAACGACAGTTCTTAATATCCTGGGTGGCATGGACACTGCGACGAAAGGAACGGTGCTGGTGGATGGCAAAAATATTGCAGATTACAACAGCCGGCAGCTGACTGCCTATCGTCGGAATGATATCGGGTTTGTGTTTCAGTTTTATAATCTGGTGCCGAACCTTACCTCACTGGAAAATGTAGAACTTGCCATGCAGATCTGTAAAAATCCGCTGGATGCAGGAGAAGTACTGAGAGAGGTTGGGCTTGAAGAACGTAGGGGAAACTTTCCGGCGCAGCTTTCCGGTGGAGAGCAGCAGCGAGTGTCCATTGCACGCGCTCTTGCCAAGAATCCGAAGCTTCTTCTTTGTGATGAACCGACGGGTGCGCTCGATTATCAGACCGGTAAGGCAATATTGAAGCTTTTGCAGGATATGTGCCGTCAGAAGGGAATGACCGTAATCGTCATCACACACAACTCGGCGCTGACACCGATGGCAGATCGTGTGATCCATATTAAGAACGGAACGGTTTCCGCAATGGAAATGAACGAGCATCCTACACCGGTGGAGGAGATTGAATGGTAGGAAATATATCTGGAACAGGAAAAAGAAAACAGAGAAAAAAAGCACTGCATAAAGATTTTTGGATGGAAGTCCGCAAGAGCCGGGCACGATTTATTTCAATCTTCTGTATTGTTGCGCTCGGTGTTGCCTTTTTTTCCGGTATTCAGGCTGCATCTCCGGATATGAGATTATCAGGTGATGCGTATTACAATACATCAAAACTGATGGATCTCAAGATTGTCGGTACAATGGGGTTGACGGAAGATGATGTGAAGGCAGTGCAGGAGCTTTCGGGAGTCGGAAATGTGGAAGGTGCATATTCTACAGATGTGATCTGTGGAGAAAACGATTCGCAGAAAGTCCTTCATGTGGAATCTTTAAATAAAAAAGTCAATCAGCTTACTTTGACAGAAGGGCGTCTGCCGGAAAAAAGCGGTGAATGTTTTCTGGATTCTACGTTTGCGGCATCGCAGGGATACGAAGTGGGCAGTAAGCTCGTGATCCGGCAGGATGGAGATAATGGCCTTCTGAAGACGGAAGAGTACACGGTCACAGGTATCGGAAAAAGTCCGCTGTACATTTCTTTTAACAGGGGAAATACGACGGTTGGTTCCGGGGAAGTGAATGGATTTGCTTATGTACTTCCGGATGATTTTGACTCGGAGGTTTTTACACAGATTTATGTGCGTGCAAATGAGGTTGAAAAGGTCACCAGCTATACCGATGCATACGAAAATCTGATTGACAAGATTCAGAAAAAAGTCGAGGGAATCGAAGCGGAGTGCTGTCAGATCCGTTATGATGAGGTCATGGCGGAGGCGCAGGACAAGATTTCCGATGCAGAAAAAGAGTTAGAAGACGGTAAGAAAGAAGCTGACGAAAAGCTTGCCGACGCAAAGAAGAAACTGGACGATGGCGAAAAAGAGCTGGAAGACGGCGAGAAGAAATACAACGATGGCAAAAAGCAGCTTGAAGATGCCCGTAAAGAACTGGAAGACGGTAAGAAGCAGCTTGCCGATGCGAAGAAGCAGATCAGTGACGGCAGAAGCCAGATTGCATCTGCGAAAGAAGAAGCGGCAGATGGCAGATCACAGCTTGAGGATGCCCAGAAAAAACTGGACGGTGGCTGGAAAAAGTACAATACCGGAAAGACGAAATATGATGAAGGCAAAGCTAAATTTGACGTGGCTAAGAAGGAATTCGAGGCAGGAAAACAGAAGCTTGCAGATGCAAAAGCAGAGTTAGATAAGAAGCAGCAGGAGCTGACAGCAGCTATTGCGCAGGTAAAAGCCGGACAGACTACAGTGGACACACAGATTGCACAGCTTAATACACAGATTCCGCAGCTTGAGGCAGGAATCAGTCAGCTGGAAGCGGCTGCCGCCGGACTTACCGGGGCGCAGCAGGCAGCAGATGCAGCGCAGAGTGCTGTGAGTCAGGCGCAGGAAGCAGTAAATGCGGCACAGGCCGCTTACGACGAGGCAAAACAAAAAGCTGATGCAGGAGATGAAGAGGCAAAGGCACAGTTAGACGCACTTGCACAGAATCTCGGGAATGCACAGACAGCACTTGGTGAGGCTGATCATGCATTAAAAACCGCACAGGCGACACTTGGGGCATGCCAGCAGGCAGCGGCACAGAAAACAGAACTTGAGAACAATCTGGCGGCCGCAAACAGTGGACTTGCGACACTTCAGGCAAAGAAGATCGAGCTTGCAGGAACACTTGCAACGCTCAATGAAAACCAGAAACAGCTCGACAGCGGTTGTGCAACGCTTAATGCGCAGGAAGAGAAGCTTGCTCCGGCACAAAAAGAACTTGATGCAAACGAGAAGACGCTTGCGGCCAGTAAGAAGCAGCTGGATGCAAGCCTTAAGAAACTTGAGAGTAGTCAGCGAAAACTGGATGCAAACCGTGCAAAACTTGATTCTGCGGATGCACAGATTGCGGCAAATGAAGCAAAACTTAATTCAGGCGAAGCGGAGATTGCAGCAAATGAAAAGAAGCTGACTGATGGCGAAAAAGAAATTAAAGAAAATGAAGAAAAGCTAAAAGATTCCGAACAGAAATTAAAGGATGCACGCAAGGAGCTGGCAGACGGAAAGAAAGATTATGAAGACGGCAAAAAGGACGCGCAGGATGAAATCAAAGACGGCCAGCAAAAAATAGACGATGCAAAGAACGAACTGAACGATCTGGAAAAACCGGAGTGGATCATCACAGACCGTAACGGACTTCCGGAGTATTCTGACTATGGAGACAATGCAGACCGTATCAAAAATATCGGTGAGGTTTTCCCGGTGATCTTTTTCCTGGTCGCTGCGCTGATCAGTCTTACGACCATGACGCGAATGGTCGAAGAACAGAGAACACAGATCGGAACGATGAAGGCACTGGGCTACAGCAAGATTCATATTGCCTCGAAGTATTTAAGCTATGCATTTCTGGCGACGGCAGGAGGCAGTATTGTCGGTATCCTGATCGGTGAAAAGATATTGCCGTTTATCATTATCAAAGGATATGGAATGATGTATCATAATGTAGATAAAACACTGCAGATCCATTATGAACTTAAGTATGCACTGACTGCTTCGGTGGCGGCACTGATCTGTACTGTCGGGGCAACTGTATTTTCATGTTATCGTGCGCTGGCAGAGACACCGGCATCTCTGATGCGTCCACCGGCACCAAAAGAAGGCAGGAGAATCCTTCTGGAGCGGATGCCGTTCCTCTGGAAACATCTGAATTTTACATGGAAATCCTCTCTTCGAAACCTGTTCCGCTACAAGAAACGTCTGTTTATGACAGTTTTCGGAATTGCAGGAAGTATGGCACTGATGCTGGTCGGTTACGGAATACGGGATTCGATTTCTGATATTGTAAATCTTCAGTATACCGACCTCCAGCATTATGATGCGATGATCATATCGGACGATGATGCGACCGATACAGAGAAAAAAGAACTGCAAAGCTATCTGGAGCAGAATGAAGATCTGGATCATTATACAAATATCCAGCTTACCAAGCTTACAGCGCCGAACGGAAAATCAGCTTTAAGTGTGTATGTTTATGTACCGGAAAATCTGGACAAATTCAAAAAAGACGTTACTTTACAGAACCGTGTCTCAAAGCAGTCTTATGAGCTGCCGGAAGAAGGTGCGGCACTCAGTGAAAAAACAGCGACACTTCTCGACTTAAAAGTCGGAGATGAACTGACATTGAAAAAAGACAACAAAGAATACAAAGTAAAGATTTCGGTGATCACCGAAAACTATGCCGGACATTATGCATACATGTCTCCACAGGTATATGAAGAAACCTTTGGTGAGAAACCGGATTACAGTGACATTGTATTTACGGTAAAGGACAAATACAAAGATCAGCTTGAAGAGATCGGACAGAAGATCATGGAATCACCGGCTGTCTTAAGCATCAGCTACACATCAAGTACAGTAGATATGGTAGACCGCATGCTCAGTACGCTGGGAAGCGTAATCGTAGTACTGATCGTATCCGCCGGAATGCTGGCATTTGTTGTTCTTTATAATCTGAACAATATTAATATTACCGAGAGACAGAGAGAACTTGCGACACTGAAAGTCCTGGGCTTCTTTGATATGGAAGTTTCGCAGTATGTTCTGAGGGAAAATATTCTTCTCACGATTGCAGGAATACTTGCAGGATCGGGGATTGGTATTCTGCTACACCGTTATATCATTATGACGATTGAGGTGGATGCCGTTATGTTCGGACGAAATATCCGCCCGGTCAGCTTTTTATACTGCGCCGCGCTCACCTGCATTTTCTCTGTGATTGTAAACATCTCTATGCACAACAAACTGAAAAAGATCGACATGGTCGAATCACTGAAATCTGTGGAATAAGTATACAGATAACTACAAGGAACCCCATAATCTGTGAAAAATATGCAATCCGTCTTGACAAGGCGAAAAAATGCAATTACAGTAGATGGGAGATGCTTTTTTTAATCAGGAGGACATTATGAGCAAAGAACTTGCAAAGACATATGACCCGAAGGGTCTGGAAGACCGTCTCTATCAGAAATGGATGGATCACGGATACTTCCACGCAAAAGTAAATCCAGATAAAAAACCGTTTACCATTGTTATGCCGCCGCCGAACGTAACCGGACAGCTTCATATGGGACATGCACTTGATGAGACCATGCAGGATATCCTGATCCGTTTCAAGAGAATGCAGGGTTATGAAGCACTGTGGCAGCCGGGAACCGATCATGCTGCGATCGCAACAGAGGTTAAGGTTATCGACAAACTCAAAAAAGAAGGAATTGACAAACACGACATCGGTCGTGAGGAATTCCTGAAACATGCATGGGCATGGAAAGAAGAGTACGGCGGAAAGATCATCAACCAGCTCAAGAAGCTTGGTGCATCCGCTGACTGGGAAAGAGAACGTTTCACAATGGATGAAGGATGCTCCAAAGCTGTACAGGAAGTATTCATCCGTTTATACGAAAAAGGATATATCTACAAAGGTTCCAGAATCATCAACTGGTGTCCGGTATGCCAGACTTCTATTTCCGATGCAGAAGTTGAGCATGAGGATCAGGACGGATTTTTCTGGCACATCAATTATCCGATTGCAGGAGAAGAAGGTCGTTTCGTAGAGATTGCAACTACCCGTCCGGAGACACTTCTCGGAGATACTGCAGTTGCAGTTAACCCGGAAGATGAGAGATACAAAGACCTGATCGGCAAGATGTTGAAACTGCCGCTCACTGACCGTGAGATTCCGGTGATCGCAGATGAATACGTGGATAAAGAATTCGGAACAGGCTGTGTAAAGATCACACCGGCACATGACCCGAATGACTTCGAAGTCGGTAAACGCCACAATCTTGAAGAAATCAACATCCTGAACGATGATGCGACCATCAACTCACTCGGCGGCAAATATGCAGGTATGGACCGTTATGAGGCTCGTAAAGCCATGGTTGCAGACCTGGATGCACTGGGACTTCTTGTGAAAGTCGTTCCGCATAATCACAGCGTCGGTACACATGACCGCTGCGGTACGACCGTAGAACCGATGATCAAACCACAGTGGTTTGTACGCATGGACAAAATGGCAAAGGCAGCTATGGATGCGCTGAAACCGGGTGAACTGGAATTTGTTCCGCCAAGCTTCGGTAAGACCTATCTTCACTGGCTTGAAAATATCCGTGACTGGTGTATTTCCCGTCAGCTCTGGTGGGGACACAGAATTCCGGCGTATTACTGCGATGAGTGCGGTGAAGTTGTCGTTGCGAAAGAAATGCCGGAGAAATGCCCGAAATGTGGATGCACACATCTGCATCAGGACGAGGACACTCTGGATACATGGTTCAGTTCTGCACTGTGGCCGTTCTCTACACTGGGATGGCCGGAGAAGACACCGGAACTGGAATATTTTTATCCGACAGATGTTCTTGTAACAGGCTATGATATCATCTTCTTCTGGGTTATCCGTATGGTATTCTCAGCACTTGAGCAGACTGGGGAAGTTCCGTTCCATCATGTACTGATTCATGGCCTTGTGCGTGACTCTCAGGGGCGTAAGATGAGTAAATCTCTCGGAAATGGTATCGATCCTCTGGAAGTTATTGACAAATACGGCGCAGATGCACTTCGACTGACTTTGATCACAGGTAATGCACCTGGAAATGATATGCGTTTCTACTGGGAGCGTGTAGAGTCCAGCCGTAATTTTGCAAACAAAATCTGGAATGCATCCCGTTTCATTATGATGAATCTGGAAGGCAAGACTGTAACAGAGCCGGCAGATCTGAATAATTTATGCTTTGAAGACAAATGGATCCTTTCCAAGTTGAACACTGTGATTCGTGATGTTACAGAGAATATGGATAAATACGAGCTCGGAATCGCTGTACAGAAAGTTTATGACTTCCTGTGGGATGAACTCTGCGACTGGTACATTGAGATGGCGAAAGTTCGTCTCTGGAAAGCAGATGAAGATCCGAAAGCAGCAAACGATGCACTCTGGACGTTGAGAACAGCCCTGACCGAAGGTCTGAAACTTCTTCATCCGTATATGCCGTTTATTACAGAAGAGATCTACTGTACACTTCTTCCGGAAGAAGAGTCTATCATGATTTCCGACTGGCCGGTATATCAGGAAGCATGGGTATTCCCGGAAGCCGAAAAAGCAGTTGAAAGCTTCAAAGAAGCAGTTCGTGGCATCCGTAATACACGTACTGAGATGAATGTACCGATGAACCGCAAGACCAGCCTTCACATTGTCGGCAAAGATGCTGAGACATGTGCAAGATATGAAGCATGCAAGAAATCTTTTGTGAATCTCGCATTTGCAAAAGAGATCCTTGTACAGGAAGGCAAAGAAGGCATTGGTGAGGATGCAGTATCTGTAGTTGTATCCGATGCAGTCGTTTATATGCCGCTTGAAGATCTGGTTGACCGCGAAAAAGAGATGGAACGCCTTAAAAAAGAGCAGGATCGTCTCACGAAAGAAATCGCAAGATGCCAGGGAATGCTGAGCAATCCGAACTTTGTCAATAAAG
>OGPW01000663.1_pt1 | contig 26843 bp, 20 predicted proteins | sample 1553061 | NCBI WGS metagenome assembly OGPW01 (sample SAMEA2580292, study PRJEB22360) | human gut metagenome | biome: human gut; feature: human-associated habitat; material: faeces | place: Denmark | collected 2008/2010
CCGGGCCGATATTGCAATCAACGAGCACGAGATCCTCATCAGCCTTCACGAGCATGTCTTCAAGACGGGCGACATCTTTCGGGCAATCAGCATTGCCGGTGAGCACCACGCCGCCTTCGCTGTCCGCTTCACGGTTTCGCTCGAAGTACTCGACGAGCGCCTTCATGCCCTTCTTGCGACCGCGCGCAACACCCACGAGAGCGAGCGAACCATCGAGCCCGAACCCGAGCAACGGCTTCGCGTCGAGCTTCGAGCCTGCAAACGCGACCGAGCGTGGGATGCGTCCACCACGATGCAAGCTTTCAAGGTCGCTCACCATGAAGTACCCGTGCGCATAATAGAGCGCCTCAGATGCCCAATCGGCAAGCTCGGCCGCGGTCATGCCCTTTTGATGCTGACGGATCGCTTCGTAGATCAAAAGCCCTTCAGCGATCGAAGCGAGCTTGGTGTCGACCACATGAAGCTCGAAATCAGGATGGGCTTGCTTGATCTGATCAGCAGCGATGCATGCCGTCGAATACGAACCAGAAAGTGCACTCGAAAATGAGAGCAGCACCGCAGGCTTTCCTTCTTCATAGGCTTGTTTGAACACCTCGAGGAATTCACCGAGCGTTACCTGAGAGGTGGAGGGCTCATCGCCGCCGCGCATCGCTTCATAGAAATCATGCGCAGTAAGAGAAGCATACATATCATCGATATGCGAGCCCGACTCGTTGTTATAGCTAAAACCGACGATCTTGACGCCTTCTGCATCCACCACATCGCGTGGAAGATCGCAGCAAGAATCGATGATCAAAGAACAATTGATAGACATAGTTGCAGCTTTCTCTTAGTTCGAGCACATGAGCGCTTGGAGATTTCCCGTAACCTTATCTTTGAGCGGCTCGTTGCATTCATAAGCGATACCGATCGCCGGGCCAACATGCAAACCGATCACGGGACTGACCGGCAGCACGCGCACCGACCTCTTGATGAGCGGCTCGACCACTTCTTTTGCCCACTCCAAAGCAGGGGCCTTGTCGCCGATATACTGAACGACAAGATGCTTCAAGCCACCACTTGCCTCGATATCTGCCTCGAGCATCTCGATGATGCGCATGAGCGCCTTCTTGCGCGAGCGCACCTTCGCTGCGACTTGCGCTGTTCCATCCTTAACGGTAAGAACAGGCGAGATGCGCATCAGATTGCCGATGAGCGCCGCAGCGCCACCGATGCGACCGCCCTTCTTCAAGAAGGTGAGGTTCTCGGGAGTGAACAAGAAGCGCGTCGATGCGATGCTCTTCAAAACCGTCTGTGCAGCTTCTTCAAGCGTGCTCCCAGAAGCAACCGCCTCGGCGCCATCAACAACCACCCATCCTTCATCAAAACCACAAGAGGTCGAGTTGATCATGACGTACTTGAATCCGATATTGCGCGATTCCACCGCACGAGCTGCGCGCAGAGCGCCATCGTACGTTCCCGAAAGCTCCGTCGAGATCCAGATGCCCAAGACCTCATCACCCGCTTGGGCATAGCCTTCGAACAGCTCTTCCAGATCGGCCTGCGAAGGCTGGCTTGAGGTGGGGATATTGTCGACCATCTCATAGATATGACTATAGAAATCATCCAGATCCATCGTGGCATCATCGTATTCTTTCCCCTCGTGATGAACGAAAAGAGATACGACATCGATGTTGAGGTCTTCGACCAGATCTTGAGGCAAAGAAGCGACTGAATCGGTAACAACTCTTATCATCATGAATTTCCTAACATATCCGAGACAAGTTTATGACGACGATGAAAAAGCCCATACTCTAATCCTACTGGATATGAGTGCGGGTTGAGGATGCGCTTTTGACTTTCATCCAAAAGATCAAGCTGTTCCCTGCAGCGTTCGCGTGCCTCCATGGCATTGCCGAATGAAGGGTCGACCACGCGCTTGCCACTGCGTACGATCGGTTCGAGCAAGGTGGTGTACGCCAAGCCTGCAAGAGACTTCTGACGGATCTCATCAGCAGGGTCGACGATACGTTCGCGCTCCACCCCATGATTGATGTCGAAGACCATGTCACCTGCAAGCCTGCCATCCTCATGGAAGTAGCGACGTACATCGAGCACGCCTGGTGTGGTGAGCTTCACGGCCTGCCCTGAGACCTTGATGCAGTCCTGCCATTCTGAATCAGCCGTTTCGCGCTTTGCGGCAAGCTTATAGACCCCACCGAGCGCCGGCTGATCATAGGCGGTGGTGAGCTTAGTGCCCACGCCCCAGGAATTCACCTGGGCACCAGAATCCTTGATCGATTTGATGGTGTATTCATCGAGATCGTTCGAGAGCACGATGCCCGTTTCAGTAAGACCTGCCTCATCGAGCATCTTGCGCGCCTGCTTGGCACGCCAAGAAAGGTCGCCCGAATCGATACGGATCGCGCTTAACGTTTCACCGCGCTCTTTCATCTCGAGGCCGACCGTGATGGCATTCTTGATGCCCTGGGTTATGTCGTAAGTATCCACGAGCAGCACGCAATTCTTGGGCATGACGCGCGCATATTCACGGAACGCTTCGAGCTCGTTATCGAACGACATCACCCACGAATGCGCATTCGTACCTGAAACAGGAATGTTGAAGAGCTTGCCCGCGAGCACGTTCGAAGTGGAAGCGCAACCGCCTACCACCGCAGCACGTGAAGCACGCAATCCTCCGTCTTCGCCCTGCGCACGACGCAACCCGAATTCAGCAACGGGAGAATCTGCAGAAAGGCAGACACGCGCAGCCTTGGTTGCGATAAGCGTTTCGAAGTTCACGCAGTTGAGCAGTGCTGTTTCGAGCAGCTGGCACTGAAGGATCGGACCGGTAACACGCAGAAGCGGGTCATTCGGGAATACGACCGTACCTTCACGCACCGCGTCGATATCGACCGAAAGCTCCATCGTGCTCAAATAGTCCAAGAATGCAGGGTCGAAGAGCGCGCCACCACCGGGAGCCTCGAGCGATGCAAGATACGCGATATTATCTGAGGTGAAACGGCAGTCTTCGACGACCTCGAGCACATGATCGGTACCGCATGCGATAGCATACCCACCTTGGAACGGATTAGTACGGAAAAAGGCGTGAAAACACGCCTCTTCCTCAAGCTTATTGCATTCCCAATAGCCTTGCGCCATGGTCAGCTGATAGAGATCGGTCAAAAGAGAATAGTTATGATTGCCCACCGGCATTGTTCTCTCCCCCTGTGGTATGGCTGCGGCGCCGTGATCTACGATGCGTCGAAGCGCCTTGGCTATTCGCATCCCGCTTGCCCTTCGGGTTCTCGTGAAGAGAGCTCAAGCCAGAGGACTTCTGACCGGGACGCGCTCCTTGCGCACCGCCGTTCTTGCGATTGCCATTGTTCTGACGATTGCCCTGCGCATTGTTCGAGCGCTTGTTCTGACCATTCGAAGCGCCACCACGATTTCGGCGATTGCGTCCCGAAGATTCCTTCTTGCCCGAACGCGCGCCTTCGCCCCCGCGATCGCCCGATTGCTTTTTCCCTTGGTTGTTCTTCTGCGAAGAGTTCCGATTCTCGCCCTCTTTGTTGCCACGATTACGACGACGCTTACGGCGCTTGCCTTCTGCCTCAGCCGACGAAGACGAGCCTTCCCCATCAAGACGAGCAGCAGGGCGTGCACCGACTGGAATATCGTCACCACTGAAGTTGATCACGTCCACCAGACCTGCGCCACCAAGTGCGTCGAACTGGCTCTTCTGCACGTATTCCTCATACACTTCAGCGCTGATCACATGCGGACGTCTCCCCTCTTCGGGAGCCTCGAAATCCTCGAGCGGGATCTTCAGGTTCGAACCGTCTTCGAGCGTGATTGTGATCCGTTCAGAAGGCACATTGATATCCGTTACCTTCGCGATGCCATCAGGCGTTTCGATCTTCGCGCCCATCTTAGGGGCACGCGAATTGAACTCCTTGTACGTATCGTATTCATAGCGCAAGCAGCACATGAGCCTACCGCACACGCCCGAGATCTTCTGCGGATTGAGCGAAAGATTCTGTTCCTTCGCCATACGGATCGATACGGGCGAGAATTCGCCACCGAAACGCGTGCAGCACAGCTCTTGGCCGCAATGCCCCAAACCGCCGATGATGCGCGCACCATCGCGCACACCGATCTGGCGCATATCGACACGCACATGGAAATAGGAGGCAAGCTTGCGCACGAGCTCACGGAAGTCGATGCGCTCTTCTGCCTCGAAATAGAAGACTGCCTTATCACCTTCGAAAAGATACTCGACGAGCACCGGATGCATATCCTTGTTGGACTCGAGCGCGATCTCCTTGAACGCACCGAGCGCTTGAGCGCTCTTCTCCTCGAGCTCGCGCACCTTATCCATGTCTTCCGGCGTTGCCAGACGCACGACCTCTTTGAGCGGGGATTTCAGATCCTTGACCAGATCGTCGCTCACTTCGAGAACATCCGATGTTGCGATGCCGTATTCAAGCCCGCGACTCGTGTTCACGATGACATCGTCACCAGCACGTATATCTAAATCGGTTGGATCGAACCAAAGAACCTTAGGTCCGACCTGCAGCTTAATGGGAGCCACCCGAACCATAAAAAACCTCTCTTATCGTAAAAAGAAGCGTGTCGAGACACGTTTCTGTAGAAACATTATAGGCGATCGCCTTATCGCAACGATAGGTTGCGTCGATCGCGCGAACCAAGCCTGCGGGCGTTGTGCGCACCGCAGCCTGCTCCAGATCGTTCATCACATCAATATTAACAATCTGCTCGACTGCCTGAGATTTAATCATCAAAACGTCACGTAACCAGGATCGAATAATCGAAGTGACCTGCGCGAGCGACTCGAGCGAAGCCTTCGTGAGCACGCGCTTGTTGCGCGCCTCGATCTGCTTGAGCGCCGCTTTGCTCAAGAATTCTTCAGACTCATTGATCGCTTCGGCCTGTTCACTCTGCACGACATCGACCCACGCCTTCGCGCTCTTCACGAGCTCAGCAGCGTATTCGAGCACATCGCGCTCGTCCGAAAGTGGCAGTAGCGTGAGGATCTCAAGGATACGACGGCGAAAGCCAGTCTTTTCGGGGCTCTTGCAGAATCCGATCGCTTTCGTGACCGAGCCATTGCACGCCTCGACCGCAATGCGCGCCTGTTCCGCGCTCACCCCCGTGTTCTGCGAGATGATGCCCGATGCCTCTGTGGTGGGAATGTGACGGAACGGCACCACCTGACAGCGCGAAACGATGGTGGGAAGCACCGCATCCTTCGTACGCCCGAGCAGGATGAACACTACATTCTCCGGCGGTTCTTCGAGCGTTTTCAGAAATGCGTTCGCTGCCTGCGTGCCCAAAAGATCGACGCGATCGATGATGTAAATCTTGCGCGTAGCTTGGATGGGAGCAAGATGCGCATCAGCCACCACTTCACGGATCTGATCGACGAGATAGCCATGCGCACCCTCAGGTTCGATGAAGTGGATATCGGGGTGGTTCCGACGTGCAGCGCGCCTGCAGTGGTCGCACGTCATGCAGCCCTGATCGGGGCAGATGAGCGCTTGGGCAAAGGCATAGGCTGCCGAAGTCTTGTTGGAACCAGGAGGCCCGGTGAACAGATAGGCGTGGCTCAAGCGGCCCGTGCGCAACGTAGTGCGCAGGTAATCACGGACCTGCGCTTGACCGAAGATGCTCTCGAATACGTCGGCCACCCGCATCAATCCTCGGAAAGATCGATGCGCGCCTTTTCGCTGGTATCACGCTGAAGGATCGGGTCGAAGAAGCCTTCTTTCCATACGAAGGAATCGCTCCCCCAACCGAAGATATCTTTGATCTGTGTGAAGATAGCGCGCGCCGTCTCATCCTTGGTACCCGAAGAATTGACGACACGAATGCGCTCGGGGTTTTCCGCCGCGATCGCAAGAAAGCCGTTGTTCACGCGCGCATGGAAGCTCGTACCCGCCTGCTCAAGACGATCGGCATCGCCATGATGCGTTGCGCGCTCAAGGCCTTCTTCAGCAGAAGCGCCGGTAGTGAGCAGGATCGTGCGACAGGGATGCACCCCTTGGCATGCGAAGCTGTTCGCTTGACGCACGAACGACATCGGAAGGCCGCGACCGTACACCTGATAGGCGATGGTCGAATCGTAGAAACGGTCGAGCAGCACCACCGCCCCTCGCGCGAGCGCCGGGATGATGACCTCACGAATGATCTGAGCACGCGCTGCTTCGTAGATGAGCAGCTCCGATTCTGCACACAGACCAGCATTCTTAGGATCGAGCACGATAGCGCGCAAATCCTCACCTACGCTCGTACCGCCTGGCTCACGAAGGCAGATGACCTCATGGCCCATCGCTCGCAAACAGGAAGCGAGAAAGGTGATATGCGTTGTTTTCCCTGCGCCATCTCCCCCTTCGAAGGTGATGAAGATGCCGGCAGTCTTTTTCTGTTGATCTTGATCAGCCACCGAAACCTCAATCTTCAAGCGAGTAGATGCTCGTGCCCAGCGTGTCGATCCCTACGAACACCGGAAGATCGACCACATCGATGCGCCTGAGCGCTTCGGTTCCCAGATCGTCATAGGCAAGCGTTTCATCGCCCACTACACACTTGGCGAGAAACGCTGCCGCGCCGCCCGTTGCCACGAAATAGACTGAAGAATATTCCTTGCAGGCCTTCTTCACATCGTCCGAACGTTCGCCCTTGCCGATCGTGCCAGTAAGACCCATCGACATGAGCAGCGGTGCCGCGAAATCCATGCGTGAAGACGTGGTAGGGCCGATCGCGCCGAACGGCCTGCCTGCTTTAGGAGGCGTAGGGCCCGCATAGAAGATGACCTGACCAGTGAGTCCGTAGGGCAGCGTCTTGAGCTTCTTCTCGCGGATCTCGTCGAGCAAACGAATATGACCAGCATCACGCAAGGTGTATACCGGACCGGTGAGCAGACAGGCATCGCCTGCACGCAGCGAACGAGCATCAGCCTTGCTTAGGGGGAGTTGAATGTGCTTATAGTTCAACGGTGAGCCTCCTCAACGCCGAGCAACCCATATTCACCGCTACCGGCAAGGCAGCGATATGGCAGGGTGCGGTTTTCACGCGTACGCCGAGCGCGGTGGTGTCTCCGCCCAGGCCGCCAGCACCGATGCCGGTGGCATTGATGGCCTCAAGCAGCTCCTGCTCGAATGCGGCAGTTTCGGGATCGGGTGCAGCAACATTGAGCGGACGCATGAGCGCAAGCTTGGAAAGCCCCGCTACTTTATCGAAGGTGCCGCCCACGCCAACTCCCACCACGAGTGGCGGGCAGGCGTTTGCTGCTTTTTCCTCTACGCAGGAAAGCACCGTATCGATAACGCCCTGCTTGCCCGCATTGGGCGTGAGCATGACAACACGACTCGCGTTATCCGAGCCGCCGCCTTTGAGCATCATATGCAGACGAGCAACACCCGGTTCATCCACCAGGCGCAATTCGCAGAAAGCCGGCGTATTGTCGCCCGTGTTCGTACGATCGAACAGCGCATCGCGCACGACCGACTTGCGCAGCTTCGAATTGATGAATCCTGCCGCTACCGATTGGTCGACCTTCGAAAAGACATTGGCGTTGAGCGCGATGTCGGGACCGACCTCCAAACAGAGCCACACCGTACCCGTATCTTGGCAGATGGGAACGTGATCCTCGTTCGCGATCTGCGCGTTCAGCACCAGCTGATCGAGCACGATCTTCGCACGCTCATGCGTTTCACGATCGCGCGCAGCGATGAGCGCCTCCAAGATATCGGGAGGCAGTATGCTTGCCAGTCGCGGAATGGAGACGAGCAATGCATCGGAAATGGTATTTGAGGAAAGAACCTGCATGTGAACCAACTACTTTCGAGAAGCACCTTATGCGGGAAGGTTTTCGAGACCCTTCTTCACGCTTGCAGCAGATTCCTGAAGTGCTGCCATTTCGTCTTCCGTGAGATCGAATTCCACGATCTCTTCAACGCCATTCTTGCCGAGGCGCGTGGGGATGTTCATGTAGAGGTCGTGCAAGCCGTAGGGGCCATCGATATAGGAGCACACGCTCATGACCTCATGGGAATCAGTGAGGATCGCTTCGACCATCTTCGCGATGGAAGCGCCCGGAGCATAGTACGCAGAGCCGGTCTTCAGATGAGCGACCACTTCGGCACCACCCTTCACGCAGCGCTGCACCACTTCAGCGACCTCTTCTTCGCTCATCAGCTCAGTGATGGGGCGACCTGCGACGGTGGTGTAGCGTGGCCAGCACACCATACCTTCGCCGTGTGCGCCAAGCGCCCATGCCACCACGTCCGCTGGATCACAGCCGAGCTTTTCGCAGACGGCGAACGAAAGGCGCGCGGAATCGAGCACGCCGCCCATGCCCATCAGGCGATTGCTGGGCAATCCCGACTTCTGATACGCAAGATAGGTCATGACATCGAGCGGATTGGTGACGCAGATATAGATGGCATCGGGAGAATACTTGATAGCCTCATCGATGACCGAAGACATGATGCCTGAATTCACGCCGAGCAGGTCTTCGCGCGTCATGCCAGGCTTGCGGGCGATACCCGCGGTGATGACCACCACATCGGAATTAGCAGTAGGAGCATAGTCGTTCGTGCCAGTAACGCTTACCGTGAATTTCTCGACCGAACGCATGTGCATCATATCGAGCGCCTTGCCCTGCGGCAGACCTTCGGCCACATCGACCAAGACCACATCGGCGAGATTCTTGCTTGCGATGATATGTGCTGCAGTCGCGCCGACGTTACCTGCACCAACGATGGTTACCTTACTCACGATTCCCTCCTGGAGTCCTTCAATAGATTCATTATCCTCTATTGTAAAGGTGAACCACCCCGCAAGGAAGCACTTTACGGCCGCATTCGCATTTCTGCACGTATTCCGATGTTTATATCATTGTTCATCTCGGCATCCATGCTGCCACCAGAGAATGTGAACAGGACGTCAAAGGTGGCCAACCCCCCCCGCAAAAACAGAACGCCCGAGATGATCGCATTTCACCTCGGGCGCTCGAATGGATCTCGGTCTCACTGGGACGATCGTGACCTGTTCGAGTCTTTGCTCTTTTTGCTGCTCTCTACTTCTTGGCAGCTGCTTTCGTGGTCTTCTTCGTGCTCGATTTCTTCGCCGTGGATTTCTTGGCGCCTGCCTTGCCTTTGCCTGATGTCTTGCCCTTCTCCTTCTTCTCCTTCGAAGGACAGCTGAAGTTCGGGCAGAGCTTCCAGGGGCCGCGCGCCGTCGTAACGATGACCATCGGCGCACCGCATTCCTCGCACACCTCTTCAGTAGCGGTGAGCGCGCCGTACTGCGGCAGCGGATAGCCCGTTTGGCATTCATCGTAGTTTTCGCAACGGATGAAGCGCTTCAAGGTGCGCGGATTCTTATGCGCGATGAGCTTGGCTTCCTTGCCCTGCTCCGCACACGTTGGGCACATGCCTACCACCAAGTCGGGCTCTTTGTTCGTCTCACATTCAGGATCGATGCAAAGCACGCGCGGCTTCGAGCGGAACGCGGTCACCTTGATCTGCGGCATGCCACAGGTAGGACATTTCTCTTCGAGCGCCTCGATCTTGCCCTTCGGCAGCGGATAGGTGACATCGCAATCAGGCCACCCCGCACAACCGATGAACATCGAACGCGTCTTCTGGGAGGAACGCAGCTGCAGATCCTTACCGCACTTCGGACAGGGACCCACATACGCATCAGCAGCCACCGCATCCGCAAGCGCATCGCGCACCTCTTCTTGATGCGGCAGAAGATTCTCAAGCTCTTGCGCCAAGAGATCGCGCGAATGGCGAACGACCTGCACCTTTTTGCTGTCGCCCGCTGCGATCTGCGACATCTCCTCTTCCAGATTCGCCGTCATAGCAGAACTGGTGATATGCGGCGCGAACTTGTCGAGCGCATCAATGACAGCGATGCCGAGCTGCGAAGGCTCGATCGGATCATTCTGCACATACTTGACCGTATAGAGGCGCTCGATGATGGAATGGCGGGTCGATTTCGTACCCAGCCCCAGCTTCTCCATCTCTTGGATGAGCTTGCCCTGCGAATAGCGTGCGGGCGGCTCGGTCTGCTTATGCGTTTTGGTCGCACCACCGAAGTCGAGCATCTCGCCCTCTTCGAGCGCGGGCAGCTGTTCGTCCTTCTTGAGGCCATAAGGATAGATCGCGCGGAACCCTGGCTTCACGAGCACATCGCCCTTCGCAGCGAACGGCTCCCCATTCACCTCGAGCGTGACCTTCGTACCCTCGATCACTGCAGGTTCGGAAAGCGTTGCCATGAAACGGCGGGCGATCAGGTTGTAAAGCTTGTATTCTGCAGGCGGCAGCATCTCTGGTGTCGCCAGGTTCGTCGGATGGATGGGCGGATGGTCGGTCGTCTCCGTCTTGCCGCGCGTAGCCGTGAGCTTGTCCTTCTTGAGCAGCTCTTCTGCAAACGGACGATACGCCGGATTGCCCGAGATGCGCTTCAAGATGTCGCGCAGGTCGAGCGATGAAGGGTAGACCGTATTATCAACGCGCGGATACGAGATGAAACCATCCATGTAGAGGCTCTCGGCAAGGCGCATGGTGCGCGCAGGGGTGAGACCCTCAGCGCTTGCAGCCGCCATGAGCGAAGTGGTATTGAACGGAACAGGGGCAGCCTGCTTGCGTTGCTTCTTCTCGATCGCTGCAACGCGCGCGCTCGTAGCGCCCGCGACGTGCTCCATGACCTGATCAGCTTCGCTCTCGACCTTGAATCGCGCAGTTGCATGATTCGCCGAGAACTCCAGGTCCTTATGGCTGAAATCGCCCTTGATGACCCAGTAGTCTTCAGGCACGAATGCCAAACGTTCACGTTCGCGCGCAACGATGAGCGCCAAGGTTGGCGTCTGCACGCGACCCGAAGAGCGCACGTTACCATAGCCCGCGAACTTCACGAGCGTAAGGTAGCGCGTGAGCACCGCACCCCAAATGAGATCGATGTCCTGGCGGGATGCACCTGCTTGCGCCAGGTCGACATCAAGCTCGACCAGGTTCGTGAAAGCGCGTGTGATCTCTTCTTTCGTGATGGCCGAATAGCGTGCGCGACTGACCGGCGCTTCTTCGTTCACCTCACGAATGCACATAAGCGCATCAGAGCCGATCAGCTCTCCCTCGCGGTCGAAGTCGGTGGCGATCACGATCGAGTCGGCCTTCTTCGCTAGGTTCTTGAGCGAACGGATGATGTCCTTCTCTTTCGGAAGCTTTTCGATGGGCGCGTAGATAAGATACGGAAGCGCATCCATCTTCCAAGCGTTGAGTTCGACCCCATCAGGAACGAACGGTTTCTTCTTCTTGAAGGGTGGTTTTGGCAGATCAGTAGGAAGATCGGCAGGAATCATCTCGCCGTTAGCATCGACCCCGATCCAGCCGCCACGCTTCTTATAGGTGAGCGCCGGTACGAAGTTCGGCTCTAAGATATGTCCGCGCAGACCGATCGTGACCCATTCTTCGCCATCGCGCTCGAAGCGATAGACGGGGGTCGAGTACACCTTGTCTGCTTTCGGCTTTCCAACGCCGAGCAGATCAGCGATCTTCTGCGCTGCAATGTTCTTCTCGGTTACAACCAGTTTCACACGAAGCCCCTTTCCCAGATTTAACGTGCGTGGGGATGTTTTAAGCCAGGCGGCTCAAATACGATTCGTAAGGATACACGAAACATATACGAATGGAAAGAAACGAGCGAACGCTCACACGAACTTTTCATGTCCGATATCGAACGACCGGGTAGTTTGTCATCTTTAGTCGCGCATCACGCGAGGGAAAGGATTGCCGCAGGTCATCTTGCCTTCAGGGCACGCACCGCGCACACATCCCGCACCTGCATCCTTGAAGATGTAAGGAGCGGTCGGGCGCACCAACTCGAGCATACGATGCGCAAGTTCGCGAATCTCCCACTGCGCACGATTGCAGCAGCGCAGTTCGAAGAAATGCAGAAGCTCACGAATGTTCATCGTGATAACGATCTTGCTCTCGGCCGCATTAGGAAGGATGTAGCGCGCATCTTCAGCGGGAATACCTGCTTCGAGCATAGTCTGATATGCAGTAAGGATCGTGTCGATAGCTTCGTCGAACACCGCATTGGCATGTTCGTCTTCTGCCACGGTTTCAGGCTTCACGATGCCTACCCCATCAGTGAACTTCACATAGCGCTGGGATTGCTGGTTGAAGCTCGCCAGGCGATGGCGCACCAGCTGGTGCGTGAGCGCGCGTGACACCCCATCAACGGCGAACGTGTAGCTCACGTGCTCGAGCGTTGAGAAATGGCCCGACTTCATGATGGTTGAGAGTACGCTTTCCACGCGCTCAGGAGGCATGGTTTCCATGAGCTCTTTTGCTCCAACCGGCGCATAGCATAAACGCGCAGCGGTCGCGACAGCACGCTCGGGATCTTCAGGATACTGGAGCAATTCAACATTCATGGTCTACCTCCCTATGATCATGATGGTCACCCTATCATAAAGGAGAGCCAGCGCGGGGTGTGCGCTGGCTCGGTGAAGAAACGTTTTAATCGTGAGACGCAACGGCCGCAACGAAAAGCACCGCCGCGCGAACACGCACGATCGAACGGGCTACTCGTCGATCTCGATCTCGATACGTTCGAACGTGCTTCCTGGCGCTCCACAGATCGGGCAGATATAATCCGGCGGGAGCTCATCAGCATATTCGATATATCCACAGATCGGACACCTCCAACCCACGCGCATCTTCTTCGCGCTGCCAGAGCCTGCAGCCGCAGAAGCTTCGCTCTTCGCTTTTGCATCCGCTTCAAGCTCATCACTTGAGAAGACCGAAGCGTTCTTTGGCGTGCGTCCACCTTTCACCTCATGGTAGTAGGCGTACGTCATCGGTTCGAGATGCTCGACCTTTTCAGCAGCGACCACATCGCCCAAGAAGAAGATATGCGTACCCAGATCGAGCTGCTCTTTGACCTTAACGGAGAAATGAGCGCAGATCTGCTCCGCGATGTAGGGGATTCCCTGTGAAGATTCCTTATCCTCGAAATCTAGGAACTTATCGGTGTCCTCGCTCGTATGGAAACCGAACATGCCGATAAGCTCCATCGAAGCCTCTTTGCACACAACACTCACTTCGAACTTGCCTGTTTCAAGGATGCCCTGGGTGGTGTAGTTATCCTTGTTGATCGCGATGCTCACTTGTGGCGGGTCCGAGGTTACCTGAGCGAAGGTATTGACCACGCAGCCGACCGCTCTTCCGTCTTTCATCGAAGAGACGATATAGAGTCCATAGGATAGATCGCGAAATGCACTTTTATCGATCATAGTTGTCTCCCTCTCGTTGTAGTTTCAGTCTTCAATTCTGACAGATTACCAGAAGCTACCAAAGAGCCGTAAACCTTTTGTAGGATAGCAAGCCGCGCGAACGCGCGACACAAAAAGGAAGAGAGCCCCCAACGTGCGACTCTCTTCCTTTTCACTCCTCTTACGAAAATGTTGTCGTAAGGATATGTTCTTGGGTGCGCTACAGGCAAACGGGCGACTATTCAGCGCTCTGTTCTGCAGGGGCTTCGGTTGCATCCGCTGCTTCGTTAGCTTCGACAGCCTCTTCGATAGCAGCTTCTTCCTTAGCCTCGACCGCAGCTTCATCAGCCTCTTTGGCAGCAGCTTCTTCGTCTGCCTTGGCGGCTTCCTGAGCAGCAGCCTTCTTTGCGTATTCAGCAGCACGCTGAGCCTTAGCAGCAGCCTTAGCCTCGCGATCTGCCTTCTTCGCGGCCTCCATTGCCTCGACCTCTGCAGCGCGCTCTGCCTTCTTAGCAGCTTCGCGAGCAGCAACGGTCTCGGTTGCGGTGCCGAACTTGTTAGCAAAACGCTGAACACGTCCGCCGGAGTCGATGAGCTTCTGGGTGCCGGTGAAGAACGGATGGCACGCGTTGCAGATATCGACGCGGAGTTCAGGTTTGGTTGAGCGAGTTTGGAAGGTGTTGCCGCACGTGCACGTTACGGTGCAGTCGACATAATCGGGATGAATATCTTTTTTCATGTTGGTCTCCTTCTAGTGCCTTGGTTTCCGACCAAGTGCGAAATGAGCCTAGCTATAGTAGCACATTACTTCTTCTGTGAGGGATGAAAGCTGAAAAAGTCCGTGCGAGGGGGAAGATCGCGCACGCGATGGCGCTTTGCTTCAAGTTCGTGAGCATTGCACAGCTCTTCCATGCTGTCGAAATCGTAGTTCCAACTGAAGAATTCGTCGAAATCGAAATTCATGAAATCGCAGATCTTCTCGGTGCCACGCGGCACGATCGGATGCATGAGCAGCGTGGCGATGCGCAGCAGATAGAACGAATCGATAAGCGTCTGGCGGCGCAGCTCTTCGCTTCCCTCTTGATCGGCCTCTTTGATGTGGCTCGACCAGTACTTGTTGGCATAGCGGATGAATTCGTCCATCTGCGACATGATCGAATGAAGCTCGACCTTATACATAGTCTCCTCATAGGCGCACATCACGTTGTACACCTTCTTGAGCACCTCTTTGCTCACCCGGCCGAGCGGCATGTAGCCTTCGAAGTTCTTCTGCGCCTCGTAGAAGCAGCTGCGCGCAAGACGGTTGAATACCTTAGTGAGCAGCGCTCCTTCCTTGAGCACAGGGTCGGCTACACGCGGATCGTCGCGCTTGGCGCTATCTTGCTCGAAGACCTTCGGCTTGAAACCGACCGATTTCTGATCGAGCGCAAGCGCCAAGAAATGCGCGCGCAGCTGTTCGACCGTATAATACTCGAGCAACTCGTCTGCCGTCGGTGGCTTCACCACCGAAGACGAAGAGGCTTTCTTATCGCCGAAGAGGATATGGTGGTTCGCGATGAGCTTGGTCTGCTGCAATTCCCCATCGGGCGCATCTTCCACCACGGGCTTTTCTTCCTGGAGCGCAGCGAAGAGCGCGGGCTGGGCAACGCCATAGAAATACAGGTTATCCTGCCCGATGAATTGGTAGACATGAGCATTCTTGCTGCACCAGAACTTACGCCAGAGCGCGCGTGATAACCCTTGTTCGTCGTTGCGCGCCATGGTGAAGGAAAGCGGCGCCCAGAGACTTTCCGGCCAGCACCAGATCGTAAGACCGCTCACACCATCGATCTCTGGGCACGGAATGCCCCACGAAGCATTGCCCGAGATACGGAACGGCACGAGCGCCTTACCGGTTCGAAAGCGGATGTTCGCTTCGGTGAGCACGCCGCGCGCCTGATCGCGATCAGCTACCGAGGAGAACTCGAGCTCGAAGCTCTGCTTGCCCTTGGCTGCATCACGGTATTCGTGCGCAGGAAGCTTATCGGCGATCTGCGTATAAGCATCGTAGAGCTCCACCTTTATATAGATGATGGGCGGAACGAGGAATTCTTTGATGGTCTTAGGAACGAGCGGGCGAACCTGTTCGTCCTGTTCAGCCGCTTCGACATAATCTTTCACGATGTAAGCAAGGCTCGGCAGATCGAAATACCAGTTGTTCACCGTGCGCATCTCAGGCACCGTGCCCGAAACCGACGAAATAGGCTTGATCAGATCAGCAGGATCGTACTGATGGCCCAGATCACATTCATCAGCATATGCTTTTTCGCTCTTGCACCCTTGAACAGGGCAATGCCCCACCACCTGGCGACCATTCAAGAACATATCTTCTTTGGTGTCGTAGAACTGCTGGGTGCTCTCAAGATGAAGGAAGCCGTGATCGTAGAGGCGTTTCACATAGGCCTCGGATATGGTGTGCTGCACTTCCCCGGCATGCCCTAACCCGCTGCCCTCGTAGATATCGAGGCTGATGTCGTAGCGCTTGAGCGTTTCAGCCTGAAGATCGTGATTACGCTTCACGTATTCCTTGATCGTGCCGGAAAACGTTCCCGCTTCCACTTCCTTGCGATAGCCCTCTTCGATCGGCGAACCATAGCAGTCGGTTCCCGAAACGAAGCACACGTTCTCGGGCCCGATCCTATCACGCAGGAAACGTGCGAAGCAGTCAGCGGGCACAAATACGCCACCAACATGCCCGAAATGAAGCGGCTTATTGCCGTAGGGCATGCCAGCGGTCACGACCGCACGGCGCGGCCAAACGATATTGCGACTAGGATAGCTGTCCATTGGTGGAAGCTCCTTCTAAAATCGTGTTCGTTGATTCCTGCGATTGTTTCTCCTCTGCGGTTAAAAGCAGCGAAAGGACGTCGACAAGCCCCAGGTCGTTCGTACCGAGATACTTGATGCTGTATGAGCTTACGCCAGAAAGAGAAGCGGCTTTATTGCACGCATCTTTGTACGTGCCGATCTCATCGATAAGCCCGTTCTCCACACCATCGGCACCCGTGAACGCCATGCCGGTAGCAAGCTTCTGAACAGCAGAAACTTCCATGCCACGACCTTCAGCGACCGATTCGATGAAGCTCTTGTTGATCTGATCGACCTGAGCTTGGAAGTATTTCACCTCTTCATCAGTGAGCGGACGATTCCCATACGAAGCATCTTTGCTATCTGCTGAGGTGATGGTGCGCACATCGATACCGAGCAAGTCGAGCAACTTCGAGTAATCGGTAACCTGGATGACCGTGCCGATCGAACCGATGCTCGAGGCTTCATTGGCATAGATATAGTCGGCCTGTGAGGAAATGAGATAAGCCGCCGAAGCATTGCCCGAAGCGGTCGAGACCACGATCGGCTTCGAAAAATCCTTCACGTACTGCGCCATCTCTTCACCAGCTGCCGCGGCACCTCCGCCTGAATTCACGCGAAGCACGACCGCTTTGATGGACGGATCGTTTGCGGCGCTTTGCAGCTGAGCAAGGAGCCCTTCGGGCGTATTCGCGCCATCATCCTGGCCGATCGTGCCATCAAGGTCGATCACGCCGATGAAATCCTGGAACGTGAGATACGGATTGGTGCGGACGTTGTTCCCTACGAGCGTGCCGACAAGGATGCCCAAGATCACCAGGAGCACGACGACCCAAACGCGCACCCCTTTTCGTTTCTTCACGCGTTTTGCGACATACGGTTGATTCGCGCCATAAGGCTGGCCTGCCGGAGGAGGAGGCGTGGGTGAAGCTGTTTCAGGGGTAGCTGAGTTTTCAGACATTGAATTCCCTTTCGCACTCTGAGCGCACAGGCTTAGAGTTCGACATCTTCCAGTTGACGACCTTGCCACTTCTTAGCGGCACGGATCAAGAATTCTTGATTGGTATTGGTTTGTTGCAGGCTCTTCAGAAGCGAGTTCATCGCATTCTCCGTACTGTTGCGGCTCGCAAGGACCCTGCGAACAGCCCAGATGAGCGGCGCTTCTTGCTGATCGAGCAGCAGGTCTTCGCGGCGCGTGCCAGAAGCGACCGGATCGATAGCCGGGAAGATACGACGGTCTGCCAGCGCACGATCGAGCTTCACTTCCATGTTACCGGTGCCCTTGAACTCTTCGAAGATGACCTCGTCCATCTTCGAGCCCGTATCGACCAGCGCAGAAGCCAGGATGGTAAGGCTACCGCCGCCTTCGATGTTACGTGCAGCGCCCAAGAATTTCTTGGGCGGATAGAGCGCCGTCGAATCGACACCACCAGAAAGGATACGGCCCGATGCAGGTTGCGCCAGATTGTACGCACGTGCAAGACGCGTGAGCGAATCGAGCAGGATGACCACATCCTTGCCCTCCTCGACCATGCGCTTCGCACGCTCGATGACCATTTCGGAAACGGCGATGTGGTTCTCGCTCGGCATATCGAACGTGGAAGCGATCACCTCACCACGGATCGAACGCTGCATGTCGGTGACCTCTTCAGGGCGCTCATCGACGAGCAAGCACATGAGGTGAACTTCAGGGTTGTTCGCCGTGATGGAAGCAGCGATGTCTTTCAAGATGGTGGTCTTGCCAGCCTTCGGCGGCGAAACGATGAGGCCACGCTGACCCTTGCCGATCGGTGAGCACAAGTCGATCACGCGTGCAGTGAGCGTGTTCTTGCCATGCTCCATGACCAGGCGTTCATCAGGGAATACCGGGGTGAGGTCGGAGAACTTCACGCGCTTGCCCAGCTCTGCGATAAGCGTGCCGTTGACGCTTTCGATCTCCTGCAGGGCCGCGTACTTTTCGTTCGGACGGGCGGGGCGAACCGTTCCTTTGATGTAGTCGCCCTTGCGCAGGCCGTTGCGGCGGATCATCGACAGGCCCACGTACACATCGTTCTCCCCAGGCAGATAACCGCCTGTGCGCAAGAAGCCATACCCATCGGAGAGGATATCGAGCACGCCTGCGGTCTCGACGAAGCCTTCGGCCTTCACGCTCGCATCGAGCACCGCGTCGACAAGCTCGGCCTTCTTGAGGCCCTTGTGATCGACGCCCAGCTCATCGGCCTTTTCGCGGAGTTCGGCGACCTTGAGTTTCTCAAGATCCTCACGCGTGGTCTGCGGGACGACCGGCTCGCGATGGTAGTTATTGCCATGCTGGCGGCGCTGGCGACGATGGTTGTTATTGTTCTGCTTGCCCTGGTTCTTCTGATTGTTCTTCTGATTATTGCGACGGTTGTTAGCATTGCTGTTGTTAGCATTGCTGTTGCGCTCGCCACGATCGAACGAACGCTCGCCTGACGGCTTGGCAAATGCTTCATGATCGCCAGCTGCCTCCGCGCTCGGAGCGCCTGCTTCAGGTTTTGCCTCCGCTGCGGGTGCAGCCGCCTCTTCGGGAAGCGGATTCTTGCGCGGACGACCACGCTTGCGTTTAGGAGCCTCGCTCGCTTCTTCACTAGCTTTAGCGGCATCTGCTGCCGCTTTTTCCGCGTCCGTTTTACGAGGACGACCGCGCTTTGCCTTCGGTTTTTCTTCGGTCATAGCTTCCGAGCTTTGCTCGAGCACGTCTTCACTCATGCGTTAGCTACTTTCTCCCAGTCGTTCAGGAAGGAAACGAGACCACGCTCGGTAAGAGGATGCTCGATGCACTTCTTCAGAACACCGAAGGGCACGGTAGCGATGTCAGCACCCATGAGCGCTGCCTGGGTAACATGGTTCGCGCTGCGGATCGATGCAGCGATGACTTCGCATTCATGGCCAAAATCATAGTTCGCCATGGCCTCGACCACATTCACCAGTTGCGGAATGCCATCTTCGGAAATATCGTCGAAGCGACCAACGAACGGCGAGATATAGCGCGCACCACTGCGTGCAGCAAGAATCGCCTGCGGCACCGTGAAGCACAGCGTCATGTTCACCGGAATGCCTTCAGCTGCGAGCATCTTCGTTGCAGCCAGGCCTTCGATCATGGTCGGAACCTTCACGACCACATGCTCTGGATCGATCGCGTGGAGCTTCTTGCCATCAGCGAAGATCTCGTCGCGCGTCATCGCGACCGACTCAGCCGAAACGGGGCCTTGCACGATGTCGCAAATAGCTTTGATATGCTCGTGGAAATCGGAAAGCTTGCCACCGACGCGCGAATAGAGCGTGGGGTTGGTGGTAACGCCCGCGATCGCGCCCCAGCTGTTCGCCTCCTCGATTTCCTTAAGATCAGCGGTATCCAAAAAGAATTTCACCATGTCCTCCTTAGACTGGTACACCTATTGGCAGTATGCGAGCACGAAGGCTGCGCGATATGCAAAATGAGGGGGATATAAAAGACGCTTTCATCGTAAACAATCAATCCGCGATACGCAAGCAGCAATCAGGAAACTTGCAGAATCAACCGCAGAACAGCGAGCGCGCACTGCCCCGCCTGCGTGCACGCGCAAAAGAGATCTCTTCGCATCAACGCGACCTGAATTTTGCCCCGCTTTTATTTTGCCTTGCTTTTGACTCTGCTCTTACTGGCCAACAGCTTCGCGGAAGAAGGCGATCTCCTTGGCATAGCCAGGAAGCTCGTTCGGCGTTTCGAGAATGGCCGGTAGCCCCTGCAAAGCAGGATGTTCGAGTACGCGCACAAGCGCCTCTGCACCGATCTGACCTTCTCCGATGCGCGCATGCCGATCCTTATGTGCACCGCACGTATTCAGCGAATCGTTGATATGGAGCGCCTTCAGATGCTCGAGACCGATCACGCTATCGAATTTGTCGAGCACGCCGTCCAAGTCATCCTTGATGTCGTACCCTGCATCCCATACGTGGCACGTGTCGAGGCAAACGCCAACCTTTTCAGGACAGTCCATGCGCGCGCGGATCGCTGCTATCTCTTCGAAGGTCGATCCCACCTCCGATCCTTTGCCTGCCATCGTCTCAAGAAGGAGCGTGGTGGTCTGATCGGGCGTGATCACTCGATTCAAGGTTTCGGCGATCTGCTCGATCCCGACGTCGCTCCCCTGCCCCGTATGCGAACCAGGATGCATGTTGAAGAGCTGGTTCGGCGTGTACTCCATACGCGCAAGATCATCCACGAGTGCCTGAAGGGCGAATTCGCGCACTGATTCCTTCGCTGAACACGGGTTGATCGTGTAGGAGCCATGCGCAACGATCTTATCGATGCCTGCCTCTTTGCAAGCCTCTTCGAAACGCTTGATATCCTCAGGATCGATCGCTTTAGCCGCCCCTCCGCGTGGGTTGCGCGTGAAGAAGGCGAATGTGTTAGCGCCGATGCTCTGCGCGGTCTTCGCCATCGCCTCATAGCCTTTCCCTGAAGACAGGTGGCATCCGATGATCAACTCTTGTTGCATAACAAACCTCTATCGTATTAATGAGCAGATGCGAGCAGCTCTTTTGCATGGGCAAGCGAGGTTTCGTCTACGCGCCCAGAAAGCATGCGGGCAACTTCCGCAACACGCTCTTCAGCAGACAGCACTCGGATATCAGTGGTAAGCTCGGGCGCTTCATGCTTTTCGACAAGATAATGGGCGTCTCCCACTACCGCAACCTGCGGCAAATGCGTGACCACGATGAGCTGGTGCGTCTGCGCTAAGTCTTTCAACACAGCCGCCAACGCGAGGGCGGTCTTGCCTCCAACGCCCGCATCGATCTCGTCGAAAACGAGCGTATCAACATCATCGCAACTGCCCAGCACCACCTTGAGCGCCAGCATCACACGACTGATCTCGCCGCCTGAGGCGATAGCTGATAGCTTTTGCGGAGAAAGCCCTGCGCCAGGAACGAACAGGTAATCGAGCGCTTGCGTTCCCCAACGCGTCCATGCTTCGCGCGCAAGATCCTGAAGCTCCACCACCAAAGAAGCACTCCCCATCTCAAGACGAGCCATCTGAGAAGTGACCGCAGCAGAAAAGCGCGGCGCCACCTCTTCGCGAGCAGCCGCGAGCGCATCAGCCGCCGAAACAAGCCTATCTTCAGCTTCCTCGCGCGCACGCTTCGCTTCCGCGAGCAACTCGTCGCACGAATCATAAGAAGCAATGAGCTGGTTCGCTTCAGCGAAGGTTGCGAAGACCTCATCCATCGTTGGACCATATCCGCGCATGATGCCCTGAAGCGCTGAAAGACGCGTTTGCCGCACTTCGAGCTCGTCTTCCGAAAAATCGATGCTCGCCTGATAGCGCGCAAGCTCATGACCCACATCCTCGAGCAAGAAATACGCTTCGCGCACGGCTTTTTGCTGTGCCTCGACCGCTCCATCAACGCCTGCGATCTTATCGATCGACACCTGAGCGTCCTGCAACTTCTCGAGCACGCCACCTTCAGCCGTGAGCGCTTGATAGGCCGATCGCGTCTCGCCAGCCAGCATCTCGGCGTTCTCATAGAACGGAAGCTCTTGGAGCAATGTCTCGTATTCACCAGGCTGCGGATCGACCGCAGCGATCTGCTCGACGGTAAAGCGCGCCCGATCGAGCGCGACAGAATCCGCTTCGCGCAACTTCTGCAAACGCTCGACTTCCGCCTGCGCAGCCGCACACGCATCGAATGCTTCTTGATAGCGCTCGAGCGCAGGACCGATGCTCGAAGCACCCCACCTATCGAACAGCTTTCGCTGGTAGGCAGCATTGAGCAATTGCTGATGCTCATGTTGACCGCACAGATCGATGCTCGCGCCAACCCCCGCTGCAAGATCCTTCACGCCCGCAAGCGACCCATCGATGGTCACCCGCGAACGACCATTGAGCCCCACCCGGCGACAAACCACGGTGCCATCTTCAGAGGATGCAACCATCTCTTGTTCGACAGGTTCGCTGTGTTCAGCTGATACCCCTTGTTGGGCAGGTCCGCCATCTTCAACGGGCACTTCTTGCTCATCAGCCTCAACGCTCTCAAGGAAGAAACGTCCCTCAACAGCAAGTTCAGCCGCGCCTTCGCGGATCATTCCCGCATTCGCGCGTTCGCCCACCAAAAGTTTGAGCGCATTCAATAAAGCGGTCTTACCCGAGCCAGTTTCGCCCGTTATCACCGTCATACCACTTGAGGGTTGAAAAAGGGTATCACGAATGAGTGCCACATTGGCAATATGCATTTCATCGAGCATACGTAGGCCTTTCTCCAGCAACGAATAAGCTGGTCGATTCACGATCAAGAGCGCGTCTTTCGTGATGCCCACAGACGCTGTTGCGCCCCTCGAACCAATGCTTCGATCGAATCAATTATATCGATGCACTTACTTTATGTCTTCGTCGTTGCGTGTTTTGTGCCGCGCGTAAATCATCTGCCAAACTACATAAACGCCCAACACGAACGCGCTCAAATAGCCGACTATCCCAAGCAGCGGCACGCCTAAGAATCGTGACATCATATCTGTCGTGCAGATGATGCTCGAACCGATGAAGAGACCTGCCGAAATGAGCGCAAAAGCAAGATAGCCCGTAAGCGAATAGACGGTCGATTTAAGATCCTTCGGCATGTTCATCTCAGCGCCAAGGCTGATTTCCCCCTCGTTCAGCATATCGAGCGTATGGGAAAGTTGGGTCGGCAGTTTCGTGCTCGCATCGAGCGAACGGGCGCTCTGAATGCCCATCTCCTTCATCTTCTGGAGCATCGCGTCGAGCGTGAGCGTTTTCTTCTGGATATGGTCAGAAACGATCTCGACGATATTCGTGGTAGGTGAAAGATCAGCGACCACCCCTTCGATGGTCATGAATCCGCGCGCAAGCATGGTGAACGATGGATTGATCACCAAATTTTGAGAGCGCAGGATCTCGATGACATCCATGAATGCTTCGCCGATGTTGATGTCCTCCAGATTGGCGTTCGCGTACGAATTCAGCAATTCTGCCATCTGTTGCAATAACCGCCCTTGATCGACCGGTCCCTTGATAGAAGTAAGACCGAGCGCTGCCTCCTTGAGCTCGTAAGGGTCTTTCGCAGCAATGGCCGCGAACGCTTGATTCACCAACGCCCGCTGCGAGGAATTGAGCGAGCCGGTCATACCCAGATCGATCCAGACGATCTCTTGGTCGCGCACGATGATGTTGCCCTCATGCGGATCGGCGTGGAAGAACCCCGCATCGATCACCTGCATGATGTAATTCTGCGCCAAGCGGTTCGCGAGCTCGTCGAGGTCGTTGCCTTGCGCGATGAGCGCAGCATGGTTGTTTATCTCTGGCCCCGAGACATACTCCATCACCAGAATGGACTCCGAAGAATACTCAGGATACGGACAGGGACACGTGACCCCCGCGCTTCCTTCAAGCTCCTGGTGAAACTGCACCAGATTATTGAGCTCGATCGTGAAATCAAGTTCGTTTGCGGTAGTGCGCTCGAGCTCGGTCAAAAGGCCTTCCAGCGTTCCTACCAGCTCTTTATGTTCGATAGTGCCGACCTCAGCGAACGTCAGAAGATGCCGCAACAGGGTCAAGTCCTCAGCCATCTCCTCCTTGATTCCCGGACGACGAACCTTCACTGCCACTACCGAGCCATCCAAGAGCGTGGCCTTGTGCACCTGTGCGATCGAGGCAGACCCCAGCGGGCTCTCTTCGATCGATGCGAACACGGTATTCCAGGGATGACCGAAGTCTTCCTCGATGCACGCGATAACGGTGGCAAAGTCGAGCGGATCGACATTGCTGCGCAACTCCGCGAAGGCCTCGCAATAATCCTTGGGCAAGATGTCGGCACGGTTCGAAGCAAGCTGCCCGATCTTCACGTAAGTGGGACCCAGATCCTCCAAGAAGCGTACGGCCTTTTGAGGATCCATGCCGTGAAGAACCTGGTCCTTGTGCACGATCTCGAGTATCTCTTTCGCACGCTTGCCAGAGGTCTTATCGTTGACGGTCACTTGGGCAAGCTTCATCAACTGCTTGAATGTTGGCATCGCTTGTTCCTCCTGAACACAAGATCGGCTTCGATGCGGGAGCTTGCAGGCATCCCACATCCAGCGCTGTTCATCAAAAGAGTAGCGAAAAGCGAGCAGCTCCCACCAAGAAAACAAGAATTGAAAACGAGCTGTGGTTTTTATCGAGTGTCCTGCCAGGTGTCACATCTTGATCAAAAAACATGTGATCAGAAAGACCCAAGAGAAACAAATGCACTAAACTAAAGCAAGGGGAAAGATTAAGGGGGATCCATGGAATTCGAGACCATTCTTACTGAAGAACGTGATGGCATCTTCATCATCACCTTCAACCGCTTAGAAGCGCGCAACGCCATGAACAATCTGATGACCAAAGAGATCGGTGATGCCCTTGAGTATTGGGATCACAACGATGATCTGCGCGTTTGCATCATCACCAACAACGGACACGTCTTCTGTGCAGGATCGGATCTAAAGGAACTGGCAGCAGGTGCTTATGAAGTGCCCGAGGGACGCGAGAAATGGGGCTTTGCGGCTATGACCAAGCGCTCGTTCGACAAGCCGATCATCGCGGCGGTGCATGGCAAAGCTCTCGGCGGCGGCATGGAGATCGTTGCCGCATGCGATCTCGCGGTTGCTGCGAACGATTCTGTTTTCGGCTTGCCTGAACCCCGTGTTGGTCTTACGGCAGCGGGTGGCGGTCTTCTTCTCCGCCTTGCTCAGCAGATCCCGATGAAGTTCGCCATGGAACTCATGCTGGTCGCAGAACCCATCTCTGCGCAAAAAGCTAACGACTGGGGAATCGTGAATTACGTCGTGCCCGACGATCAGGTGCTGGATAAGGCCATCTACCTGGCACAAAAGATCATTCTTGGCGCACCGCTTTCGATCAAATACACCAAGAAGACCGTTATCGAGACCATGGGCGAGAATTTCCCCTACCCCTCTAAGGGCTGGGAAACGCTCGAAGAATATGAGAAGATCACGCGCGCGAGCGAAGACGCCCACGAAGGCGAGGTCGCATTCGCCGAGAAGCGCAAGCCTGTCTGGACGGGTCGCTAACTAACGAACGGCAGCCGATGTCTCACGAACAAAGCGTGCCACATATCCATTCGAATGAGAACGAAGGCCGGTCGCACGATCGGTCTTCGTCGCTCGAAGACACAACGCTTGCGCGCGCGAACAAGCTGATACCTCCATGCGTTGTCTCGGTGATCGACCTGCTTGAATCCGCAGGTTACGAGACTTGGCTCGTTGGCGGTTTCGTTCGCGACCTCTTGCTCGAACGCCCGCTTCACGATTTCGATCTCACTACTGCTGCTCCTTGGCAGCAGGTGAAAGAGCTCTGCGTTGCTGCGGGCTACGCAGCGCATGAGACCGGCACCAAGCATGGGACCATCACGGTGGTTGCAGATGATACCGCACTCGAGATCACCACATTTCGAACTGAAGGGGTCTATCTCGATCATCGTCATCCTTCCGAGGTTATCTTCACCGACTCGATCGAAGAGGATCTTGCCCGCCGCGATTTCACTGTGAACGCAATGGCATTCCATCCGGTACGCGGCATCCTCGATCCCTTCGGCGGCAAGACCGATCTGCGCAAGAGAATGATCCGCTGCGTAGGAGATGCGCATACACGCTTCTCTGAAGATGCGCTGCGCATCTTGCGCGCGCTGCGTTTTGCGTCCCAGCTAGACTTCGCCCTGGAACCGAAAACCGCTCATGCTGCACTCGATCAACGCGAAGACCTGCGCTTGATCGCTGGTGAGCGCATCGAAGACGAGCTGACTAAGCTTCTCTGCGGCGAAAACGTCTACCGAGTGCTCATGGATTACACCGCTGTGCTGAATGTGGTGCTTCCCGAGCTCATCGCCATGGAGGGCCTCGACCAGAAGACGAAATATCACATCTACGATGTTTACGAGCACACCGCTTGGGTGGTGCATTACTCGCCCGCCACCCCGCTCGCGCGCTGGGCAGCACTGTTGCACGATGTCGGCAAGCCCGATACCTTCTTCACCGACGAAGAAGGCGTGGGCCACATGTATGGCCATCCGAAAGTGAGCGTTGAGCACCTGCACAGCATCGCAAAACGACTGCACTTTTCACGCGCGTTCACGAACGATCTTGCCCTGCTCGTGCGCTATCACGATACGCGCCCAGCGCCCACGAAGAAGTCGATTCGCCGACTGTATGCCAAGCTCGAGAACAAGGAATATCTCTTCCATGCCATGTGCGATCTGATGCGCGCCGATTCGCTTGCGCAAGCGCCCGAATACCACGAGCGCGTGAACGAAATCGATGAGCTCGAAGCACTCTTCGATGAGATGATCGCTGAAGATGAGGTGTTCTCGCTGCGCGATCTGCCTCTCTCAGGCAAGGACCTGATCGAAGCGGGCATTCCAGAAGGTCCTGCTATCGGCGAAGCACTCGAAGCAGCGTTCCAAGAGGCAGTCGAAGAGCGGCTGCCCCTCGATCACGATGCACTCCTCGCCTTCGCCCTCAGCTTTCACAAAAGGTGACAAACTACCCGGTCGTTCGACACCAACTCGATCAGCGGAGAGGGTGAGACAACGAGGTGACTCTTTGCTGACTAAATTCATTTTTAATAAAACCCGAGCAAAGCAGCGACGCACGAGAGAACCTGCAGAATGCAGGTTCTTGAGCAGGGAAGCGGGGAACCTCGTGTCTCGC
>OGPW01000690.1_pt1 | contig 26158 bp, 19 predicted proteins | sample 1553061 | NCBI WGS metagenome assembly OGPW01 (sample SAMEA2580292, study PRJEB22360) | human gut metagenome | biome: human gut; feature: human-associated habitat; material: faeces | place: Denmark | collected 2008/2010
CCGACGGTCGCATGGAGGGGGCGGTCGTACGCTCCGTGCCCCGCTCGCCGCTGCGGGTCGAGCCCTTCTGCGCCCATTTCGGCGTCTGCGGAGGATGCAAATGGCAGAACCTTCCCTACGCCGAACAGCTCCGCTTCAAGACCGAGCAGGTGCGCGACCAGCTCGCCCGCATCGGCAAGATCGAGTTGCCCGCCGTCCGCCCCTGCCTCGCCTCGGCCGAGACGCAGTTCTACCGCAACAAGTTGGAATTCCCCTTCGCACCGCGCCGCTGGATGACCTACGAGGAGATCGCCGCCGGAGGCGACATCGACGCCGGCCCCGCGCTGGGATTCCATATCCCCAACCTCTTCGACAAGGTGCTCGACATCGAAAAGTGCTGGTTGCAGCCCGAGCCGTCGAACGCGCTGCGCAACGAGATCAAGCGCTTCGCGCTCGAACACGGCTATTCGTTCCACAACATCCGCGAGCACGCGGGGCTGATGCGCAACCTCATCGTCCGCACCGCCTCGACGGGCGAGGTCATGGCCATCGTCGTATTCGGCGAAGAGGACACGCCCCGCATCGAAGCGCTGATGAGCCACGTCGCGGAACGTTTTCCTCAGATTACGTCGCTCTTCTACGTGATCAACACCAAGTGGAACGACTCGCTGGCAGACCTTACGCCCGTACTCTACCGCGGCAAGGACCATATCCTCGAACAGATGGAGGGGCTGCGTTTCAAGGTGGGCCCCAAGTCGTTCTACCAGACCAATTCGGCGCAGGCGTACGAGCTGTACCGGGTGGCCCGCGAATTTGCGGAGTTGGGCGGCGGCGAGGTGGTGTACGACCTCTATACGGGGACCGGTACGATCGCCAATTTCGTCGCACAGCGCTGCCGCAAGGTGGTGGGCGTCGAGTACGTGCCCGAGGCGATCGAAGATGCGAAGGTCAATTCGGCGCTCAACGGCATCGATAATACTGTTTTTTATGCAGGGGATATGAAAGATGTGCTCAACGATCGGTTTATTGCCGAAAACGGCCGCCCCGACGTCGTGATCCTCGATCCGCCCCGAGCCGGTATCCACGAGGACGTCGCACGTACCGTACTCCGTGCTGCGCCGCAGCGGATTGTGTATGTAAGTTGTAATCCGGCTACGCAGGCGCGCGACATCGCCATTTTCGATGCCGATTACCGCGTGACACGCATCCAGCCCGTAGATATGTTTCCCCATACGCATCATGTTGAAAATGTGGTGCAATTGGTGCGCCGCTGATTTGCTTTTGTCGGGAAAACGAACTATATTTAAGAGTCTAACCCAATACCTGTTGAATCATGAGACTCTTAAAATGCGTGCTTGCGACGGGCCTGTGTTGGGGTTTGTCGGGTGCTTCCCAGGTTTATGCTCAACGTGCGGACGATCCGATCCAACTGACAGCCGATTTTAATGAAGCGGGAGATTTGGTCGTGAAAGCAGAGAAAAGACGGCTGGGTACCTATTCCGCGGCGATTGATTTTCAGAATGTCCAGAATTTGACGGTGCCTTCCCGTTACCGGGTGGCTATTCGTTCGAGTGGTCCGCTGATCGTGTTGAAAAGCAGGGGATACTCTCAAAGCACGCATTGCGGATGGAAAAGCGTTTTCGTGTTGGGAGACCGAAGCGCCAAACCCGATACATCATTCATTTACCGGTTGCCGTTTAGCCCGGCGCGGGGAGCGACCGAAGTCCGGTTCGCACAAGAGGATAAATCTTTATTCTTCCATACCGCTCCCCCGAAAAATTGGGCTGCATTCTGTTTTTTCCTGAATCGGGGCGATACCGTTTATGCGATTCGCAAGGGGCTGGTGGTCGAAATTAAGGAGCAGGGCACCTCAGAAACAGGTAAGCCCGGAGTTGTCTATACTTCGGACCATAATTATGTGCAGGTGGAGCATGCGGACGGAACCATTGCCACGTATAACGTTCTCGAACCGGGATCTGTTTGCGTGAAATTGGGGGATACGGTGTATCCCGATACGCCGCTGGCGCTGGTCGGATCGTTCGACGGGACGCAATACAGGGTGGCTTTGACGCTTCACTACATTACGGACCGGATTTTTGCAAAGGGAAATGCTTACTCGTATGAGCATGCTTTTGAAAGTGTTTTTATCAATCCTGTTTTCGCCACTGCGCATGGCAACCGCATGCTGGTGTCGCAAAACCGTTATACGGCAGTTGTGGCACCGGAATTGATCACAAAAGAGATGACCAAGCGGGAGATGAAGGCGCGAACGGAAAAGTAAATGTCCGCCGCAACGTTTCCGCTTCGGGATGCATCTTATTAGAAACGACCAATTAATACCGATTGAATTATGAAAAAATTGATGATTGCCGCTGCCGCGCTTTTGCTGTCGGCACCCCTGTTCGCCCAGGAGAAGAATTTTATAGATCAACCTTACCTCGAAGTGAACGGCCGGGCCGAAATGGAAGTGGCGCCCGATGAAATTTACGTGCGTATTACGATCAACGAGCAGGATTCCAAAGGAAAGGTAACCGTACTCCAGCAGGAAAAGGATATGGTCCGCCGGTTGAAAGATCTGGGCATTGATGTGGAGAAGAAACTCGTCGTGCAGGATATGTCGAGCGACCTGTTCAAACGCAAGGACGTTTCCACTTCGAAGACCTACCAACTGGAGGTAAATTCGGCCACCCAGCTCGCGCACGTTTTCCAGGCGTTGCAGGCAGTCGGTATCTCCGATGCTTCGATCGAGCGTACCGACGTTTCGAATATGGACGAATTGCGCCAGCAGGTACGAGCTGCGGCAGCCAAAGCCGCCCAGCAGAATGCGCAGGTGCTTGCCTCCGCACTCGGACAAAAGGCCGGCAAGGCGCTTTTCGTACAGGATTACAGTTACAGCGCCCGCCCTTATGCCAATATCATGATGGCCAAGAGTGCCGTGATGGACATGGCGGCAGAGGCAATGGCCGCTCCGACGCTCGAATTCGAGAAAATTAAGATCGAGCACTCGGTCATGGTGCGTTTTGTCCTCGAATAATTTTTTAACAGGGTGTTGCGGGAACGGTTTGTCCCAGGGCGATACGTCGCCGCAGCCAATCGATAGGAAAACCGGATCATTACATTAAAAATGATCCGGTTTTCCGCTGTTCTCTCAGTTCTCATTTGGTCTATGACACTCATATGAATTTTAGCGAAGATCCGATCGATTCATTTATTGAACCAGACGGGCTAATCGAACCGGAGATCGAGCCGACGGACGACGGTTCGCAGACGCTCCGGCATCCGTTATTCGGGGAGACTTACCACTCTGTGCGCGGAGCGGAAGGAGAGGCCCGGCATGTCTATATCGATGCGGGGTTTCACTATATTCTGGAGGCCAATGACAGGTTCAGGGCCAAGGCTGGCAGTGGGGCTGATCGTAAGACCGCTCCTGTTGCTGCGCTGCGTATTTTCGAAATGGGATTCGGCAGCGGCCTGAATGCCTGGCTGACTGCCCGTGCCGCGGCCGGTACCGGTCGGAGGGTCGAATATGTAGCGCTGGAACATTATCCGGTGGCAATGGGGACAGTGCAGGGGCTCGGTTATGCCGCCGATCCGCTTTTTGTGGCCTTGCATCAGGCGCCGTGGAATGAGGCCGTTCCGGCTACGGAGAGCTTTTCACTTAAAAAGGTGGCGGCCTCTTTGCTAAATTACCGATTTGACACTACCTTTGATTTGGTTTATTTCGATGCGTTTGCACCCGATGCGCAGCCTGAACTGTGGACCCGGGAGGTGTTTGCAAAATTATTTGCGGCGTTGCATTCCGAAGGAGTGTTGGTAACCTATTCCGCAAAGGGGATGGTGAAAGAGAATCTCCGTGCGGCCGGATTTGAAGTGCACAGGTTGCCCGGCGCACTCGGTAAACACCATATGCTTCGGGCGGTCAAACGCTGATTCGGGTGGGCCGATGACCGAATGTGCATGCCAGATGGAGGATGTATTCCATTCGAGGGGAATGTTCCGGGAGTTTGGGAAATAGTGTTTTTTAGACCGGTATGAAGCGGAACCGACCCGGAGCGAAGCAGAACCGGATCGGTACGAGGGAGAAGTCACGTTAGATGAACGGCAATAGATGAGCAAGCAAGAGTTTACATTCGATTATGCGCATTATGCGCCGCTGGATGCGCTGCCGGAGTCCGACCGGGAACTTGCCGCCCGTGCAACTGATGCGTGCGGAACGGCTTATGCCCCCTATTCAGGGTTTCGGGTGGGGGCGGCTGCATTGCTTGAGGACGGGACGATCCTTACGGCGAGCAACCAGGAGAGCGAGGTGTTTCCATCCGGCATGTGTGCCGAGCGGAGCCTGCTCTATTATCTGCAGGCCAACTTCAGTGGCGTGCGCATTGTCGCGCTGGCCACCGCGTCGGTACCGGGCGAGCGCGAGTGCTACCCGTGCGGCGCCTGTCGGCAGGTGCTTGCCGATACCGAAAAACGACAGGGTTCCCCGATCCGCGTGGTGATGTGCTCCGGACACAGTGCTACGGTAGTACAGGAAGCGCGGCAGTTGTTACCCTTTACTTTTGAATTGTAACATAACCATATAAACGGCCTGCAGGCAGCGGGCCCGAGCCCTGAAGCAATGTTCGATCCGCAGCGAATCCTATATGAAGATAACCACCTGTTGGTGGTCAACAAACGCGCCGGTGAACTGGTGCAGCCCGATCCGACGGGAGATCCCGCTCTCGAGGATGAGATCAAGGCGTTCCTCGGGGCACGTGAAGCCAAACCCGGCAATGTGTTCCTCGGGGTGGTGCACCGCATCGACCGCCCGGTAAGCGGCGCGGTGATCTTTGCCAAAACGGGTAAGGCGCTTACCCGGCTCAATGAGATGATCAAGGTGCGCGAGATCGACAAATACTATTGGGCGATCACCGAAAAACCGCTTCAGCCCGAGGCGGGAACCCTCGTGGGGCATTTGGTGCGCGACGGCCGGACGAACAAATCCCGAATCTATCCGAAGCCCGTGCCGGGGAGCAAGGAGGCGCGGCTCAATTATAAATTGCTGGGGGGAAGTAAAAACTATTTCCTGGTTGAGGTTGAGTTGCTGACGGGGCGCCACCACCAGATCCGGGCGCAGCTTTCGGCGGCCGGCAGTCCGATCCGGGGCGACCTGAAATACGGCGCCGCACGGTCGAACAAGGACGCCAGTATCTCGCTCCATTCCCGCCGGGTCGAATTCCTGCATCCGGTGGCCCGGGCCGGACTGCCGCGCGAACGACTCGTGATTACCGCCCCGGCACCTGCGGGGGACAGCCTGTGGAGCTATTTCGAGGAGTCGCAGCGGTGACAGAGCACGGTGCAATAAATTCCGCTTCCGGTTGACACCCTTTCGTTATTTTTATACCTTTGCCCGATCAATCCAAATTTACGAATCATGACAAAAGGACCCATTTCTCAGTTTATCACGCACAACTACCGCCACTTCAATGCAGCGGCTCTGGTGGATGCGGCCAAAGGCTACGAAGCCCACATCGACAAGGGGGGCAAGATGATGATCACGCTCGGAGGTGCGATGAGTACCGCGGAGCTGGGTATTTCACTGGCGGAGATGATTCGCCGGGACAAGGTGCAAATCATCACCTGCACCGGTGCGAACCTCGAAGAGGATATCATGAACCTCGTCGCCCATTCGCACTACAAGCGCGTGCCTAACTACCGCGATTTCACCCCGCAGGACGAATGGAACCTGCTGCAAAGCCACATGAACCGCGTGACGGATACCTGTATTCCCGAAGAAGAGGCTTTCCGCCGCCTGCAGCAGCATATTTTCAAAATCTGGAAAGACGCCGACAGCAAGGGCGAGCGTTACCTGCCCTATGAGTTTATGTACAAACTGCTGCGCAGCGGAGAACTGGAGCAGTATTACGAGATCGACCCGAAGAACAGTTGGATGCTGGCCGCTTGCGAAAAGAACATTCCGATTATCGTACCGGGATGGGAGGACAGCACGATGGGCAATATCTTTACCTCTTATTGCATCAAGGGAGAGCTGAAGCCTTCCACCGTCAAGGGCGGCATCGAAACGATGATCTTCCTGACCGAATGGTACCGCGCCAACAGCGGCGGCCCCGGCGTGGGCTTTTTCCAGATCGGCGGCGGCATCTCGGGCGATTTCCCGATTTGCGTCGTACCGATGATGTACCAGGATCTGGAGTGGGACGAGACCCCCTGCTGGGCCTATTTCTGCCAGATTTCGGATTCGACCACCTCTTACGGTTCTTATTCCGGTGCAGTACCCAACGAAAAGATTACCTGGGGTAAGCTGCTGCCCGATACGCCGAGCTTTATCGTCGAATCGGACGCCACGATCGTGGCTCCGCTGATCTTTGCCTACGTATTGGGCCAGTAATATTGCAGGAACGAACCGGTATTAAGAACGATCAGTTACAGGGAAATGGCAGCCTTTAAAGGCTGCCATTTTATTTGGATATGTTAATTGGTCCGACAGGCTAGGGCGTTTAGGTGTGTTCAGACCGGCGGGCCCGAACGGATATTTCCCGCATCCTTGCCTTTTCTGGCCCCGGACCCGGTAATGTTTCCTGGACGCGGAAATATACCGGCATCAGACCTATGGTAATTAAGGTTTTTTGCGCCTTTTCATGCTCTCGGTGTCGAACTCCTGCTGGTCGAATTTGGCCGAGAGGATTTCGCGTGCTTTCTCGGCATCTTTTTCGGCGACCGCCAGTTTGACGTTCATCAGTTCGTTCTGCAGGGGCAGCACGTCGGATACCGTTTCGTTGATCAGTTCGCATTCCACGCCGCCGCTTTCGAGCAGCGACTTGTAGATCAGCGCCTCTCCGGCTGTGGGGAAGCTCTTGATGATAACTACTTTTGACTTGTCCATGGCTCTCGTTTTTATTTTCGGTTCCTTATACTCCTAAATATAGGGTTATTTCCCATAAATAGCAAGAGTGATGCCTCGTTCAACGACTTTTTATTATCGTGATGCATTGAAGGGAGTAGTCGGCCGGTAAGCATTTATCTTACGGTAACGAGTCTGCAGAAACCAGCAGGGAAAAAGATGTTGATAAATTGCAAGCATCCACTTTCGGTAATAGGGCGTTTTTCACTATCTTTGTAAAGATAGGAGGTCAAAATTATTATGAGTCAGTTTGTTCATCTTCACGTACATACGCAATATTCGATCCTCGACGGGGCTTCGGCGATCAAACCCTTGATCAAACGGGCCAAGGCGCTGGGTATGCCTTCGCTCGCGATTACCGACCACGGCAATATGTTCGGGGTAAAAGAGTTTCACGATGCGGCGGTCAAAGAGGGAGTCAAACCGATTCTCGGCTGCGAGGTCTATGTGGCGACGGGAAGCCGTTTTGACAAGAAGCGCGGACGTGAGGACCGGGGGCATCACCTGATCCTGTTGGCGAAAAACCTGACCGGTTATCACAACCTTGCAAAGATGGTTTCCTATGCCTTTACCGAAGGTTATTATTACCATCCGCGTGTGGATAAGGAGTTGCTGCGTACATATCACGAGGGGATTATCTGCTGTTCGGCTTGTTTGGGCGGCGAGCTGCCGCAGGCGATTATGCACGGAGGAGTTGACAAAGCCGAAGCGGTGGTTCGTGAATTCAAAGAGATTTTCGGCGACGACTACTACCTGGAGATGCAGTTGCACCGCAGCGGCGATCCCCGGCGGGATGCGGATGTGTACGAAAACCAGAAGAGGGTCAATGCCGTGATTCTGGAGCTGGCGGCCAAGCATAACGTTAAATATATCGCTTCGAACGATGTCCATTTCATCATGGCCGACGATGCGGAGGCGCACGACCGGCTGATCTGCCTCAATACGGGCAAGGATCTGGACGATCCCACCCGCATGCGGTATACGGGACAGGAGTACCTGAAAAGCGAGCAGGAGATGGCGGAGTTGTTCGGCGACCATCCCGAAGCGCTGACCACTACGCTCGAGATTGCGGACAAGGTCGAAGAGTACTCGCTCGAGCACAAGCCGCTGATGCCGAATTTCCCGATTCCGGACGATTTTCCGATCGACCTGCCGCAGTTGAAAGAGTCGTTCTCGAAGAAAATTAAGGACGAAGTGCTGTTGGCCGAGGTGCAGCGGGCGACATCGCTCGACGAACTGATCGGAGGACACCCCGAACTGGCCGAGTCACTGATGATCGCCAAGCAGTTCCTCTACCTGAAGCACCTCACTTTCGAAGGAGCCCGCCGCCGTTACGGTGAACTGAACGAGCAGATATTGAAGCGCCTGGATTACGAGCTTTCGACTATAGAATGGATGGGTTTTCCGGGTTACTTCCTTATCGTATGGGACTTTATCCGTGCTGCGCGGGAACTGGGGGTATCGGTGGGACCGGGCCGTGGTTCGGCTGCCGGTTCGGTGGTGGCCTATTCGCTGGGTATTACCAATATCGACCCGATCAAGTACGACCTGCTGTTCGAGCGTTTCCTGAATCCCGACCGTATCTCCCTGCCCGATGTCGATGTCGATTTCGATGAGGACGGCCGTGCCGACGTACTGCACTATGTGGTCGAAAAGTACGGCAGCAAACGGGTGGCGCAGATCATTACTTTCGGCACGATGGCGCCGAAGGCTGCGATCAAGGATGTCGCGCGTGTACAGAAACTGCCCCTTTCGGAGAGCAACCGCATTTCTAAACTGGTTCCCGAAAAGCCGGGAACGACCTTCGAAAAGGCATTTAAGGAGGCCCCGGAACTGTTGGCCGAGCGCGAATCCGAAAACCCGCTGATCCGGGCTACGATGAAATATGCCGAGCAGTTGGAAGGTTCTGTACGTCAGACCGGCGTGCACGCCTGCGGTGTCATTATCGGACAGGACGATCTGGAAAAATTCGCGCCGATCGCCATCGCAAAGGATGCCGAACTGAACGTCGTGCAATTCGAGGGCAAGCAGGTCGAGAGCGTGGGCCTTATTAAAATGGACTTCCTGGGACTCAAGACGCTGTCGATCATCAAGGATGCCCTCGAGAACATTGAAGCGTCGAAGGGTGTCAAAATCGATATCGATGCGATTCCGCTCGACGATTCCGCCACGTACGAACTTTACAGTCGCGGCGAGACTACCGGACTGTTCCAGTTCGAGTCACCGGGCATGAAAAAGCATTTGCGCAACCTGAAACCCAACCGCTTCGAGGACCTGATTGCGATGAATGCGCTCTATCGTCCGGGGCCGATGGAGTATATTCCCTCGTTCATCGCGCGTAAGCACGGTCAGGAAAAGGTGACCTATGATATTCCCGATATGGAGGAGTACCTAAAGGACACTTATGGCATTACCGTCTATCAGGAGCAGGTCATGCTGCTGTCGCAGAAGCTTGCAGGATTCACGGGCGGCCAGGCCGACACGCTGCGCAAGGCGATGGGTAAGAAGAAAAAGGATGTGCTGGACAAGATGAAGCCCCAGTTCATCGAGGGAGCGCAGAAAAACGGCCACGATCCGAAAATATGCGAGAAAATATGGAGCGACTGGGAAGCGTTCGCTTCGTATGCCTTCAACAAATCGCATTCGACCTGCTACGCATATGTCTCATACCAGACCGCATACCTCAAAGCGCACTATCCGGCCGAATTTATGGCTGCGTTGCTGAGCCGCAACCTATCCGATATCAAGAAGATCAGCTTCTTCATGGATGAGTGCAAGCGGATGGGACTGTCGGTGCTCGGGCCCGATGTGAATTACAGTAAGAGCCGTTTCTCGGTCGATGACGAGGGTAACGTTCGCTTCGGCCTGGCCGCGATCAAAGGGGTAGGCGAGGCGGCCGTGCAGGATATCGTCGAGTGCCGCCAGCGCGACGGTAAATTCAAATCGGTTTATGATTTTATGGAGCGTGTGAACCTGCAGGCGGTCAACCGAAAAACGCTCGAAAACCTTGCCGTCGGCGGTGCCTTCGACAGTATCAGCGACCTGCCCCGCAGCGCTTATTTTGCATCGGACGGCCGCGAAGGAACCTTTCTTGAAGCGTTGGTACGTTACGGCAACCGGGTGCAGAGCGAGAAAGCCAATGTGCAGCAGAGCCTTTTCGGCGGCGGGAATGCCGAGGCCGATATCCAAAAGCCCGAACCGCTGCCGCACGAACCGTGGACCAAGCTCGAAATGCTGAACAAGGAGCGCGAGGTGATCGGCATCTACCTGTCGTCGCATCCGCTCGACGATTTCTCGGTAATCATCCGCCATTACTGCCATTCGACATTGGGCGATCTACAGGACCTGCCGTCGATGAAAAACAAGGATTTTACCGTCGCGGGGATGGTCACTTCCGTCACGCACCTGACTACTAAAACCGGGAAGCCTTACGGCCGTTTTACGATCGAGGATTACAACAGTTCGCACGAATTCGTGCTCTTTAGCAAGGATTACGAAAATTTCCGGCGGTACCTCTACGAAGGCTACTACCTGCTGGTGAGGGGGCGTGTGCAGGAGCGTACGTACAATCCCAACGAACTGGAATGCCGCATCAACTCGATGATGATGCTTTCCGAGGCGCAGGAGACGCTGATCCGAGAACTGACGATCGCGCTGCCGGTTGCCGAGTTGACCGAGGATATCGTCTCGCAACTGAAAGAGACGATCAATGAAAACCGGGGCAATGTGACGCTGCGGGTCAAGGTGCTCGATCCGCAGGCCGATGTGGCAGTGAATTTGTACTCGAAAACGCTTAAAGTGGGTATGACTCCCGGCATGGTGCGCTTCCTCGACGACAATGCGTTGCGCTATACGCTTATGTAAAGAACCTGTAAGCGTGTACATCCGTCGGAAATCTTGGGCATGGGTTCCGGGAATAAGGAACATGCGAATAGAGAGGATAAGAAACAGGCTGATAGGAACGTTATAAATTGGTGTTGACAATGCGTTAGCTTTTTTCGTCCGACGTATTCCGGTTTGTCGGAACTTATTGCCAACTTTGTGAATCGAAGAAATTACGAATTAATAACTCAATACATTATGGCACTTAGTATAACAACAGCTAATTATCAGGAAATTATCGATTCTGGCAAGCCCGTGGTGATTGACTTCTGGGCCGAGTGGTGCGGTCCCTGCCGCATGGTAGGTCCGATTATCGACGAATTGGCCGCCGAGTATGACGGCAAGGTCGTGATCGGCAAATGCGATGTGGACGAGAACGATGCGCTGGCCGTGAAGTTCGGCGTGCGCAATATCCCTACGGTTGTTTTCCTCAAGGGCGGCGAAGTGGTCGACAAGCAGATCGGCGCGGGTCCGAAAAGCGTTTTCGAAGAGAAAATCGCTAAATTGCTGTAAACGTTAGCGGACGATTCCGTTTTGTCGGGTCGGGTCTTGACTGGTAAAGCCTGGACCGAACCGGAATAATCGGATGAAAGTTTAACCTTCCCGGTTTATCGGGGTAACCAACGGCAAGGGAGTGCAAATACACTCCCTTGCCGTTGGTATGTTTTGTGCCGTATGCGGTTTTGCCAGCATCCGCGGTATTGCATTACTCTTCGTCCACGAGGGAGATGCGGCCTTCCTGCATGGTGATCCGGCCCTGCTTCATCAGCAGCCCCGCGCTGCGCTTGAATACTTTTTTGCTCATGCCGGTCAGGCGAGCCACCTCGTCAGGCGCGCTTGCGTCCCACAACGGCAGCGTGCCGCCCTGTCCTTGGAGTAACTCCACAAGCCGGGCCGCCGATTTTTTCACTTCATCGTATCCTTGCTGCTGCAGCGCGACATCCACCCGGTTGTCTTCGGTGATGCGCGATACATAACCCTTCAGCCGGTCGCCGATCTGCACCGGACGGAACAGTTGGTTGCGGTAGAGCATTCCCCAGTGACGATTGTTCAGGATGACGCGATACCCGATTTCATTCTGGGAAGCGACCAGGATATCGACCTCTTCGCGCGGCCTGAGCGTCAACTCCTGGTTGTTGACGAATCCGTTGAGCAGCATGGTCGCTACCACACGGCCGGTTACATTGTCGTTGTAGAGGAATACCACGTAGCTCCGGCCCGCTTCGACGCGTCCCTGCATGTTGCGGTTGGGCAGGAAAAGGTCTTTTGCTTTCAGGCCCCAGTCGAGGAAAGCGCCGTGGATCGTTTTGTCCACCACCTTGAGGCAGGCCGCTTCACCGACGGTTGCCAGCGGCCGGTCCGTCGTCGCGACGAGGCGGTCTTCCGAATCGCAGTATACGAATACGTCCAGTTCGTCGCCCACTTTGTTTTCCAATGAGACATAACGGTTGGGCAGCAACACTTCGTTCTCTTCGTCGTCGGAGAGGTAGAGTCCGAAATCGGAAATGCGGTTGACCCGCAGTTTATAGTAATGGCCGGCAGACAGCATGGTGAAAGTTTTAGTGCGCGCACGTTCCGTGCACGTCGGTTCCGGACAAAGATACGCAAAAATCCAGCCGCTTGGAGGGGTGTCCCTGTCGACGAGGGATTATTTCACCCGAAACGGAAGCTTCGGCGATGAAAATAGCTTGGGGACAAGGTCGCAAAACTAGAATAGTCAGGCTGCCCCGGCGGATTCAATATGGCGAGCACGCTTTTTGAAGGGAATATTTCGTATCTTTGCATGTTTCCCTCAAAAGCTGACGATCGATGAAATTTCAGATATTGCTTTGCGCGCTCGCGTTTTCGGTGACGGCCTGCGCACAGACTACTTCCGGCACGCATGCCGCCTCTCAAGGTGAATTTGCCCCGACACAGGTCCCCCCCCTTCCTGCCAAGCTCGAATTTGCCGGCGAGGCGGTGCCCCTCGGCAATTACGATACGCGGGAGAGCCTGACGCGCGAGATGCTGACCACGCTTTACATGCATTCGCGCACGATGCAGACGTTATTGGCCTCGGAGCGCTATTTTGCCATAATCGAACCGATCCTGAAAAAATACGGAGTTCCCGACGACTTCAAATACCTGTGCATGGCCGAAAGCGGCCTCAATCCCGAGGCCCGTTCCGGTGCCGGAGCCGCGGGACTTTGGCAGCTGATGCCCGCGTATGCCAAATCAGCAGGCCTGTTGGTGGGCGGCGAGGTCGATGAACGCTATCACGTCGAGAAATCGACCGAGGCCGCCTGTCGGTATTTGGTAGATGCCAAGCGGAGGCTGGGCAGCTGGACGCTGGCTGCGGCATCATTCAATGCGGGTGTGGCCGGGGTATCGCGCCGTCTCGAAAAACAGGGCGTCACTTCCTATTATGACTTGTTCCTGCCGTCGGAAACGCTGCGTTATGTGTTCCGTGTGCTGTCGTTCAAGTTGTTGGTCGGCGACCCCGGAGCTTATGGATACCGGATCGGTACGGAGGATTATTACAAACCGCTGCCCGAATACAAGGAGGTGACGGTCGATTTCCCCACGATCGATTGGACTGCCTTTGCACGCGGGCACGGCACGAATTACAAACTGATGCGCGAGCTGAATCCCTGGATTCGCGATTACGACCATAACAACAAAGCGGGCCGCAGCTACGTTGTGAAGATACCTGCGGACGATTCCCGCAAATAGATTGCTGATGAAACCGGAAAAAAACGATATACACTCCTTTCCTACTGAAAACCGGATCGAAGTTTACGGAGCACGCGAGCACAACCTCAAAGATGTGAATGTCGTCATCCCGCGCGATACCCTGACCGTTATCACCGGCCTGTCCGGTTCGGGCAAATCGTCGCTCGCCTTCGACACGATCTATGCCGAGGGTCAGCGCCGTTACCTGGAGACGCTTTCCACCTATGCGCGCCAGTTCGTCGGCACGATGGAACGTCCCGATGTGGATAAGATCACGGGCCTCAGTCCGGTAATTTCGATCGAGCAAAAGACGACCAACAAGAATCCCCGTTCGACGGTCGGCACCGTGACCGAGATCAACGATTTTCTCCGCCTGCTTTTCGCGCGGGCGTCGGACGCCTATTCGCCCGTGACTGGCGAACTGATGGTACACCATACCGATGCGCAGATCGTCGACCTGATCCTGCGCGATTTTGCCGGGCGCAAGATCGCGCTGCTGGCGCCGCTGATCCGCGGGCGTAAAGGACACTACCGCGAACTGTTCGAGAGTTTTATTAAAAAAGGCTACCTCTATGCCCGTGTGGACGGTGAGATTCGTGAGGTGCATGCCGGGATGAAGCTCGACCGTTATAAAATCCACCATATCGAGCTGATCGTCGACCGGCTCGTGGTGAAAGAGGATGTCCGCGAACGGTTGCTCAAAAGCCTGCAGGAGACGATGCGGCAGGGCAAAGGGACGATGATGGTTTACGATTACGATTCGAACAACGTCCGCTTTTACAGCCGCCACCTGATGTGTCCGACCAGCGGTATCGCATTCAACGAACCGGCGCCGCACTCCTTTTCGTTCAACTCCCCGCAGGGGGCCTGCCCGCATTGCAACGGACTGGGCGAGGAAGCGGTCTTCGATCTGGAAAGGATCATCCCCGACAACGATAAATCGATCCGCGAAGGCGCGATCGAACCGTTGGGTAAATACCGCAATAACCTCCTTTTCGCGCTGATTGAGGCATTGGGGCGTAAATACGATTTCACGATCGACGATCCCGTCGGATCGTTGGGCGAGGAGGCGTTGAACGCTGTCCTGTACGGCGATGCCGAACCGCTCCGGATCGATACGCATGACCTGGGCGGTGCGGGTAACTACATGATTGCCTGGGAGGGTGTGGCCGACTATATCGAGAAGCAACAGGAGGACAGTTCCAGCAGCAAAGGCAACAAATGGAAAGAGCAGTTCGTCGTGCGGCGGGTTTGTTCGGTCTGCGGCGGTTCCCGGCTCAAACGGGAGGCGCTCCAGTTCAAGATCGACGGTAAGAATATCGCCGAACTGTCGGTGCTCAGCATCGAGGATTTCGCACAATGGATGGAGGGACTTGAAGAACGCCTGTCGTCCCGGCAACGGCAGATTGCGCGCGACCTGCTCAAGGAGATTCGCGAACGGTTGCGCTTCCTGCTCGATGTAGGCCTGGGCTATCTGTCGCTGAGCCGCAGTTCGCGTTCGCTCTCGGGCGGCGAGAGCCAGCGTATCCGGTTGGCTACGCAGATCGGATCAAAGTTGGTCAATGTGCTCTATATTCTCGACGAGCCGAGTATCGGCCTGCATCAACGTGATAATATCAAACTGATCAACAGTCTTAAGGCCTTACGCGATGCGGGGAACTCGGTCATTGTGGTTGAGCACGACGAGGAGATGATCCGCAATGCGGACTGGATCATTGATGTCGGTCCGAAAGCCGGTATTCGCGGCGGAGAGATCGTCGCTGCGGGTACGCTCGACGGGGTGATGCATTCCGGCAGTATCACGGCCGATTACCTGAGCGGCCGTCGTAAGATCGAACTGCCGGCCGTGCGGCGAACCGGCAACGGGAAGATGTTGACGGTTCGCGGTGCGCGCGGCAACAACCTGAAGAACATTACGGTCGATTTCCCGCTCGGGGTGATGATCTGTGTGACGGGTGTAAGCGGTAGCGGCAAGTCTACGCTGGTCAATGCGACGTTGCGCGCGGCGCTTAACCGTTACCTGTACCATTCCTATGATCAGCCGCTCGAACACGATGCGATCGAAGGAATCGCAAATATCGACAAGCTGGTGGTGGTCGACCAGTCGCCGATCGGCCGTACGCCGCGCAGCAATCCGGCGACCTATTCCAACGTGTTCAGCGATATCCGGAAACTGTTCGAAGCGACGCCCGACGCACAGGTTCGCGGTTTCAAAGCAGGACGTTTCTCGTTCAACGTCAAGGGCGGGCGGTGTGAAGCGTGCCGGGGAGCGGGGGTTCAGACGATCGAAATGAATTTCCTGCCCGATGTCTATGTAAAGTGCAAGGTGTGTAACGGGCAGCGTTACAACCGTGAAACGCTCGAAGTCAAGTACAAAGGTAAGAGTATTAACGACGTGCTGAACATGACGATCAACCAGGCGGTTGAATTTTTCGAGGCGATCCCGTCGATCCATATGAAACTCAAAGCCATTCAGGATGTCGGCCTCGGTTACCTGACACTCGGACAACCCTGTACGACCCTTTCGGGCGGGGAGAGCCAACGTATCAAGTTGTCGGCCGAACTTGCCAAACGCGATACGGGCAATACGCTTTATATTTTGGATGAGCCGACCACGGGACTCCATTTCGAAGATGTCCGGGTATTGCTCGACGTGTTGAACAAATTGGTGGACAAAGGCAATTCGGTGATCGTAATCGAACACAACCTCGATGTGATCAAAGTGGCCGATTACCTGATCGACATCGGTCAGGAAGGGGGAAGCGGGGGAGGCCGGTTGATCGCCGCCGGTACGCCCGAGGAGGTCGCTAAAGTCAAAAGAAGTTACACGGGTCAGTTCCTCAAGCCGTTATTGAGCCAATAGATCGACATGGTGTAAATCTGCACGGCAAGTATTGCTTCCATCCGGGCCTTCCATCTTGCCTTACTTATCTTGCCTTACCTTACTTCATTGCACGTATCACACTTTCCAAGGATTTCCTCTTTTATTCGGCTCAAGTATTTGGGTTAAGCAGTTCGGATAATTGTTGATAACGTACTAATAAACTGTTATTAACTGTTGTGCACTTGTTAATAATGTGTTGGTATCGTTGAATATCTGGTGTTGGATTCGCCTGTCATATGTTTAATTCCAGATTTGGTGTGCATAAATTGTGGATCGGTTGTCGACAGCTTGCCGATAAATTGTTAATAAACCCGGCGGATTGTTTATGAATTGTTGACAGGGTGTCGATAATCCGGCATGAATCGCCGGTTCAATCTGTCAAAATGCCTTCCAGAGAGCCGAGTGTATCGCTCCCATATCCATAGGCCGATCCGACGGCACGGCGTTTATTATTTGAACGGAGAATCGGGCTCTTTGGCCATATGGTTGTAGAATAAGCGGTCGAGCAGGCCGGGTGCGAATTTGCCGATCAGCGATGTGGCGCGGCCGTCGAATTCCATCAGTAGTGTGCGTTTGCGGCGTTCGATGCCACGGATAATCCGTTGGGCGACCTCTTCGGCACTCATCATTTTACTTTCGTTGCGGGGTGACTCGCCCTGACTGGTTCCATCGGCGGTCAGCGCCGAGAAGCGTACGTTCGATGCGGTGAAACCCGGACAAGCGACCATCACATGCACACCTTTCTTCAGATTTTCGATCCGGATCGTTTCGAGCAGTCCTGTCATGGCGAATTTCGAAGCTGAGTAGCCGGTACGGCCCGGCAGACCGTGCATGCCGGCTACCGACGAAACTCCGACCAGTGTTCCTTTTGCTGCCTGCAAAGCAGGCAGCGCGTATTTCGCACAATAAACCGTGCCCCAGAAATTGACATCCATCAGTTGCCGCAATACATCGAGCTGCACGTCGTCGAACAGTGCGCGCATCGAGATCCCCGCGTTGCAGATCAGTATGTCGATCCGGCCGAAAGCGGAAAGGGCCTTATCGATCAGTCGTTTGCAATCCTCTTCGCGTGTCACGTCGGTCGCTTCGAAAGCCGATTCGATACCGCGAGTGAAGAGTTGGGCCGCGATCTCGGCGAGTTTGGCGCTGTTGCGTGCACCCATTACGACTTTTGCACCCCGGTCGGCAAAAGCATAGACCAACGCTTCGCCGATGCCCGACGACGCTCCCGTAATAACGACTACTTTTCCGGTGAAATCCATAGATATATGTGTTTGATTCCGATTATCTGTATTGTTTGTCTGCGGTCCGGTTTCGATCTCTTGCTTCGATTCCGATTCTTATTTTGTGCATTTGTTTCTGTTCCTGCCTCTGCTCTCCTGTTCCTGTTCCTGTTCAAATTTGAAGCAATCCGTATTTACGCAGTTGGTCCCATTGTTTCGAATGGTAGAACACCACGAACGGTTCCGGGCTGTACTTACCGTACAATTGTTTGGTATCGGCGAGTGTAACCTTGCGTGAAAGGTCGGCACACCGGAGAGTGAGCTCCATCAGGAATTCGGCTTCCGCTTCACCGAAACGGAACTGTTTTTCCCCGGTGTTGTTTCGTGCGGTGACGCCTTCGCCGGTGCGGATCAACGGTACGCCGATCCATACCAACCGTGCCGGATCGTTGTAGATGCGCGAAGCATCGGGTTTGATCAGTTGGTCGGTGATCAGCGTATTTTCGAGGGTCGTTAGCGGAATTTCCTTGCCTTTGAACCATTTGTGTGCGGGACGGTCGATGCCGCCTCCGCACATGTAGTTGGTCAATGCCTCGTTCAGCGCCTCGCCGACCGTGTTGATGTTGTAGGTGCGGATTTCGGTGAACGGGACTTCGTTGTTGGCGAATCCGTTCGGCCCTTTGTTTTTGCGGTGTACGCCGTATTTTTCCGGGTCGATTCCGCTGGGGCTGTGTACGGTCATGGCATAGCGGTGCCAGAAAGCCGAACCGATCAGTTCGGCGCGGAAGAGCTGGCGCACCACTTCGAGCGCATCGACACTCTCTTGCAGCGTTTGGGTCGGGAATCCGTACATCAGGTAGGTATGCACCATGATCCCGGCATAGAAGAAGTTGCGCATCGCGAGGGTGGCCTGTTCGATCGTCACCCCTTTGTCCATCAGTGCGAGTAACCGGTCCGAAGCCACTTCGAGCCCGCCGGATACGGCGATGCAACCTGCGGCCGACATCAGTTGAGCGAGATCGCCGGTGAAATTCTTTTCGAAACGGATATTGGTCCACCAGGCCACTTTCAGTCCCCGGCGCAGGATTTCGAGCGAGAGTTCCCGCAGCATTGTCGGGGAGGCGGCTTCGTCCACGAAATGAAAGCCCCGGCTGCCCGTTTGGCCCATCACCTGCTCCATCCAGTCCACCAGTTGTGCGGCCGGAACGCTTTCATACCGGCAGATGTAGTCGAGGGCCGTGTCGCAGAAGGCGCATTTGGCCCAGTAGCAGCCGTGCGCGAGCATCATTTTGTTCCACCGTCCGTCGCTCCAGAGCCGGTGCATCGGATTGGTCACTTCGGTCAGCGACAGATATTTGTCGTGCGGCAGGCCGCTGAAGTCGGGACAGCCGCGTTCGGCATGCGTCAGCGGTGCGGCCTCTCCCTCATGATAACCGTCCCGGGCGTAGGTGCGCAGCAGGTCGTTGCCGGCCAACAGCCGCTCGAGCGGCCGTTCGCCGTCGTCGAGGATGATGTAGTCGATATACCGGAAAATGGCTTTATCGGTCATCGTGCGCAGTTCGGTTGAGGGATAGCCGCCGCCCATCGCGATGCGGATGTCGGGATGCCGCTCTTTGAGGTATTGCGCGCAACGCAGGATGGCCAGCAGGTTGCCGGGGAACGGTGCCGTAAAACCCACGAGAGTGGGGCGTACGGCCTCTATCTGCCGTTCGAGCAGTGCGACCATCTCCTCTTCGATCGGGTTGCGGGGTTGCCGGAGTTCGGCTTCGAGTTTGGCGAAAAGCGGGATGGACATCGAGATCCGTTCGCCGTAGCGGACGATTTCGAAATGTTCGGTGACCGTACCGCGGATCAGGTCGCTCAGGTCTTGCAGGTAGAGCGTGCAGAGAAATTTCGCACAGTCAGCGGTGCCGAGGTTGCCGAAAAAGTAGTCGAGCTCCCCGGCGGCGTCGAACCGTCCCGCTTGCGGCAGGAACTCCCCGTTGCAAATCAGCGTAGCCAGCGTATTGTCTCCTTTGCGGAGGAACTCCATCACTGTGTCGATCGTCGATAGATAGCGTTCACGCAGGCCGTACATGCGCTCCAGGTGGGGATCCTTTCCCATTTGTTCCGGGGTGCAGGCGTCAAAAATCCGCAGCAATATATCCCGGCTGAAAAGTCTGTTGATCAGTTCGATCGACAGATCGTATTGTTCTGCCTGATATCCCTGACGCGTGAGGTAGCCTTTCAGGTAGGCCGTAGCCGGGTAGGGGCAGTTTACCTGAACGAAAGGCGGGGTGATCAACAGTAATTTTTCCATGTGGATATCGGCTTGTTTGTAGCCCGGAGGCGGGTGTTGCGGATCAATGAAGAGTTGTTGCAGAGATGAGTCTGCTGGTGTCGTATACCTGTTTCTATGGGTAGAGTAGGGTGTTCTCGTTTGCTCGTCAGGGCGTTTCGATGCTGAGTCCGTCGTATGCGAAACGGACGTTTTCCGGCAGGGCGGGTTCTTCCTGGGCCTGCCGTCCCATCTGGTGCGAGATGTGGGTCAGGTAGGTTTGCCGGGGGGAGACCAGATGGCTCACGTGCAGGGCTTCGCCGAGCGTAAAATGGGAGATATGGGCCTCTTTGCGCAGGGCGTTGATCACCAGCGTATCGACGCCTTTGAGTTTGTCGAACTCTTTGGGCGGAATGTAGTTGAAATCGGTCAGGTAGGCAATACCTCCGATGCGGAACCCCAGTACCGGCAGCTTGTAATGCAGTCCGCGGATCGGAATGATCTCCACGCTCTTCACCCGGAAAGGGTCTTCGCCGATCGTATGGAGACGAATTTCGGGAACTCCCGGATATTTGTGCTCAACGAATGCATAGTCGAAATCCTTTTTCACCACCCGTTGTACCCGCTCTTCGGCATAGATGTCGACCGGCTCTCCCGAAGTGTAATTGAATGCACGCACATCGTCCAGCCCTCCGATATGGTCCTTGTGCTCGTGGGTCAGCAGGATGCCGTCGATACGTTGCACATGTTCGCGCAACATCTGCTGGCGGAAGTCCGGCCCCGCATCGATGACCAGCACCACGCCGTCCTGTTCGACGAGTGCGGCAGTGCGCAGCCGCTTGTCCCTGCTGTCAGGAGACGAGCACACCCGGCAACCGCACGAGATCACCGGTACGCCTTGTGATGTTCCTGTCCCCAGAAATGTGAGCTTTGTCATGCTTGAAAAGGAAAATTTCGGTAAATATAACGATTTTTTCGCCGACTCGGGTCCGGGTTCGTGCAGCCGGATTCGGTGTCGGAGTGAAATTTTCGTGTTGGTGTGCAGGACGAGGCTGCCGGATGGCCATAAAAAAGCCGCAAGTTTCCTTGCGGCTTTTTTATGGTTTGTATTCGATTTTCGGATTTAGGCTTCGGAAGTGGTTTTTTCGAGGCGCTTCATCATCGTGAAGAGGAAAGCGGCCGATACGAGGCAGCATGCGACGAGAATGCCCCAAAGCATCCACAGGTCGATAGCTTCCCACAGGTAACCGATCACCGCCACCAGGTAGTTGCCGATGGCCGTTGCTGCCAGCCATCCGCCCTGTGCGAGTCCTTTGTACTTGGGGGGAGCGACCTTCGAAACGAATGAAATACCCATAGGCGAGAGGAACAGTTCGGCCACGGTCAGTACGAGATAAGTGCTGATCAGCCAGTTCGGCGATACGAGCATCTGGCTGACGCCGCCGGTCGCTTTGAGCGCCGAAGGTGCCGGAAGCCCCATCGAGCCTACGGCCAGCACGACGAATCCGAGCGCCGCGATCACCATGCCGATGCCGATCTTACGCGGAGCGAGCGGTTCCTTCCCCCGCTTGGCGAGCCATCCGAAGAAAGCGACGGTGATCGGGGTCAGCAGAACGATGAAGTAGGCGTTGAATTGCTGGAAAATCTGCGGCGTGATTGCCATCTCGGCCGGGAAGTTCGCATAAGCCCACCAGGCGAGTGCCAATCCTGCGACTGCCACCAAAGCTGCGACCAATTTGCTGCGAGACTCTTTCGACTGGAAAATGTTCAGGATGCCGTAGAATCCCACTGCGAACGGAATCAGCGTCAGCAGCGAGAAGCCGAACCGGTCGAGTCCGCTCACCGCCTTGACCGTGTAATCGCGGGCGAACCAGGTCATTGTCAACCCGTTCTGGTGGAACGACATCCAGAAGAAGATCACCACGGCGAATACCAGCCCCAGTGCCACCAGACGGTCTTTGGTCTGTTCCGGTGTCAGCTCTTTGAGCGTTTCCGTGCTGCCTTCCTTTGCTTTTTGCTTTTCGGTCTTGTCAGCCGCCTTGTAGAGTTTGCGGAAACCGAGGAAGATGAGCATCGAGACGATCAGCGAGAGGCAGGCGACGCCGAAACCGTAGTTGTAAGACTGGCTCAACGCATCGACGTACTGTGTGCCGAATGCAGCCAGGTCGGCGCCGGGATGGCCCTGTTGGGCGGCCAGTTTCGTAAACTGTTCCATCCCTTCGGGAGTGATCGTTCCGTTTGTCAATTGGTGCGAAAGCGCGGGGATTTCGGCGTTATAGGTAAACCCGTTTTTGCCGAGGAAGTAATTCGAAACGCCTTCGGCCGCCGACGGGGCGAAGAAAGCGCCGATGTTGATGCACATGTAGAAGATGCTGAACGCGAGGTCGCGCTTGGTACTGTACTTCGGATTGTCGTAGAGGTTACCCACCAGTGCCTGCAGGTTGCCTTTGAAGCAGCCGGTACCCATCGCGATGAGCAGCAGTGCGCCGAACATCATCACGATCGCCCCGGTGCCGGTACCCGTGGGAATTGCCAGCAGGAAGTAACCGATGAACATCACGACGATACCCAGTGTGATGGTTTTGCCGTAGCCGAGTACCTTGTCGGCCAGCAGGCCGCCGAACAGCGGCAGGAAATAGACGGCAGCCAGGAAGATGCCGAAGATGGTACTGGTCGTATCGGCGCTGAAGCCGAACTTAGCCTGCATGAACAGCACGAAAATGGCCAGCATGGTGTAGTAGCCGAAGCGTTCTCCCATATTGGCCAGCGCGAGTACGAAGAGCCCCTTGGGGTGTCCTTTGAACATAGTTAGGAGAAAATTTAGATTAGAATTTTTTGGCTCCACAAAGATAAGAATCTTTTTTATTTTGCCGCTTTGGGAAATAAGTGTTATTTTTAAGTTCGCTCTTTTCTTCCGGACCTGGCTGGAAACAACAGGCCGGTTGATCGAAATCAGGGAGCGACGATATCAATAAAACAGGCCTAATATGGAGACAAAGCTGTCCGGGCGCCTCGCGATTGTGGAACAGGACGACTGGCTCAAACCGGTCGAAGGGGCCATGACGGAGCGCTATGCGCATTTTTGCAGGAGGCTTTCCGACATCGAGCGCACGGCAGGTTCGCTGGTCGATTATGCCAACGGTTACCTCTATTTCGGGTTCCAGTACGATCCCGTCCGCCGGGGGTGGTGGTTCCGCGAGTGGCTGCCGGGTGCCATCGATGTCTACCTGTTCGGGGATTTCAACGGCTGGCAGCGTACGGAACTGCCGTTGCGAAGGGGTGCCGGAGGTGTGTGGTCGATTTTTCTGCCCGATGAATCGTTTGCGGGGAGATTGGTGCACGGTTCTCGGGTCAAGATATTGGTCCACGGCCGGAATGGCTGGCTCGAGCGGATTCCGGCCTATATTCGCCGTGTCGTTCAGGACGAGCAGAGCAAGGATTTTTCGGGACAACTGTGGGCGCCTGCCGAACCGTTCGACTGGAACGGCGACCGCTTCGATATCTCTTCGCTGGGCAGCCTTTATATCTATGAGTGCCATGTGGGCATGAGCCAGGAGAAGGAGGGGGTGGGGACCTATGCCGAATTCGCCGGGACGGTTTTGCCCCGCATCAAGGAGGACGGTTACAATGTCGTTCAGTTGATGGCTGTGGCCGAGCATCCCTATTACGGCAGTTTCGGCTACCACGTCAGCAATTTTTTCGCCCCTTCGTCCCGTTTCGGGACGCCGGAAGATTTGAAAGCGTTGATCAAAAGGGCACATGAACTGGGGCTTGCGGTAGTGATGGACCTGGTGCAGGCGCATTATGTCAAGAATATCAACGAAGGTCTCAACGAGCTGGACGGGACCGATCACCATTATTCGCTTCCCGGTCCTGCCGGCGAGCAGCCCTACTGGGATTCCAAACTGTTCGATTACGGCAAACCGGAGGTCGAACATTTCCTGTTGTCGAACGTCAAATACTGGCTCGACGAATTCCATTTCGACGGGTATCGTTTCGATGGTGTAACGTCGATGATCTATACGCACCATGGCTACACCGAGTTCGACAGCCGCGACAAATATTTCACCGATGTCAACGGCGATGCGCTGGCTTACCTGACATTGGCGAACAAACTGGTGCACGATTTCCGTCCCGGAGCGGTCACGATCGCCGAGGATGTGAGCGGCATGCCGGGCATGTGTGCGCCGGTACCGGACGGCGGGGTGGGATTCGACTACCGGCTGGGCATGGCTGTACCCGATTTCTGGATCAAGCTGCTCAAGGAGGTTCCCGACGAGGAGTGGAACATCTGGGAGATGTGGCATATGATGGTCGACCGGCTCGGCACGGTCAAAACGGTGGCTTACTGCGAATCGCACGACCAGGCGCTCGTGGGCGATAAAACGCTTGCGTTCCGGTTGATGGACAAGCAGATGTACACCGATATGAACCGTTCTGCCGAGAATCTCGTGATCGACCGGGGAATGGCCCTTCACAAGCTGATCCGCCTTTTCACGATTTCTTTGGCCGGCGACGCCTACCTCAATTTCATGGGCAATGAATTCGGGCATCCCGAATGGATCGATTTTCCGCGGGAGGGCAACGGTTGGAGCTATGCGCATGCGCGCCGGCAGTGGAGCCTCTCGACGAACGGTTTCCTGCGTTATAGTTTCCTGGGCGAATTCGACAAGGCGATGATCGGACTTATGCGGCGGTACGGTGTACTGGCAAGCGGCTTTGCCTACAATCACCTGATGGACGAGATGAACAAAACGATCGTTTACAGCCACCGCGGCGATTTGCTGTTCGTCTTCAATTGGCACCCGCAGCGCAGCATCCCCGGTTACGAGGTTCCCGTTCCGGCGCCGGGGCGTTACCGCATCGTGCTGTCGTCAGATGCCAAACGGTTCGGAGGTTACGGGCGTATCGACGAAAGCGTCGACGCATTCAGTTTCCCGCGCACGCATGCCGACGGGTCGGTCGGGCATTATATCAAGGTCTATAACCTGAGCCGTGCCGCGCTGGTGCTGAAAAAACAGGAGGACTAACCGTTCCGGCTTCTTGCATTGCACACCTGATTTAGGATGTGCCTATGAAAATAGGAGCTGTCTCCAGAAAACGTTGTGCTTTGTTTTTCACCGGTCGACACGCTTGAGTGCCGGATTCGTCCGGATTCATGGTTTCGGGGGGGGTGATCTTCCGGGACCTGTCAGCAATTCCGGGGAAGAAGATTCCGGACGTTAAGAGCGCGGAGTGATCGGCCGGGCTGGATTGCCCGCTACCACGCCCCCTTCGGGTACGTCTTTGGTGACCACGGCGCCGGCGCCTATGACCGATTTCGGTCCGATCGTCACGCCCGGCAGAATAATGGCACCGCCGCCGATCCAGCAGTCGTCGCCGATGGTGACGGGTCGGCAGATTTCTACTTCGCGGCGTTCCAGATGGTCGATCGGGTGGTGGAAAGTGTAGATTTGTACGGCAGGTCCGATCAGTACGTTGTTCCCGATACGGATCGGTGCACCGTCGAGCATCACGCAGTTGAAGTTGATGAATCCCCCCTCACCGATATAGATGTTATAACCGTAGTCGCAAAAAAACGGCGGCCGGATCAGGCATTCGGTGGTGGTATTGGGCAGTAACTCCCGTAAAATCTCTCGGTAAGCTCCATCGAACAGGGTGAGTGTGTTGAGTTTTTGCAGTAGCCGCGTGGCTTTTTCCCGTTCGCGGCCGAGGTCTGCGTCGTGGGTGTCGAACGGAAGTCCTGCGAGCATTTTCTCTTTTGCATTCATGGCCGGCCGTCGATTATGCGGTGAATGGGGTTAAGCGGTGAACGTGAAATAGTAATTCATAAAGAAATTCCAGACCGTCACCGTGCCGATGGCGAACAGCTTCGAGAGGTAGAAATTCATGCGCATCCGGTCGGCGAGCAGGTAGATAATCCCGTTGTTGATCCCGAGTCCCACGACGGAGATACCCAGGAAGGTGAGGTATTGCTGGGTGATGGCTGGGTCATGGTTGGCGAACGTCCAGATGCGGTTGAGAATGTAGTTCGAAGTCGAGGCGCAGAGGAATCCCAGCGAATTGGCCACATATTTGTTCAGCTTCAGCCACTCCTTGCAGAGATAGGTGACGCCGAAATCGACGAAGACGCCCGAGCCGCCGACGACGCAGAATTTGAAAAACTGTTCTATCATAAATTTCCGACCTCCGTCGGGACGGATTTTCCGTTAAACCAATTCGTATAACCCTCCCGGCGCAGCGCGAACCCCACGTCGAAAGTCTCGCCGGCCAGCTGCGGCAGAACGGGGAAGGGCACCCCGCGCGTCAGTTCTCGTCGATCC
>OGPW01000693.1_pt1 | contig 26105 bp, 19 predicted proteins | sample 1553061 | NCBI WGS metagenome assembly OGPW01 (sample SAMEA2580292, study PRJEB22360) | human gut metagenome | biome: human gut; feature: human-associated habitat; material: faeces | place: Denmark | collected 2008/2010
AAACGGATCCGCTGTTCTTGTTGCAACAGTATCCAGTTCATCCTCCAGCCACTGGAAAGAATACTCCGGAAACGTCTGACATCCTCTCGGCGCCAAAGTGCTGCTTCCGACGATCAGCTCCTCATCACGGATGATGATCGGAATGTTGTGCAGGATGTGGGCAAATGCCTTGGCTCTGCGGGTGATGATCGGCTCGTCTTCTGTTGATTTGTAAGACTCTGTGATCAGTTTTGCTCTGGCAGATTCGATCACCGGCATCTTTGCATAAAGATTATCTACAAGATGTGTGATCCTGTCTGTTTTCGGAACATCTGCTATATGAAATTTCTCCATGATTCTCCTTTCTCACAACCGGTTGTTTCTGGTGATCTGTCTGCCTCTACGCTTCCAGAACCGCTCCTGTCCGGCTATGTGCTCATGTAGTTTTATTATACCTTACCCCTACTTCGATGTCAACGAAATCCAACATGTGTTTCTAGCTGTTTTTGTGGTTTTTATCGGTTGCGCCCTGTTGATTTTATTTGTTTTTTTGTATTTTTATGTTTTTCTCTATTGACTTTGTTTTTCTGCTCTGCCATACTTGGATTTATATAGGAATTCCTTTGTTTTTCAGAAAAAATTTATGCAAAGCGGACATTCGTATTCCGCTCTGTCACATGTTCTCAAACAGTAAAAGAGGTGTATTTTTATGTATCTTTCTGATATGCATACCCACTCCATCGCCAGTGGTCACGGCACGGAATGTACCATCACCAACATGGCACGCGCAGCTGCCGAGAAAGGTCTCCGGCTTCTCGGGATCACTGATCACGGTCCCGGCACTCTGGCAGCCGGAACTTCCTCCTATTTCCGCAGCCTTACCTATTCTCCCAAAAAACATTTCGGTGTAGAATTACTCTACGGAATTGAACTGAATATCCTTGACCGCAGCGGAACGGTAGATTTAGATCAGGAATTATTATGTAAACTTGATTACGCCATTGCCAGCATGCATGCCTGGAATTACCGCTGCGGTACCAGAGCTGAAAACACAGAAGCTTTTATCAATGTAATGAAAAACCCCTGTGTAAAGATCCTCGGACATAGTGATAACACTCATTACCCGGTTAATTATGATGCGCTTGCAAGGGCTGCCAGGGAAACCGGCACGATCTTTGAGATCAACGAAGCTTCTCTTGCACCTTATGGCTATCGTGGCGACACAAGAGAAAACTGTTTCGAGATCCTTCGATGCTGCCGCAAATATGATCTGCCGCTGCTTCTTTCCAGTGACAGCCATGGCCCGGAGCATATCGGAGATTTTACCTGTGCTGCTGAGTTTGTTCATCAGGCCATGTTTCCGGAACAGCTGATCCTCAACAACCAGATTCCCAGACTCAAGGTTTTTCTCCAAACCAGAGAATGATCTTCTGTATCTTTTCCGACAGATAACAGATATTGTCCACCCCAAACAAAACAGGCCAGTTCAAACACAGGAATATACATTTTCCTGTATCTGAACTGGCCTGTTTTTTATTTTTCCCGCTGCTTCCGTACAATTTCCGCAAGCTCGCTATATTTACCTGTAACATATCCGAAATTTTCTCTTCTGTGAGGAAGCTTGCATTCGGTGCAGTCTTTGATCCCGCTTTCCGTAAAGCGGAAATTACCACCACATTTATCTCCCAGTGCATATAAAGGGCAATAGCAGAACAGACAATTAAAATTCTCCGGATTTGCTCCTTTATGGCACGGAAAATACTCACAGTTTTTGTGGCTGAAGTAAGAGTATTCTTTGCCTTCCCAGTATGGTTTCTCCATGGCTCTTTTCTCCTCTCCTGACATAACCACACATAACTTTTTCCTATAAAAAAGAGGTAGCGATGCCACCCCGGGGTAGAAATATAATCCGTTCATGAGTGCGCGGAGGGAACGAATGTATCCGGAGTAGTATCGCCTGCCATTTAATCATGTATAATTCATATGAACAGGCGCATTCCATAAAAAAATGCCTACTCTCGTAAAAAAGTAGACAACGTCCCAGGGGTGCGGAGTCCCTGAAATGGTTGTTACACTTTACACGGAAGTTTAACCTCGCCATAACAAGCAGGTTTCCTGGCTCCGGGATCATGACTCCTCTCTCCTTCTCATACATACGTACAATGGACTATGAGATTCGCTCCTCCGTTACAGTGACCGGATCGCTCAGGTTTCACACCTGATTCCCTTTTCTGTGGACTTCTGATAATCAATATATAACTGTCAGCTATCCTCAGCACTTGCTATGTTCAATATGGAATTATACTGACATCATAATAACATCCTGTTAATTATATGTCAATACTGTTTTTAAAATTTATACATTTTTGAGCATATTTTGTTGCTGTTCATTCCGTTCCATGGGTTTTCAATATTTTTCCTGCCGTCAAAAACAGCCCGACAAACTGCTGTCGGGCTGCTGTATTTTTATTTTCTGTTGTACGTTCTTATTATACAAGACGTCTTACAGATACAATTGTTCTGTATGTAGCATCATTGCTAATCTTGATCCCGTCCTGAGAGTTCGATGCATGAACGATCTGGCCATTACCCATGTAAATAGCCACGTGCCCGCCATAGCAGATCAGATCTCCCGGCTGTGCATCTGCGTAGGATACTTCTGTACCTGCATTCTGCTGCTCATAGGAGGTTCTCGGAAGGCTGACTCCGAAGTTCGCATAGACACTCTGTACAAATCCGGAGCAGTCTGCACCATTGGTAAGGCTTGTTCCGCCCCATACGTAAGGATTCCCCACAAACTGTGTAGCATAATTCACAACAGAAGATCCGGAACCACTGCTGTAAGAAGAACTGTCACTGGCTGAGGATGTGTCCTCTTCATTAGATGTGTCCTCTGCACTTTCTTCAGATGCATCTGTGCTGTTATCGTAATCTGCGTCTGCATTATCCTCTGTATTCTCAGTATCCTCGGACGCATCATCATTCTCACCATTGTCTGCATCTTCATCCACAGCCTCGGTGTCATCTTCAGCAGTATCCTCATCTGCATTCTCGATCACGTCGCCGTCCTCATCGTACTGTCCGTCTTCGCTCTCGTCCGCCTCATCCTGCTGTGCTTCCTGCTCTGCCTGGCGTCTTGCTTCCTCTTCTGCCTCAGCCTGCGCTCTCGCTGCTGCTTCAGCCTCGGCCTGACGTCTTGCCTCTTCCTCTGCTGCAATACGCTCAGCCTCTAATCTCTGAAGCTCTGCAGTCTGCTCTGCAAGAAGGTTGGCATAATCTGTAGCCTGCTGCTGTGCGTAGGCAATCTCATTATCATAATCTGCGGATGTGGCACGCTTCTCATCCAGCTGTGCCTGCAGGTTCTGGGACTCTGCCTCATATTCCTGCTTCATTCCCTCCAGTTCTGACTTCTCCTGTGTGTACTGTGCCTCCAGGTTTGCCACCTGCTGGATCGTATTGGAATATTTTTCAAGACTCTTACGGTCCTGCTCATAAGTTTTCTGTGTGTACTCTGCTCTTGTAAGAAGGTCAGACAGGTTCTCTGCATTCAGCATCATCTGGAACCATGCATCGTCTCCACCCTTCTCATAGAGATACTGGATACGTTTCTTCATTGCCTCATACTGTTTCTGCTTGGCATTTTTGGCCTTCTCAAGGTTGGTCTGTGTAGATGCAATGTCGGCTTCCTTATTGGAGATATCTCCCTCCAGTGTCTGGATCGAAACCATCACGTTTACAAGATTGGCATCAAGAGTTGAAATCTCGCCTTCAATCTGTGACTTCTGTGAGGAAAGCTCATCCAATCTGGAATAAGTCGCATTCAGCTGTTCGTTGGTCGCATCCATCTCCTGCTGAAGCGCTGCCTCATCTTCTCTTGTTGCGCTTACGCTGACTACCTGTGCTCCGCTGATGATGAGCGCCAGTGTCAGACATAATATCCTTTTCTTCATGACTGTTCACCCTCGCAATCTGATTCTAATTTAATACAGCGGATCTGACCATCCGCTTCGTTGGTTTTCTTTGTAATACTTTTGCAATATCTTGTTTCAATCTTTTTATATATTAACACAGTGTTATTTGGATTGCAAGGATTTTCTATTAATTAGTTTAAAACTTTGTAACATTTATTAATGATTTTGACATTAAAAAAGGAGAACCCGGGTTATCTCAGGTTCTCCTCTCACGTTTCTTATTGCTATTTGTTACATACAAATTTCTTTCAGCACATCCTGATCAGAACAGATCTGCAAGGATCTGATTGGCTGTCTTGTTCAGATATCCGTTGGGATCGGAAAGAGTGCTTCTGTTCCATCTGAAGTATGCACCGTTTCGGATATAGTTACCACTGGATTCATGATAGTCATATTTGCTGGCTCCAGGATACCTAGACATATAAGTTTCTGCCAGCTTGATCGCCTGGCTTCCGTAAGTTCCGCTTGGTGTCGGTGTTCCGGAAATCTGTACGCCGGCATTCGGTGTACAGTGGAGGATCACGACACTCTTATCGGAACACTGTCCGAGAACGATCCAGGTATGTCCGCTGTTGTATCCGATATCCCCAGGATAAAGCTTCCAGTTTGAGCTTGCCAGCTGAGCCTGGGAAACAACGGTACCCATTCCCTTGCCGGAATACAAAGATCCAAGATTTCCGGAAACATCCGTGTACATAGGTCCACCGGATCTGCTCTGCATGATCTGATATACAGACCATCCTACAAAGCCGGAGCAGTCAAGGCCCTTCTGTTCTGTAGCTTCACTGAGATCCATATAATATCTGTAATTATAGGAGCTGGAATTGCTGTCATACCACTGTTTCCATTTTGGACTGATGCCCTTTCTGGTCGCATCCGACCAGTTGTGGCCGCCGCCCCATACGTAAAGAGTCTTTCCTACCGGAAGTAATGCATTGGCAAGGAAATTCTTGATAGTCCTGGAGCTTGTCGCTGTAGTAGTGCTTGGGTTGGTATCCAAGACACCATTGCTGCCAAATGTATACTTCTTGCCATCGATCGTCTTCGTTCCCGTAGCCATGACACCGGTTGACGGATCGAAATAATATTTATATCCTTTTTTGGAATTTGTGACCCAACCGGTAGCCATCACGCCGCTCTTGCTGTAAAAATAATAGGTATCGCTGCCGATCTTCTTGAAGCCCTTATACATAGCTCCCGTGTTTGGATCAAAATAACGCTTCTGCTGTTTCTTATTCGTTGCCCAGCCCTTTGCCATAAAGCATTTGCTGGTAAAATATCTGGTCACATTCTTCTTGTCTGTAAGGAATACACTTCTGGCTGCAGCACCACTGCCTCTGTAAAAATAATATTTCTTATTACTGATCGTGGCCCATTTCGTTGTCATATATCCGCTGGTGGGATTAAAATAGCGGGTATTGTTCTTACTGTCTGTAAGCCAGCCTGTTGCCATATAGCCCTTGGCACCGTTGACATTATAAAAATATCGTTTGCCCTTGGAATCCTTAGCCCAACGCTTCATCTGCACGCCTGTGGATTTATTAAAAAAATATTTCTTCCCGTTCAGTGTAAGCCAGCCTTTTACCTTCTGTCCATTCTGATAATAATAGGACTTTCCTTTTTCTGTTTTAAAGCCGTTTTTGGTCGCAGCCTGTACATCTGTTGCCGTTGTATGTACAGTTGCTCCGGCTGCAAAGAACATCAGAACAAAAAAAAGTCCCCAGAGTTTCCATTTTCTGCTTAATTTTCGCATACATACCTTCCTTTGATAGATAGATCATTGATATTTACTATTTCTTAAGTCCGACTGATCGTAAACGTTACAATTTTGTTACCATTTTACGTCCATATTATATAACATTCTTTACGGTCCGTCAACTCTTTCCTTTTCTTTCAGAAAAATCATCATCCAGGTATTACCAATGTTGATTTTATGCAGAAAAAAGCCCCGAAACATCAGAAATATTCACTGATGCTCCGGGGATATGATCTTTTATGCAGTTTTGCTCCTGTCTGTTACAGATCTGTTACAGATCCTTACAGGAATTTTTTGCGAAGCTCTGCTCCGTCAAGGGCACTTAAATATGCAGGTGCAACATCAAATACAGTCTTGCAGCCCTTCTGTCCTTCCTGGTTCATGCGGTATGCAGCTCTTGCATAGGCAACGATCACAGAAGATGTAAACTCAGGATTGGAATCCAACTTCAGGCTGTACTCGATCACATGGCTGTTCTCATTGTTCCAGCCTGTTTTTCCGCTGCGGATCACAAAACCGCCGTGCGGGATACCGCTGTGGTCACGGTCCAGCTCTTCCTGGGAAATGAAATGTACCGTTGTATCATACTCGTCAAAGTAGTTCGGCATGGTCTTGATCTCTTCCTCGATGCGTGCAAGATCAGCACCTTCCTCAGCAACTACGAAGCACTCTCTTGTATGTTTCTGGCGTGTGGTAAGCTCCGGATTTTCTCCGTTTCTTACTGCCTCAAGTGCAGCTTCTACCGGAATGGTGTACTGCTTTGCATCCTTTACGCCTTTGATGCGGCGGACTGCATCAGAATGTCCCTGGCTGACACCCTTGCCCCAGAATGTGTAGTCGTTTCCATTTGTAAGGATCGCATTTGCATACATACGGTTCAGAGAAAACATTCCTGGATCCCAGCCTACGGAAATGATTCCTACATGTCCACTCTCTGCTGCTGCCTTGTCAACATTTGCAAAATGCTCCGGGATTTTCTTATGTGTATCAAAGCTGTCCACAACATTGAAATATTTTACATACTCCGGTGTCTGAACAGGAAGATCTGTCGCACTTCCTCCACAGATGATCAGGACATCGATCTCATCCTTCAGCTTCTCCGCATCTTTTACAGAATAAACCTTTGCGGTCTCTGTAAGGATCTTTACAGTCTCTGGATCACGTCTGGTAAATACTGCAACCAGCTCTGTATCCGGATTATGCTTGATGGCGCACTCCACGCCGCGTCCCAGGTTTCCGTAACCTAAAATACCAATTCTTATACTCATAACGATTTCCTCCTCTTTTTCTCTGCAGTATGACATTTTCCGGACAGCATTGTGAATTTCTGTCAGAAAAATCCCTCTGCGATCTATATCGCAAAACGGATCTGCAGGATCCGCCTTACAAACATATGGATATGCTGCCTCAGGATATTCCGATTCTCAATTCCGGGATATCGATGACCGCTTTGTTCCTGCATCAGCAGCAGAAAAAGCCGCCCGGCCAGCACATGAAACAGGCCATGGTCCTGCAGCAGGCATCACACATATCCCCTTCTGCAGTCGGCATTCCCCCAAAGGGATCCTGCCGCTGCTGATACCAGCCGCCACCGCCTTCCATTCTCTGGAGCAGCATACGGTACTGCATATTATCCGGTTCCTGACGGACTGCTTCACGGATCTGATCCAGAGCTGTTACATTATTTCCCATTCCCATATTTGCCATAGCAGCCAGGTAATACCATTCCCCATTTTTCTGACCAAGAGAATCCAGTACATTCATAGCTTCCTGAAAATGACCGCTCTGCACATAATTGGCGGCCGCCCTTCTGCGCATACTTTCCTCATCCTGATAGGCACTGGAACCGGCATTTCCGTAATTTCCAAAACCACCGTAATTTCCGTAGCCGCCATAGCCATTCTGGGAACTACTTCCGTACTCACGCTCTTTCATGATCTGCTCGTAAGCCTGCTGCACTTCTTTGAATTTTTCTTCGGCCTGATCCTTATTCGGATTATTGATATTGGCATCCGGGTGATACTTTCGGCTCAGCTTCCGGTATGCCTTTTTTATTTCATCATCAGATGCGTTTCTGGGAACTCCCAGCACGCTGTATGGATCTAACATTTTTTCTCTTTCTCCCGTTCTTCCCTGCGCTTCTGTCCGATCGCCGCAAAGCGGCACCAGACGCCGGAATATAAAATATTTCGAAGGATATCTCCGTATCGGAGGATCGGCAGCTTTTCAAATTCTCTGCAGCATTCTGCAAGCATCATCATAAGAAGCCGACGTACCTCTTCCTCGAACCCTTCTATCTTATATTTTTCAAGGAAAGGATTGTAATTTCCGTTTTCTGCATCTTTTTCCACATCGTCATAAGCATCCAGGATGTAGATAAATTTTCCGAGATAAAATCCCAGACGGCGCAGGGACGATTCCCAGACATCCTTACGGAAGGCCAGAATCTCTTCCATGATACGTCCGGAACACCCGGCTACACGGTCCACATCGGTTTCCCCCTGTTTTTCCAGGGAAGAAAGCTCCTCTAGTGCGTTTCGGATCCTTTGGATCTTCTCCGGATAAGCGGACATATGCATATTTCCGCAATTCTTCAGAATTCCTGCATATGCATAGCGCAGTGGTTTGTGTTCATCCTGCCAGTCATCCATACATTTGTAATAGGTAAGGATCACATTCATATCCGCACAGTACTCAGTTACTGTATTTTTGCGCACCGGCTGGGGCTTCAGCGGATGGACCACACACCTGGAGGTTCCCTTCTTCGTTGGCGGTTCATAAAGAGCGCTTAAAAGAAGGACCACAAATGTCATATCATAAGTCAGTGAGATCTGTCCCGGTATCCCGTATCTCTCCCGCAATTCTCTGCAAAGACCGCAGTAAAAAGAACGGTACACATCAAAATCCTTGAATTTTATTTCCGGTTTATTAACGGTCACATATCCGAACATGTCAGCTCCTTTTTACGAATTTTGTGTGGCATTTCGGACATTCGATCTCGATCTTGCCCTTTCCCTTTGGAATACGTATCTTCTGTCCGCAGCCCGGACAGCTGTAGATGTGATGGGTCTTTCTCTGCTTCATCAGATCCTTTTCTTTATTAAAGCGAAAACGGAACTTTGACGTCATCTGAAGGAATTTCTGATTTTCGGCATAACGCTGCTGGATATTTCTGGAAAAAATACGTATATATGCATATACGATCGCTGCGACCCCGAGAATGTCAAGGGTGCTGCCGACAGTTCTGCTGAATATATTAGCAAACATTGCCAGAATGATCAGAACCAGTGCGACTCCCATGGTGAACCTGGAAAGATCATCCACTCCATAACGTCCCTGCATAAATTTATTGAATTTGTCTCTCATATGATCTGCATCTCCTTTTCACTGCCAGACGGCACTGCCCAAAAATTTCCGTAAAAAAATCCGGATGGCAGTTCCTAACGGTCATTGCATACCTGGAAAATGTAGAATTTCAGATAATAGGACTCATCTGCTGACCAGAGGATCGGATGATCCGGTGCCTGTGTACGGTACTCTACCTGGCGCAGTCTCTTATGGACATTCTTCGCTGCCTGACCGATGGTCTGTGTAAACAGCTCATACGTCATAAAATGAGAGCAGGAACAGGTTGCAAGAAATCCGCCGTCCTTTACAAGACGCATTGCACGGAGATTGATCTCACGGTATCCCTTGATGGCATTTTTTACAGAGCTTCTGGATTTCGTAAATGCCGGAGGATCCAGTACCACAACATCAAATTTCTCTCCCTTCTCCTCAAGCTCGGGAAGAAGCTCAAAAACATCCTCACAGAGGAATTTCACTGTTCCGTCCAGGCCGTTCAGACTGGCGTTTCTTCTTGCCTGCAGGACTGCAGTTTCCGACGCATCCACACCGAGAACACTCTGTGCCCCTGCAATTCCCGCATTCAGGGCAAAAGAGCCGGTATGTGTAAAGCAGTCCAGAACCTTCGCCCCCTTGCAGAGCTTCTGGATAGCAAGACGGTTATATTTCTGATCCAGGAAAAATCCGGTCTTCTGCCCGTCCCTGATATCTACTTCATATTTCACACCGTTCTCTTCAATCTGAACAAGTGTCGGAAATTCTTCTCCGATAAATCCCTTGGTAAGTTCCATTCCTTCCTGGCGGCGTACCTTTGCATCACTCCGCTCATAGACTCCACGGATCCGGATCCCATCCTCAGCAAGGACTTCCTTCAGTGCATCTAGGATCGTTTCTTTAAGACGGTCGATTCCCAGTGCAAGAGACTGTACAACAAGCACATCTGAAAACTTATCCACAACAAGCCCCGGAAGAAAGTCTGCTTCTCCGAAGATCACACGGCAGCTTCCGGTATCTACTACCTTCTTACGATACTCCCATGCGTCGCGGACACGTTGTTTCAAAAATTCCGGACTGATCTCTGTACGCTCATCTCTGGTAAGCATACGGACTGTGATCTTGGAATTGGTGTTGATAAATCCTCTTCCCATTGGATATCCGTCAAAGTCCCGGACCAGAACGATATCTCCGTTCACAAAGCTTCCCATGATGCTTGCGATCTCATTGTCATATACCCAGAGGCCTCCTGATTTCAGGAATCTGCCTTCGCCTTTTTTTAATGTTACTACTGCCAGGCTCATAAATTCTACCTTTTCCCTTTCTCGTTTCCCTATCACGGTTTGCGATGTATGAGTCCACAAAACCGATTTACGGTCAATTTTATCACAGAAAAATCCATTTTTCCAGTGCTTACACAAATCCTTGTCGTAAATCACAAAATTTTCATGATATCTTTCCGGCACGACAAAAAATACCGCAGCAGAGGTTGTTTTCTCTGCTGCGGTATTTTTTATCTCTTTTTCTGTAAATCTTTTATTCTGCTGCGGATTCCTCAGAAGAGTCCGTGTTCTCGCCGTAAAGACCTGCCAGATATTTCATGGTTTCTTTATAAAGTGTCTGCTTATCTTCCTGGGGAACATCTGCAAGAATAGCTGCTGTCACGTCTGTGGCCTCTGTGTCCTCCTGGGAACTGTCAATACCGAACAGCTTCTTCAGCTTCTGATCCATCATATTCAGCTCTGTACTCTGATATTTTTCTGTACCATCTGCCTCATAGGATTCTGTACCATCCTTCAGGATATCATAATAATCCTTCTCAACAGTTTCTGCCACACTCTTCGCTGTCTGCTCATCCAGTGTTACCGTTGCCACTGCCTCTGTATCCTCCGTTGCAGCGAGAAGGGAATCTGCATCTCCCTCATACTCGCCTTTTACAAAGAGGACAAATTTGTCATAATTGTTCTTTGCTTCTTCGCTGAGCACGGAAGTATCGTTTTCTGCACTGTCTGCCTGGTCTGAGCCGTCTGTACTTTCTGAAGATTCTGTATCTTCTGTTGCCTCCGGGATTCCGGTCTCATCGGATGCAGCCTCGTCAGAAGTGCTTTCATCTGTGCTGCTCTCGTCAGATGCACTATCCTCTGTGCTGTTCTCGTCAGATGCACTTTCGTCTGTACTGCTCTCGTCGGATGCACTTTCATCTGTACTGCTTTCGTCCGAGCTTTCCTCATTGCTATAGGTTCCGTCGTCGGTAGCATCCGGGATTCCGGTCTCATTGCTTGTATCCTGAGAATCTGCTCCTGTTTCTTCCTCAAGACCCGGATCCTCTGTGGAGCTCTGGATCACATCGTCACCAAGAATGCTGTCATTTACATTGTTGACGATATCATCAGAAGAATCTGCATCCACATCTACGGTTTCATCACTGCTCTCGCCATCCAGCGTATCATCAGAGGAAGAGGTCTGGCCTGTGGTATTGGCATCTACCTGCTCCAGTGTTTCCTTCACATCATCATAATTGTAATCCTGCTGTGAGATCTGCTTCAGAAGAGACACGATCCTGTCAATATCGTCCTGGCTTACGGAAATATTGTTCTGCTCAGCCACATTGATGACAATATTCTGGATCTCATCTGCATTCTGTACTCCGTTCTGGATCACATCCATCTTGGACTGGTTTACAACTGTTGTCGCCTCATTTTTACCAACCTTATCTGCAAGCTCACCGGTGGTTACGATCTCCTGGTTGGCAAGCTTCGTCTTGGTCTCATCCAGCTTCTCTCCACTGGCCTTCTCATATGCCATCTGGATGCCGGTAAGTGCACCTGTTCCGGATACTTCCATCGGGCAGGCAGCAACTACTTCACAATTCTTCACACCGGATGTGGAAAGTGTCGTTGCGATCATATTACCTGTCACCCAGTTCAGATTTGCTGTGCGGACCTTGATCCCGCCGGACTGTGTGGGCTTCACATAGGCACAGCTCAAAGTTCTGGAACCGATCTGTGACTGTGGTGCGATATTATCCAGGTGTTTATGCTCATCCTCATTTGTAATGGTCATCACCTGCACCTGATCGGAACTTACATTAAAATATTTCATCATTGTCTGCTTCTGAGCATCCGTAAGATCTGCTCCAAGTGTTACTACCTTCGATGCATCTGCAAATACGGGATTTACACTTCCTGCCACAAGGCATGCACTGCAGAGCAGAGCTGCGATTATGTTTCTTTTTTTCATTGATCTTCCCTCCATATATTTTTTCGGATTGATTGTATCTGCTTAACTTTTGCGGTGTAAAGCGGACATTCCTCTTCGTTACTTACATCTCCACGAATGCGAGCGCTTCACGATCTGTCGTTCTTGTCATATTATAACACAGCTGCTGAAATATTTGTAATTTATATTATATAAAAAACGCTGCCAGAAATTATATCACTCATTTCTGACAGCGTTTTATTGCTTTTCTCATTTTCCCAGAGAACTTATCTGATCTGGTTTAATTTTCCGGTTTCTTTTGCTTTTTTCAACAATTCCCGGTTTTTTTCATTCATGATACCAAAATCCTTCAGCGGACAGTACACTTTTTCACATTTTCCCATGAACTCCAGTGCTTCTTCAAAGGCAGACTCCGAAATGCATTCAAAAGGCTTCTCCGTGATCACTTTTGCAGCCAGTTCTTTTGCCACCTGATAATCTGCGTCATTGGTATGGAGAACTCCGGTCACAAAAGGAATCCCCTGTCGCTGCAGCTTCCGATATACCGGAATCCCACTTCCATTTCCTCCGATCACAAACACCTCCGGTTTTCCAGCCGGAGGTTCCATTTCCACGCAGCCGAATTCTGCATTATAGCTTCCACGGGTGATGCCATAAAGCTTCCGAATATAATCGGAAGTAAAGATTTCCTCCGGTGCACCATATTTCTCAATGTGATCTCCATGAACACAGATCACCTGGTCAGAAATCTTCTGGGCAAGATCCAGCTCATGAAGGGACATGATCACCGTCATCTGTTTTTCCAATACCATCTTCTTCAAAATGGCAAGAAGCTCCAGCTTATGCCGGATATCCAGGAAGGAGGTCGGTTCATCCAGGATAATGATCTCCGGTTCCTGGCAGATGGCGCGTGCCAGAAGGATACGCTGTCTCTGTCCGTCACTGATAGCTGTAAAATCCCGGTCCTTCAGATCCCAGGCGTGAACCATCTCCATGGCACTTTTAACTTTTTCCTTGTCCTCTGCGGAAAGGATCCCGAGAGTTCCGGTATAGGGATATCGTCCGGTGGATACCACATCCTCACAGGTCATAAGCTCCGGTCGCATGCGCTCGGTAAGTACTACAGCCAGTTTTTTTGACACTTCCCTGTTGGTCATCCGGCTCATCTGTTCCTGTTCCAGATATACCGTTCCGCTGATCAGGGAAAGCTGTCTTGTGATACTCTTCAAAATAGTAGATTTTCCGGCACCGTTGGGACCGATCAGTGTCAGGATTTCTCCTTTATTCAGCTGAATATTGATTTCTTTGATCAGCGGTTTTCCATCATAGCCTACGGTCAGCTGATCTGTATAAAAAAAATATGATTTCATCGTTTATATCCTCTGCTGTCTGTGAATCATGATATAGATAACTACCGGTGCTCCGAAAACTGCTGTCACAGAACTGATGCTCAGCTCCGTCGGTGCAAATACAGTTCTTGCGATCAGGTCACAGAACAGGCAGAACACTGCACCGCCCAGAAAACAGGCCGGGATCACAAGCAGGGGTTTTGCAGTCTTCAGGAGACTTTTTGCAATATGAGGCACAGCGATCCCCACGAAGGAGATCGGCCCTGCAAAAGCGGTCACACAGGCAGAAAGAATACTGGAAAGCAGGATCAGAAGTATCCGGAAAGCCTTGATATTAACTCCCATATTCTGCGCGTAAGTCTCCCCCAGCTGATAGGCGCTGATCGGTTTTGACATAAAAAATACGATCACCATGGTAAGAAGTACCACAGCAGCCATAGTCTGCACATTCCCCCAGGTCATACCGGAAAAGCTTCCCAGTGACCAGTTGTGAAGATTGACTATGTTGGAATCATCTGCAAAGGTCACCACAAAGTCTGTGATGGCCGAACAGATATAGCCGATCATAACACCACTGATGACCAGCATGGACATGTTGTGGACTTTTTTTGCCACAAGGAGCACAAAGCCCATGGAAATCATTGAGCCTGCAAAAGCAGCCAGGATCATGGCACCGGAACCGATGGACACCGATCTGCTTAAAAAAAAGATCATCAGAAGCGCCACGATCAGCTTGGCACCGGAAGAGATTCCCAGTACAAAGGGTCCCGCGATAGGATTGTTAAAAAAGGTCTGCAGCAAAAATCCGGAAACAGAAAGTGCTCCGCCAAGGATGATCACTGCCAGTATCCTGGGAAGACGGATCTCCCAGACGATATTATAAGAAGTTTCATCTCCCTGATGCCGGAATATGATATTCAGGATCTCCTTCACAGAGAGGTGGATACTTCCGGAATTTACATTCCATATAAATAAAAAGATCAAAAGTACCGCAAGGATCACAAAAGAGATCCCGTATCGGACTGCGCGTTTTCTGTCATTCATTTTTTCTGGTACACTCCTCTTCTGTTTTGTTATCCTGTCCTTTCGTTTCCTGCTCACAGGTGGAAACCGGCAAAGGATTTAAAGCGAACACTGGAATTTATTTCAGTTTATGCATATAGGTCAGCTCATCCAGAGAATCATCGTCTGTAGTCAGCATGGTGTGGATATCCTCAATCATGGTTCCAAGTCCGGTGGTTTCCTGGAAGAGATTTTTGCCTGTGCACCAGACATTTCCGTTCTTCACTGCCTTGAAATCTGCAAGAAGCTTACTTTTGGAAAGAAGCTCATCAATGGTCTTAAGTTCCCCGTCAATCGTACTGTTATAGATGATATAGTCTGCATCCTTCGCCTTGGCATAAAACTCTTCCATCTGCATATTCATGGTGGAAAGAGCATTGTCATTTACTCCCGTATCCTCCGGAACATAATTTCCTCCTGCGAGAGAGATCATTTCCGAAACATAGTCGCCACTTTTTCTTATATTTACCGCACCTACGGAGTTGATATAAAAGAACGCTACGGTCTTGTCTGTTTTATCTGCTGTGAGAACCTTATCCAGCTTGTCCGTCTGCTCTTTGAAAACCTTTTCTGCTACATCTTCTTTTCCCAGAAGAACTGCGTAAAGCTTCATCCACTCGGTCCTTCCAAGAGGGTGACTCTCATAGCTGGAACGCTCTACCATTACAGGGATCCCGAACTGCTCCAGCTTCTCCTGTACCTCCGGATTGTGATGGATCATGGTGGATTCAATGGCAAGGTCACAGCCCTCGTTCAGGATCAGCTCGTAATCCGGAGCACTGTACTTGCCGGCATAAATCATCTTTTTCTGTTCCATGGCGTCCTTTGCTTCCTGGATATACCATCCGTCTTCCTTGGTTCCGGAAAGCTTGATGCTGTCAATCCCGTCGATAGCGCGGAAAAGATCCATGGCCGAGGTTGCTACCAGATAGATATTGTTTATGGGCTGCTGCAGAACCGCAATGTCAGGATCCAGCCCCTCCGGTGCTTTCTTGCCTTCGGGAACTACAAGAAACTGTCCTTCCTGATCAATGGTGAGCAGCGCATAGCCATCGTTGTAGTAATCCACATTAAATTCCTTTGCGTAGGAAAGATCCATACTGTGGTCAAAGGTAAGGCCTGGAATATCCGCAGGCTTATGTTCTGTCTCTGCTGCCTGCACTGCAAAAGCACACCCCAGGATCAGGGTCAGCGTCAGAAATATGTATGAAATTATTTTTTTCATTTTTCTTCCTTTTTCATGCTCGAAGAATCAAAATTCAGGGTATACTCAATCTCGTGAGGAGTACTCATGGCTACAGTATCTGCAGTCACTTCCATTTCTGCGTCAAAGACTGTGACCGGGATCTCAAATGTGGAGTTTCCGTCTTTGTTCACCGGCTCATATTTTTCGCCGTCCACGATCATGTAATCATAATTCGGACTGCTCCAGATGATGGTTGCCGTAGCTTCTTTGTCCTTGATCTCTACTTTAGCTGGAGATTCTACAGATGCTCTTCCTGTTCCGCCTGTAAGGGTTACATCCGTCTCATAGGTTCCGTCCTCCAGCTTCAGCTCTTCCGGTTTTTTCCCTTCGGATTTTTTGTCGTCAGAGGTTTTTACAGGATTCTTTACGCTGACTTTATGGTCGTACCATTTGCCTTTTTCTCCCAGGATCGCCACGTTAAATTCCTCACCAATGGCCGGTACCGGGATATCAAATCCGTAAACCTCCTCTGTATAACCATCGCTGTACTTCACTGTATCTGTGGTCGGCTCAATGATCTCTGCTCCGTCCTTCTGGGCATCCTCGGCAGTTCCCGCAAACAGGTTAACGATCTTCTTGGAAACCAGACTTACGTGGATGGTCATTTTACCATCTTTGACCGTGAGCTCTCCTTTTTTGTCATTGGCCTCATTTACATGAAACATGCTGCTGTCTGTACCAAACTCTGCTGTATAAACGCCATCTTCCAGGGTATCTGCTTTGGCTGCATCTGTATCCTTTTCTTCGGAAGCTTCTGCTTCCTCACCGGACTCTGTTTTTGTTTCATCTGTTTTTGCCATCGCAGGCACAGAGCCCAGCACCAGGACTGATGCACTTGCCATTGCAAGAATTAAGTTTACATAGCGTTTTTTCATGATAATCTTCTCCCTTCCATAGATACAGCAATCTGCCCGGAAAACAGTCTTCCTGATCTTTCCGGGCAGTTACATTGATTTCTTATAGGTATCTGAACTCACTCAGATATTTTTATATTTATTATTCTGCGGACTCCTCAGCAGAATCAGCCTCTGTATCTGCTGCTGCATCAGAATCTGCGGACTCCTCAGTGCTTCCCAGAGAATCGATGGCTGCCTTTGTATGCTCTACATAAAGCTTCTCAACTGCTTCGATTCTTCCAAGACCCTCGATCTGGCAGTCAACCTTATCGAAGTTTCCGGATGCTACAAACTGGCTCTTCCAGGAATCCTCCTCATCACCGGCCATATCGTTATTTGCATGGTCTCCGGCAACAACCATCAGCGGACGAAGAACAACGTTCTTGTATCCTGCTTCTTTTACCTTCTCGATAACCTTGTCGCAGGCTGTATCTTCCGGCTTACCCTCTACAGTACCGATGAATGCGTTCTTCAATCCAAGGTTTTCCATCTGTGTCTGCATCTGATCGTATGTAACGTTAGCTGTATGAGATGTTCCATGTCCCATGAATACGAATGCTGTGCCAGCCTCAGCTGCTGCATCCATGCTGTCAAATCCGGCCTCTTTGCAAGCCGTATCTGTGATTGCCTGAGCAACGGCTTTCTTGTCATCATTGATCACAGTTGCATCGTCTCCAACCTCACCGAGCATTGGCTCTGCGATAGCTACAGACTCGAATTTATCTTTATAGCCATTGATCGCTTCTGTCATCTCATCGTACTCAGCACCATGCATCAGATGGGTAGGCTGTACAACCAGATTCTTAACACCATTCTCTACTGCACGGTCAAGAGCCTGCTGCATGTTATCGATCACTTCATCATCTCTTGCCTCTACATGGTTGATGATGATCTGTGCTGTAAATGCTCTTCTTACAGACCAGTCCGGATAAGCTTCTGCAAGAGCATCCTCGATTCCCTTGACATCCTCTGCACGGCTGTCATTGAAGGAAGTACCAAAGCTTACAACAAGAAGTTCATTCTCGCCGATCTCATCCTGGTTACGCGGATCGTCCTTGGAAGCATCTCCTGTGTCACGTCCGAAATAATCCGGATCTGCATTCTCACCCTCTACCAGTTCTTTCTGAGCATCTGTCAGAGCATCCCATGCTTCTTTGGCTGCCTTGCAGTCCTCATCTGTTGTGTCGTTTCTTTCCTGTACATAGATCTTGTCGATCAGAGTTGCTACATTATCTGCTGCTTCCTGATCTGCATCAGAAGCCTCTGTGGTATCAGCTGCCTCAGCGTTCTCTTCTGTAGCAGAATCCTCTGCTGCCATTGCTGTTGTAGCCGCACCCATAGAGCATGTCATGGAAACTGCGAGCATCAGAGCTAACATTGTTTTTCTTTTCATTTCTCATTGTCCTCTTTTCATGTATTTCCAGAATACTGATATGTACAAAAAAGCAGCAGCTCTCTGCGGCCGCCTGCTCACACATGATTCTCTGCGCAATACAAATACATAAAAAGAAGTTCTGTATTGTTATGGAGAATACCGATTCGTAAACCGCGAATCCCTGAATCTCACAATAAGGCAGTTCTCCTGACTTGGTTCCACGCTGCTTTCCCTTCCCGGTCTCCCAGTGGTTGTAAAAGCAGCTCCCCTTTCACAGTGACGGTATCGTTCCGGATTCTCACCGGATTCTCTTTTGCACATCCGACTGGATGCAACCTTATCATTATAACATTTGCACATATTTTCTTTTACCTGGTTATTTAACTTTTACCACAAACTCATAAATTTGTCAAGATTGATGTCAGACGATTCACGGTTTTCTGTGATCTTCGCTCACAAAAAACACCTCGCGAAATATTACCAGTGAACAGTAACCGGTTTTCTCCCTGTATCTGTCAGTTATTATCAGAATACTTTCTCCAATATTCATGCACATCCTGCATAAAAAACAGCCCCTTTCTGTCATCACCCTGATATCAGAAAAGGACTGTCTTACATCAGATATTCGCAATCCGCTTTGCTACTTGCTCATAACAGATAAACTGCTCTGCAGTTTATCTGTTAAAATACTCCTGCTCCAGGTATCTGGCTACGTAGATTCCGCTGGCAGATGCATGGGAAAGAGAGTGTGTCACGCCGCTGCAGTCTCCGATAACAAAAAGACCCTTGTGGCAGGTTTCCAGATTTTCGTCGATCTCAACCTCCATGTTGTAGAATTTAACCTCCACGCCATAAAGCAAAGTATCGTCATCTGCGGTTCCCGGTGCGATCTTGTCCAGGGCATAGATCATCTCGATGATGCCATCCAGGATACGTTTCGGCATAACAAGACTTAAATCTCCCGGTGTCGCAGAAAGTGTAGGTGTTACGAAACTTTCCTCAATACGGGCTTTTGTGCTTCGTCTTCCGCGGATCAGATCTCCAAACCGCTGTACCATAACACCACCGCCAAGCATATTGGAAAGTCTTGCAATGCTCTCACCGTATCCGTTGCTGTCATGGAACGGCTCTGAGAAATGCTTGGATACCAGAAGGGCAAAGTTTGTATTGTTGGTATGCTTTGCCGGATCTTCGTAGCTGTGACCGTTTACTGTGATGATACCGTTGGTATTTTCATTCACGACAACACCTCGCGGGTTCATGCAGAAGGTACGGACCATATCCTCAAACTTCTCAGTTCTGTAAACGATCTTGCTCTCATAAAGCTCATCTGTCAGACGGCTGAAAACCTCTGCCGGAAGCTCCACACGGACTCCGATGTCCACACGGTTGGAAAGAGTCGGGATCTTAAGCTCTGTACATACCGTCTCCATCCATTTACTTCCGCTTCGTCCTGCGGAGATGATACAGTAAGTTCCCTCGTAACGCTCATCTCCTACAAAAACTGCATAACCGTCTTCAGTTTTTTCTACTTTGTCAACAGATGCGTCAAAATAGAAGTCCACATGGTCTTTCATTTTTTCATAGAGGTTCTGAAGCACCACATAGTTGATATCTGTTCCCAGATGACGGACTGATGCATCCAGAAGATGCAGGCCGTTCTGAAGGCAGAGCTTACGGATCTCGCTGTTTGTGGTAGAATAAAGTTTGGTTCCCTCACCGCCATGCATCAGGTTCAGTTTATCTACATATTCCATCAGCTCTGTGGCTGTATCCTTGCCGATATGCTGGTACAGAGTTCCGCCAAACTGATTGGTGATATTATATTTTCCGTCGGAGAAAGCGCCTGCACCGCCAAATCCCTTCATGATCGCACAGGTTTTGCAGTGGATACAGGATTTTACTTTCTTTCCGTCGATGGGACATTTTCTTTTTTCCAGAGGATGACCAGCTTCAAAAACCGCGATCTTTTTCTCCGGATCATTATTCATCAGTTCATAGGCCGCAAAGATTCCACCGGGACCTGCTCCTACGATCAGTACATCATATTTCATAAATAAAAACTCCTTATCTTGTATTACACATTTTCAGTATTTTGTTTTTGCACAAACCCTGTCTATTTTACAACAAACGTGTTCAAAAGTCACCGTTTTTTTCGGTTTTGGAAAAAAAACTCAATCCTTTCGGAACCTTCCGATCTTAAGCTTTTTTCCATCTGTTTCCACGGTAATGGCACCGTTTTTCATGGTGTATTCCACCTGACTTCCGGCCTCTTTAAGCCGCTCTACGGTTTCCGGTGACGGATGTCCATAGGTGTTGGTGAGCGAACAGGAAATGATCGCCACTTCCGGCTTTATTTTCTCAAGAAATGCTTCTGTGGTAGAATAACGGGAACCGTGATGTCCCACCTTCAGACAATCAACATCCTCAAGCCCCCCGGCTGCCAGAAGCTTTTTCTCCGTATCTGCACCGATATCTCCGGTAAAAAGCATCTGAAAATCTCCAAAAGACAACTCCATCACCATAGCTTCCTCATTCACATCTTTTCCTGTGGCATTTTTCTCCGGCCACAGAACAGAAAAAGATACTTTGCCGCAAGGCAATTCATCCCCTTTTCCTGCTGTCACGACCTTAACTCCGGCTGTTTTTGCTGCCTCTGCAAGCTCCCGCCATGCATCTGGTCTTTCCGCCCAGGCAGGCAGGATCAGATATCCGGCCCGGATGGTTGTAAGACCTTTTCCCATATATTCCAGAAGCTCCTTCACACCGTTGATGTGATCCTGATCTGTATGGGAAATAAAAATCCCATCCAGCCAGGAAATCCCCTGACTTTTCAATGCCGGCAAAAGGCAGTATCTTCCAAGCTCCGACTGGCTGCTGCTTCCTCCGTCGATCAAAAAATGGTGATCCTCCGGGGTCTCCACAAGAATACCGTCACCTTGTCCTACATCCAGGCAGATCACCTTCAGACTTCCTGCTGGATGAAATCCCAGTATCAGGATTCCGACTGCCAGAAAAATACCGGCTGTTATCCGGATAGCATATAGCTTCCAACAACCTGCTTCCGCCCGCTCCTCTGATAACTCCATTTCCTCACCGACTGCTTTTTTCTTCCGGAGCTGTTCTTTTATATACTGTCCCATAAACAGGACTATGATCAAAAAGCCATAATATACCACAATCTGCCATATTTCCGGCTCCCCTCCGATCCAGGTACTCCATCCTGATCTTCCTGCCAGACTGCAGAGATATTCATAAAAAAGCAGCAGTACCCTTGCCGGCAGGATTACCAGTTTTGCCGCAGGAATACTGAGAATTCCCAGCAGCAGCGCCGCCATTCCTCCAGTCAGCACTACCCCCACACTTGGAAGCACCAACAGATTCAGGATAAATCCGGCAATAGAGACTTCTCCGAAAAACTTCAGCATCACCGGCAGAGTCACAAGCTGAAGAGCTATAGGACTTACCAGTGCCTTTGTCCATTTTTTCTCCGCTCCTGCAAGGGCACAGATCTTTTCCGCAGCGAGCCCCATTCCCAGAACACAGCCAAAGGACAGAAGAAATCCACTATCCAGGAGATAGGCCGGAGATTCCACAAGGATCATCATGGCAGTTACGGAAAGAGCACTCATCATATCATAGATCCGTCCGGTGATCCTGGCTCCCATGGCGATCAGAAACATAGTTACTGCACGCATGGTGGAAACACTCCCTCCGGTCATGATCCCATACTGCAGCATCACTCCCAGAGAAAAAATCCCGGCAGGCCAGATTCCCAGTCCCATCTTCTTTAGAAGGTTGTAAAGCCCCATTCCCAGAATACTGATATGAAGTCCGCTGATGGCAAGGATATGTATGATTCCGGCCAGCTGATATCGCATCTGTGTTTCCGGATCCAGTTCCTGTTTGTCTCCAAGCGTTATGGCACAAAAAACAGGCGCATCTTTTCCTGTAGCTTCCTTCAGGATCTGTCTGCAGCTTTCTTTTATCTCCAAAAGGAGCTGCCTGTAGCCGGAATACACTGCTGTTTTCTTTTGGAGCACAGCGTTCTTCATAAAATAATAAATATGACGACAGGCATAAAAGTGTTGGCTGTCAAAGCCCCCCGGATTCGCAGGACCTTCCACTCTTTTCAGCGTTCCCTTGACCAGGATCCGCATTCCCGGTTTCAGATCTTCTTCTTTTTTGAGAAATATTCTTACATTTTCAATTGGAAATTTTTTTGACTGATGGATAAGATATGTTTTTTTCAGATAAACAGACTGGGAAAATTCTGTGTTTTCATACTGTTCCACCTCCCCGCAGATCATGGAACCAGGGTGCGCTTCGATCTGCTCCTGCACATTTAACGGAAGGGGATTCCCCTTGATCAGAGGAATCCCCATAAGCTCCAGTACGCAAAGACTCAGCACCATAAGAAAACACAAAAGACACATCGGCCTTTTCGCCATAAATGTTCTCCCGTTTTCTGATATTTTGAAATGTTTTATTTTTTCTATTCTTTTTTAGCCTTTGTGTGTGCCAGCAAGCTGTCGTTCCATTCATAGAACTTATAAAGCTGCATATTCTGGCCAAAGGTCACTTCCTTGTTTCCTTCGATGGAAATCTCAACTTTGTCCACATCCGTTGCCGCGATCAGCGTATTTACCACCGAATACACGGCAATCTGTTCCGAAACATCCAGCGCATAATCCTGAAATACGGAATTATAATCCACATAGCAGATTCCGTTTGCTCTCGTCAGGGAAAGTACCTCTGAATTCTCCGGTATTGTAGGATAATGTCCTTTTTCCAGCGGACCTCTTGCAAGCTGCTCCAAAACCACCGTAGCCTTCGGAAGATTTCGTCTGTAGCGGACACTTCTCTGTTCCGCTACCAGTTTATCTCCGTTTTTATTTGTGAAATACAGAGTAAAGGTGTCATAGCTGTACACATCCCCATCGGACCCGGAAAACTCCACAAAGGTGTCGTTGTTCATGGCTCCCACTTCTTCACCCCTGGTATCTGTCAGCGGCTTTTTACCCACATAGATTTCCACAGAATCTACTCCTGGAACCTGTAAAAAGATCTTCACTATACCTGCCCGCACCAGAAGTTCCCTGGTACGTGACATTTTATCATAGGCCTCATTGAATTCTACGTTCAGGACTCCATCCTGTATAGAATAAGAAGAAATCTTTACCCCATCCGGAAAAAGTGAGATTCCGTCTTCCCGGGTCTCACGGTTATTCAGACTCTCGGAAAAATTGCGCAGCATCACTTCTGTTGTTTCCTTCTCCGGAGTATATTTTTCTTCTTTCAGTCTCGTTTCATCGCTGTTGATATAATAAAATCTATACTGCTGTTCTTCGTTTTTATTTCTTCCCGACAAACCTATGAAAGCAACCAGACCAAAAAGGATGCAGGCAGCGGCCACACAGATGATCAAAATCGTTTTTTTCATGCTGTACCTCCTAGGACGGGATATAGGACAGCGGGATCTTCACGGTAAATGTGGTTCCCTCGCCCTCTTTGCTGGATACCTTGATGATCCCATGATGCATGGCTATAGAACTTCTTGTAATAGCAAGTCCAAGACCGGTTCCGCCGATTTCTCTGGAATGGGATTTATCCACACGATAAAAACGCTCAAAGATCCGTTCAATGGAATCTTCCGGTATTCCCAGGCCGGAATCTGCAACCGTCACATAGAAATCCTTATGATCCGCATCCAGTGTTACGCGGACCCATCCCTCATCTACATTGTATTTGATACCATTTTCGACCAGGTTACTGATGGCAAGGGTAAATTTCACCTCATCCACATCTGCGGTTACCGGTCGGAACGAATCCAGGATCAGGTCAATCCTTCTCTGATCTGCAATAGGACGGAGACGCTTCAGAATATTCTCCAGCAGCTCATTGATATTTGTCATTTCGATGTTCAGGTCGGCAGCCTTCTTGTCCATCTTGTGTCCGATGGCAACGCCGGCACCCGTACCTACTGCAGCACCTACCGCAGCTCCAATGGCTGCCCCCTTGCCTTTACCTATCAGTCCGCCGATAATGGCACCTGCTGCTGCACCGGAGCCACCGCCGATTATTCCACCTTTGGCCTTGTTGTTCATTGTGCCGCAACTGCCCAGCAGCAATGCGCCGCACAAAAGTAATACTGTAAATTTCATCTTCTTCATAACTCTTTTTCTTTAAAAGTTGACTTTATCTTTAATGTTGCAAATTTATGTATATAATAACCATATTCTTCTTTCTAAAGTTCGCCAGTTCTGTCCTTTTTTAGAGAATTTTCCTTTTGATGAGGACGAACCAGGCTGTCAGTATAAGACCTTTGGCAACGGTCGTTCCACTTACTGCCCACCAGATGGCGTCCACTCCCATACCCATGTGCACCAGCAATAACGCCACCGGAATACGCATGTAATTGCATCCGATGCTGACAATGGCAGGCGGCACTGTCCGTCCCAGTCCGTAGAACACGCCCTGCATGGTAATTTCCATCATCATGAACATTTGCGAATAGCCGTCGATGCGGAGGAAATCTCCACCCACACGGTAGGCTTCGGCCTCGGGTACGAAGATAGAGAACACCTCGCTGCCGAAGAAGATGAACAGTAGTGAGCAGAGGCTTCCGAATACGCCCGTCATCCACATGGTGGTGCGCCATGCTTGCTTCACGCGCGACTTCTGCCCCGCGGCATAGTTCTGGGCGATGAACGTGCTCAGCCCCGTGGAGAATCCTTGCGAAGTATTCCAGGTGATGGCCTCGATTTGTCCACCGGTGGTGAATGCCATCAGTCCGATGTGTCCTCCCTGCTCCGAGGCGGTGCGCGAGAGGAACATATTGACGAAGGCAAATAGCGTGTTCAGCGTAGCCACGGGCAGCCCGAGCTTGAAGATGCGCCGGGTGTACTTCTTTTTCAGCGGAACGATAAAGGAGAAACCTCCGAGCACGGCGCTTTTCCCCCGGAGTTTGTAGACGAAGATGCCGAATACTGTAGCTTCGGAAAGCCATGTGGCAAGTGCCGCGCCCACTGTTCCCCAACCGAAGCCGAAGATGAACAGAGGGTCGAGGACGATGTTCATTATCAGTCCCGTCCCGCTGATGTAGAACGGAATCTTGCTTCGTCCTGCCGCGTTGTAGATGCCCGTAAAGGCAGCGGAGAGAAAGATGAAAGGCAGTCCCGTCGACACGATGCGCAGATAAGTCACGGCGGCGTCCGTGATATGCTGTTTCAGCTCGAAGATGTTCAGGATGGGGCGGGCGAAAAGAAAGAGCAGGCCTCCCCAGCAGACGGAGATGAGCAGGGCAATCGTAATGTTGTGCGAGGCAAAGCTGCGTGCGTCCTCTTCGCTGCGTGCACCGATGGACTGGCCTACGCTGACTTCGGCGCCCACTTTATTGAGCAAGGCGATGGAGCCGGACATCCACGTCAGTATGCCTACCGCACCTACTGCAGCCATGGACTCACTGCCCAGACGCCCTACCCATGCCATGTCCGTCAGGCTGTAGGCCATCTGGATGAACGAGGTGGCCATGATGGGCATTGCCAGCGTGAAAAGCTGGCGGTTGATGGGGCCTTGTGTCAGATTCTTTGTTCCTTGCACGTTGACGGGTTTTTAGGTAAACAATGTGTTGCTCATCCCCTTTTCCGCTTTCTGCGGAGACGGTGGCGGCGTTTCTGCTTGTACTTTCGTATCTTGGCATATACCAGCCAGATGAAGAGCAGACCGAAAACGGCGAAGATGAGCAGCACGATGCCTGTGTTGAGATTGTCACCTTTCACGCGGCTCCACATCTCGAGCACTAGTTCCGTGCGGTCGCCGAAGTCGCGTATCATGGCGCAGCGTTCCACTACTCGGCGGTCAGGATATTGTACCGGGTCTATCTGCAGGCTGTCGGCTCCGGGCCGGGGGCC
>OGPW01000694.1_pt1 | contig 26078 bp, 34 predicted proteins | sample 1553061 | NCBI WGS metagenome assembly OGPW01 (sample SAMEA2580292, study PRJEB22360) | human gut metagenome | biome: human gut; feature: human-associated habitat; material: faeces | place: Denmark | collected 2008/2010
CAATACATTTTTTTGATATTGGATTATGGATTTTTTTGTTGAAAGGAATACAATCATAATAAAATATTCTATATAGATAGTTATTCTTTCCTACATGTGAATGTGAAATTGTATATAAATCGTTAGCTATTGTTTCTGGTTCTTTTTTACCGGATTTATTATAAAGTATGTTATATCGTTTTATGAAATATCCACCATCAATTAAAATAGCTACTCTTATCGGTGTTTCTGTGTAAGATGTTCCTCTATGATTTACCATTATCCTAAATTAAAAAAAATGGCCTTTGGTAAAGCTTATCCGTTATTAAGAAGGGACAAACGTAGGCCAAAGGCATAATTATGTTGCTGCAAACATAATGATAAAAATTTCTTTTTGCAAATAAAATTTCTTTTTTGCCCAATATTTAACATTAAAACGGTGATTCCAAGAAGTCAAAGAACGCTTTCCCGTCGCCGGGTTATAAAAATTCATTTTTTTTTCGTCAGGCAATCCAGACCTCGATTTGAATCACCAGCCCTCCTAGTATGGTCGCCAGCAGGTCGGCATACGACCAAGCCCCCGGCTTCCTCCACTCGTCGACAGCCTCCTTGATACAGCCCGCTATGGCAGAGAACAGCACACAATATTCCGCCGTCGCACCTATCACGATGGCGAAGAAAGAGGCGATGACACCTCCTGCGATAAAATGCAGCAGCTTGTCGTGGGGAATAGACAATAACAACCCTTTGATTCTTTCCAAAATTTCCTTCATATTATTCGTTATTTAATCGGTGATAAAAATCGAGCTTGATACGGTCATAGACAGAAAATACATTGGTTTTAGCCCTGTCATCGTTCACCGTATGGGCATATATCTCGTTCTCGACAACCTCTGCCACCCAGTCTATCCATTCAGGATTGGTATAACATGAAAGACGTTTACCCCGATAGGTAAAGTAGTCGAAACGGCTGTTCCTGTCCTCGTACTGATTCGTGAGATTTCCGATAATTTTTTCATGCGTCCTATTCCTGTCGGATATATGGTTTTCCTTCCTAACTTGTTCGATAATTTCCAAAACCCGTCTGGCGGAAAGGTTGAAAAATTCACTCGTCATGTTCTTTATCCGAAGCTGCGTTTCCGGTCTAAGACCTTCCGATATGTCGGACAACATATTATTCTGGTCGTTCGTCTTTTCAATAAGCTCTTTCAGGGATTCTCCATAATCCTCCATACTCTTGGTGATAATCGATTTGAACCACTTGAAGCAGGCCACCATCATCATGGCCGACAACACCAAGAAGAATGCTGCGGTCATCACCAAGAACCCCTGTTCGCTTATCCCTCTGGCTACCTCCGTAGCCTCGTTTATCCCTCCCATATCAATGTTTCTGTTTTTCGATTAACAATCTGGCTTCCTCTTTGCAGGATTCCGCATAGGCGTTATAAGCCTTGAACTCCTCTGCTTTCGTATCTCTTTGCCGAAGTATCGCCAACTCCTCCGACAAGGTATATTTCCGACGGATCAATCCATTTACCGTTTCTCCGTAGTCCATTGGTACGGGAGATGTTTCCGTGCCGTTATCCGTCGCTTCCGGTGCTTCCTCGTACTCATAGACTATCGCCCCGTTCCGGTAATACATCACGGGTATTTTTCCGGGTATCTCTTCGGGAGATGGGATAATACCGACATCTATCAACCCTTCTCTCTCATTGTCGGCGTATATGCCTATAATCTTCTCGTTTTTAATATCTATATACATAATTATTCAATTAAATAGGATTGATTATTTCAATCTGACGCCTTACGCCGGTTCTTGAAGTAGAAAGGTTGGCAGCAAGTAACATATCTGGATCGTTCGACATGAAAATATAGGCCTTGTTGGTAATAGGTCTATAAAACCCTTCGTTTGTCGTACTCAAAATATTCGTACTTACAATGGTATCTGGTGTTGTCATACTATTTCCGTAAAATTCGGTGGTGTATGGGAAATTTTGATACGAGTTCCTTACACCGATATTTTCGGCAGAGTAGGAGTTATCTCCTCCGTCCGTCAAATGAACTGAATGTCTATACGGACTTTTAATAAAGTTAATATATAGTGTTTTGAAATTTATGTTATGAATATATGTATTATGAGATGTTGTAATTTGTGTGTCATTTGAGAAGGCCAGCTCTATCGAGTACAGATTATTATCTTCATCTACAATCTTGATATGGTTTTTGGCAGAAATCCAAACAAGTGCATACTTCACACTTCCATCTAGCAGGGTTATCCATCTGTCCCCCAATACGGGAAAGGATACGGCAGAGTCTATGGAATCGATAATTTCTACCGACTTGTCCTCCATCGAACACCGGAGTATCTGTTTATTGACACTATCGACCCCATATATATAATCATTTGTAATTAAGACTTCTTTGTTCTTGAATGTTCTGTATACATAAATAACAGGAATAGGTATCAGCTCCTCTGAAATGAATGTGCCGTCTTCCTCGTTCAGTTTGATAAGCCAAATACCGGTATTTTGGTCATTGTATTTCGTACATATGATATATACGGTATCATCGATTACCCTCAATTGTTCAGCCGCTTCGTGCCATCGTGTTCCATAACCCTCCAATTTGACGTCCCAAAACACCTCGTAAGTGTCCAAAGAAAACTTCAAGCACCTGCCCATCGTAAGCAGGTAACAAGTCTTGTCGTTTTTTATCTCTTTGAATCCTATATACCTTAAATCTGTGGCTTCAAGAAAAGCATGGGAAATGTAAAAACCATTCTCTTTGTATGCGATACTCTCCGCCGCTTGGTTCGCTTTATCGGCAGCCGCATTAGCGAGAGTTGCCGAGTTGTTAGCTTCCGTTGCGGCATTCTCCGCATTTCCTGCCGCTGTGTTGGCGTTCGATGTGGCTGTGCGGGTATCAGTAATAAGCCCTTCGAGCGTAGTTTGCATTTGGGAGAAACTCGACTCTCTTAGAGCTTCCGCTTCGGCTCTCTCACTCTCTGCCGAGGTACGGCTGCTTTCTGCCGATTCCCGTTTTGCTTCTTCTGCCGTCAACTTGACACCGAGAGCCTTTATATCCGAGGTCGCTTTATTGGCATTTTCAGCTGCCTCATTGGCAACTTTCGCCGCCTCTGTCGCAGGACGTTGAAGATCGGCGATTTGCTCCGGCGTAAAATCGTCGTAGGTAAAAGGGTCTCCCTTGTCTCCTTTTTCACCGGGCAAGGCAACCATTTCCTCCACCACAACGGCATCAGGCACTACCACCTGCTCATGAACGATTATGCAATCACTATCTGCCATATCACTTGATGATTATATTGGTTTTGTAAACATCGCCATAGTCCCATTTGCCGTCATCGAAATCGGCATCTTCTATCCAGTAATGCCTCTCGACCGTGAGCAAGCCATATCGGAAAGTCCCGGAATTGAATATGCCGTACAGCACGCCGTCACGGAACACACAGTTTTTACGTGTCTTTCCGTCGTAGCTCACTTCGCAACAACAACCGGCCTCGTCCTTGTAGATGAACTTAAACTTCTTCGTCTCGGCATCGATTGGACTCCCGTTCTTGTCCTCAAAGCCAATGGTAAACTTAATATCCTCCCACGAGTACTTCACTATGGGATCTTTGTCAATCATCGATCAATCTCCTATAATCTTAAATATGCTACGCTTGCTTATTGGCTTTTCGCAAACACAGCATTCTTCCGAATCATTAATATAGTACAATACTTCCTCTACATATTTCAATCCGATAGAATAAGTATCATCGGCTATCATTTGTCGTTCCTTTAATTCTGTATGCGAAGAATAAGCATCGTTGTTATTCATAGTTCCAAACCTCGTCGGCAAGCTATTACCGAATTTTACGACACGTGAATAGGCTAGATAGGCAACAGCTTTCTTCAACCCTCCGATAATGCGGTCTTCTCCTTTCTTCGACTTATACAGACCCCCATTTAGTAAGATTGTATCTTTACTCTGCATTATCTTTTGAAACAGAGTATCACCTACTAGATAGCGAATGTCTATATCTATCGCCTCGTCTATCGCTTTATTGGCAATTTCCTTATCTGCATAGCAAGGCCTTGCCAATGTCGATATATCAGTTGGTGTTATTAGTGCTGCCATACAACATCGATTGTATTTTAAAAGTATCAGACGTGAGTTCTCCGAATGGTTGTTCATACCAATTCTTGAATATAGATAACAAGGCTCTCGATATTGCCCTCTGCTCTTTGGTTACCTTACCCGAATAGTAGGAATAAGCGTCAGCCAATATATCACCAGAGAAGCCGAGCTTTCCTTTTCTTATTGCCAAAAATGCTTCTTGGTTGAATGCTGAATAGATATTATCTATTATGCTATCCGCCGTTACGGTAAATTCCTTATCATAATTGTTGGTCGACAAACTTATAAATTCAGGAGATTGCTCGTCAGCTCCTATCTCTATCTCTACTATCTTGCAGGCATTAAAGTCTCCCTGCAAGTTTTTCAACACAGGAGAATATTCACTTTCGTAACTCTCATGTCCGTAAGATCTCCTTTCATCGTCAAAATAATTCTCTTGAATATCTGTTCCTTTCCTTGTAATCAATGCCCCGCTCGGCAAGAAGTTATTCCGGGCGTTGCGATAACGTACATTGGCAAGTCCTTCATCTGTACTCATATCCGTGATAACAGGGTCATACACCGGAAGAGGGTAAACCATGTTGCCATTCCTCGAATACCATAACACCTGCCCCTTATACTCATTTATCCCAACCTCTTCAATTTCGGGAATTGCAGAATTGGGATCGAAAACATGAATGAAACTAATGTTCGACTTGTTGACTTGAACTCGTTTTCCATTCCTAGTTTCCTCACCAGTCCAGTTAGGGTGAATGGCTATTTCTGTCACTTTCCCGTAATCATTTGGCTCTTTAAGCCTCGTTGTAATGAAGGGGATATGATGAATGTTGCGAATCTTTCCTAATACGTCATAATTGGCATGTATTGCAAAACCTCCGAACTTTGCAAGATCATTTGCTAACAATCCCAACAAGTCATCTAGTGTATCTCCGCTTTTGTTGATTTTGTAATCTGAAATTATTTGAGAGTTGAATCCATTCCCTTCTATGAAATCTGCATAGCGAGACAAACAGCCGGAGGCGATAGACGACGATGCTACCACCTCGGCTAATTTATTGGGATACAAATTATCTTCACCATAGCTCTGTATATTCAGGCTACTCAGATAATTCGTGTTAATCCTCTTTTGAGGCTCCTTTACGGCTTTTAGATTCATAGAACTCGTCAGGGATTACAGAAAACATGGTTCGCAAGCCGGGGTTATTGGTCAGATATTCTTTGGCTATATCATCGGTAAGGTTCTCATTCGTGTAAACACGTGGATCACCGAACACTTGAATCACAGCTCCGGGTTTTAATACAAATTTCGATTTCTCTTTCATCTTCTTGTTCCTTTTTAAATAAGTGAATGTTTCAATCAATGCATCTCTATGCTTGTCCTTGCAGTTACATTTCCGAACTTCTTTTTTCAAGGATTCTTTATAGAGTTTCTCGATCGTTCGATTATCCTCCTGCGATAGGGAGTTTATTCTCCCCATCAACTCGGAGGATAATTTCATCGCTTCTTCATAGGTCATACACTGGAAGAAGGATTAACCAACGAATTAATCATCGCCAGCGTCGCTTCATAACTGGTCTTGAACAAATAAACTTCTGCCACAGGGCTTTCAGTTTCAGTCATGGTAACCTGCCAGCCACCTTGTGTATCCGAGCTATACGGGTCACGAGTCGCTGCCGTTGCGAACATGCCTTGTTTGATACCGAAAACTTCAAAGGAACTGTCTCCCTTCGCACCTTGTGTGGCACTAAGATTCTTCCATGTGTTTTCGAGAATCACGACATACTTACCATTGAACAAGGGGTCTATCACTGTTTCAGCAATCTTGGGACCTTTGTTCAATATCGTAAATTGGACATTTTTAGTTACCGTATTGGAAATTGTTCCAACGGCCAGTTCAGAGGTAGATCCTGTATATGGCGTATTTCCTCTTTGAACGATTTCATAGGCCTTTTTCCCGTCTTTTAGAACAAGGTCGGAAATCGTATTTGCACCAGAAAAGGTGGTGGCCGTAAAATCGATGTCGTCCCAGTTAATAATTATTCCTTTGTGCTCATACCCCTTTGTAATAGGATCGTTACAGCTTGGAACTATTCCTGCCGAAATCAAACTAACACAGTCTGTTGCCATTTCATTTTCCTTTCTTAAAAAATTATTTAGCATGCTACTTGAACTAACTCATCTTCTGCTATTAAAGTACCGAGGTCTCCTGTCGAATAAATTTGAGTTTGTCGTTTTTCACGATTGAAGAAAATATCCAAATCTGAAATCAATTCTCCGGGAGCCCCCACAAGTAAATTCTTCGGCGAAGTGTAAACAGCTCGGTGAGGAATGTTCAACTTCGTCTTATCATTTTGATATTTTTGAATCATTCTATCCCAAATCGATACGGAATAAATAGGAACACCATTGTATTGCGCCATTTGAACACCATCGAAGATAACTTCCCACGGCATTATCGTGCTGTAAGTCTTCTTCACATCTTGCGTCAATGCGTCTGCCAATGATTTTGTCATAAAAATAGCTGCCCCGTCAAGGGTAGAAATTCTTGGGTCTGCTTCCATCAACATGGAGTCTACTATGCCCGTTGCAACACCGGATTCTAATAATTTCGATTTTTGAAGGGCTGCCGTTGTTTGCGAATTTGCCGCAATTGCTGTTTTCTGAGATTCATTATCTGTAATTATTGCAAACAGTCGTTTCCAGAATCCATCGGCAACTGTAAACAAGTTGGTATTAACCCCGTCTGTTATCTGCCCACTTCCTCCGGTTATATTATTTGCGTCCTTGTCTCCGAACCAAATTAACCGCCACATCATATTTATCATGGCCTTTTCCAATGCCGGGCGATAGACAACATTCATATATTCGATAGAGGTCATGTCGCCCTTATCCGTGCCTGTTTTCAGCGTATATTCGGCTACTGTACCCATAATATCGTCATAACAGAGCTTTAAGGGTATTTCCCATTCTCCCAATTCCCACTCTTTTTCGTTAGCCTCAATGGAAGCAGATACATAAGTAGGATTACAACGGTTCGTCAGTTTCGTTCCGACATCTTCCATATCTCCTATGAACCCTAATTTCTTCCCGTTTCTCGCACTAGTCATCAATGTAAATAGCGCTTCAAGGCTTTCGTCCTTGAACGTTGTCATCGGAATTAACTCCTGCAACGTTTTTATCGCCCCATTATCAGGGGTCAAATCTTTAAAAGTTCCCATAATAACCTAAACAATCTCTTAATATTACCTATTTTCTTTTTCGCTTTTCAGCCTCATGGGCTTTCGCTCTCTCTTTCCTCTCCCTTAATTCCTTTTCAAGGACGTTTTCCTCTGCTACCGGCTCTTTCTTTCTAGCCAGATTTGGCTTAGGGGGCACATAATTGCTAGTCGTCACTCTGTCAAGCCATTGTTTGCCCCCTGCCGCTTTAACTTGGGCTAGAATAGCAGACTCCTCGTCGCTTTTTCCCTTCGCTCTTTCTGATTCCAGCTCCGCTGTAAGTCGAGCAATCTCAGCTTTAAGTGCTTCCACATCTTCGCCTCCATCAGGGACAGCTTCACGAATCTCGGTAATCACGCCGTCAGATACGATAATCGTTCTCCCATCGGGCATCAACCATTCCCCGTCAGGGCTGGCGGCATCACCTACCTCCGGGTCTCCTTCTTCTCGTTCTACTGTCAATACTTGCCCGTCCTCAGTTTGTAGCTCGATGTCTTTTGCACCTGACAAACCGAGTGCTTGCGCCAACACATTCAGCGCATCTTTCAGATTCTTTTTACTCATGTTTTTTTTATTTTTGTTTGTATTGGAAATAGCCGAAATCGGCTCGATTATTTCCGTTATGAATCCCAAATCCTTAGCTTCCTGCATGCTTATATAGCGTTCCTCTTTCATCAGAGTGGAGAGAACTTCCCTATCAGCCCCCGTGCGCTCTACATAGAAGTCAAGAATCTTATTATCCTCCGACCTCAAATCATTAGCTTTTGCTTCCAGTTCTTCCGCCGTGGCATTCTATATAAAAATCACAGAATCGGGTATTGTGAATCAGAAGCCTCTGGTTCTTATATCCTTTACGTACCGAACCTGCGAGCAGGACTATCGTCGCCATAGAGGCGCACACTCCGTCAACCACCGTTATTATTTTTTTGCCGGTCGCCCTCAATTTGTCAACGATAGCCCAGCCCTCGGCTACATCGCCGCCCGGACAATGAATGCGCACCTCTATCGAATCGTCATCTTCCGGTATCTGGCTTACAAAATCGTCTACATCGATGAAAGAAACTGCATTGTCCCCGAAAAACTGCAATAATGCTTTTTCCGACTCGTTCGCTATTTGAGAATATATTTTTAATACCATTATCCAATCATTGGTTTATTCCAAATTTACGAAGGAATAACCTATCAAACAGAATGATAAGAAGGGATTCAACTGCACGGATTTTGCAGCAAAAAAATGGCGCATATCCTCACGGACACACGCCACTCGAAACACAACACATATAATTAAACAACGGAATCGAACTTTTTCAAGATGTAATAGAATTTTCTCGGCCTTATCTGGTACTCATCGCTCAATTTCTCGGCGATATACGATACTTTTAACCCGTCTCCCTTCATCGTTAGGAAACGCTTGTACATTTCAAGGTACTTAACATCGTCCAGATTGACTCCGGCGCGCCTCATCGCCTCCAATATGGGACGGCTTATTTCTATACATTCGTGTACTTTCATGAATTAAACAATTAAATGGAACCTAAATTCTCTACCACTTTAACTTGTGAACCCACCTTGTTAATCTCCGTAACGGAAACAATCGGGTGGACATCTTGCATGCCTCGTGCAATGGCTCGTGCAATCATCTCCTCGCCGAGAGCTTGACTGCTTTTTTCCCGAACTTGTATGGGCACACCTCCTCCGGCTACATTAATAGCAGACAGTAGCGGAGCGAACATGGAGGTAGCTTTTGCTGTCATCACGCTCTCACCGTTAGACAACATAGCGGGTATGCTGTCGCTCGTTCCCGTTCCGGAGCCTTCTACAAGACCACCATCGGCAAACTTGGCCGATTTGACAAGACTTATAGCCGTTGTCATATTTGCGATAACAGTAGCAATTGTAGAAGCAATAGCCGGTATATTTGCGGGGAATATTAAACCAGCGGCGGAGGCAACCCCTTCTGAAATTGCTTTCCCTGTATTTATCGCAATTTCAGCCAACGCCAGTGTCTTTGACAATATTGCAAAAGCCTTATTGTCCTCTCCAAGCTGCTCGAATAACCCCGATAGAGCTCCTGTAATTTGAGATGCCGCTTCGAACTTCGCTTGTTCTATTTCTATTTCCCTCTGGGCAAGTTCCTCTTTGGCATCCAAATATTCCTGCTGGGCTTCGAGTTGTCGGGCTTTGAACTCGGCATCGCTTTCTCCCTCTAACTGCTGTAAGGAATCAAGCCGTTTCTTGGCATTTTCAAGCTCGACTTGCAACTCATCTTCTCCGGCTATCTTGGCGGCTGCTAACCTGTTGGACAGTTCTAGTTCCAATGCTTCCATAGCTTCCTCTTTCTGCCTATTCCTATACTCTATTTCTAATTGTTCTGCTTTTGCTTTGTAATTATCCCGTATCTTTTGCTTTTCTTCTTCTGTTAATAATGCTGTTTCAAGCTCTTTATCCCTCTCTTTATTTAACTGCTCTATTTTAAGGTTTAATTCCTCCTCAGATCCTTTAACAGCAAGTTCTAGTTTTGTTTTAATCATAAGTGCGTCATGCTCCATCTGTTGCCTAGCTTGTTCATCTAACATTTTCTTTGTTTCCTCATCGATGATCTTTTGAGCAGCTATGGCAGCGTCTGCATTCGCTTTCTCTTTATTCTGTCTTTCTTTAATTATCGTGTTAATCTTATTATTAGCTTCAACTTGCATTTCAGAGAATTCAGATACACGTTGTTGATATTTAGCGATTTCATTATTAAGTGCTTCATAATCTTTAATTGTTGAATTTGACAAGCCCAAATTAGCTATTACTTGGTCGGCATTCGCAGTCCCGTTTTTTAGAGCTTCTATTTGCGCTTTTACTTCGTCAGTAACCTCTGTATATCCCAACATATTAGCAATTCTTGCTTCTCCTAACCTGTTAACTTCTTCTGCCGTTTGTTTTTCTAAAGCAAGAATTTCACGAGCAGCCTTTAACCTGTCGTTATCAGATTTAGTAGTATCATCGGCTATTTGTTTAAGCTCAGCAATTTTTGTTTTTCTTGCCTGTTGAACCGCAATAAGTTTTTTTTCTTCTTTCTCTATCTTATTTAAAGCCTCCCTTAACTTAACAGCTAGTTCAGTCTCTGTTTCTAATTCTTTACCAACTCCTGCGAATGCAGCTTTTGCGTCTTCTGCCGCCCCGGAAAAATCGCCTGAAAAGAACTTCATGATTGCACCCCCGAATTTAGCGAACCTATCTATAATTACGTCTAATGCTGCTTTAAGCCATGCGAATGCTTTGCTCAACTTTTCAGTCCCTTCTTGCGTACTTGTTAAATAAGCAACAAGAGAACCGAGCAAAACGACAAAAGCTCCAACTCCTGTCGATACAATGGCGATTTTTAGAATTTTCATTCCAGCTGAAAGCCCTGCTGTTGCTACCGTAGCAGCCTTTTGAGCTGTTGTCATTCCTGATAATCCTGAAATTGCTTCTCTGAAATCAGATCTGACAACCCTTAATTCACTGCCTACTTCTTTAAACTGACTAATAAGAGGAGCTATCGCTTGTTTAACTTGTGAAATAGCCGGAACATTTGTCTCTAATGCTTGCGAAAATGAGTTCAAATAATTGCCAACATTTCTGGAAAAACGACCTGTTGATTCTTCTGCAACTTTTAATTCATTAGTGACAGCATTAATCTTGTCTTGTAATTCTTTTCCTTTCGCAGAATCCCTTTCTGCCTTACTTAAATTATCATATTCAGCAGTTAAATTAGACAATGCAGCACGAAGTTGTCTCAACGAACCATCATGTTGCTTTTCAACTTTTATATTGTTCTGAATCTCTTTTCTCAATTCTCGCTGTTTTTCAGAATATCGAGTCACAATAGTCCTTGAATCTTCCAACTGTTCATTATATTCTTCATACGATATTTTTCCATCTTCGAACTGCTTTTTTAATTCTTTTTGCTTCTGCTTTTGCTCATCTATTGCCTTATTCAACATTAAAAGATTCTTAGTCGCTGCTTCCGAATCAATTTCAACTTTAACTCCTATAATAATCTCTTTCTCTGCCATAACCTAAAACATTTATAGTATTCATAATAATTTAAGTAATTCACACTCTGAATAATAGCCTTGCGACTTTATAGAGATAATAGCGAAAAATGCCGCATATCGCTCTATATATACAGGTATCGTGTAATCGATGTTTTTCAAATCTATCTCAGTAAGCCTGAATGTGTCCTTAATCACAAACGGCGACTTTATGAGATCTTGATAAGAAGATAGACCGAAACGTGATACCCGGTTTTGAAATTTAAGGTCTGAAAAGTCCAAACGGGCATCCTCCTTGCCTTGACTATCAAAAGAGATTACAAGCTGCATAATCCTGTCTCCGCAATCTTCAAGCTCTACTGTTGTACCGTCTTCGCTCCATTTGAAATATGGAACAGCTCTCATGTCCCCATTGTCACCCCCGGCAGTATAAGGAAGTTTCACTAAGTCTTTTTCATAGTCGAGAGTCTTATTTTGCACAACCATATAGCCGTCTGCACTCTTGGCGTTCTCGTTCTCCTCGTAACGGAAATAGTTCTTCTGTGCAAAGTCCCCAAACGTGTACGAGGTCTCTTTGGCCGTCCACCCTGTCGGGACTAATTTCTTGCTCCAATCGACCGCCTTGTCTCTATTATCTATTATCTTGTTTACGGATATGAAAGAGACACCGGTATCGCTTTTTAGGGCGAAAAAGCCGAACAGCCAGCATATTTGCTTTATGAAATCGACAACCGATATATCCGGCAGGTTCGAGCCGATCGGGTAATATTGGTTATAAGATACAGACTGAACATCTTCGCTAAAAATTTTTATAGAACTTTTTATAATACCTAATAACGCCCCTTTGTTTATACGTGTTCTAATTGTTATATTACTATATTCTGTAATATCAAAAGGTATAACTCCTTTATAAGCACACAATCCAATATCATTTGAGCTAATTTGTAAACTCTTAATATATTGTGCATTTGAATAAAAGGCTAATTCTACCACATTAAGAGTATTATGTTTATTTGTATAAATAAGGATGTCTAATTCCCAGTCAAGAGATGTTTCATATATTCTAACAACATCTCCGTATGTTTCTGTATTAGAAACATTTATACCATAAACTCTATTTATTTGGGTAAATTTTACATGCTTAATATCACTATCAAGTGTACCTGTAATATTCGCTTCAAAAAAATTATACTTCGAGCTTGCTTTCTGTGAGATGAGGGGCAAGTACAACAGTTCTATATATTGTTTATAGCTTCCCCAATCCATTGTAAGACCGTAATATGAGGCTATTTCTTCCAACAGCCTCATGCAATTGACCGACGGGTGTATAAATATCTTGTCTCGGTTGGAATCAACATCTATACCCGCATTATGACGGATATAACCGTGTGACAGCTGACCGTTAACCAGTCCGTTGTCGTATGTCGTAGAGCTGTTCCACGGCAAAGCCATATCGGCAAACTCCTGTATGCTCTTATCATCGTTCATGAGCTGAATAAATTTCTCACTCATTCCCCAAGTTAAGGCCACATCAAACCCATCTTCGCTACACGATATAAGAACGGCTTTTGCGTCAAATAGCTTTACCCCATTCCTGTAATACTCCGCATTGAAATAGTCCCTCATCATGTAGCTCTCATGACCGGCAACATCGGGAAAATCCAACAGCCGTATATTCTTATTCGTCCTCGGTAACTTTATCGTATAACTGTTCGAGGCTGTTATCTTGGAAATGTCCCCCAACAAATTGCTCTTGAAATTGAGTGTTATCTCACTGTCGCCCAAATCGACACTTTCACCCTTGATATATAGTTCCTCTTTCATATCTTTATTGTTAACTCTTCGGGTAATTCAATCTTGAAAACAAAATCTTGAAGTTCAGCACTCGTCCGCTCAAAATCCCCAGTCTGTACATTTACTCTGATAAACGCATTTGCTTTTATATCAAACATGTAGACCATCGGGGAATATAACACTTCTTCAACATAATCATATATATTTTTTTCAGCCAATGGGAGAGCGAGGGTTAATACCCGTTTCGCAGTTTTATTCCATTGATTCACTGTATCGTTCAATCGTAAATCGTAAATATTTTTTTTATTATATTCTTCTCCATCAACTTTAAGCATATCTCCTTTTTTCTTAAAAAGGAAATAGCTCTTGCCTCCCCAATGATTAAGCCACATAAGATATATCCCACTTATACAAGTATCTATATCTACCTCATACTTAACATTTGACGATTGATTTAATAAAACGAATGGATAATTATTATATGTATTAGTATTAAATGATTTAAGCATTGAAACTGTATAATTGCCATAATACACACCCGATGAATTAAGACTAATCAATGCGTTCCCAGGTTCTCGATGTCTGTATCTAATATCTGATTCATTAGAATATTTAACTGCTCCTCCTATCATTAAAGGAAAGTCCAAAGAAAAAGGGAAATTAACGAAACTCTTTACCTTTATACTACGACCTCTATCAAATATAGAATCATAAGGTCTCATCGCACCAAATATAATCGTATAATTATCTATACTATATACATCTGTACCATCATTTGTAATTACATTAAATGATAAACTCAACGTATTAACACATGTTTCTGATTTTCCGTCTGAAAATGGATTTAATCTTTCTAAATCAATAAATTCACGTAAAATATAACTTATGTCTCTTTTAGCCCCTGTAACCTCGTTGAACACCCATGTCTCCCTATATGATTTCCCCTCTTTATCTGCAATAGATATTTCAACTTTATTAATTTCAGTCATTGGCGCACCAATTTGAACTATGTTCGGAGAAAATACATAGCCAATATCATTCAGTTCAATCTGCGTAAATTCATTACTACCATTAAGAATCATAATCTTTCTAATATTTCAAGTTTATACTCTAAATAAATCTTATCTTCTACCCGTCTAAGAAACTCATCTATAAAGGGAGTGTAAATGTCTGCTCGTCCTCCTTCCCTATATAGCTTCGTACCCTTTGTGGCTATCGTATGGTTTATACCCCCCCCTGCCATATTCAGGCTTCTTTCCTCGACCGTATATTTCGGTTGCCAGTTCTCAGACGGTTGGCGAATGTATGGAACTTGCCTTACCGATATTCCTTTGTCAATAATCCATTGCCTGATAATATCTACCATATTAGATGGAACACCCCCCGCAGCCCTACCTTTCTCAACCGTGGAAAATGCAGGTCGCCCTAGTAAATAGGCTTCGATTTCCTTTTCATTGCCTTCTATATAGACCTCGATACTATCGGCCGTCTGTCCCGTTACCGTTGTTCCGGTAGCTCTCAACTGTTCTACAATCTTGCCTTTGAGCCACTCCAATTCTTCTTGTAGAATTTCCCTTATACGCATTTTCCTATCGATTCTTTAAGATTCAAAGAAACTGATACTCCTGAACACTGTATCGCCATATCCCTGATTACATCATGGCAACTCCATGCGGTTATTGGTTCAAAATATCGGGTGTCGTTTACCCGAACAACAAATTCCTCAACGGCAGAACGCATTCGCTCTATAATAGTATTCGTATCTTCTCCTTCCGGATCTATTCCCTCATGGTCGAGAAAGAATAACAAAGGCTCTATATTCTTCTTCAACATTCCCGAAACTGTTATTTCTCCTCCTCCATTGATAGGCATTACATACAATACGGCAGGAAGTTGTTCCGGCTGTTGAAGCCACTGGTTCAAATGATATATATCTCCTATTGAGAAAGAGAAGCCCATAGCCTCTACGATCTCCCTTATCTTATCCTCCATCATTTTTTCTTGTAAATTAACTTTTGCAATCTCCTTTGATAAGCTACTACTTCGTTATCCATCTTCATACATTGATAGATAACTACCCACGGCACACATTGAAGAACATAATCATGATCTATTATTCCCATACGTTTTGCATAAGAATCGACAATACCGAATGTGCCAAAATTCAACGATGTTACTCCTGCGGCTATCTCCTCCGATGAATAACTCATTGTTTCACCGAGCGCCTCAAACATTTTGGAAACCCTCTTAACCTCATCTATAATCCAATTTCTATATCCAGCTGTGACAGATATATCAGCTTTCAAAACTTCCTCCTCGGTAAGTCCCTCAACAATCTGCATTGGCTTTATAAATTCTTCCGAGGTCGTCTTTATTTCCATTAACTGCAACAATTCACCGTACATAATACCGTTTATGTCTGTTTTTAATGGTTTTCCTTTGAATGTAGAAACTCTTTTAGCTCCTTTTACACTTTCTACCGATTCTTCGGTTAAACATTCCATGATAGCTAAAAAATGAGCAGTCGTACATGTCTTTCTTTTTTCTCTTTTCATATATTTCCGAGTTTAAATATCTTCTTATGTTGTGGCGGTGTAAACAATCTATTGAGGGCTACATAGCGGATAGCATCTAGCGAGTGATTGAATAATTCGATAGGCTCATTTGTAGGTTCTCCATCATCTCCTTCTTTCCACTTATAATTTGCCAGCTCTTTCCTTATATTCGTACTTCGCCTCGTCACATGCCACTTATATCTTTTCAAGACCGAAATACCTAGTCTTATACTATCATTCCCTTTCTTCGCTCCCTCTATCCTAAGCCCGAACCTCTTCAATTCCTCTATGCTCTTAGGTTCTGCACTATCGGCGATAATGGTAATGGACACCATTCCATTTTGTCGAACGACTCTCGAAATATCGGGATTGGTTACCTTTTCTTCAAATATAATCTCATCAATCCATAAATCGCCACCAGATAAACGAACATCAACCAATGCCGTTGGATCGTTATATCCAAAATCAAGTCCCATCCATCTACCCTTGTAATTATCAGGCATAGAATCGACAATATCATAATTGTCATAAACCATACCTCGGAGTCTTCCAGTCTTTCCCCTCGCATATACACGGTGAAGCTCCTTATCTTCAATCCCTTCTATCTTATCATGCTCCTCTTCGGAGAGAAAAGTATTGTGGCGATGATCAGTAATGAATAGCTTTGCTTCTGGCTTCCCTATTATCTTATCATGTACCCAGAAACGAGCTGTCGGGTTATAATCGATAAATATCTGCTTTCTTGTACGAATGGCAAGCTGCCAATATACAGGATAAGGTATACCATTAGCTTCATTGACAAACAAATAATCTCGCTTTCCACTCTTGGCATCCTGCTCATTCTGAAACGAAGCAAATTCTATTATGGAACCGGTAACGCACTTTACAATTCTGTCGCTCTCGTTGAACGAGAACTTATCAGAGCAAAAATCGCTATTACCTATTATCGTCTTGACATCTCGATATGCTCCCTTCTTCAAGTTAGGTATATCTTGTCCGACAACAGTTATAACTTTATTGACAAAAGAGAGAGCATAATATACTAGCAACTGCAATATCGTATAGGTTTTGCCAGAAGACGTTCCACCCTGATTAATTATTATACGCTCGTTACTATTCATCATGCTGTCAAATAAAGGCAAGGTTGCGAATATGTCAGTCGGCGATGTCATCTTCACTGTTGGCTATCGGTGGTGTACCTTCTTTATGTACAACAGATATTTTAAATCCGCTTATGCCATCATCGACAGAAAGCCTATTATCCTGTCTGTTTTTCCAATTTTCAGGGTCTAAGTTCGTCAAAGCAAATATAAGTGCACCAGTATCCGGAGGGAAGTGCTTCGTTATTTTGCTTGACTTTACAAGCACTTTACTCCCGTCCTTTAAAGTTCTATATTCATTTTTAGACTCTTCAATCTCATAACCGGCAGCACGCTTCCAAAGTGATTGCTCCAACGTTTGAACGATAGTTTCACGAAACTCTTTTCTCGCCTTTTTTAAAGAGTCCGAAAAGTCCGGATAAGACTCTAACCATTCGTAAAATGTACTCTTACTTATACCCACCTTTTTACAGGCTAAGATATTAGAATCGCCCTCCCGTATACAGGAAATGATGTCATCTTTGACATCGTTAAATTTACCTTTGCTCATATCCTAAAACAATAACCTAAAACTTATATAAATATACTAAAAATCAATCTGATTAGCAAGTAAATTCTTGCTTTATTTCAGATCGAAGTCGCCCCTTCTCAGAGCCTTCTCCATCTTCCGGCTGTACTCCTCTTTCAATATTTCAATGTCCATGATTTACTTGTCTTACACAATTATTTCAATATCAACTCTCTTGGTTCTTTATCTTCCCATTTTACTTCTGGGAATAAACTGTCACTTAATACAACAACAGTAGTATTTTTATCTTTAAATCCCCATGTATACTTACGTTTAAATGGTTTAGTTGAGTACATAAACAATTTTCCACTTTCGTCCCTTGCTATCCACATAACTTGCTATTTCTTAATAATTTCATCATTTATAATAAACTGACCTCTAATTTCTGTCGGCAAAATATTCGTGATATTCGCTCTATGTTCTTCACCGTGCATAGATTTTAGCAACGGGTGTATTTCTTTGGGCATAGGAGCGGGACAATCTTTGCAATGTACTACCATTTCAAAATGTTGTTTTTGTCCATTCTTGTCCTTACTACCACAGCATTCACAATGAATAGGATAATAGAAATAAGTCCTTTCTAATGGCGCTTCTTTGCCACAGATTTCACATTTACCAAATTCAATTTCTCCCATGATTATTCCAAAGTTTAACTAATTGTTTTTCTGTATATGGTTCATTTACACCCATATTTGCATTCACATACCATATTCCTATGGAATCAATGAGTATGAATCTATTTACATCTACCCGGTATATCTCATTATCGGGGTATGCTTCCTTTACAGCAGTTGTACAGTCTCCATTTGTATAGCAGCTTGTTAGTATAAGCGATACTAATAAAAGCAATAGGAATTTCTTCATAGTTACTCCTCCCACTCGATTTTAATGGTTGTAATATAGCCATATTCTATACTTCTATTTTTCAAGGCATCTTCCTTAGTTAAATAAGCACAACAAACTGTATCCTCGAAATCTTTATAGATATTAATCCACCCCTCTTTCTTCTGGGGGAGCATCATTAAGTCATCTTTATATGTCGCGTCATCTTCAATTATAACCTTACCTTTTTCATTATAACCATATATGGTTTCTTCTTTGGCAGTATCTTCTACCAAAGCAATGATTGGATAGCTTATGCCCTTGAATAAAAGTTTCCTATCAAAGCAAATAATCCTCGCCTTTCTCCCGTCTCTTGTGCAGACTGGCTTACCAGCTTTGGCTGCTTCAAGGTCAAAGGGTTTTAGATTCAATTTCTTTTCTTCCATATTTTCTTTGTTTTGTTTGGCTCGAATATCTACGATTCCATTTACCTCATCGCATGATATATCTTCGTCAAGAATTTCATCTGTTATTACCAACGGAACATGCAATTTATATTTTTGCCTTGTTAATCCATACGCAACATAAGGGTCTCCGACCTCTTCAAGTTTCTTGAAGATTACAGATTTACCATCTTTTCTATTACTTGATAAACATTCTCCTCTTATCTTAAATGCATCAATACAATGAATATTATTCTGGACAGTTAAATTACAATTCTCACATCCAAAAGATTTTGTATGAATACACTGATACCATTCTCCGTTGTACTCAAATATTTCTCCTACTTGTCTTTCCATGATTATATTTCATTTTAAATCGAATATCTTGCTTGAATCCCTAATAGAATCAATAGACATCTTGGCACTCAATTGCTTCATAAATTCAGCAAAATCCATCGCCCGATTCCAACTAGACCATCTATGAGTAATCTCTACTAGTTCAAAAGCATTTAGTAATACCAATTTTTCGTTTTTCTCTCTCAGATCATTTACCGCATTTCTTACTCTGTGATAAAATTTGTCATTATATCTTTTTGCGTTATATGGTTCCGCACCTTCTCTTGGTTCAATACTTCGGGGTTGTCGTGGATGTTGCCGAGAACATAAGAATCAAAATAAATCCTTCTTAATGGAATAGGTCTGTTTGAACTACCAATCTGACGGTATTCAAAAACGCCATTTTTAAAATAGACTTCAAACTTGGGTTCATACGCTTTAACTTGAAATATGTCACCCTCGTAGATTTCTTTTCCGTCGGCGTCATACAGCCCCGTGAACTGACCTATCGTTTCTCCACGGACATCGTATCTAATCTCTTGATTGTTTTTGTAATCTACGATTTCGCAATTACCGCTATCGTCAATTATCAGATTGCCGTAAGCCCATTGCCCGTTATCGAATCGTTTGCCACGAAAATTAATTGTCCTGCTCATTGCTCTCCTCCTTTCATAAGTTCGGTTTCTCTCATATCTGTATGATTTTTATAATTTATTGAAATAAACTGACTTGTATTCTTTTCAAGACCTTTTCATTTGCGTCGTTATAAAATTGCTTGTTGACCTCGAAGCCATATGCCTTTCTTCCCAATGAGGCTGCCGCATACAGGGTCGTGCCGCTTCCTGCGCACGGGTCGATGACAACATCTCCCTTGTCCGTGAATATCTCTATCAACCGTTTGAGGAGCGGGACAGGTTTCTGGCAAGGGTGGCATTTGGGCGTGGTGTTGTCCCTCACCCAGTCGAAGCAGTTGAATATCATTCTCCCGTTGTTGTTGAATTTGGGCAACTTGTCCCGATAAAGGATAAGACCGTATTCGCAGTTGCCGACGACCTTCATGTTTGCCTTCAACACTTGCGCCGAGAAGTCCTTGCGGAAAACCAGCGGTATGTAGTGATTTAACCCGTATTTGCGTCCTAACTCTATGAATTTGAACTGTTGTTCGTACTCGCAGAACAGTATCATGCAGGGGGATTTGCCGGCTTCTTTCGGTTCTTTCACGAGCATTTTGGAACAGAAGTGCATGAACTCGGCCGGACGGAACTCGCTGTCGGACGAGAAGAATTGTTTGCCTGCCAATGCGCTCTCGCCGTTTTTGTTGTCTCCGTCGATATACCATGCGGGGTTGCTGGCGTAGGCGTTATTCGCCAAATTATACGGCACATCTGCTATAATCAGCTGCGCTTTTGGCAGCCCATAGACTTTATAATTCTGGAACGAATCGTTGTAAAGCTCTATGTCTTTCATACTTAACTTTCCTTTTTGCTGTATTTGTCGATAATTTCTTGAATCTGATCGGGTGTCGCTTTCTCCTTTTCACGTAGCTCTCTCTCCCGTTCCTTTTCCTCCTGCCGTTTCTTGTCCTCATAGAACCGCAATAGTTTCTCTCTGTCGGCTCTGAACTCTCGAAGAGACCTTGTTATCACCATAGGGTCGAAAACTCCGTAGAACGTACCGTAAAGCCCCTGTTTGAACCGCTGGAAGAATACCATGAACTCGGTAAGTTTGAAATCGCCATAGCCGGAGATGATGATACGGGCTATCTCCTCGTATTCCTTTTCCGTCATTCCGTCCTTGCGGACTCCCGAAAATTCGGCGAGGTCGAGAAGCTGTATTTCCAGCCACGACTCGGCGATGTGACTGCCGAACGTCCTCGATACACGGGCTATGCTCGGAGCTTTGCCGATAAAGCATCGTTCGAGGCTCTGGCAATAGCGGCCTTGATTGTCGGGGCTAAAAAGGCAGAGCAGATTCTCCCCCGTCTTGTAGGTTGCCAGTATCTCCCGTTGCCAGCTTGGTGGCGATGGCTTTTGCAAACTCTTCAACTCGCTCCTGTTTAGTCTTTCCGGTAGCAGCTCTTCTATTTTTTTCATACTTTTTCTCGTTGTTTGCCCATGTGGCGAGCCGCTTGGAGAGCTCCCATGTGGGCTGTTTCTCGAATCTCATTTTCGTTTGGGAGGCGTTCATCTCCGACCAATAGTCGAAGAATGCCCGAAGCATTTCTTTCCCGTACTTGTCGGCATAAGGGATAAGGGAATGATAAAAGGCTTCTTTTCTTTCGTGCGTGGCGGCGGACGCCGCTTTTTTCTTTATACTCTCGTTAGAGAGTATTTCTTTTTTTTCTTTTTCTTTTATTTTCTTTTGTGGTATTTTCTCAGAGTTTATAGGCATTTCCTCGGAGGAAATATGTTTTTCCTCGGAAGAAATAAGGGAATATTCGACAAAATCGCATTTCCGATTGATCTGTTTGCAAATGTCCCTGTATCGTTCCTGTATTCCTTTCGATGACAACACATGTTCCATTTCAAATAATTCTTTGGAAAATAACCCCAGTGCCAGACAGCTCTTAATCACTTCTGATATATATGCCTCTTCAAACCCGGTCTGTTCCGAAATAATGAAGGGCAACTCTTCGTCCCACATCATGTAGTACCCACCCTTGTAGATAAGACATAGCAGGAGAGCATATACCGTCATAGCTTTACCGCCTTGATACTTGATTAACTTTCGTATTCTTATATCTTGAAATGTGTCTATGTCAAAAGGAAAATAGTCCAATCCCATTTTTCTATTTCGTCCCATGTATATTTAGTTCCTATTTTCTTTTTATAAACTCATGAATTTTACTCATAATATGACAATTTCCACTGACGTGAAACGGTTGGGAAACTGTAAGATTGTGCTCATAATTGTTCTTATTTATTACATGGTAAATTTAATATATTATTTACTTTTTGACAAATATAAACATCTGTAAATCAAATGATTAAACATTTTTTTTAATTTGTGGTTTCAGTGATTGAAAATGCCCACCCGTTCAGGGTCTTGTGCTTGTCAATCTCACCGGTTTTGCATAGCTCGTTTATCTCAGGTTTGAGTGACCGGATAACCACCGACTGTATTTCGGTAAAGCTCGCTATGGAGGGCTCCTTGTTATTCTTTTTCTTTTCCTCGATAATGGAGGATATAACTTGCTTGGCTATAATCATGGCTATTCTTGTTTTAACAATTCTGGGTTATGAGAATACAGCCGGCAGGTACTTGTGCCGGTAAACGTTTTTCAGATAGGTTATCATTTGGTCGTAGCTCTTGATAAAGCCCTCGTTGATAAGGTCGGCGACTTTTCTTTCCAGCTCGTACAATTCCCGCTGTTTCTTTTCTTCGCCGTATTGGTTGCGGATATTCCTTTCATGCTCGTTGAACACAATCCAGTTCAACGCTTCGCCTACTTTCTGCATGGCTTGGGGCATGAAGTCTTTCCGAACGATCTTTGAAACGGCAGAGCCTAGTTTGTTGTAGGCATCGCCGGCTTCGTTGCGGTACTTTATCATTTCGTCTTGTACGAATTTCAGAACCTTTACTTTGAATGCGGGATTTAGCCACATCGCAAAATCTAAAAACATAAGAGGTGTCATCCATGTACCTCCATTTTTACCTCGTGTTACCACAACTATAGATTTTGGAAAATCCTTATAATCATCACTTTCTAAAAGACGGGAATTCCCGTCTTTAAATTCGGGTTCCTCCATGAGAGCTTTAACAAATTCTCTCGTTTCTTTTAATCTGAGATAATCTCCTATCTTCTTGGTATTATTTTTATTAGCACTATTCCACTGCACAATCAAATTCGTACAGTCGAATTTACCGTCACAAGTCCGTTGAGATACTTTAAAATCACCCATTGGACGAATCATAATTTGGTTCGTTTTCATAGCGTATTTTCTTTGTTTATTTCAGATTCAACGACTTTGTATTTAATAGGCAATCCGGAGCAGGTGATGGCGAGCAGGGCAGAGTCCCTTTCTTCTTGGTTGCTGCGACTCGCATTGAACGCTATGCCGCTCATCTGGCACAACCGCTTCAATTCTTCATGGGTGATCTTGCCGTCTTTCCCTTGCCAGCACTTGCGCAACGGGGATTGCTCCATGACTTGTATTCCGTAATGCCTCAGCATTTCGACTATCTTGCGACCGGCCTCTTGGTTGCGACCTACATGCTCGCCTTTCTTGGCTGCGCTCGCCCGTGTGTCTTTCGGTGACAAGTGCCAGTTGGATTTGTTTTTCCAACCTGCCTCGACATATACCGCCACTCGTTCATCGTTTTTCTTGCAGTGCTCATGAAGTTTTTTTATGCCCTCTACCAACAAGGGGAATGGGCAAACACTCATCTCCATTTTCATTTTCCTTGTGTCCAATACGGAGTAGCCGCTATGCTCAACGTCGGGGTCTATCCCTATCACTACATCGTATTTGCGTATTCTGTTGTATGTGGCCTGTTCTTCCATTTTCAAAACAATTTCAGTTGCGTGTAAACTTTTTCTTTCGGTCGTTTTATATTGCCGATTTGGCTCTCGTGCACAAATATTTTCTCATCTTTCAATTCTCCCGATCCTTTGCCGGATAATAGCGAACGTTTTTTAACTGAATCTATGCAAACGAAGTCCTCCGGCATTTGGTATTCCGAAATATACACGGGCATTCCAATGTTTCTTGCCCAATCATAGAACTTTTCATGGTCGAAATCCGATAAATATGGATTTTTGCCTATATACGGAATATCACAGTAGACAACGCTATCGACATTTATACTCATGTTCTCATAACTCGCACAAGAAATATTCAGACTTTGCAGACTTTCCAGTCTTTCCAGACTTTGCAGACTTTGCAGTCTTTCCAGACTTTGCAGACTTTCCAGTCTTTCCAGTCTTTGCAGACGATTTAATATTGTATAATAATTTGTCAGTTCATAATAGTCTTCTTTAAGGGGCATGAACTCCTGCATTTTCTTATATTGCTCGAATGTGGGGAATGACCATTGCGATTTACCGAAGTAATGCCGTTCCATATTTGTCCCGAGCCTATCACCAACATCACGTTGTTTTAACCCGCTTTCAGACAGCGCATTTAACAGGTAATTACGCAGTCTCTCTTTCTCGTCTTCAAATGACTTGATTGTATCACCTCCTACGACAATGTTATATATCCTTTCATAATCTCTCCGCTTATCATCTACCAGATCCAGCCAATACTTTATATATTTTGTTTTAACTTCGGACGAGTTTGATTTCAGCCAATTCCCTATCTCTACCTTTCTTTCGTATGACGATTCTTTTTGCGATTTTTTCGGATAAATGCCCATCGCGTTAAATAACGAATAATCCTCGAACACACATGCGTAATGTAACGCTTTCTTGTATGGCTCTATTTCTTCCGAATATAAATAATTCCTGCAATTATTACCGAAAGACCAGCAAGATGATACATAAGCGTCACTTCCTTTCAATTCTTCGAAATCATTCCGGCTAATCCACCTCGTCTCGTCCTTGAATTCTCCATTTATTGCGGACAGAAATAATCTTGGGTATTCGACGAACAAGTCATTCGCATATATGTTATTGAATTTCCCCGATAATAATGCGGCGTGTGTCACAGAACAGCCACCGGCGAATAGGTCGTAAAAATTCTCAGCTTTCGGGAAATGAGAAACTATCCATTCCGCTATTTTGTTTTTTGATCCTTTATATGGTAATCCGTAATTCATATATCGTTTCTTTTTGTTCGGCAGGCGGGACTCGAACCCGCAACTGTATATTCGCTCCTTATACTCGACTTATACCGCTCTCCCGTTTGAACCACTGCCGATACCACCTAAAACACTTATGGCTAATTTCTCCCCGCAGTTTCTTTCTCCGTATGGTGCTCGACCACGTACCCGGATCGGCTTGCGGGGAATGTCTCACATTATGCTCCTATATCAGGTCTATGATTTTGGTTTTCACAATTCCGTCCAACCTCATGTCGTTAAGGCCTAGTCTCATGTGTTCTTGCATGAGGCGGTTGGCTTCGGTGATGTCTTTGGCGCAAACGAGGGTGTAGGACTTCGTTTCCTTTTCATTGCCGTTGTCATCGATGAATATGTCTATCAACGTGGCTTTGTAGAAAGGCTTGCCTTCTTCCTTCTCGTTGACTATCTCGATGACTTTCGAGCGGGTGATAGAGATTACATCGCAATTTCCGTTGTATTGTTCCAGGCCGTTGGCCTCGGCCTCGGCAAATAATCCTACATCGGTGATGAAGTGTTCGACGACTTCTTTCATCTCTCCTTTGCTGTTCTCTTTTTCTACTTTCAGTTTGATTTCGTAAAACATCGCTTTTATTTTTTATCGGTTAAAAACTTCTTTGAACTTCTCGTCGAGGGCATTCAATATTCTCATTCGCTCAGCCGCTCTACCTTGATTATCAGTAGTGTAAATTCTCATTAACAATCGCTCTCGTGAGCCACAAAAACAGCCACATGTATAAAATGGAGCAACATTGGGATAGTTGTGTTTATACCAGATATGAGTAGTACCTTGTACTGACACATAGGTATCTTTTACCGTAAATTGAAGTTCTTCCGCTTCGTAATCGGGCTTGTTGGGATTTCTTGCCGCATAACTGCGGACAATACAGTCGCTGTCCTTTGCCAGTTCTGTGAGCACATCGACGGGAGTGTTGGGATTCCCTGCCACACTAATGCGGACATGCCAGTCGCTATCCTTTGCCAGTTCTGTGAGCACATCGGCGGGTGTGTTGGGATTCCCTGCCGCATTCATGCGGACAACAATGTCGCTATCCTTTGCCAGTTCTGTGAGCACATCGGCGGGTGTGGCGGGATTCCCTGCCGCATTACTGCGGACATGCCAGTCGCTATCCTTTGCCAGTTCTGTGAGCACATCGGCGGGTGTGTTGGGATTCCCTGCCGCATTCATGCGGACAACAATGTCGCTATCCTTTGCCAGTTCTGTGAGCACATCGGCGGGTGTGGCGGGATTCCCTGCCGCATTACTGCGGACATGCCAGTCGCTATCCTTTGCCAGTTCTGTGAGCACATCGGCGGGTGT
>OGPW01000695.1_pt1 | contig 26070 bp, 24 predicted proteins | sample 1553061 | NCBI WGS metagenome assembly OGPW01 (sample SAMEA2580292, study PRJEB22360) | human gut metagenome | biome: human gut; feature: human-associated habitat; material: faeces | place: Denmark | collected 2008/2010
AGTAATATTATCTTACATCAGTTTGAAGGTTTACACAAACTTTGGGATACTCCCGAAGATAAATCAAAATCATATGGTGATCCGGATACGGAAAATATGTTAATTCATGGAGATAATCTATTAGCTCTTAAGGCGTTGGAAAATAAGTATACAGATATGATTAAATGTATTTATATTGATCCACCATATAATACTGGAAATGCTTTTGAGCATTATGATGACGATTTAGAACATTCGCTGTGGCTTAATATGATTTATAAAAGAGTTAAGCTTTTACATAAATTATTATCTGAAGATGGTACTCTTTGGATAAGTATAGATAGTACAGAAGGTCATTATTTGAAAGTTATGTGTGATGAAATATTTGGTAGAGGTAATTTTATATCGGACATAACATATGAAAAATCGAATGTTACTGGTCTTGGACAAGGTGGAGCAATATTTAATACTGGAGAAAAATTATTGGTATATAAAAAGGGAACGGTTGAATTGAATGAGGTGTTAGCAACTGAGAAAATTACTAAAAAAACGATGCAAAGATATAGAAAATATATTAAGAGCGTAGGCAAAAAGAGACTAATAGATGAATTTGAATCTGTTTCTAATGGATTACCAGTAAAGATATATAAACATGAAGATTATGAGATTGGAAATATTTCGTTAAGAAATTTTGAAACTCGAGAAAATGAAATTAGAAAACAATACTATCAATTTTTTGATACAATATATCGTACATATGTTGTTCAACAAGAAAATGAATTCCAAAATTCACTTATGTCAAAAATGGAGAAAAATAGCTTATATTCTGTTGAATACATTCCTAGTAGAGGAAGAAATAAAGGGAAAAAAACTACTCTATTTTATCATAATGGTGAATTATGTGCTTGGTTAAAAGATACAGCTTTTCTTAAGGGAAATGAAGTTGTTAAAACAACTAAGTTATCAAATGTATGGAAAAATGATGATATTCCAAAGGCAGACTTAGGAAATGAAGGTGGAGTAGCTTTTCCTAGATCAAAAAAACCAGAAAAATTAATAGAAAGAATATTATTAATGGCAACAAAGGAAGGAGATCTTGTTCTTGATAGCTTTTTGGGTTCTGGAACTACAGCTGCTGTAGCGCATAAAATGGGAAGAAAATACATTGGAATAGAATTAGGAGAACACTGTTACTCACATTGCAAAAAAAGATTAGACAGAGTCATTGATGGTGAAGATAGAGGTGGGGTAACGAGTACATATAATTGGCAAGGCGGTGGTGGATATAAATTTTACGAACTGGCAGGCCCTTTGCTGGTAAAGAATAAATTATTACCGGTTTATCAGATTAATACATCGTACACATGGGATATGGTAAGTGAAGCTGTTTGTAAAATAGAAGGGTTTACTTATGCGCCTTTTGGAGATTTTCAAGGGTATTCTTCAGAAAATAGATTTATACATATAACGGAGGAATTTGTAAATGCAAAATATATTATGTCAATTATGAAATCTTTGGGTGAGAAGCAGAGTTTACTTATTTACTGTAAAAAGAATCAAGCAGATATGATCCTTCCGGAAAATGTTGAGGTTAAAAAAATACCAAAAGATTTATTGGACAAATGTAATTTTGAAAGTGGGGTGTAGGAATAGTGAGTTCAATAGATAAAATTAAATGGGCTATGAGCCTACGTGATCCTCAGTATGAAGCATTAAAATATTTTGATGCAATAAGTTCAAAAATTGAATATAGAACAATTACAAAGACAGATGCAGAGAAGATTGCATCTGAGAATTGTCAAGAACCACATAAAATATCGGTTAGTAAGGAATTTGATTTTCCATCCTTTTGTTTTGATATGACAACAGGTATTGGTAAATCCCGTTTAATGGGAGCATGTATCTATTATCTATATAAAACAAAAGGATATAAGCATTTCTTTATATTAGCACCTGGAAATACTATTTATGATAAGATGCGGAGAGAAGCTGTTCCGGGACACCCTAAGTATATGTTTAAGGGTCTTGAAGCAGAAATGGGAAGACCAAAAGTTTATGATGGTGAGAATTATTTATCATATCCGGTAAAGTATATACAGCAAGAATTAGTGGTAGAGAAAACTTCAGAAATACAGATTTTTATCTTTAATATCTCTAAGATTTTTACTCGCGGTGATGTAGAATTTAAATTCCATAAATTCAACGAGAATTTGGGAGGTTCATTTGCAGAAGTGTTACGTTCTTTTGATGATTTAGTTATCTGTATGGATGAGGCGCATAGATACTATGCACCAGCGTCAAAGAAAGCAATTAATTATTTAAATCCAATATTAGGACTTGAATATACAGCTACGCCTAAAAAAACAAATAAAAATATTATTTATCATTATGGACTTGAGGATGGTGCAGGCAAATTTCTAAAGATTCCTGTTGTAATGGGAAGGACAAATACTGCAGGATATTCCGAAGATGATATTGAAGAAATGAAGTTGAAAGATGGAATTAAGCTTCATGAGCGAAGAAAATCCATTGTATATAAATATTGCATTGAAAATAATTTGGAACAGGTAAAACCAATTGTTTTGGTGGCTTGTAAGGATACGACTCATGCAAAGAAGATCAAAGAAAAGATTGATTCAGATTCTTTTTTTGGTGGGAGATATGTTGGTAAGGTTATTGAAATTGATTCTAGTACAAGGGGCGCAGAAACAGAGGAAAATATTCAAAAATTACTAACGATTGAAAAGAACACCAATCCAATAGAAATTGTATTACATGTGTACAAGTTGAAAGAGGGGTGGGATGTTAATAACTTGTTTACTATTATTCCGTTAAATGCTGCAAAGAGTGATATATTAGCTCTTCAAACGATTGGTAGAGGATTAAGACTTCCATTTGGAGAAATCACAGGTATTGAAGAGTTAGATACATTGGATATTGTTGCACACGATCATTATCGAGAAATTATTGATGATATTAAAAATAACCCTATATTCAAAAATAGAAATCTTGATGAGGAGGATATACCTGAAATTGAGACGGTTAAGGTGGAACCGGTTGTAGAAAATCAGCAGATTTCGCTATTTGATGAAGCTTTATGTGAAAGCAAGATAAAATCTTATCAAGAACTCAATAGTGAAAATATGGTTGAAAATTTATTTGCTGAATATCAGAAGGCTTTTGTTAAGAAAGTTAGATCAAAGAAGTCTGAGTATAATGATGGACAAATATCCATTTTTGATTTTTTAAAAAATGGCAATAACTCATCAATTAAAGAAGAAAAAGTAGAAGAGACAGTATCCGAATCAAGTGATACTTTAATTATGCAACAAGGAGCTACTTCAATACAGTTTGATGTTCAGAAACCATCTAAAGGAAAGAATGTACTTCCGTATGAAAAGCAAGAATTTATTAAAAGGGTTGAAGAACTTAAAAAACTTGCCATTTCTGTTCCCAAAATTGGAATTACCTATAGTTCTACTATTAAATTTAAGCCTTTTACAGTAAAAAGGAATATTACGGATTTTGATATTGCGGCATCAAAAATTGAAAGATATGATACAGTAAATGATAAGTTATTACAGGTATTGGATGCAGATGCACTTATTGTAGAAAATCCGGAAAATATGATTGCAGTTTCTTTATTAGAGAGTATACCAGAATTTAGTTCTGATGATGCAGAGTTTATTTTAGATGTGGTTGATCAGTATCTTACACTCATTGATGGAACAGATGAAGAAAAAAAGAAGATTGTTCGTAGATATGCAATTGCGATAGTTGAGGATTTAAAAGAACAAATATATGCATCAAAAGAAGAAAGTACAGAGTGTATATTTAATGTGCAGAAAGACCTTATTGTGTTTGGACCATTTGTCAAGAACATGAAGGAAAATGGAAGATTATATTTCAAAAAAGAAGTGCCTGATAAAAAGAATATTAAAAAGTATTTGTTTGGGGGATACAAAAAATCTTACTATTTAGAGAATACATTTGATAGTGATGATGAGAGACGATTGTCTGTTATATTAGAAGAAGATTCAGAAGTACTTAGATTTATTAAGCCACCTTTAAATCAGTTGGGACTATTTTACAAAGCTGCAAAACAGTACAATCCGGATTTTTTAGTGGAGACAGCGGATAAAAAGTATATGATTGAAGTAAAAGCTTCAAATCAAACAGACAATGATGATGTACAGGAAAAGGCGAAAGCTGCAATAAAGTGGTGTGAGTGTGCATCACAAGTAGATGCCGATGGAAAAACATGGGAGTATCGATTAATTCCTGGAGATAAAATAATTGTTGGAAATACGTTTAAATATGTAACAGGTATGGCAATACCAATTAGCACAGAAAAATAAAATTAAGGAGGCTGTAGATGGTAAATATAAAAGATTTTAAACAGGCTATTGTTAGACAAAAGATATTAGAAGCAGTTAGAAGAGATCTAATTGGACCATCATCTGATAGTGAAGAATTGAATGAAGTACCAACGAGTAGCTATATTACGGGATTATTATATCCTGCTGATACAGCCGTGACTGAAGATGAAAATTATTTTGATGCAGAATTTACAGAGAAAAAATTTGGTGAGACCGGAGAACCTATGGAGGATGGCGCTTCTGAAGAAGAGCCAGAGGATAGAATAAAAGCTAGTTTTCAAAAACCTTCATCTATTGGTGTTTCTTTTTATGTAGCGGACGATGTTCAAAAAATAAGAGCAAACATTAACTGGGGACAATACTATGCGGAGCAAATGCAGGATGAAATAGTAAAGGGAACTTTAGATAATAAGAAAAAGAAGGAACGTACTGTATATATTCGTGAACAAAAGAAAGAAGTGGTAAATATTGATTTTGATGATTTTAAATATTCAAAAAGGATACCGTTAAATTCAAATAGTAATATATATGTGTATGTTATGAAAATGCAACTTAATAATGGATATAAGATGGTATCGGTTTATCTTCATAATAATGATAAAGCATCTGGTGAAGAGAAAGAATATGAAAAGGTAATGTTTCAAGTTGAGATGCATATTGCGGAGGATAGGATGAGTCCGATTTTCGTGCCAGAATATATTTGTAGAAAAGTTGAACTTGCAGATGAGTACTATTATAAAGGAAGACCAGTGTACGCTAGGGGGAGAGGATGTGCAGCTACATGGAAATGCTTAACGGCTCAAGTAAATGCTACTGTTGTCAGCACATCATTCATTCCAGATCATGAAATATCTAATGTTAGTGCACAAATTGATGATATGCCAGAACATGCATTTTCTATGTTGCAGATGTCTTTTCCGAAGAAAAAATCTGATGTAATTAACAATCTACGTACATTGACCTCTATGTATGGTGATTGGATTGATAATATTCTTTTTAATGATAATGCGATGAAAGATGGCAAATTTAAAGCTACGGGACAAGCAATTATTGATAAATGTATTGAGGCAAACAAAAGAATGAATGTAGGAATTGATCTAATTGAAAATAATGATAAAGTATATCAAGCTTTTTCTTTTATGAACCAAGCGATGTACTTACAAAGAAGTATAACTGCATTTTCAAAGGATTATGGTAGAGGAATACCGTGTAGTCTTAGAGATTATATGAAAGATATTCCTGAAAAAGGAAGAAAAAAAGATCATAGTGAATGGAGACCATTCCAGATTGCTTTTATATTATTAAATTTATATGGAATTATAGATGGGGAGTCTTCAGAAAGAGAGATTGTAGATTTGTTATATTTTCCAACAGGCGGTGGAAAAACTGAGGCATATTTAGGCCTTATTGCTTTTACTATAGCATACAGAAGATTAACGGCAGCAGATGAGTTAGAATATGAAAAAGATGGTGGTGTAACTGTATTTTTAAGATATACATTAAGACTTTTGACGACACAACAAAGAGATAGATTAATGCGTCTTATTATAGCAATGGAAAGTCTTCGTGAAAAAAATCCAGATTTATATGGAAAAGAAAGAATATCTATTGGATTCTGGGTGGGAGGAAATGTAACGCCAAATAAATTTAGTGATTATAGTGAAACAGATAAGTATAAAAAAGATGAGTTTACAAGAAAGTTAACAAAACAGATTATTAGATGTCCATATTGTGGAAAACCAATTTCTAAAAGTAATTATGAAATCAATAAGAAGGAAATGACTGTAAAGATTCATTGTACTGATCCATCCTGTATGTTTTCAAAACGTTCAGGAAGAACAATGCCAGTATATCTTGTAGATGAGGAAATTTATGCTAAATGTCCTACAGTAATTATATCTACTGTAGATAAATTTGCACGACTTCCATGGTCAGAGAAAGTAGGACTACTGTTTGGGAAAACGAATAGGTATTGTACAAGGTGTGGTTATATTGCTGTTGGAGAAAGTCATCCAGGAAGACATAATGCAGATAAAGCAGCAGGTTTAGAAAAAGCTAAAACCATGGAATGCAAGCCATTTTATCCACCAGAACTTATTATACAAGATGAGTTGCATTTAATTACAGGTCCGCTTGGAACAATATATGGTGGATATGAAACTGTAGTTGAAGAAATGTGCTGTATTGAAAAAAATGGGAAGAAAGTTCGTCCAAAATATATAGTTTCAACGGCAACTATAAAGAATGCTGGAGAACAAATTAAATTCCTTTATGGAAGGGAACATTTTATGCAGTTTCCTCCAAGTGGATTTGATACTAGAGATTCATTTTTTATTAAAGAAATTCCGTTACCAAAAGGAAATTTTGAAAACTCAAGTAATGACGAAATACAGAAAATGATTAGTAATGGAGAGCAACCGTTTCGTCAATATGTTGGTATATGTGCGAGTGGACAGTCTGTAAAAACAACGATCGTACGTTTATATTCAATTATATTACAGACAGCCTTAGATTTAGCTAAAAATCCTAAATTTGAGGATTATATTGATCCATATTATACATTGATAGGATATTTTAATAGTATACGAGAGCTTGGTGGTGCGGCACGTCTTCTAGACGACGATATTGTAAGTAGAATACGTGTAGTAAAGAATAAATATAATAGTTCAACACAGCGATTCTTAAGTTTTGAAGGAAAGAAAGAAATTACATCTCGTATTCCTTCTTGGGAAATAGCACAAATATTAGAAAAGTTAGCTATTCCATATGATAAACATAAAAATAAACAGGAATGTTATGATGTTATAAGTGCAACAAATATGATTGCTGTTGGAATGGATGTTGATCGACTTGGTCTTATGACAGTAGTTGGACAGCCAAAACAGAATTCAGAATATATTCAGGCAACTAGTCGTGTAGGACGAAAACATCCAGGAATTATTTTTACAGTTTATAATCCATACAGACCAAGAGATTTGTCGAATTATGAAAACTTTGTAGGATTTCATTCACAAATGTATAGGTACGTTGAAGGAACAACAGCAACTCCATTTGCAGCTAGGGCCAGGGATAGAGTATTACATTCATTAGTGGTCTCATTAATTAGATTGCAGATAGAAGGAATGGCACAGAATGGAGCAGCTTCTGATATTAACGATGTAGAACAAAGCTTGATTGAGAATATTAAAAACAAAATTCTGAATAGGGTAAAGATAATAGCGCCATCATCATATGTAGATACAAAACAAGAGATAGATAATTTTATTAACACATGGAAAAACATAGCTAAAGATGATAAGTTATACTATTTTGTGCGGTCTGTGGCAGACGATAGAAAGAGATTGCTTACATATTATGGAGAAGATCATACAGATAAAGAAAAGCAAACTCTAAATTCTATGCGTGATGTGGAGCAGTCGTCAACAGTGTTTTATTGGGAGGGTATCTGATGAATTTTTATAAAAAACTGGGCGAGCTTCGTCCTAATCAATTAATAACAACATATGGACCTGGTTCAATTATGGATGCGGTTAATGACTCTTTAACTGTATTAGATATTGAATATTGGGATAATAATTTTAGTAAAGAAATCAGAGATGCACGATTAGCTAGTTATATGAAAGTTAGGAAATTTTATAAACCTAAAACTGGAGGAAAGGAAGATATTCCTGTAGTTTCATTTCCATATTATCATGTGTGTTCTAGAAGTGGTTGTAAATGCTTATTTGATATGAGAGATTATTTTAACATTGATCAATACAAGAATAATCAGGGAGAAGTAAAATGTCCTAAATGTGGATTCCCTGCATATCCTTCAAGATTTATTACGATATGCGAAGATGGACATATGGATGATTTCCCTTGGAGATGGTGGGTACATCGTGGAGAGACAAGATGTAAAAAAAGGCTTTATTTAAAATCCATGGGAAACACCTCATCTTTGGCAGAACTGTTAGTTGAATGCGAATGTGGTGCAAAAAGAACAATGTCGGGAGCAATGCAAAAAGAAAATTTTTCGGGATTATGTTGCTCAGGAAACCATCCACATAGACCGTGTGAAAAAAAACAAATTTGTAGAAAAAGTGTCATCCCGAGTCAAAGAGGTGCATCTAATGTATATTTCTCAGTAACAAAAAATGCCATATCTATTCCGCCTTGGACTAATCCAATAAATGATATAATGAATGTTCAAAGAGCAACTATTGAGACACTTGTTGAAGCGATGGGAGAAGATAAGGGACTTTCATTTGCTTACAAAAAATATTTTGCAGAAAAGTACTCTTATAAGGATTTTAAAGAAGCTTATGATAGATTATGCCAGAATATAAAAGAATTTACAGAGTTAAAAGAAATGGAATATGCTGCTATCACGCATCATGAAGATGTAGAATATCAGCACGATGTAAAATATTTTAAGGCAGAAGAAGTATCTTTAAGCAATAGTATTAAGAAGTATATTTCTCGCATAATTAAAATACATAGGTTAAGAGAAGTAAGAGTTTTGACAGGTTTTACGAGGTTAGAAGCTCCGGAACCAGAAGTAGAAGAGCAAAATAATATTGTTAAGTTAAAATGTGATTCTAGAGAAAAATGGTTACCAGCAATAGAAGTAAATGGAGAAGGTGTATTTATAGAATTAAATAAAGATAGCATAGCACAATGGATGCAAATTGAATCAGTAAGTGCACGGTCCCAAAAATATGAAGAATGCTATGCCACATATTGTCAAGATAAAGGATGGAAGCATTTTAAACCTAGAAATGCAGAGTATGTTTTGTTGCATACATTATCACATATGCTAATTAAGGAAATGGCTATACAATCAGGATATTCTTCATCTGCTTTACACGAGCGTATTTATAGTAGTAAAAATATGTGTGGTATTTTGATTTATACTGGAGCAGCAGACAAAGAAGGTTCATTAGGTGGTCTTGTTGAACTTGGTGGAATGAATAAATTTTTGCTGTTGTTGAAAGGAGCATTGGAGAATGGATTAATATGTACAACAGACCCAGAGTGCTTTATGAAAAATCCTACTAGTGATAGATTAAATGGAGCAGCATGCCATTCATGTACCATGATTTCAGAAACTGCATGTGAAAATGGTAATAGACTTCTTGATAGGGCATTGGTAGTGCCTGTCCCTGAACATGAGGAAATGGGATATTTCAGAGAATTGGTGAAAGATTTATGTGGAATACAAGTGTAAAAATAGAATATATTGCAGGTTTAATTGTAGATGCACTTGAAAATTATGTTGTGAATAGTGAGAATGTACAGTTTAACAAAGTATTTGTAGAACTCAGAAACCATTTTACTAATTGTAGTGAAGAAGAAATAATAGATATAATTAGTCTTTGTATGAAGATGTATTCGTCAAAGAGAATTGAACATGCAGAATTAATTCTTACTGCACCAGATTCATTTCGATTGAAAACATTAAAAACAAACAATATAATGCGTAAATTGATAGAAGACTCTGAAAAAAGTATTACTGCAACAGGTTATTCTATTTCAGGTTACTTTGCAGGAATGTTGGATATTATTATTAAAAAAAGCCAGCAAGGTGTATATGTACGATTATATGTAAATGATATTGAGAAGCAAAAGGATGTACTTAATAAATTAATGGCATATCGTTCACGATTCCTTCAGATATATGAGTATAGACAGAAGGAAGATGACAAAATGGCAGCATTACATGCGAAACTGATTGTATCAGATTCAAATAGAGCATTGATATCATCGGCTAATCTTTCGTATCACGGGATGCAGGGAAATATTGAAATGGGATTCTTAATTGAATCCCACGAAAAGGCAAAACAGATTGAAGATGTTTTGAAGGAAATGGTGAGAATGAGAGTATTTGAAAAATGTAAATAAAATATCTGATGGTTTTAAATGGAGAGTTTAATCTTTGATGAATTTAATGAATAATTTTTGAACATCGTAGGGATACGGTGTTCTTTTTGTATTTTTATTGAATATTTCGTTAGAATCACATATAATAAAAACAGAACATATGTTCTTTTACACGATGCGTTTAAAATTTTTATCGAAATGTGTAGTATAAGATGATAAATAGTGATAAAATGTAAAAAATGATGATTACGTGGGGGCTATAACTTATGAAAAGAACTTTATATTATTACTATTTATTAGGCGAAAAGAAACCAGCTAAAAAATACAGTATGCCTAAAGTTTTAAAGGATGATATTGTGGATTCTGTTGGAATGATATTAAAAAAGCCAAAAAATGATAGAAAGAAAGATGTCAAAGCAAAAAAGAAGATAATATACTTAGCGGATATGAAATGTTTTGATGATGAAAATATCATAATATTAGAGTTTATATCAGCAAAGTATGCTCGAAGTAGAAAGGTCATAGATACAAATACTTTAAAGGAACAACAGCAGAAGAGAAAAGGGGAAAATGATGGCGATGAAGAGAGTGTATCAATAGGAATTAAATTTTTAGGTGCCAATGATGCAATATGTGTGTATGAATATAATAGAGATGCTGCTGGTTTTCAGCAACTTATTCAATATTTGACGGAAAAGATATTTAGTATACATAAGCATAGAGATGATGATAATATTGGATATAAATTAATGACGAGACAGAAAGTTTCCAATGATTTTTTAGCAGCATTAGAAAAAACAGAAAAGATTACTGCTGTAAAAATAACTGTTGATAGCGAAGATGTTACTGCATCAGAGATAAAAGAAGTTTCTGGCAGATCAGATTTATCAGATGATGTAGAAATTATGTATAAGCCTTCTGGTAAACATATTTTTAAAGATACAGTAAAAGAGTTTTTTAAAATATACAATGATCCTAAAAGAAATATTAAAAGAGTATATGTAGATTCTAAGGATGAAGTTGGGAGTCCTCTTCGATTTGATACTGAACAAATGAAAGAAAAAGAGATATTGGATGTTAAAGAAACTTATTCTGGAGAAGTTGATAAAGAGGATTTATTTTCCCAGATACAAAGTTGCTTATCCGATTTTTAGGAGTAGTAATATGAGTGATAACAAGAGAAAAAATATGAGTGAAATATTCGATCCTGTAAAAGATTTTTTTATAATCAGAAAAGGAAAAGAAAAGCTTTTGTTTTATGGAATTCCTGTATTGGTAGGAATAATATCGATAGTTTTATTTATATTTGTTCATGGGAATAATGATTTTAACTTGCCAAATTTTACCAATGAATTTGTTAATCAGTTAATAACCATGTTGACATTGTTTGTAAGTTTTACGATGGCGTATTTGTCGATAATAGTTTCGAGTAGTAGTAGGAATATTGATGATTTGAAATCTACTAAATCAGAAAAATATTATCTTAAAAGAAAAAAAGATTGCACATTGTATCAAATATTGGTATCTGAAATAACATATAATTTATTAATTGAAATATTATTTCTATTGATTACAATGGTCGAAAAATTTATACTTTGTATATCAAATTCTATGGTATGCAAAGTGATGTTAGCTATAGACATTACTTTATTTGTACATGTGTTATTCATAATGATGATTATTGTGAAGGATATTTATTTTTCTTTTTGGAAATCCGAATAACAAAGAACTGAATATAACTAATTTAAACATTTAAAAGTTTAAGGTCCCTGAGACATTAAGAAATCAGTTTACAAAGTAAAATGATAAATTAATTAGAATTAACCAGAAAATTTTAAACAAAATAATCATTTAATTTACGCAAATTTAAGTTTCCTGAGACATTATAAAAAATCATTTAAGAAAACTATTGACGACAGAGTTGGTCGATGGTGTATGGTTAATGAAGAAGGGAGCAGATGAAGATGCAGAAAAAAGAAGTTGAAAAATTATTGGGACTTAAGAAATCATATATTGATTACCTTATAAGGGAAAAATGGGTATTGCCTCAAAAGAAGGGACAGTTTTATAACTTTTCAGAAGAAGACATAGAAAGAATAAAATTATTGAGGGTTTTAAAAAGCCTACATGTTTCAGAAAAATATGTAAAAAGATGGAATAAACAGGAAGTCAGATTTGATGATATTCTGGCAGTAACAGAAACAAAATTGAATGACGAAGTAAAAAAGCTTCTTGGTGCATTAGAAATGATTCAAGAACTAAGAACCTGTTGTACAACATCACAGACGATACCAGTAGATTATTACTGGGAAAAAATTCGATTCAGTAAAGATAAAGACTCTAAAGAATTTATGGAAAAATTTGAACTGGAAGATATTAGTGACTGGGCGGAACTTTACGTAAATACAGAAAGAATAGTGAAATGTCCATATTGCAGGAAAGAGAACAGTATAGATGTTAAGGAATACATTTATGATGAAACTATGAAAGAAAAATCATGTGGAATTGAAAAATATTCATATTTTGAAGTTGATGATTGTAGGTGTCATTCTTGTGGGAAAGAATTTGTGTCAAAGGGATATATATGTGAATATCCAATAGGAGTTTACGATTCACATGAAATTAAAACGATAAAAAATGAGGAGGCTGAATAGATGGCAAGATTAACAAAATTGAATAGACAGAAAATTTTAGATCAGAATGAAGGATTCACAGCTAATACGTCATATGATTCCAGAAATAGTAGTTATGACCGTCAATATATGGTAAAAGGTGGAAAATTGTATATACAGGAATCTGGAAAGACTTCTTGGGCAGATAGTAGATATAATAAAGAATGGATCGCTACAGATAAAGAAACTCACAGATTCTTATATCATAACCAGTGGAGAATGAATACTGGTGGAATAGATTAAGAAAGACCTCTGAGAGATTAAGAAATCAGTTTATAAAATAAATTGTACCAATAAGAAGAATTGTTCGAAAAATTATAAACAAAACACCCATTTAAATTATATTCGTTGTAAAAGACATCCAAATAAAAATACAGAAAAGTCATTGTAATATTTACAGTGGCTTTTTCATTGTAGAAAATATATGAATATGCTAGAATAGCATTAAAAGAAAATTAAACACGTATACAATAGAAATAATATAATGTTAAAATATATGGAGGTGAAATAGGTGGATCAATTTATTTCGAAAGAAGTATTAGATATTTTATCATATCATTCAACATTAGGAAGAAGTTTAAAGCAGATTTCACTTCGAAAGACACCATTACCGATAATTTTAGATAATATAGAAAAATATAGGGCAAGCTATATAGATACAATATTTCAAGAAAATCTTATTGGATCTCGTTTTAAAAGTGAAGATTCTATTAAAAGGAAGTATGAAAAGACTCTTAAAACAGGTGGAGGGTTTAAACAATGTTTTAATGACATATTAGGATTTCGTCTAAAATTTGAAGAATACCCTCGTGAATATCCGGATTATTTTCGTGTAGTAGATTTACGAAACGGAAAGAAGATAGATGACGGATATAGAGCAATTCATTTATATTATCAAAGAGATAATATGGCGTATCCAATTGAAATACAACTTTGGTGCGGAAAGGATTATTTATTTAACATATGGAGTCATCAATATGTATATAAATATAAAAATCCAGAAATAGGGTACCAATTGTATAGAAAATATGTAGATGGAAAAATAAAGAATAAAGAAGAATTTTTGAAAAATTTAAAAGAAATGGAGGAAAAAAGAAATGATTGATAAATCAATATATGTAGTAGCGAAAATTTTTGATCAACAAGGATGTGTAGCATATAGATGCAAAACACTTAATGAGGCAAGATGTTTGCCAGGAACATTAGAAGCATTAAGAGCTGAAGGAGTACAGATTGTTATTTTAGATGATCCGGATATATATTCAGAATATGCACCTTATGAGTATATTGAAGATATGAAAGAATTCATAGATAAGGTTAATATGTTAAATAAGATTCCAGCAGCATAAAATGCAAGTCATAAATTTTATTTTATACAAATTAAAAAGTAATTTGAAGAGAGACGGCATTGAGATTTAGTATCAATGTCGTTCCGGCATATATAGTAAATGACGGCAAGCAGACACCAATGCGTGGTCATCCGGTATTTATTGCCCAGCATGCAACGGCAACATGTTGCAGAGAGTGCATCCGGAAGTGGCATAAAATGCAACCGGGAAAAGAACTAAGCCAAGTACAGCAGGAATATCTTGTAGATGTAATTATGACATGGATTCAAAAAGAAATGGAGAGGAACTAGTGCAGATATTTGTTGATGCAGATGCCTGTCCAGTGGTAGGTATCGTTGAAAAAATTGCAAAAGAGCATAATGTTGTTATGTGATACGAATCATGTCCTGTCATCAGATTATAGTGAAGTTATTGTTGTTGGTGCAGGAGCAGATGCAGTAGATTATAAATTGATCAGATGCTCATGGAACGTCATTTCTACAAAACATAGTCTTATGGAGCATTTTATATTGACAACAGAGCTAGCACAGTTGATTATAGTCATATGTCTCAGGACTTTATTTTTTCAAAAACACAAGAATTAGAAGAAGAAATACCAGATGAAACCATACTACAGGATATTGCGAAGGTGAAAATTGAAGATTTAAGAAATGAGGTATATGCGAATGATACAATTTTATGTTTAAAAATCAATGATTATTTTGAAATATATGAATGGAGAAAACAAGAATTTGTTAGAGTAGATAAAGTGAGTGAATATTCATCTGCAAATTATCGAGATTTAAAAACTTATTCAGTCTATTAGAACACTAGCAGCAAAATGGCTATATCCACAGCAACCAAGATGATCAAGAGTGGAAAGTACAGCGACGAGGAAATTATCGATCTCAACGATCTTTTCCTCAAAAAGGTCGAGCAGCTACGGAAGGTGCTGACCGGAAACTAGTGAACGTAGATTTATTTATGCAGATATGCTGCTTTCTCCTGTTATGTATGCAGTATATTAAGGTCCCAGGACATTAAGAAATCAAAGGATATTAAAGAAATATATTCAGGAGGGTAAAGATCTGAAAGAAAAAGAGTTAGACAAGGAATTAGAGGAAAAAGAAAGAATGATGAGAAATGAACAAATGAAAGCATTTCCATTGACTGAAGAAGAAATAGAAAAATTAAAAAAAGAAAAGAGGATATAAATGTCAATATTAAAAAGCTAATTTAAGTTGTTGATGGGGATACCTATGCAAGAAAGATGATGGCTTTGACTGTTATCAATTTATACCATCGGTTGTTTCATGGTCAGCTAACCCTTGAACAGTAACAATTTGTTAAAAAATATTTGAAATAAGAACAAGATACTTGCATTATTTTATTTAAAGTGGACTTAAGCATTCCTGTAATTCATAAATAATGTCAATAGACGAAAGAAGAACCTCACAGTATAATTAAGATATCATCTTGGCGGATGAAAAACATCTTAATTATCGGAGGTCCTTATAATGAATTATACACAGAATCAAAAGATTGAACAAGTCACAGAATCAACTTTAGTACTCGGAGTTGATATCGGAAGTTCTGAACACTATGTCAGAGCATTCGATTACCGGGGAAGAGAGCTGACAAGAAAAGTATTCAGATTTTCAACTGATATCAATGGGTTCAACAGCTTTTATGACTGGGTCACACAAATATGCATAAAGCATGGAAAAAATGAAGCAATGATAGGATGTGAACCTACAGGTCATTACTGGTATACCTTTTATCAGTTTGTAAAAGATCATGGGATGAAACTGGCATTCGTGAATCCTGCATCTGTTAAGAAAGCAAAGGAACTGGATGATAACAGCCCAAAGAAAACAGATCTGAAAGATCCAAAGACGATTGCAAAGCTTGTAATCGATGGAAGGTACAGTTTTCCATATGTGCCGGAAGGAATCTATGCAGAGATTAGAGAAGTGACATCCAGCCGAGATCGCATCATGAAGGAGCTGAATGCAGCATCCAACAGGATACAGAGATGGCTGAAGATATATTTTCCAGAATATCTTACTGTATACAAGAAATTTGATACAACAACAGGAATGATGATCCTTGAGGAAGTACCATTACCGACTATGGTGACAGCACTGGGTGTAGATAACATTATAAAGATATGGAGAGAACATAAAGTGCGTGGCAAAGGCGCCAGTTTTAATAGGGCAAAGACCCCGGTAGATGCTGCGCATGATAGTGTTGGAAAATCAGGAGGTCAGGGTGCAGTCATGGAGATTCAGATGTTGCTGGAAGATTATAAGGTAAAGAAGCAACAACTGGAAATGGTTACATTTGTGATGGAAGAACTGATCATGCAGATACCAAATGCAGAAAAGATGCTGTCAGTTGATGGTGTCGGATTAGTAACTGTAGCTGGTTTCATATCAGAAGTCGGGGATATCAGTCGCTTTAAAAACCCGAAACAGATCCAGAAGTATGCTGGATTTGAACTGGTAGAGAACAGCTCTGGAAAACACAAAGGTCGTACAACGATCAGCAAGCGTGGTCGGAAGAAACTGCGAAAAATCATATATCAGGTAGTATTACCATTGATACAGAGCAATAAAGAATTCAGATCGATCTATGATTATTACAGAAAACGGATAAAGAATCCACTGAAAGGCCGACAGGCAATGATAGCCGTTGGATGTAAGCTGATCCGGGTATTCTTTGCAATCATGACGAAGGATGTTGTCTACAATGGATCAAAAATGATAGAGGATATTCATCGTCCAACCCAACTGCCACAGGCAGCCTAACAAGAAAGAAATAAACCTGAAAACAGGAAATCGTCCGCCAAGGAGATTGGTGCTGTGGACAGGGATGTAACTGTATCGTTGAAAAAAGTATAGCCAGTTTAGCCACAGGAGATACAGACCATAGGACAAAGATCCTGTACTTAAGCGTAAGTGGCAGCCCAGCTATGGATAGACAGAACGAAGGAATTTAGGACTCCAATCATAGCAGATGGATGATCCTGTCAGACATGAGAGGTTTGTTGCTGTAGAGAAAATGGGTAAACAAAGAAGGCAACCATAAAAATATCAAGACGTATTCTTTTTATACCAATTTTTCTATGAATGGTACAAAAAGATACCTTATTCACTATCCATAAGGCTGTATTTTGATCAGCTAATTAATTTAAAGAGTATCCGGAAAGCTGATAAATCCAAGCTTTCTTGTGCAATTTTAATAAAAATATACAGAGAGGTCCCAGGGACATTAAGAAATCAGTTTATAAAATAAATTGTAAAAATAAGAACAAATTGTTCCAAAAATTCTAAACAAAATAATCATTTAAATTATAGCCTTCATAAAAAAATAAGCAGAAAAGTCATTGTAATATTTACAGTGGCTTTTTCATTGTAGAAAATATATGAATATGCTAGAATAGCATTAAAAGAAAATTAAACACGTATACAATAGAAATAATATAATGTTAAAATATATGGAGGTGAAATAGGTGGATCAATTTATTTCGAAAGAAGTATTAGATATTTTATCATATCATTCAACATTAGGAAGAAGTTTAAAGCAGATTTCACTTCGAAAAACGCCATTACCGATAATTTTAGACGATATAGAAAAATATAGGGCAAGTTATATAGATACAATATTTCAAGAAAATCTTATTGGATCTCGTTTTAAAAGTGAGGATTCTATTAAAAGGAAATATGTATATAAATATAAAAATCCAGAAATAGGATATCAACTGTATAGAAAGTATGTAGATGGAAAAATAAAGAATAAGGAAGAGTTTTTGAAAAATTTAAAAGAAATGGAGTGAAAAGAAATGATTGATAAATCAATATATGTAGTAGCGAAGATTTTTGATCAACAAGGCTGTATAGCATATAGATGCAAGACACTTAATGAAGCAAGGTGTTTGCCAGGGACTTTAGAAGCATTAAGAGCTGAAGGAGTACAGATTGTTATTTTAGATGATCCAGACATATATTCAGAATATGCAACTTATGAATATATTGAAGATATGAAAGAATTTATAGATAAGGTTAATATGTTAAATAAAATTCCAGCAGCATAAATTAGTCAAAAATATTAATTCGAAATTAAAGAAGAAACTGATGAAGAACAGTTTGATATTACAGAATGTCAAAAGTATGAAATGTGGTCAGATTATATTGAGAAAAATTATGGAGAAATTGCAGCTGCATCCTTAGCAATAGGAAGTGATTTACAATTGGATGGATGATCAATTTTGACAATAAAATAAGAGAGGATAATATAGATAAAAACAAGCAGTCAGATCTGTTCCGCTTGTGATTACAAGAATACGAAAATGAAGGATTTTGCTCTCAGAGAGTGGAATTGTTCTCAGTGTGGAATCCATCATGACAGAGATATAAATGCGGCGATTAATATCAGAAACGATATGAAAAACCAGCAAATATTATTGTATCAAAAAAGAGAACATTGCAAGCAGTGTCGGCATATAAAAATACTAAAATAGCTGTTCATAATTTTGCTTCTGCAACTAATCCAAGTGGTGGAGTAAAAAAGGATCTAATGCACAAGAAGAATTTTTGATAGTGTTTTGAAGAGATAGCAGAATTTACAAGAGTTAACGATAGAAGAAGTTAAGGCTCTGAATGAAAAAGGTATTGCAAGGAGATGTTTTATATGGTTACAAAATCAGCAAATTTATATGCAAGGATTGAACCAGAAGTCAAAGAAAAAGCAGAACGTATTTTGTCTATACTTGGGATCCCTGCTTCTAGTGCTATCAATATGTTTTATAAACAGATTATCTTACAGAGAGGACTTCCATTTGAAGTAAAAATACCATCTGCTAGACCTGTTGATATCAGCACATTATCAGAAGTAGAATTCAATGAAGAATTGAAAAAAGGATATGCAGATATGCAGGCGAGACGGACAAAAAATGCGGAGAAAGCTTTTGCTGACATTCGTAAGGATTATGGCTTATGATATATGAAGTTTTTGAATACATTGCTTTGGAATTACAATCACCAGAAAACGCAATTGGACAACTTGATCGTCTAGAAGAACAGATATTAAGTCTTGATACGATGCCGGAGTGTTATCGAAAATATGAAAAAGAACCATGGAAAAGTCATTGTAATATTTACAGTGGCTTTTTCATTGTGGTAGAAATTTAATTGTGATAAAATATCATAAGATGAACTGCACAGAAGTAAGGAGTGAAAGAATATGATGTATCCAGATGGAAAAGTAAAGGTATATATTGAAACACCAGATGAAACAGGTGGATTTCATGATGCTATTTGCTGGTTACCAGATTATACATGGGAAGTTCACGGATATTCAGAGTCATGATGTATTTTAAACAACTTATTCGAGATAATGCACACTTAATTATAGAATTTTCTCAAGAAGGAGGGATTCTGAATGCCGCAAATATTTAGAGTTGGGCCGTATAGCATTTATTTTTGGACGTATTTTCAAAAATGATCGACGACATCCAGGTGTACTAGTAGAAGTAAGGAAAACAACAGCTGTCGATATAATTTGGAATATGATAAAACTAAAAGTAATCTCAAAAGATGATTTAAATGATTTTTTAGACGAATTAAAACAAGAAATGGAAAGGCGAACAGGAGCATTAGCAAAATGAATAAAAATAGAAAAATCGTTTTAGATACCTTAAATGAGCAAAATATAGAATACGAAATGTTTGAGCATCAAGCTGTCTACACAGTGGATGAAATCGAAGACTCTGATCTGTGGAATCATGAAAATGGCATAGGAGCGAAAAATTTATTTTTAAGAGATGGTAGTGGAAAACACCATTTTCTTGTGATCATTCGAGAAGACAAGCAGGCAGATCTTAAGAAAGTAAGAGATGAGATTGGAAGTTCTAGACTTAGTTTTGCTTCAGCTGAGCGCTTAATGAAATATTTAAATATCGAACCAGGATCTGTTTCGCCATTAGGTATTTTGAATGATAAAGAATGTGTGGTTCCAGTCTTTTTTGATGAAGATCTGAAAGAATACGAATATATTGCAGTACATCCAAATGATAATACAGCGACGATCTGGATGAAACTTACGGATCTTTTGGATGTTATAAAGATGCATGGAAATCAAGTGAATTTTATCAGTGTGTGATAAATTTCATAGAAATCAAATAATAAAAGATGTAATATTAAAATTCAAAGAGCCAGAATTTAGCTTTGCAGGCAAAACCGCAGAGAAAATCCACTGGCTGTGCCTGTGATCAAACCACCAAAAAGTTTCATCGTTCAAAGTCAGATAAAGATACAAAAATTGAAGCTATGATGTCTTTATGATACAATGCAACACGTTTGGATGTTTTTATGGAAGTAAAATAGAACCTTATAAAATACCAGAAGCTTCTTATGAAATTACAATTACAACATCAGACATATTTGAACAAATTATCCTTAATAAAAGGAAAAGAGGGATACACACAGGAAATTGAAGCATATATAGATGAGGTTTTATATGATAAGGGGCAGGCTGAAAGACAATGTCGAGAAATCTTTCAAAACTACCTTTTGAGATAGAAAAATCCGTTGAGGAAAGTACTTCTTTAAGAAAAGATCTGGAACAATTAAAGCAGGAGCAGGAAAAGAAAAAAGAAGATTACGATCGTCAGGGAAGAATTGTTGAATTTCTAAAAGAAATATTTTACATGGAAGCAAAACAGGAGTTAGTTATCTTTGATGTAGAACCGGAAGAAAGAACAGAAAAATGGATGCAACAATTACCTGACAGAGTTTACAAAATATATCGGGAAATCGCTGAGAGAAGGACACAAAATGACACCTTTGCACTGATTCAGGAAAATTTCCAAAAGAATAAAGTGTATCTCCATGAATATTTTCCAACGATTCACACTGTATTTGATGATATTTTGGTACCAGAAAGTTTAGGTGAATTTCAAGTAAAACGAATCAATATTACTGTTAAATACAGAGGTGTAACAATTGAATTTAAGAAACTTGTAGAGAAATTAATTTCTGATGTTGAAGAACAAGCAAGACTTTTAAGTATTTCTATGAATCGAATGGAGAAAGCATTAAAGAGCAGCAAGTTTGAACTGCTTGACTGGATGGATATTTTGGAATCATATTTTGGAAGGTACTTTTAAAGCATATAGAACATGGAATAACAAAACTTCCAGTCTTTTGTAGTAAAAAAGAGAGGCTTGCTGTATATGCAGCACAAGTTACGGGAGATCCTCATTTCTTTGATTCTAATACGTTTGCTGAGTTACTTTTATTTGATTTTATAACTTATCATTTTCATACAAATAATGAGGAAAGTATATTGGAAAGTTACGAATTATAAAGGAGAAAAAGTATGATAAAGAAACAACTAACAACCATTTTTCTATCATTGGCACTAGCTGCCACAACTGCATTTCAGCCAATTTCCATATCGGCAGCAGACAATCTAAGAACAGAAACAAAAATATCATTACAAGACAGATCAAAAAAGCAATCGACAAAACCAATAGGTTATACCTTTGAAAGCAAACACATCAGCACATCCTCAAAAGCGAAAGGCAAAGGTGCTACAAAAGCTTCCAGTGTAGATTCCATGACTTATACATGGGATGAAAATACCCAGACACTTCGAGTCAGCGGAAGAGGTAAGGTTGTTGGGAATTATGATAATAGAAATGATTTAGCACAATATCAGAATCAAGCTAAAAAAATCATTTTGGAAAAGGGTATTACAGAGATTGGGAAAAATGCATTTGCACAGTTTTATAATCTTTCTGAGATAGAATTTCCATCGACATTAACAAAGATTGGTGAAGCTGCATTTTTGGAGTGTGATAAACTTACAAGTGCAACATTGCCAACTTCATTAAAAGTGTTAGATAGGGCAGCGTTTGCGAATTGCTCTGCACTTGTGAATGTAACTATTCCATCTCAATTAACAACAATGAGAGATTATGCATTCCAAAGATGTGCGATCAAAAATATTACAATTCCAGCAACGCTAAAAACTTTTTCAGAACTTGCATTTTTTGAATGTTATGATTTTCAGAAGATTGAAGTAGCATCCGGGCATCCTTCTTATAGCACAAGTAATGGAGTTTTATTCAATAAAAATAAAACAAAACTGGTTTTATATCCAGTTGGAAAGCAGGCTGCATCTTATCAGATTCCAAATTCAGTAAAAGAAATTGGAAAGAATGCGTTGAATCATGCAAGGGTTGGAAAAATAGTGATTCCAACGAGTGTGTCTACAATTGGTGAAGGAGCGTTTGCGGGTGCTACTATTACAAGCCTGAATATTCCGAATTCTGTAAGGTCAGCAGGTTATTATATCTGTGAAAAGTGTACACAGTTAAAAACAGTAACTTTTGGAAATGGACTTACAACAATTCCATATAGGATGTTTTATAATTGTGTTTCATTAACAAGCGTATCTATGGGAAATAATATAAAGAAGCTGGATGGGCTTGTATTTGGTTATTGTTCATCACTAAAACAGATTAAAATTCCAGATAGCGTAACTTCCTTGGGAGATGGATGTTTCGGGGAGTGCTCTGCATTGACAACCATCAATTTTCCAAAGAATTTAAACGAAATTGCATACCAGACATTTTTCAATTGCAAGAGCCTTACATCCGTAACATTTTCAAATACGTTACAGATGATAGGAAGTCTTGCTTTTTATGGAACAAAAATTAAAAAAGTGAGGATTCCAGCTTCTGTAATATATGTTGGAACACAAGCATTTCCAGCAGAATCAGTGATTGAAGGGTTAAATGGACTACAAAAAATCGAAGATGGTTCTTATATGAGGATGGAGAAGCTGCCGATTAAAGTAACATACGATTATAAAGCAGCATTTGATATTGTAAAAAGAGTCAATAGTGAAAGAAGGAAGAAAGGATTAAAAGCACTTACCATGGATCGTCGTATGATCAAGGGATCTATGATTCGTGCGGCTGAACTTGCAATAGCATTTTCTCATATACGTCCATCAGGAAGATTTTATTATAGCGCATGTTACGATAGCAAACTTGGATATATTATGAGTGGAGAAAATATTGCTGCAGGTCAGACAAGCAGCAGATCCGTCATGACTTCATGGATGAATTCAGATGGACATAGAGCTAATATTCTTACAGATAGATATACTGGAATTGGTGTTGGAGCGGTTAAGGTAAATGGCATATGTTACTGGGTACAGAACTTTTCAACAGCCGCTGTAGATGCAGCAGAAGAATCTTCTTACAAAAACAACACTGCAACAACTAATATAGAAGTTACAAAAGCTCAGATAGGATATTTATTTTCAGTAAATCCAATAAATTCATTTAGTTTAAAGAATGGAACTTCTAAAAATATTTCCTATAGTATATACAATCATTTTGTCAATGTACCATTGATTTCAAGTGAAATGAAATACAAAGTTTCTTCTCCATCGATATGTAAAGTATCGGCTTCTGGTAAAATAACAGGGTTAAAAGCTGGAAAAACAAGTGTTACGATCACACCAAAACAAGCTCCATCGTTTGCCAAAACGATTACGATAACGGTAACAGATACTTCCCTTGGGAAAGTAACTTGGGGCAAATGTAAGAGATCTTCGAAAACAGTTCAGTTACAGTGGAAGAAAGTAAGCGGTGCAACCTCCTATCAGGTATATCGTTTTAAAGGTAAAAAATGGGTAAGAGTAATAACGACCAAGAAAACAAGTTATAAGTATAAGAAAGCACCAAAGAATGGATCTTATAAAGTACGAGCTGTAAAAACGTCTGGAAAGAAAAAGATATATGGAGCTTTTTCTAAAGTAAAGAAAATTAAATAAACAAAAAGCCTCTGTGTATGATGTTAATAAAAAGTTTGAAACATCACACAGAGGCTTTTTATTATATTATTTATTGATATGTTTCGAATTCAAGTAATCCAAAATCTAGAAACAATTCTTAATAATATCTTCATCAAGTCCATTCTTGCAAGTTATATTTCCTATTACAAAATACAAGATTCCACCGGCAAGAAGTCCCCATACAACGGCATTGATTCCTGCGATCTGTACATTATAGTAACAAAATACATAAGTGATCGCTGCTCCAATAGAACTAAAGACGGCTGCCTGTTTTGTTCCTTTCTTCCAGAACAATCCACCAACTAAAGGCCAGAAGAAACTGCATTCCAGACCACCCAAAGCAAACAGATTCAGGAAGAAAATGATATCAGGTGGATTGATCGTAAGTAAGATGACGATCACACCGAATGCAAATGTAACAAGTGTACTCATCTTTCCAACATTTTTGTTATAAGATTTAATTTTCACAGGATCATCTTTGACAACATAGTTACGCCACAGATCTTTTACAATTGCTGCAGAAGCAAGGATCAAAAGAGAATCAGCAGTAGACATAACAGCAGCCATAGGTGCTGCAAGGAATGTTCCAGCTAATCCAACGGGCATGATCTTCTGAACAATATACGGAATAAAATAATCAGAAGTTGGAAGATTCTTTGTATCTACCAGTGCACCTGCCCATGTACCAGCCATATGCATACCAACGATGATAAAGCTACAAGTAACCGCACCAATCCACATTGCAGAATGAAGACTCTTTGTATTTTTAAATCCCATAGAACGAACAGCGGTCTGTGGAAGTCCAAGAGTACCAAATCCTACAAGAATCCAGAAACTAAGCAAAGTTCCGGGACTATATTTTGAAAATAGATCATTATATACACCAGGTAGATTCTGTGCAAGTCCAGCATCAATACCAGCAAGTCCACCGCCAGCTTTTAATACGAAGAATAAAAGCAAAAATGTACCGACACACATGATGATTCCCTGAATCGTATCTGTGATCGCAACAGCACTGAAACCACCGAAAGATGTATAGATGATAACAACTGCACCAAAGATCAATAAAGAAACGACATGATCAAGTCCTGTGATGGAAGAAATCAAAGTTGCTCCACCAGTAAACTGTCCGATCATCTGTGCCATAAAGAAGATAACCATAAGTAAACTGGTTACGATAACTAATACATCACTTTTATAACGGGCTTTTAAATAACCGACAACAGTAACGGCACCGGTTCTTCTTGAAACTAAAGCTAATTTATTTCCAAGAACACCAAGTACCAGAAATGTAATCGGAACCTGTACGGTAGCGATCCATGCCTGTGCATATCCGTAAGTAAGACCAGCAGCTCCAGGTCCGGAGATAAAGGAACTTACAGAAGTATAAGTTGCCATGGTTGTCATTGCTAAAAGAAGTCCATTCATATTTCTTCCACCGATAAAGAATTTTTTCTCAGAAGAAGTATGCTGTTTTTTATTCTGACGTTTACTAAAAATGATACCGATCGCGGCATTTAAAATGAGGTAAACGATAAAGATCATAAGAATGATTTTCTGATTTGCTGACATTTTATTCTTCTTCCTCCTCTTCATCATCATAATCGAAGTTAATAAATACATGTTTTAATAAGTACCAGACACCGATCAAAGAAAGTATGATCGTTCCGAAAGTTGATACGCTAAACCATGCTGGCATTCCTAGAAAATAAAGACTAGTAGCATTTAATAAAAATGCACTGGCAATATGCCAAGCACAGCAGATCAAAACAACGATCAGTGTTCCACGGATTTCACGCATACACTGTTCGTGTTTCTCCTGTCTTGTTAATTTTTTCATATTTATATTCCGCCTTTCTGCGCAAGGCACCAATGTGTCATGAAACATATTGGTTAACCTTCACTTTTTATTTTTTATTCTTATTACCTCTGATATTATTTATCTATAAGACTGACATACTACAGAACACGTGGAGG
>OGPW01000713.1_pt1 | contig 25725 bp, 19 predicted proteins | sample 1553061 | NCBI WGS metagenome assembly OGPW01 (sample SAMEA2580292, study PRJEB22360) | human gut metagenome | biome: human gut; feature: human-associated habitat; material: faeces | place: Denmark | collected 2008/2010
GATCGCCGGTGTCCGGGAATACTGGATCGTAGATCCGAAACGTGAGACTGTACTGTGCTATTTCTTCGAAGGAGAAGATTATCCCCAGATGTATACATTTGATGATATTATCCCTGTTATGATTTATGATGGAAAACTGGAGATTAATTTTGCTGATATAAAAGACAGATTGATCTAAGCATACAGCAGCGTACGCCACAGCGACAATTTAAAGTACCAAAAAATGTGTTTGAAATATCTCTGAAATGTGTTCAAAATATGAAATCAAATAATTTTCTCATATAGTAATACCATAATCGGCATCGTCACAATCGCAAGTAACGTTGTCATAACATTAATTGCACTGCTATATTTTGAATTCCCGCCGTATACCTGACACATCTGTGTAATAGTTGATGCTGACGGCGTAATAACAGCAAGGAATATAACAAGCAGAATTTTCTCACCTTGTGGATGCCATGTAACCAGACCACTGATTTTCAGAATAATCAGTGCCAGCACCGGCACAAGCAACAATCTTAGAAATGTAACTGTATATACTCTTCGATTTGTAAATATATCCCAAAGGTTCATACCGGCAATCAACATACCGGTTACAATCATACTTACCGGCCCAATCGTGCTTCCCACTGCACGAAGTGTATCATCTACAATCACCGGCAAATGAATCTTCAGCAAAAACAAAACCGCTCCTATGAAAATTGCAATCATATTGATGTTAAGCACAATCTTTCTCCAGTCAATCCTATCCCCTGAACTGATAATATATTTTCCATGTGTCCACATAAAAATCAACTGCACAGCCATGAATACACACCCGTATACGACCCACTCGTCCCCCAGTACATAAGTCACAATCGGTACAATCAGATTTCCGGAATTAGAGTAGTATATAGAAGCGACCTCCACTTCATCCAGATGAAATATTTTTCCCATAATCCATACTGCTATCAATAATAAGACTTGCAAAACTACCGAAGCAACCAGCGCAAGAAACATACCTTGTACTTTATCCGGCGTATAATCTATCTGAAATGCATTGATCATAACACACGGAATCACAATATATAAGACAATTTTCGACAAAATTTTGCTGTCATCGTCCGTTACAAGTCCCAGCTTCACTATCACATATCCCATGAGAATCATGAGAAATAATTCGGCAATCTGTTCTGCAAGCAATACACTAATCTGCATAATCGAATTCAAGTCCTTTCTTATCAAGTCTATGCTTTAACCAAAAATAATTCATACTTATTATAAACTCTTGTGTATGATTCCAAGTACCGTTCTTAATTCTTCCACATCAATCTGTCCCGGTGCAGATACTTTCCCCGCCGCGCCAAATGTAAGTGCTGAGCCAAAGACTTCTCCACACATGCGGCTTACTACCCCAGTTCCTGCCATAGACATTGTAATAACCGGGCGGTCTGCATAGCATCGTCTCATTTCTTCCGTAGCAGACAAAAGTGTCAGAACATCTTCTGTGCTCTGCGGCATCACCGCAATCTTTGAAATATCAGCTCCAAGTTCCTGCATTTTTCGCATACGTGAAATTAATTCTGCTTTCGGAGGTGTCTTCCTAAAATCATGATTAGAAGCAATCACCTTTGCTCCACATTCATGCGACGTTTTTACAACTTTTTCCACATATGTATCCCCGATAAATGCTTCTACATCCACAAGGTCCACATACCCGCTTTTCGCAATTTTTTCATTCAGCTCTACATATTCATCTGGTTCTATCGCGCGCTCGCCACCTTCCTTCGCGGTGCGAAATGTAAAAAGAATCGGTGTCTCTCCAAGAATATCTCTCAACTGCTTCGCAGCATTTTCCACACTTTCGTAATTATTCACTTCCTCGAACCAGTCCACACGCCACTCCACTACATCTGCTCCTATCTCACAGATATGCTTCGCCTGATTCAAAATCTCATCTATCGTCTTACCGACAATCGGTACACAGATTTTCGGAATAGCCTCACCGATTGCAACATTTCTTACTACTACAGGTTTCATAATCTAGTCCTTCCAGCTAATATTTGCCTCCAGTATATCACAAATATAAAAAAAGGGACACCGTTAATCACTAATGGGGACGTAGTACTTTGACGTTTTGCCACGTTTTGCTACGTCCCCTGTTTATTTTTTAACACTTGCAATTTTTCATTTTTTTTGCTATACTCCATAACTGTACGAAATTTTATATAGAACTATGGTATAATTGGAAACGACACAAGTGTATGCTTGATAACGAACAACACAAGTGTCTTTTTTGTACTCTTTTTTAACTAATCACAAAATATTTCAAAGAAAAAGGAGCACCAATTATGCCAAAAAATTTATTTCAAAATGTTATTTTTACACTGATGATGTCATTCCTTATGGTCTATGTAATGATTTGCTACAACATTTCCCTCAATATTGGTGGAATGAGTAACAAAGTCTTCCTTATGGCTTTTGGCGAAATGAAGATCATGTGGCCAGTCGCATTTTTACTGGAATTCTTTATCGTAGATAAGCTTGCCCATGCACTTGCATTTCGCATGGTCACACCAAATGACAGACCGATTGTTATTACACTTGCTATTTCAGCTATGATCATCTGCATTATGTGTCCAGTCATGAGTCTGATTGCAACTGTTCTTTTCAAAAATGCTGGTTCAAACATTATTTCGACATGGTTCCAGACCACGTTTTTCAATTTTCCTGTTGCATTTTTCTGGCAGATGTTCTACTGCGGACCATGTATCCGTTTTATCTTTGGAAAAATGTTTTCAAATAAAGAGAATGCAGTAGCGAAAAATGTTGTAACAGAATAATTTTTACTAAGTAATCTTTTATCGTATGCTCGGCAGCTAGAAAAGGTCAGTCTACTGAATCTTTTTATCATATGCCTGGCATCAAAAAAGCGGGTAGTTGGTTAATCATGTTATAATTAACCTCTACTCGCTTTTATTTTCTCTCACCATTGCTTTTCTTTAACTGTTTTTATCAATTTCCTCTTTCACCAGCAATGTCGTATAATACGTCGCCTTCTCCGGCATTTCTTCTACACTGTGATAGATTTTTTCTTCTTCCATGCCACAATTTTCAATCATCCATGCCTCCTGCCCCTGTTCTTTCAGAACTTTCTTCACATCCGACAATTTTGAAGCTGCCTTCATAAGAATCTTATTTCCCGGAAGCTTCAACGCCTCTTTGATATCATAATTAGATGGAATAATATGAAGCTGCTCGGATCGGTCTGCAAGGCTGTCTCCCAGTTTGGCTGCAACTGCACAAAATGATGGAACTCCATTAATAATCTCTGCATCATATCCACACTTTTTTACAATACGCTGGATATAAATATAAGTGGAATAAACCGTTGGATCTCCAAGTGTCAAGTATGCCACATTTTTACCTTCATCCAGTTTCTTTATGATTTCTTCTGATACTTTTTGATAATTCTTTTCTAAAATTTTCCGGTCTTTCGTCATCGGTGAAGACAGTCCCAGACATTCTTTCTGATCCATATCCTTCACAATTCCAGATGCAATTTTATAACTGATTGCATGTTCTTTTCCATCAGCAGGCACTGCGATTACCGGACAATTCTTAATCGTCTCCACTGCCAAATACGTCATTAACTTAGGATCTCCCGGACCAACACCGACACCATATAATTTCCCACTCATTTTTTATAATTCCTCATTCATATTTTTATTCCCACATAATTCTGTATCCAATCAGGGACACCCTGATTCACAAAAAGGGACGCTGCAAAATGCAATTTGGGACGTAGCATTTTAACATTTTACTACGTCCCCAACCCATTAATTTTTTAACTTAATATTCCGTCCATGAATGCGATAATTCCTGCTTCGACTTCATTTTTTATCTCTGCGTAATTATGGATTTCGTGGCGATATCCGGAATATAGTTTTGTTGTTACTGTATGACCGGTCTGTATCAGCCAGTTACTTACCTGATAGACGCCGACTCCGTATTCGCCGACTGGGTCCTGATCTCCCGCGATGTTGTAAATTGGCAGGTCGATTGGAACTTTTTCCGCCCACTTGGTTCCTTCGATCTGTTCCATCATCTGTATGAAATCATAGATTGAGCGGTTACTTGTCGGTCTTGTAAATGCGTCAAATGGGTCTTCTGCATGGTCGCGTTGTACATAAGGGTCTGCGCAGATCCATTCATTTCCGATACTGATCTCGCCGCACCGCTCGCACATCCAGCCCATCAGTTCCCCTGCAAATTCTGGATTAGATTCCTCGCCGTGTCCGGCATCAATTACTTCTTTCAGCTTTTCTCCCACTTCTTTTGCTCCGCGGAAGATTCCGGTTGTACCGCAAATAGTAGCTCCTGTCAGTTCATCTCCATATTTTGCAATGAAATCTCTTGTTATAAAGGATCCCATGCTGTGACCAAACAAGAAATATGGCAAGTCTGGATATTTTTCACACACGATTCCTTTTAATATGTGCTCATCTTCCATCATGGTATGCGGCCCTTTGTCTCCCCAATCGCCCCATACATCATTAATCATCGCAGTTTTCCCATGTCCGACATGATCGTCTGCTGTCACAATATACCCTGCATCTAAAAATGCAGAAATCATATGTAGATAACGTCTGGAATGTTCGCCGAATCCATGAATCACCTGAACGATTCCCTTCGGCTTACAAGCCGGAACATAAATCCACCCTTGAACCTGATCGCGTCCGTTAAAAGACGCAAATGATACTTCATGTAACATAATGACATACCTCCTTTTATCTGATCCGCACATACATTTTTTATTTTCCGTGCAGTCATACCCCAAAATTTCAGGACTTGCTCATAAGTCCCGTGGAAGCAATCCGAGTCTGTCTGGCATGTCAAATCCATCTGACAGACTTAGATTTATTGTTGTTCCCATATAGCATATATCAGATGAAAGTTTCCTTCCACCTGATATACATTCTCATTCTAATGGTTTTTATTTCATAATTGGCTTTAACGCCTCAGATAATTTATCTTTTTCAGCCTGCGCCTCCGCAAGATCCTTACCAAGAGTTGTGTAATAAATCTTAATCTTCGGCTCCGTTCCGGAAGGACGAACGATAACTGTCTCGTTGTTCTCCAGCTTATAAATAAGTACATTTGCAGCCGGAAGACCTGTCTCTTCTGGTTTCTTGTAATCTGTAACTTTTACAACTTTGTAGCCTGCAATCTTCTCAAGCGGCTTGTCTCTTAATCCCTGCATAATCTCAGACATACGATCCATACCACTAAGTCCCGGGAATTCAAAGCTGTCGATCTTATTCAAATAACGTCCATACTCGGAATAAATTTCTTCCATTCTCTGCTTCAGAGAACTTCCGATACTTCTATAATAAGCAGCCATCTCGCAAATCAACATAGATCCGATAATAGCATCTTTATCACGTACATATGGGCCAGCCAGATATCCATAGCTCTCCTCAAATCCGAAAATGAAACGGTCAACTTCGCCTGCTGCCTCAAGACCTGCAATCTGATCTCCAATCCATTTAAATCCTGTCAGTACACTTCGAAGCTCTACTCCATAATGCTCTGCAACTGCATCTGCAAGTGGTGTTGATACGATAGATTTCACTGCTACCGGATTCTTTGGCATCGTACCTTTCTCTATACGTCCTGCACAAATGTAGTCAAGAAGCAGAACTCCGACTTCATTTCCACTGACGAGTTCGTAAGAACCATCCGGACACTTCATTGCAATACCAACACGGTCTGCATCCGGGTCAGTTGCAAGCATCAAGTCTGCGCCAGTCTCCTTTGCAAGGTTCAGTCCCTTCTCAAGTGCCTCGAAAATCTCCGGGTTCGGATAACTACATGTTGTGAAATATCCATTTGGATACTCCTGCTCAGGAACGATTGTGATGTCTGTAATTCCAATGTCTTTCAATACCTGTGTGACAGGAACAAGTCCTGAACCATTAAGCGGACTATATACAAGCTTCAATCCTGCTGTCTTGCAAAGTCCTGGGCGAACCTGTCTGTCCTCGATTGCATCATAAAGAGCTCTCTTACAATCATCGCCCACAAAACGAATCAGCCCCTCTTCAACGCCCTGTGCAAATGGCATGTATTTTGCACCAGTCAGAACATCTGTCTTCTGAATCTCTTCATAAACAATTGCTGCCGCATCATCTGTCATCTGACATCCATCCGGACCATATGCTTTATATCCATTATATTTCGCTGGATTATGAGATGCTGTTACCATAACACCTGCATTACAATTATAATAACGTGTTGCAAATGAAAGAGCCGGTACAGGCATCAATGCATCATAGATCCGAACCTTGATTCCATTCGCTGCCAGTACACTTGCCGCATTTTTCGCAAATATATCACTTTTAATACGGCTGTCATAACTGATTGCTACTGTCTGCGTTCCACCCTGTGTCTTTACCCAGTTCGCCAGCCCTTGCGTAGCCTGACGTACAACATAGATATTCATCCGGTTCGTACCTGCTCCAAGAACACCTCGAAGTCCTGCAGTTCCAAACTTAAGCGCAACTGCAAAACGCTCCTTGATCTCCTCGTCATTTTCTTCGATTCTCGCCAGTTCCGGCTTCAGATCCGCATCCTCCAGATCAGCCTCCATCCAACGTTTGTAATCATCCTGATACATATTCTACCACTCCTGACTCATATTCTTTTTTGCTTCTTTTCATATGTAAGATGCCTACGGCATCAGATAAGTTAAATATACCATATTTCTGTTATGACATCAATTAGAGACGCTCATTTAGGGACATAGTTTTTAGCAAACTATCCGGGTAATTTTCACTTTTGATTAATGTCCGTAAAGACTTTGACCGTCCATTGGTTGCCTTTACCTCACTATTTTTCCATTCTTCAAATAATCATCTATTTTCCGTCTCAAATACATACAATTCACCCTCATATACTAAGATTACATATTTCGCTGTTTATTCAACGCATTAACAATTTCATAAGCGAATCACATGCATCACACCCCGCGCCACATCCCCTCACAAAATTCAATATTTACGCACAACTAAAAAGCACGCAGATAATTGTGTGATTTTCGTCATGACTGCGAGCATAGCTTGATTTTCGCAGCTTTGTCCGAGCCTGTCCTTTAGGCGAGTTTGCATAGAAAATCAATAATATGCGGCGCAGCAGTCATAGAAAATCATTCATATCTGCGTGCTTTTAGTTGTGCAACTTATATTAAATTTTATCCTAGATGTATCCCATCAATTTCGGCAGCCACAGGCTTAAGTTCGGGATATATGTTACGAGCATCAGCACTACAAAGATTGCTGCGAAGTATACGAGCAACTGTCTGAATACTGTCTCAATCTGTACTTTACCTACTTTAACACCAACAAACAGTGTTGTTCCAACCGGTGGTGTGATTGTTCCGATACATAGGTTGAAGATCATCATGATACCGAAATGGATTGTTGTCATTCCAAGTGCAGTACATACCGGCAGGAAGATTGGTGTGAAGATCAGGCAGGCCGGTGTCATATCCATAAATGTTCCGACGATCAGAAGGATAATATTGATTAGGAACAGGATAACAAACTTGTTGCTGCTTACGGAAAGCAGTGCTGTAGATACCAGTTCCGGAATATTTGTAAATGCCATAACCCATGACATGATGCTGGATACACCGATCAGGAAAATGATGATACCAGTCATCTCAGCACTGTCCAGAAGAATCTTTGGCAGTTCTTTGATCTTGATTGATTTGTATACAAATAATGACAGAAGCAGGCTGTATACTACGGCCACTACGGAACCTTCTGTTGCAGTGAAGATACCAAAGATGATTCCACCGATTACGATTACAATCAGAAGCAGACAAGGCAGAGCCTGAAGGATGATCTTTCCAGCTTCAGATGCTGTAAAACGTTTTTTTGCACGGTAGCCTTTTTTCTTGGCAATCACATATACTACTAGCATACAAGCAAGTCCCCAGAGGATTCCCGGAATGTAACCAGCCATGAAAAGTGCTGCTACGGAAGTTCCTCCGCTGACCAGTGAGTATGTGATCATTACGTTACTTGGCGGGATCAGAAGTCCTGTCGGTGCAGTTGCAATGTTAACTGCTGCTGAGAAGTTCGGGTCATATCCCTCTTCTTTCTCGATTGGTCCGATGATAGATCCCATAGCAGAAGCTGCCGCTGTACCAGATCCGGAAATAGAACCGAATAACATATTTGCAAGGATGTTTGTCTGAGCAAGTGCTCCAGGAGCGCGTCCTGTAATTAATTTTGCAAAGTTAATCAGTCTTACGGCGATACCACCTTTATTCATAATATTTCCTGCAAGAATAAAGAACGGGATAGCAAGCAGGCTGAATACAGAGATACCGGAGAAGATTCTCTGGCATCCGGTCAGTACGGCTACATTCAAATCCATGATTGGAAGAATTGCACATACGGAAGATACACCAAGTGCTACTGCGATCGGCACACCGGCAATCAGCATGATAATCAAGAGGACTAAAATAATCAGTCCGGATACAAGTGCAGTGTTCATAATTATTTCTCCTCCTCTTCTTTTCTCTCGTAACCTTTACACAGATCAACTACATTTAATATTCCATAAATCGCAATCAGGATTCCGGAAATCGGAACGACTGCATATACCTGTCCCATCATAACTCCAAGGGAAGCTGTCTTCTGAGTCATAGTCAGTCCCATAATGTTAAATCCGCCATAGATCAGTACGATGGCTGCAAATGCAATGACAAGGATTTCCAGCACGATTTCCAACACTTTTCTCTGTGCAGGTGCCAGCTTGTCTACGACAAATGTCATTCTCATGTGGTCACGTTTTCCGAATACATAAGCTGTTGCAAACATGGCCATCCATGCAAATGAATATGTCAGAAGCTCTTCGGAAATGGTACTCGGGTTATTAAATATGAATCTTGTGATAATCTGATAGCTTCCTACAACTACCATTAATGCAAAGAGGAGTATACAAATGGTTCCAACAATTTTATCTAACCATTTTCTGATTGTATGTAATGTTTCCATTTATTTTCCCTCCCCTTCGTATTGTTTGTTATATTTCTGAATATGCTCATACAGATCCTTGATATTCGGATTGTCTTCCAGCATTTCTTTCTGTACGTTCTTTACTTTATCTTTGAAAAGACTGATGTCCGGATAAAGAAATTGAACGCCCATATCTTCTTCTGCTGTCTTCTTAGCGGCCTCTACATCTGTCTCCCAATCTTTGAGCTCTGTCTCTGTAGAAAGTCTTGCAGCTTCCTCAAATACTTCTCTGTCTTCCTCGCTCATGTCATTGAGGAGCTTGTAGTTTGCAATCAGAACATCCGGAATCATCTGATGCATCGTGTAGCTGTAATATTTTGCAACCTCACCGTGCTTATTATCTGTCAGAGCAAGCTCATTGTTCTCTGCTCCGTCAATAACTCCCTGCTGAATTGCTGTATATACCTCTCCAAATGACATCGGAGATGCAGCTGCGCCAAATGCATTACACATCTTGATACTTGCCGGACTCTGCTGTACACGCATCTTCAGACCTTTCAGGTCATCTGGTGTATTGATTGCTTTCTTTGCATAGAAGTTTCTTGTACCTACGTTGTACCATGTTACAACCTGAAGTCCTGTATCCTCTGTAGATGCATAAATTTTATTCATGTAATCTGTATCATTCATAGCTGCAAAATAAGCGTCCTCAGATGTAAACAGATACGGCATACTGAATACTTCATATACATCGGCAAATATTTCAAGGTTCGGTGTTCCGGCAATCGTAAAGTCAATCGCACCAGTCTGAGTCAGCTCAATTGCTTTTGTCTGTCCACCAAGAAGCTCATTTGGATAAAGCTGAACTTCATACTTGTCACCGAGTTTCTCCTCGACATACTTTTTAAATGTCTCCATACCCTTGTACTCAGGGTGTTCCTCAGACTGTGAAAGAGCCACACGGATAATACGCTTCTTTGAAGAGGAATCCGATTTGCTTCCACATCCCGTTATCAGCATTCCTGCCATGCATACACAGACAGCTGCACTGACAATTCGTTTCCATTTCATCATCTTTGGAGTCTCCTTTCGATACCATGCTTTTCTGGTTAACTGTTATATTTTTTCAGCCTCTCACTCCTTCATTGTGTAAGGGCTTACAATCCGTTATCAAGTATATGTCAAAATCTTGACGAAATCAAGGGCGTTTTTATTGACTTTTCCGACAAATTATTGTATCGATTTTTGTACAATATCCACAAGTTCTTGGCTGTTTTTATTTTCTCTTATAGTTTTAGAAGTTTTAATTTTTATTTGTGTAAGCGTTTACATCTTTTCGTGACATATAAACTGAATTTTCAAACTTTTAGTATAGATTTCAAACTAAAAAAGGTCCACCGGACCTTTTTGTCGTATGCTTGACAACAAAAGGCAGTTTCGGTAAGTCTGCTCTATTTGGCTGACTTTTGCGAAACTGCCTTTCATACTTAGAACTTTGTAAATATGTGAAATTATCAAAGTACTATATCATTCTTTATTTTTATGTCTTTTTTGTCTTTTTTATTCTTACAACTTACATACGTTGACCGGCTTGCCGTCAAGATAAGCGGTCACGTTATCGAATACAATCTTTGCTCTTCTTACCATAGACTCCTCGGAGATAAATGCCTGATGAGGTGTCAATAATGTATTCTTAGCCTGAAGCAATGGATAATCTGCCGGGATTGGCGGCTCCATATCAAATACGTCAACGCATGCATATCCAAGCTTGCCATCATTCAGCGCTTTCGCAAGTGCCTCGTTGTCTACGATCGGTCCTCTTGCACAGTTGATGAAGATTGTGTTCTCATTCATAAGTGCAATCTTATCTGCTGACAGGAATCCTCTCGTCTCTGCATTCAGTGGAAGGTTCAGTGATACGATATCACTTGTTGATAATACTTCCTCTAATGATTTATACTCGATTCCAAGTGCTTTTGCTTCCTCAGACTCACTTCTGTTGTAAGCAATAACTTTAGCGCCAAATGCCTGGAATAATTTTGCTGCCATGAGTCCAATCTGTCCAAGTCCGATAATTCCGACCGTTCTTCCGCAGATTTCTTTTCCGCCAAGGCCTGCACTTGTTCCACCATTTCTTACAAGTCCGTCAGCTTTTACTACATGTCTTAATGCGTCAATCGCCATACCAATGATAAGCTCGGCAACTGTCTGGTTTGAGTACCCTGCTGCATTACAGATCATAATATTTTTCTCTTTACACTTGTCTGTTCCGATGTGGTCAATTCCTGTAAATGCTACAGATAACATCTTCAGTGCGTCTGCTTTCTCTACAACCTCTGTCGGATACGGATTGTTAGCAATCATAACAATGTCGCAGCCTTCACTTCTCTTGGCAAGTTCTGCCGGATCTGTTGTTTTGGTATCATAATATACGAATTCATGTCCCTTTTCTGTAATCGGTGCTGATAACTCATCAATAACTTCTTTTGATACTCCAATTGGTTCTAATAATGCGATTTTCATTTTTTTCACGCTCCCTTTCTGTCTGTATTTTATAAATATTATAACCTCATGTCAATACATGGATATACTAAAACTTAAATACATTTTTATCTAATTTTTTCAGGCTTTCTGTAAATCCACTCATAACGAAGCATAATTTTTACTTTCCGGTTCTTGCCATCTCTCAACACTTCAGCTTCAATTTGAAATAATTATGTCCGATTGCCGTAAGCCAGTCTGCTATGTGGCTCATAAATCTCTCCTCTCACACCGGTATCTGTGCCGGTGTTATTCCTGTTCTTTTATATTAAAGCCCTGTTTTTTTTTATACTTGTAAAGTACCTGAAGTAATTTTTCACCATCTACAGGTTTTGTCAGATGTTCATTCATACCTGCTTCTTTTGTCTTTCTCATGTCTTCTACAAATGCATTTGCTGTCATGGCAATGATTGGGATACTTTTTGCATCAGCACGGTCAAGACTTCGAATCGTCTTTGTTGCCTCAATTCCATCCATATTCGGCATCATAATATCCATAAGGATTGCTTCGAGTTCGCCCTCCCGGCTGTTTTTAAATGCTTCTACTGCCTGAAGTCCATCTCTTGCGACCTCTACGACTGCCTTATCTTCCTCCAGCATAAACTGGGCGATCTCCAGATTCAGGTCATTATCCTCTACGACCAGGATCTTCATGCCACTAATGTCTGGTTTCTGTTCCTCTATGGTCTTTGGCACATTTTCACTGCGATTAATCGCAAATGGCAATGTTACAGTAAATGTGGTTCCTTCTCCTTCTTTACTCTCGACATCAATAGAGCCTGTCATTTCCCGGACAATTCTCTGGACAATGGACATTCCAAGTCCGGTTCCCTGATACTTTGTTCTGGCTTCTCCCGTTCCTTGTACGAACGGCTGGAATAATTTATCTTCTATGAAAGATTCACTCATACCGATTCCATTGTCTGCGACCTTGAACTCAAACATAGCAGTCTTATCGTTCTGCATAATTTCGTTTACAGTCAGATGTATCTCTCCACCCTTTTTATTATATTTGACCGCATTACTGAGCAGGTTCAGAAGTATTCTTCTCATATGTAACGGGCTTCCGATCAGCTCATTATGGCATATTCCCGTCATATCCCAAAAAACCGTCAATCCTTTTTCTTCTGCCTGAGTCTCCATAATGGTCTGAAGTTCTTTCATCTCCTTTTCCAGTTCAAATGGAATCTGTTCTAACTGAATCTTACCACTCTCCAGTTTGCTCATATCCAGCACATCATTAAGGAGGTCCAACAGGTGTCCGGAGGCTTTTTGAATTTTATCCAGGCATTCATCTACCTTATTCTGGTCGGAACAATTCTTTTTGATAACCTCGGCCATTCCCATTATGCCATTGATCGGCGTCCGTATATCGTGGGTCATATGTGACAGAAAGTCGCTCTTCGCCTGATTTGCCCGCATGACTTCCTGGCTGGATTTTTCTAATTCTGACTGATATTCCAGAAGCGTCGCAATGTAATGCTGCTTCCTGGAATAGTCTGCTTTTAGTATGCTCAGAAGAAACATAACAAATAACCATGTGATCAGATATGCTACATAAAAGACTTTATTCTGCTCTATAACATAACTAAGGGAACAATTTCTTGAATAGTTCACGATCCATTTATTTTCCAGTCTTGCAAGCGTTCCCTGATTCGCATAATACTTAAGGATCGTATTCATCTGGTCTCTTAATTCTTCTTTGTCTTCCCACACGCCAAATGTCAGGAAGCTGTTCATGATCGTAAGGCTTGGTACAACACTCAGATTTTCTTTCTCGATAATCTTCTCTGCAACAGCCTCATGGCAGATTCCATAATCCACCTCACCATTTTCGACTGCTTTCAAAATCTCTGAATTCGTGTTGTACTCCACATACTCGCACTGCAGATCAAACATTGTCATAATTACAGATCTTGCCATCACTGCAACTTTCTTGTTCGCAAGAGCACCGATACTCTCAATCTTATTCTTTCCATATATATTAAGCTGGTCTGTTGTCACCGGAACTGTCTTTAATACATGCTGCATATTTGAAAATGTCTCCAGACCGAGAATTGCATCTGCTTTTCCCTCCTCCAGATTCTGCCGGCACGTCATCCAGTCACCACACTCGAATTCCAGCCGCATTCCAAGCTGATTAGCAACCATCGTGATCAACTCCACGTTAAGACCAGATAAATTCCCGTCCGCATCATAAAATGACATTGGGCAAAACCCATCATCAACCGCCACGCGGAGTACCGGAGCACTCTCATCTGTCACTTCCTGCCTGGCTTCTACGACTGGCTCTTTCGCAAATACGCCGATCTGGATCGCGGTAAAGAAAAGCGGAATACAGATTCCAACAATAATTGCAATCATTATCAGCATATTCATCTGTCTGTTCCTTATCATTTTCCCCTCTGTCATAGTTATATCCTCACACCCTATAATTATCTCGAATTATCTCTAATCTATCATTACCACCATTGCTGCGATATGGATTGCAGAAATATGCAGAAAAATATGTTATAATATCATATATAGTATATCACTTTTTAGCATAACTGTCAGCTCCAAGTTAATCAATAGTGAAAAATCTATCCCAAAAGTGAATATAAATAATTCAAGAATATCATCAGTATTTCTTACAACATTTAATTTCATCAAATTTTTAAATAACAGGTGCATTTTCTCCGAAAATATGGTTCAATAAAATAACACATTTTTTTATTATTGCCAGGAGAAAACTGGCATTTGGAGGTTTTCATGACAAAAGAAGATATTAAATATCAGGCATATATCCAGATATTAAAAGAAGAATTAATACCGGCTATGGGGTGTACCGAGCCAATTGCTTTGGCTTACGCTGCTGCCAAAGCCCGTGAAGTGCTGGGCTGCATACCGGAGCGCGTACATATCGGAGCAAGCGGAAGCATTATTAAAAATGTAAAAAGTGTAATCGTTCCGAATACGAATCATTTAAAAGGAATCCCGGCCGCTGCTACAGCCGGAATCATTGCCGGAGATGCTTCTAAAGAACTGGAAGTTATCTCTGATGTAACAGAAGCACAGACAAAAGAAATGGCAAAGTATCTCGAAGAAACTGAGATTACCGTCGAGCATATTGATAACGGCTGTATCTTCGACATCATCGTTGAAGTATTTGCCGGAAAGGATTCTGCTAAAGTCCGTATTGCCAACTATCATACAAACATTGTAAGAATTGAAAAAAATGGAAAAATCCTTCACTATGTACCAGTTGAAGGTGCAAGCGAAGAAGGACTGACTGACCGTACTCTTTTGGATGTAAAGTCTATCTGGGATTTTATTAATATGGCTGACATCGACGATATCCGTGAAGTCCTGTCCCGTCAGATTGAGTATAACAGCGCAATCGCCGATGAAGGACTCGCCGGAAATTACGGTGCAAATATTGGAACTGTACTTCTTAATACTTACGGCAACGACGTCCGCACACGCGCAAAAGCTCGCGCTGCTGCCGGATCTGATGCACGAATGAATGGCTGTGAGCTTCCGGTCGTTATCAACTCCGGAAGTGGAAATCAGGGAATGACCTGTTCTCTCCCTGTTCTGGAATATGCAAAAGAGCTGCATGTTAGCGAAGATAAGACTTACCGCGCACTGGCACTTTCCAATCTGATCGCAATCCACCAGAAAACCGGAATCGGACGCCTCTCTGCTTACTGCGGAGCTGTCAGCGCCGGAGCCGCTGCCGGAGCCGGGATCGCATACTTGTGCGGCGGTGGATATGAAGAAGTGATCCATACCGTTGTCAACGCACTCGCGATCGTATCCGGCATGGTCTGCGACGGAGCAAAAGCTTCCTGTGCAGCCAAAATCGCAGCTTCTGTAGATGCCGGAATACTTGGTTACAATATGTACCTGCAGGGGCAGCAGTTCTACGCCGGTGATGGCATCATCACAAAAGGAATCGAGGGAACCATTGATAATGTGGGACGTCTCGGAAAAGACGGCATGAAAGAGACAAATGAAGAAATCATTCGGATTATGATCAATGATTAATAAATGGAATTCATCTCAGGTAAAGATTTCAATTGACGAATGGACATGGAAGTAATATCATCAAAAGCGCAGGAAAACCGTTTCATTTATATGAGCGGATATCCTGCGCTGTTTAGTTTTACACCAGGGAGAGATATTATGACACAGGATATGACGAAGGGTAAGATTATGCCCATGCTTATTAGATTTACAATTCCACTTGTACTGGGAAATCTGTTCCAGCTTACTTACAACGCCGTAGACAGCATTATTGTGGGACATTTTATCGGAAAAGAGGCACTGGCTGCGGTCGGTATCTGCAATCCGGTCACGACATTGGTCATTCTGTTTCTGAATGGTCTGTGCATGGGCGCGAGTATTCTGATCGGCACGTATTACGGGGCGAAAGATTACGATACTCTCTCACGCCAGATCAGTACGACTATGATTTCAGGATCTGTATTTTCTGTAATTCTAACCATTCTCAGTATTGGAATTGCGAAATCACTTCTCAGATTGCTACAGGTAGACGCATCTATTTTGGATATGACGACTTCTTACCTTCGCATCATATTTGTAGGACTTATGTTTACATTTTTATATAATTTTTTCTCCAGTACATTAAGAGCCCTCGGAGACAGTAATTCACCACTGTATTTTTTGATCATAAGTGCGATTCTTAATGTTTTCGGAGATTTGTTTTTTATCATTGTACTGAAAGCAGGAAGTAATGGCTGCGCTGTTTCCACTGTTATCAGTGAGGCACTGTGTTGTATTTTCTGTATTATCTATGTGCAGAAAAAAGTACCACTCCTTCAATTAGGAAAGAAATGGCTCATTTTCGACCGTTCCCTGTTAAAGCGTACAATTGCATACGGCTGGGCATCTGCAATGCAACAGGCAACTGTACAGCTCGGAAAAATCGGTGTTCAGGCAATTGTTAATACTATGGGTGTGTCTGTTGCCGCTGCATTTACCGCGGTCAACCGGATTGATGACTTTGCCTATACCCCGGAGCAGAATATAGCCCACGCCATGACAGCACTTATGGCGCAGAATAAGGGGGCGAAAAGAAATGACCGGATGCGTGAAGGCTTCCGATGTGGACTGGTACTGGAGACCATTTACGGCATCCTCATTTTTATTGTCTGTTTTGTTTTTGCAAGACATCTGATGATGCTCTTTGTGAAAGATGAGGAAGTTATCGGACACGGTGTTACTTATCTGCACCTGATTTCCATAATGTATATCTTGCCGGCTATCACCAATGGACTTCAGGGATTCTTCCGTGGAATCGGTGATTTGAAGATTACCCTGATCAGCAGTTTTGTCAATATGGGGCTTCGGGTTCTTGTTGCCGCACCGCTCGTTCTTGTATGGGGATTCGGAATTGAAGCACTGCCATTCTCCTACCTGGCAGGCTGGATTGGAATGCTGGTAACAGAATTACCACTGTTGATACATACTTACAGAGAATCAAAAATCACCGGCTAATATTTTAGGCTACGCAAGCACTGCTTTCTCATTAGCAAATTTTTTTAAATAGAAGTAGACAACATCGAAAAATATATGCTAATATAATAAAAAGCATTATATTTCTAAAACTCTATATCATATATCTGATTGTATATCTTGAATCAGTAATTAGCCAATGCAAGAAAAGGCTATAAGAAATCTCAATGCTTTGAAACCCACAAATCAAGCAGAGAGATTTTAAATATGCTAAATATGCAGTTAGATGTAAGTCTATAGGTATAAAATCTCCTGCACAATTTTACAAAAGGAGAGTATGCCTATGCCAGAAACAAAAGAATTGATGCCCGTTAATTTTAAGTACAAAGCAAGAATTTTCGAAATGTTGTATAGTGACAAGAAAGAGTTGTTAGATTTATACAATGCAGTGAATGGAACAGCCTATGATAATCCGGAAGAACTGGAGATTAATACACTGGAAAATGCAATATACATGGCAATGCATAATGATGTTTCATTTGTGATTGATACGATGCTGTCACTTTATGAACATCAATCCACATACAGTCCCAATTTGCCACTGAGATATTTATTCTATATTTCAGATTTGTATTCAAAAATTACGAAAGATGCGAATCTGTATGGTGAGAAAATGATAAAAATTCCGACACCAAAGTTTATTATTTTCTACAATGGTGAAGAAAAACGAGCAGAAAAAGAAATATTAAAATTATCTGCCATGTATTTAAGCCAAGAGGATACTCCAAGTTTAGAACTGGAGGCTCTTTTTCTGAATATCAACCCTGGATATAATGAAAATTTGAAAAGAGTCTGTAAATCTTTAAGTGATTATGCGGAATATACGAACAGAGTTCGGCGATATGCAAAAGAAAAACCGATAGAGGAAGCTGTAGAAAAAGCAATCATAGAATGTATCCAGGAAGGAATTCTAGTAAAATTTTTGAGTGAGCACAGAGCGGAGGCGAAAAAAGTGAGCATTTATGAATATGATCAGGAAAAACATCTCCGTATGGAGAGGCGAGATGCGAAAGCCGAAGGATTTTTGCAAGGAAAAACTGAAGGAATTGTTGCGGGCAGAAATGGACTGTTGGAAGAGTTAGTGAAAAAGAAACTGCAAAAAAACAAATCTCCAGAAATCATTGCTGAGGAACTGGAAGAGGATATTTCTGTAATTCAGAATATTATCATGAAAATCACGCCGTAACTCTTATTGCCTGCAAACAGGACTTCTAGTATAGAATATTTTTGCGACCGACATTCATGCCGGTCGCATTTTTATATTAGCAAATTTACATCTGCTGTATACTATTTTCTTTTCTTAGCAACTACTGTAATACCTGCCATTCCTGCACAGGAAACTACAAAGAGTGCAGCCCAGAGTAATACATTGTTTGTATCTCCTGTCTTAACTGTATTCACATTTGCTGCAGTCTTAGTTGCTGATGTAAGCTTTCCATTATTTCCAGAATCACCACTATTACCTGTGTTACCATTGTTTCCGGAGTTACTATTATTGCCAGTATTTCCGTTGCTGGAACCATTGTTTCCATTATCAGATCCGTTGTTTCCGTTGCTGGAACCGTTATTTCCATTATTTCCGTTATCCCCGTTATCGCCATTATCGGAACCATTATTTCCGTTATCTGTTGTTGTAAACTTCTCTAATGGAGGCAGTGCATTAATTCCAGCTTTCCAGTACAAATCGGCTAACGGATCATTCTCAGCACCGCTGATCATTGTTCCGTCTTCAATATGAGTGCTGGAACTGATAACTTTTACATCTCCATCAATTGCTTTTCCAGCCTCTGCTTTGTTAGATGTATTAGCGGTTGCTCCCTGAAGGAATACTTTTTTCGTTGCAATTGTTCCTTTTCCGGATACAGCATTTCCACCATTTCCCCAGAGAACATCTCCACCGATTGCAACTAACTTTCCATCTCCTGTAATCTGGCTGCCTTCTGTAATGTCAATGGCTGTTCCACCGTCTGTATAAAGCAGAGTCTTTCCGCTTCCGCCGTAAGCTACAAGTGTTGTGTCCTTATCTGCCAGAGTTAATGTTCCATTTACACGGAGTGCTGTCTGTCCGATATCGCTTCCGCCATCATCACCTAATATAGCTACCGTACCCTTTACGGTTACATTTCCATTTGCCACTGCAACCGGCTCAGAAGTTGTACGGTCTGTCAGATCTCCGTTTGCAAGATAATTTGCGTGAGAGTAAATTGCTGCATTTTCCAAAACAGCACCGTCTGCAAGACGAAGTTGTCCACACAGAGACGCTCCTGTTGTAAATTCGTTGTTGAAAGAATCATAGTTCATAGAAAATGTTCCTCCGCTCTGTACATCGATAATTCCCTGTACAACAGAATCAGAAAGCGTCAGTTTACCACCATTTTCTACAATAATATGTACACTGCTGAGTACTTCCATATTTGTCAGTGTCAGATTGCAGCCACTCGGAATATAAAGTGTCTGAGGAATATTTCCAGCTACGACCTGCTTCCACGGAATGTCATACCCCAGATATCCGTAAGTTCCGCTCTCGTGAGAACCGAACCATGCTTCCAAATACGCTGGCACACGGACGCTCTCTTCCTCACCGTTTACATTACTTCCAAATTTACTGATTGCCCATGGTTCCATAATATCCCATGCATAGAGTCCATTTCCATAATCTTTAAAATTCTCTTTCTTCATCTGGTCTGCAAGCGTTTCCTCGCCGCTGTAAATTCTGAATGGCAGTGTGTTGCTGACTGCGCTGCGTCCCTGCTGATCCTCAATAGACACGGAAACCAGATAACTTCCAGGATCTTTTGGCGTACCGCTAAGTGTCAGATCACTGCTGATCGTCATATATACGCCCTGCATACCGCTGTCACTGTCTGCAGATGTTCCTTTTTCTGTGTCCGGAACGATGCTAACACTGCATTTGCTTCCATTCAATTTAATCTTAGCCATATTATCCAGCTCTTCCCAATCCTTGTCAGCAACGTCTTTTCCTTTTTCTACCAGTGCGCCGTATACTTTCACTGCACTGTTCTTGTTGCTTGAGGAACCGCCGACACTGGCGCTGGACACTCCATCATAATCTTTCTGTCCTACGATTGCCGCCTCAAATTCTCCTTCGATTTTTACATGAAGCTCGTATGGATCTCCCTTGCCATCATCTTCTACAAGAGAAGCGTTTCCATTTGTATCAATGACAAGCTTAAATGTCAGATCATCATATCCATTTGCAGAAATTGCAACTACATCTCCGCTCTTCAATGCTGGAATTTCAGGATTAGCGACAAAGTCTTTTGTTGCAAAGATAAGTTTATTGTTATCTGTATCTTTTTTGTATGCTCCACCTACTGACAAGCTATAGGACTTCTCTTCCCATGCTGTAGTATTTACCTTCACATCTGTAATTTTCCCTACATAACCATCTGCATTTTTGAATTCAAGTTCCCAGTTATTCCCAAAGTAATCTGTTCCAATGCTGACCTGGCTTAATTCAATTGCACCATTTTGTGCCGGTGCTTTCTCCTTAAATGTCGCGGATACTGTGACATTTTCTGCCGGCATTGTAAATGTATAAGTTTCTCCAGAACCGGTCACGTCAACATTCTTATTGTTCTCAGTTGTTACTGTCACTGCATCAATCTCGTAGTTTTCAGCCGGTGTTGCTGTTACAGTCACTGTATCTCCTGCTTTCAGGTCTTTATCTTTATCCAGTGCTACTGTACCGTTAGAAGCTTTCTTTGCCATCGCTGTGTATGCAGCCTCTGTATTTCCGCCAGTTGTATCTTTCTTTACAGTTGCTGTGTACACATACGGATATGTTGAAGTATCTTTCGTCACTTCTAAGTTTAAGTCTTGATACCCCTCTGCTGTTATCTTAATAGTCGCCGGATAAGAAGGGTTGGTAAGTTTTAACGCGGTATAACTTCCATATCCTCCCATAACACTTCCTACTTCCCATAAATTTCCACTGCTTCCCCAGCCAAGCGTACCTTTTGTATAATCTATCTCATTTACTGTGACGCTGCTGATCTTATTCATCCAGTCTGTATCTTCAAATTCCAAAGCCATATACTCTGGCATAAAGCCAGTTACCGTACATGATTTTACTTCCGTCGGTGCTGCTTTCCCCTCTGCTGCCATTACAGGAGTAACTGTCATGGACAGTAAAAGTAACACTGACAGAAGCAGTGATGCAATTCTTTTCCAATTCTTTTTCATTTGTCTCTCCTTCATTATTTTCTGAATTTTGTTGATAATTTTTTTCGTTTTAATCACACAAAATATATTGCCGTAATCCTCCTTTCATGCTATATTAATCAAAGCTTTGTTAGTAGATTCTAACTACAATACAAAATGCTACCAATAATTCCCATAACTGTCAATTTTATATTTATTTATTGATAATTATTCTTAATTAAACATATATATTTCTTTGTTTATTTTATAATTTACATTGTAACAATATTATTTCGTTTTATTTTACTCTAAGGAGACGTGACATGAAAAAGTGCATACCTGTGTTACTTATGCTTACAATATTAATATGTGGATGTTCCAAGCAGGCTCAGAAATCAACATCTGAGCCGGTTTCAGATACATTTTTCGCCATGGATACGACTATGGATTTTCGTATTTACGGTGATAAAAGTCTTTTACAGGGCGCGCAGAATGTTATCACAGATCTGGAAAAGAAAGTGTCTGTCACAGATTCTGACAGTGAGATTTATAAAATCAATGAAAATGGTTCCGGAATTCTAAGCGGTGAAGCTGACACTCTGATGAAAAATGCTCTTGAAATGTGCCGGCGTACCAACGGTGCTCTGGATATTTCCATCTACCCAATCGTAAAAGCATGGGGATTTACAACCGGAAGCTATCAGGTTCCTGACGAGGAGACAATTCAGACGCTTCTAACTAAAGTAGATTACACACAGATCCAATATGACGAAGCATCTGGAAATGTCACAATTTCGGAAGGTATGACCATTGATCTTGGCAGTATTGCCAAGGGCTATGCAGGTGAACTTGCAGCCCGGACATTGCGCGACAAAGGTGTCACTTCCGCGCTTCTGAACCTTGGCGGAAATGTACAGACAATCGGTTCTAAGCCGGACGGATCAGCCTGGATCATCGGCATCAAGGACCCGAAAAATCCAGACACTGCCATGATGGGACTGTCCGTCACCGACCAGGCCATTGTGACCTCCGGCGGTTACGAGCGTTATTTTGAACAGGACGGGCATACTTACTGGCATATTATGGATCCTGCTACCGGACATCCTGCCAAGAGCGGGCTTCTGTCCGTCACAGTCGTAGGGGACAAAGGAGGAATTTGCGATGCCCTCTCCACTTCGCTATTTGTTATGGGTCTGGATAAAGCGTATGACCTCTGGGCAGAAAGTGATGACTTCGAAGCCGTGTTCGTAGCAACCGATGGAACTGTTTACATCACAGATGGATTAAAGGATAAATTTTCATTGGCGCAAGGATATGAAGATACATCTGTAAAGATTCTGACGCGTTAAAAATATATCAACATTGCTATAGTAAAGCAACCTGTTTTCAAGTAAAATATCTCATGATTTTGTCATACCTGTTCCCTGTGAGCAGGTATTTTTTTGTATAATCTTACATTTTTTTATTCTTTCAATAAGATTAAATTGTAATTCTGGTTTTAACGTGACATAATAGAAAGGTAGTGTTAAGAAAATTTAAAAAGAAAGTTAAGTGTATGTAAATAACTGACGACAAAGGAGAAATTATGGGAATATTTTCTATGGTATTGTCATTATTAAGCGGAGTTGCTTTATTCCTGTTCGGTATGTCTTTGATGGGGGATGGACTCAAACTGGTTGCCGGTAATAAACTGGAAGCATTTCTCTACAAAATGACCAATACGCCACTAAAGGGAGTCGCACTTGGTACAGCCGTTACAAGCGTTATCCAGTCTTCCGGAGCAACGACTGTCATGGTTATCGGTTTTGTTAACTCTGGTATGATGAAGCTTCGCCAGGCCATCGGTATCATCATGGGAGCCAATATCGGAACCAGTATTACCGGTTGGATCTTATGTCTTTCTTATATAGAAGGATCTAACGGAATTGCAAGTATCCTGTCATCTGCCACAATCGCTGCGGTTGTAGCAGTTATCGGTATCATTCTTAGAATGGCGAGCAAAAGAACCGTCCACCGGAATATCGGGGACATCATGCTTGGATTTGCGATCCTCATGACTGGTATGCAGACCATGAGCGGAGCTGTCGCACCGCTTCGCGAAAGCAAAGTATTTATGGACCTGTTAACAACATTTTCAAACCCAGTCATTGGTATTCTGGTAGGTATTGTATTTACCGCCATCCTGCAGAGTGCCTCAGCAACAGTCGGTGTATTGCAGGCTTTATCTGTAACAGGACTGCTTACATTTTCCAGTGCATTTCCGATCATCCTTGGTATCGGTGTCGGAGCTTCCTGCCCGGTTCTGATTTCCGCAATCGGAGCGAATAAAAATGGTAAAAGAACTGCTCTTGTATACTTGTTGAATGATACCTTTGGAATGTTGCTTTGGTCAATCGGATTCTATATCATCAATGCATTTGTACATTTTTCATTCCTGAATACGATTATGACACCAGTGTTCATCGCACTTTTAAATACGGTTTTCCGTCTTGTAACAGTCTGTATTTTGTTTCCATTTATCCCGAAACTGGAGCAGCTTGTATGCTGGTTCGTTAAAGACAGTGCGGAAGAACTGGAAGATGAAGCAGACTTTGATCTTCTTGAGGAGCGTCTTCTTGACTACCCTGCACTGGCACTCGGACAGTGTCACCGTGCTATGAGCGGTATGGCAAGAAAACTTCGTAAAAATGTCAATCGTGCTATGAATCTGCTGAATGATTTTCAGTTAGCTAAATTCGACAAAGTTCAACGAAAAGAAGATTTGATCGACCGCTACGAATCTCGTCTGGGCGACTATCTGATCAAGCTTACCAAGCATCCGATGAATTCTGTTCAGACAAGACAGGTTTCTTTGTATTTACATATGATTAATGACTTTGAGCAGATTGGTGATCATGCCTCCTGTATTGCTCACATGTCTAATGAAATGAATCAGAACAAAACACAATTTTCCGAAGAAGCATGGGATGAACTGAATGTTGTTATGGAAGCGGTCCGCGAGGAGATTAATACAACTTGCAAAGCGTTTTTGGAAAATGATAAAGAACTCTCCCAGAGAGTTGCGCCACTTGGAATGGTCATTACAACTTTGTGCGATGAACTCAAGATCCGCCACGTTGAACGCATGAGCAACGGAGCCTGCGGTCTGGAAGAAGGGACGGTATATTCGGATATCCTGAACAGCTTCACACGTATCTCTGCCCACTGCGCAAGCGCAATGGTAGCACTGTCAAAGAACAGCGAAGAGCCTGTGGATATCCACATTCACAACTCAAGAGTATATCCTTCCGACACAAAAGAATATAAGACCTATCTGGCAGAATATAGTCAGAAATATGAACTCATAAAAATTGAGGAACATATTCGAAGCATGGAACCGGAAGAAGTTGAATAAATAATATCAAAAAAGTACATGCAAAAGGAAGGTTCTTCTGCTATAGCAGAAGAAATCCTTCCTTTTTTAATATCCAATATCAGGGATCAAGAGCTCCCTACTATGATACCCACGGATTGTTCGCAAGCGTACTCCCACAATCCTATAATCTCTCCATCAAGGCATCATAAATTTCCTTTGCAACCGCCAGCTTATAAGCAAGTCTTGTAGGCTGGGTCTGCGTTCCCCATTGTTCCGGTCACACCGATTCCGATATTGGCCTTATACGCTTTTGCGCAGGCCTTCGCCATTGCTTCTGCGGTCTCTTTCGATTCAAGAATGCCTCGGCATTCTTGCTGCGAGGTGCGCGTCATGCAATTGCATGACATACTTCTACTGCGCACCTCTGCAATCCTGCCGGAGGCTATATCAGCTGGGGGATTGACTCCCACCACTGATACCAGCTTGTTTCTCACCACCTATAGAGGTGGGAGTCATCTCCCAGCTGATATACCGTATACTTCTCCAGAATCTCGGCAGGAACGCCCTGCATGATTTTTGCTTCGTTGCAATAGGTGACAAAAGCTCCTTTTAACACTGCCGATGAGCCTTCGGTATCCGTAATCAGTGACGCAATCTGCCCTGAAGTCGCAGATTCCATTGTTGTAATCGTCATACCCCGCTCAATCAAGAGCTTCGTCAGTTTTTTGTAATCATTTCTAATGTCTGATTCTTTATATATTTTTTTCATTATATTCATTCTGACTTTTTATTCCTTCCTGATAATAGTTGCATTTATCCTGCTAGCATTAATTGTATATTCATTGATTTCATAACAAAGTTAGCCAACCTGCCACAGAAGTTCCGTCTGGTAGATAATCCGGTTATTCTTCGACAGGGATTTTCCCTCCTTTAAGAAATCTGTTTTTTGCAGGTTCCTTTTTTAGTGCATTCCCTTATAAAAAGCCGCACCCGCTATAACCAGTACAAACACGGCTCCAAGTCCAAACAACAATTATCTTAACATTCCCCAAATACACTCCAGTAATGTTAGTGCAAGGATAATGTTAATAACACGGAAATGCCGCAGATAAAACTTCTGAATCAGTACGCCCAAGC
>OGPW01000726.1_pt1 | contig 25437 bp, 20 predicted proteins | sample 1553061 | NCBI WGS metagenome assembly OGPW01 (sample SAMEA2580292, study PRJEB22360) | human gut metagenome | biome: human gut; feature: human-associated habitat; material: faeces | place: Denmark | collected 2008/2010
TCAGGTACTAAAGGATTATCTGGCATCTGTGTAACATATGTTTGACAAACCTACATGAAAAAGAGCTTCCCGAATCATGGGTATAATCTCTATATTCTCACACTTATACCCTCTATTATATGCTACCATTGGGTATCGCACCTGTTTTTTCGTCTTCATACCAAATTTATTTAGCTTCGTCGGGTATTTTCCCCCAACATTCTTCCTAATACCCTCATCTAGCCTGCCTTGTGGGTATCGTGCGCTCATTTTCCATTCCATACCCATATCTAGCCTGCCTTGTGGGTATCGTGCGCTTATTTTCCATTCCATACCCTCATCTAACCAGACACCTCGGGTATCATACTTACTCATCCATTGCCATACCCAGAAATCAAGCATCATCAAGCAATAACTCACATATACAAACACAAATATAGCCTGTCTGGCTGTTGACTAGATCGCTGCACTATGACATTCACGAGGATTTCGTTATGAACTGCATATGCCGGCAAATGTGAGTGCTTGTCTTAGCCCATCAGGGCGAGTTAGCACAGGAACATTTGCGAATAGGGGATATGAATTTCATAGGAACCACAGGGAGTTAACTGTAAAAAAATAAAATGAACGCTGCCATTACTATTATGTAGTAAGCCTTATCCACGGCCGGTACTTAGGTTGCGTACTTTGCAACCTTATGTACCGCTGCACGTGGATTAGAGCGAAAGCGTCTTACGAAATAATAGGTAATGGCAACGTTCATTTTGTTTCAAAGTTACTCTGCTATGGATGCATCTGCCGGATACTCCTTGCCGAACCATGTGGCGATCACGCGGTATGGGCACTTCGGTGTTGCAAGGCTGACAACCACCATGATGATCGTGGAGATCAGACAGGCAACGATACAGGAATTGAAACCAAGTGAGATTGGCAGAACGCCCATATCGATCAGGAGATATAAGCCAATACCACTGATGATACCTGCGATCGCGCCATACTCATTTGCCCGCTTCCAGAACAGTCCGAGAAGCAAAGTATGAAGAAATGCTACTGTCATACCACCGGTAGCATAAGTGATCAATGAAGCCAGAAGTTCCGGTGGATCACATGCAAATAAGAAAACAACTAGTGCAACAACGATAACACTGATAACATTTAACTTCTTTAATGTCTCCTGCTTTGCATCTTTATTGAACAGGTTCTTGTACAGATCACTGACGATCGTTCCTGCAAGAGATACGATCATTCCACCAACAGATGACTGAACCGCACCACATACACCGGCAAGAACCAGACCTGCTGCCCATGCAGGCATTACACTTACTGCAAGTGTCGGAATACCAAGGTCAGGAGTTGCAAGGCTTCCTTCCGGGAACATATATTTGATCGTGAAGCACAGACCATTCAAGCCAATGAGCCAGATTGCAACTACAACCGCACCAACCTTGATCGCACGATGCAGAGTCTGTGTATCCTTATAAGTAAGCGTTGTCATTGTTACATGAGGCATTGTACAGGTTGTGATACCCCATAAGAATGCAAATGAAAGAACCGTCTTTACACTTGCAGGTACGAACCAGTCCGGATTACTCTTAACTAATGACTGGATTGTCTCTGTATAGCTGAGATCTGTTCCGTTGATGCCCATGATAAATAAGATAATAACAGAAACTGTCATGATAATTCCCTGAAAAACAATCGCAGATGCAATGCCTTTAATACCACCCGTGATAGCTGCGATTATAACCAGTACAGTGAAAATAGCAAGTCCGATACGATAATCCTGACCGGTTAAGATCTGGAAGATTCTTCCGCCGCCGGTAATTGTAGATACGGCAAATGCGCCAAGGAAGAACAGGATAACCAGTCCGCAAAGCGCACCAACGATCTTACTGTTGTTATATCTGTGCATCAGAAGTTCAACAAATGTCTTGGAATCCGTTCTTCTGGCTACGATACCGACACGCTTACCGATCAGTCCGAGTACCATGAAGTTCGTGCACATGGACCAGAAACAGCAGACCATCCAGGTCGCACCAAATGTATATGTATAACCCGGTACACCCATGAATACTCCGGCACCGGCAACACCGGCTGATACCATCATGGCAGTTACAAGCACACCACCGCTTCTACCGCCGGTATAGAATTTGCTCAGGTAATCACCTTTTCCATTTGCCATTGCTTTTCTGGTAACAAGACTGTATACCAACTGGAAAATCGTATATGCGGCAAATACAGTAATGATTATAATTCTCTGATTTGTAGATAAGTTCATCTCTATTTGCCCTCCTTATGTTTTCTTTCTTTTAATTTTCCGTTTGGAGTAACATCCATGTCACGATATACAAATGTTACAACCAGAATAACCGCTACTACCATTGCGATCAAAATAATGATCTCATTAAAAATCCACTGTGGAAATCCAAGAATGTATTTGTACTTTGATACATCCTTACCGCCCACCAGATACAGGTTGGCGATCATCAGCACCATAAATACCAGATAGGTTCCAAGCGTGATCCAGAATTCCTTTGTTGTCTGGGTGAAACGCTCATCCGGCTCTATTGATTTCAAATCATAATCCCTGCTGTCAGGATCAATGTTGTTATTTATCTGACTCATCTTATGTGTCTCCTCTCAACGTAAGTTTTTGAATAATTATGAAACGAAAAAATCATTCACCGAGTAAAATAATCACTGTTATTTACGCATATAAAATCTTCAATCGTTTTATCATAGTTTGTTCTTCTCCGGAAATGGATCGTCCAGCATTCTTGTCGCATGGAACTGACCCTTTTCTGCAGAAGCAAGCTGCAGCAATACAGCTCCGATACCTGCTGCACCATCGAATAAACCGATCGGTGTACTTAATACATCCGGTGCGACACGGTCAAGTGCAAATCTCCATGCGCACTCTCTTCCTTCCGTACCGTCTGTGATCGTTGCTCCGTCTGTGATGACCTTACCGCACCTCTTTGCCTGTTTCAGATAAGTCTCATCACCAAATGCAGCCCACAGACCCAGATACATATTTAACAGGCCCGCAGTTCCGCAGCAGATATTGTAAGTATTCCAGTAGCCTTCTGTCCGAACCTCAGGTGCGCCTGTATCAATTACACCCTGTGTCAGCATATCGATATACCGCTTATACCGGTCTTCTCCTGTCATCTCATATAATTTATAGAAGAAACGATTTGTTCCCGCCGGGCCATGACAATAGCCAAGATAGAACAGATCCTTACGATCCGGCAAACCATGTGGAATCAGGCTTCCTGCCTTCATCTTAACCGCCTGTGCGATCATGAAATCCGCGATTCCCTTTGTCGCATCCAAGAACTTCTGATTACCGGATGCTTCGTACAGATTCAGCAATACAAATCCTATTCCTCCGGTTCCCATCGGAAAGTTCGGATCGATATAATCTTCTTTTGCTCCGAAGTAGACAGGATCTACACCCGGATACCAACAGGTTTCGTTTCCTGCATCATGCCTCTGCTCGAGGAAATTCTCTCCTGCTTTTGCGGCAAATGCTGTCCAGTCCCCTCTGCCAAATGTTTTTGCTGCATATAAGAAGAACAGAACCGTTCCGGCATCTCCTACGATACCCGGAAATGAAGTCCAGCTATAACCTTTGCCGTTTTTTCCGGGCTTTGCATCTGCCTTTGCAGACTCAATAATATCTGCCACAAATGTTTTATATTTCTCATTTCCGGTTGCCTTATAGAGCTGTATCATGGCAAAGCCTGCTCCGCTCCATCCACTGGAAAATGCATATTTTGAAAAGTTTCTTTTCAGATCCCGGTCATGATCAAAACGATAACGAATATATGTGGCTGCTTCTTCTGCCTCCTGCAGATAGCTCACATCATTCGTTGTCTGATATAATCCCAGAAGAAATACGATGATTCCGGACGCCCCGGCATACATACAGATCTCATCATAATAGATGGATCTTCCTTCTGCCGCATCCTGCAAAGACCAGTAGATACCTTCCGGTCCCTGTTTCTTCCGGCTGTTTATAAAATTCATGGTTTCTTTCGCATATGTAAGATAGTCTGCCATGTTGTCTCCTTCCTGTTCTATGTTTTATATTACATATATATGTTCTTGACCTTACCAAACAGAGGACGCTCCCGCTCGTTTCTTTTATTCCCCTGCATACATCCTGGTTGACAGATATTTGAATGCGTTGTCAGCCATGATGATCGCAATATTCTTTCCTGCTGCTTCCGGACGTTCAGCTATGATCGTTGCTGCCTTTAAAGCTGCCGCCGCTGACTGTCCGAGAAATACGCCATCACTCTTTACCAGTCTTCTTCCTGTCTCATAGGCATCCTCTGCTACGATATCCAGACATTCATCATATGGGACCTGCTCCGGATCGAAGAATACCGGAACACTCTGTGCCGGAACATCGTTAAATGCAAGTACGCCGTCGATCGTATTTGCTTCCGGATGATTGACATTCTTTCTGGACTGTACTGCCGGCTGTGCACCGATGATCTTGATATCAGAATTTTTCTCTCTGAAATATCTGGACAGACCAGCCAGTGTTCCACCGGTTCCGACCAATGCTACCACATAATCAACCTTTCCGTCTGTGTCCTCCCAGATCTCAGGTCCTGTTGTACGGTAGTGTGCTTCCGGGTTATCCGGATTTGTTCCCTGATCGATATAGAAGTAACCATGCTCATCTGCATATTTGTTCATGATAACGGTAAGCTTCGCCATGCTTAAGCCACCATTCTGCAGCATCTCCAGGAAGCCCGGCACATCAGCTGCCTGAAGCAGCTCTACACCATATGCTTTTAAGATCAGTGTACGTTCTACCGATACTCCCGGCTGAATCACTACTACATATTTATATCCTCTGGCATTTGCAAATGCTGCTGTTGCAATTCCTGTATTTCCGCTTGTGAAATCAAGGATTGTTCCGCCCGGCTTCAGCTTGCCTGATTTCTCTGCCTCTAAGATCATGTTAAGAGCTGCACGGTCCTTTACGCTTCCTGATGGATTGAAATACTCCAGCTTACCAAGGAGGTGGGCGTTCAGCCCTAACTCTTTTTCATAATTTACGAATTCTACCAATGGGGTATGTCCTACAAGTTCTGTAATTGATGAATGAATATTTGCCATTTTTCTATTTCTCCCTTTTCCTATCTGGTTAGTATGTTTTGTTGTCGTTATAAAACCCGGAAGCATCAACCTCCGGGTAAATGTCTGTTTGTCAGTCACCATCCAACTCTGGATAAATGATTTTCTCATCCGGCACATCTTATAGCGTTTCTTTATCATAGTATTAAAGTAGGTTTTATATGTTATGTGCCTATTATAGTGACAGTTCCATAATTTGTCAACCAGTCAAAATATTTTAACTGGCTATAACCACAGCTTATAACCGAACCAATCTGTAACTCTTATAACAGTTACACCGGCTAACGCTATTACATTGCGATTCACACCTTTGATGTTTTCTGCAAAACCATCATACTTGCCTGTGGTTATGCTGTGATCACTGCTTTCAGACGGTCAAGCGCCTCCTTGATCGTTGCTCTCGGACATGCCACATTGATACGTTCAAAGCCTTCGCCTACCTGCCCAAAGATCGCACCGCTGTCAAGCCACAGCTTTGCCTGATTCATGATCAGGTTCTCCCGTTCCTTCTCTGTCATTCCGAGTGCCCTGAAATCCAGCCACAGCAGATAAGTTCCTTCCGGCTCGATCAGCTTGATCTGTGGAAGTTCCTTTTTCAGGTAATCACGCACAAATGCGATATTACTCTCTACATATCTCATCATTGCCTGATACCATGTCTCGCCATGAGTATACGCTGCTTCACAGGCGGTAAGTCCCATTGCATTTAACTGGCTGTAGCCCGCCGCATCCACCTGCTTACGAAATACTGCGCGCAGAGTTCCATTTGGAATAAAGATATTCGACACCTGAAGTCCTGCCAGATTGAAGGTCTTTGCAGGAGAAGTACAGGTAACGGAGTTCTGTTCGAATTCTTTCTTGATCGTTGCAAATACCGTGTGCTGGTGGTCTCCGAAAACAAAATCCTCATGTATCTCATCACTTACAACTGTAACGCCATGCTTGATACAGATATCACCCATCTTTGTAAGCTCTTCTGCCGTCCATACACGGCTGACCGGATTATGCGGACTGCACAACAGGAACAGCACAACATGATTGTCAACGATCTGTTTCTCAAAATCATCAAAATCGATGTGATATTTTCCATCATCCCCAAGTACAAGATCATTGCTCACAAGCTTCCGGTTATTGTCACGGATCACTTCTGAAAACGGATAATAGACCGGCTGCTGGATCAGAACGGCATCCCCTGCCTTGGAATATGCTTTGACCGCCATCGCCAGTGCAAATACAACACCCGGTGTCTTTGTCAGCCAGCTTCGTTCCACCTTCCAGTCATGGTGAGCTTCCATCCATTTGCTGACCGCCTCGAAATAACTCTCTCTACTCTCCGTATAGCCAAAAATTCCATGCTGTACACGCTCTGTCAACGCATCCAGCACCAGACTCGACGTCTTAAAATCCATATCTGCAACCCAGAGAGGAAGTACATCCGCAGGCTTTCCTCTCCTCTCTGCAAAGTCAAATTTCAAACAGTCTGTATTTCTTCTATCTATTACTTCATCAAAATTCAGGTTTTTTTCTTCCATAATTATCCTCCCGTTATGTCTCAGATCCTATGCTGTAAATATATTTCCATATCAAAATATTTTTCAGGCAAATTACTTTTTCATCATTATTCATATATTACACTGTTTTATTCCCGAAAAGAATCAATTGCCTGTTTCAGATCCGCGATCAGATCCTTCTTATCTTCGATTCCTGCCGACAGACGCAGAACACTGTCTGTAATACCGTTCTTTATACGGATTTCCTCCGGTACATCCGCATGAGTCTGTGTCGTCGGATATGTGATCAAGGTCTCTACGCCGCCGAGACTTTCTGCAAATGGGATCAGCTTTAGGGATTCCAGTATATGGAGTGCCAGCTCCTTGCTCTCCACTTCAAATGTCAACATGCTTCCAAATCCACTCGCCTGGCTCTTACAGACCTCATAATTATTTGTTCCCGGTATTCCCGGATAATAGACATTCTTTACTTTCTTCTCCTGCAACAGGAATTCCACGATCGCCTGTGCATTTTCCTGTGCCTTCTCCATACGGATTGGCAGTGTCTTGATGCCACGAAGCACCAGCCAGCTGTCAAATGGCGCAAGTCCCGCGCCTGTCGTCTTTATGATATATCGTAATTTCTCCGAAAGCTCCGGTGTATTTACCACGATGAATCCGGCCAGCGTATCGTTATGTCCGCTTAAGAACTTTGTTCCGCTGTGCAGAATGATATCGGCTCCCAGTTCAAATGGCCGCTGGAAATACGGTGACAGAAATGTATTATCCACGATCAGCAGCAGATTATGTTTCTTTGCAAGTTCCGCCGTCTTGCGGATATCAATAACATTCATCATTGGATTAGTCGGTGTCTCGATATAGATTGCTTTTGTATTTTCTTTGATGTAGTTTTCCGGATCTTCCTCTGCAAAATTGATCCGGCTGAACTCAATACCATTTTTCTGATTAATATGATCAAATAAACGGATACTTCCGCCATACAGATCTGCTTCCGAAATGATATGGTCGCCCGGTTTGAAGATCTCCATCAATGTAGTAATAGCTGCCATGCCGGAAGAAAAAGCGAGAGCATCCAGTCCTCCTTCTAATGATGCAACGATCTTCTCCAACTGTTCTCTGGTTGGATTCTGGAGTCTGCTGTAATCATACCCCGTACTCTGTCCAACTGCCGGATGCGCATACGTTGCTGTCTGATAGATAGGAAAGCTGATCGCTCCCGTTCTGTCTCCTTCAAATTTTTTGTGATTTCCATATATACATTTTGTAGCAATTCCTGTATCCATAATAACCGTCATCCTTTCCTGCTGCCTGCGTTTTTGACTTATGATTTGTTCTGACAGGCTATTACTGACATTACCAATCAGGGAACGCTTCCGCTCGTTGAGCCCTGCAGCGGTACTAAGATGCTGCTTTCGCACCATCAAGTACCGGCGGACTCAAATGTCCCTGTATTGGCAAGTCATAATAGCCTGTCAGAACAAACCATAAGTTCATGCATTATTTATACCATAGTATATCAGTAGGAATAGAATTCCGGTACTATGTATTTCTGTGAGCTGGTTATAAGTATCATTTATAGCCAGCTTGTTACTTGATTTTCATTTCCCCCGCTCCCTGCAGGCTCAGACCTCACAACAAAGAAAACGGCTGAGCATTTACTCAGCCGTCTTCTTTACATTTTCCTGTGTTCCGTATTGGGTCAGTATCTCGATATAGCGTCTGCCAAGGGTACTCAGCCGCATGCCTTTTCGTTTGATATAGCCGATCGTCATTTTCTCCTCCGTGTCAAGCGGAATTGCGCGGTAAGCACTACCGTTTAATTCTTCACAGATAATACCGGAGCACAAGGTATATCCGTTCATACCAACCATCAGATTCAGCATTGTTGCACGGTCATCTGCTTTGATGATCTGCTTGTATTCCAGAGTGCTGAATACTTCTTCTGCATAATAGAACGAATTTCGTTCGCCCTGTTCAAAGGAAAGGCAAGGATAATCTTTTAATTCTTCAAATGCGATCTTCTCTTTTCCTGCCAGCGGATGCTCGTTGCTCAGATACACGAATACATCACAGTCAAATAATTCCGTGAATTCCAGTCCGTTTTCTGAGAAGATCTTCTGCAAAGCCTTTCGGTTGAACTCATTTAAATATAAGATTCCAAGCTCACTCCGGTAGTCTCTTACAAACTCGATCACTTCATTTGTCCGTGTCTCATGCACAGCCAGTTCGAAATCATCCAGCCTGATCTCCTTTGCAAGCTCGATAAAGGCTTCTACCGCAAATGAATAGTGCTGCATGGATACACTAAATTTATTCTTTTTCTTTTCGTTATTTATGTATCGATCTTCGATCATCTGATTCAGTTCTACCATCTGTCTTGCATAGCTTAAAAACTCGTCTCCCTCCGCCGTGATCACGATACCACGATTGGTTCGGATAAATAATTCGATATTCAATTCTTCTTCCAGATCCCGTATCGTACTGGAAAGTGCCGGCTGGGATACATACAATTCTGCTGCCGCCTTATTCATGGATTTGGTATCTGCTATCTTTACAGCATAGACAAGCTGTTGTAATGTCATATCTGTGCCTCCCGATTGCTTCCTTATATGTTTTCTTTTTATACAGGTACTTTATGCTTTAATATACTATAAGACCTGTGTCCAAACAATTACGCTCATTGTACCACACCTCTTTTTTATTTTCGATATTTTCTGATCGATTTTATAAGATTCTGTCAAAGCATAGTTCTTCAAATCGAATTTTCCGGTAAAAAAATGGTTAAAACTTTCTAAAAACGGTTGACTAAGCTTTTCATACATGATAAAAATATATCATTCAAAAAGGGAGTAGTTTCATGCTGTGCATGTGCCGATTCTCGTCAGTACGCCTTAAAAGGCCGGGGATCGGATAACCGATATATACGTTAAAACGAGACTTTTTGTGCATATTTTTTGTGCACAAAAAGTCTCGTTTTTTATTATCAATTACAAAAAACAGCATGTACCAACCAAAATTTTTCCCAAAATACAAGCAGCATATTTGAAAAAACTACTGTTCATTATCTGTCTCAGGAAAAAAAGCAAAAGAAAGGACATGGTCTTATGAAAGAAATCTATCAGCTGAACAAAGAAGAATTATTCCGAACCTGCGGTAATCCGGAAGGACTTACCACTACAGATGCTAAAGAGCGACTTCAAACCTATGGTGAAAATACTCTGGTCGAGCAAAAGAAACAAAGCGTTGCTTCTGTCTTTTTTCACCAGTTTGCCGATCTGCTCGTTATCATCCTGATCGCTGCCGCGATCGTCTCTATGGCATCCGGCAACATTGAAAGTACGATTGTTATATTTGCGGTTATTATCATGAATGCGATCCTTGGTACGATCCAATATGTAAAGGCAGAAAAATCTCTTGATTCCTTAAAAGAATTATCTGCACCAAAAGCGAAAGTATTACGTGACGGAATCAAACAGGAGATTGCATCAAAAGACATCGTACCGGGAGACATCCTGCTCTTAGAAGCCGGTGATATGATCGTCGCTGATGGCCGTATCATCGAAAATTTCTCTTTACAGGTAAATGAAAGTTCTCTGACCGGAGAGTCTACAAATGTGGATAAAGACGACTCTGATATCACCGAGGATGTTGCTCTCGGTGACCGCATCAATATGGTATTCTCCGGCAGTCTTGTTACTTATGGTCGTGCAAATGTTCTCGTTACAGCAACCGGAATGCATACAGAAATGGGTAAGATAGCCACCCTTATGAATAATACAAAATCCAAAGCGACCCCACTTCAGATCAGTCTTGATAATTTCAGTAAAAAACTGGCAACAATCATTATGGTGATCAGTCTGATCGTATTCGGTCTCCGTCTGATGCAGGGCGAGAAAATACTGGATTCTCTGATGTTCGCAGTTGCCCTTGCTGTCGCTGCCATTCCAGAGGCTCTCGGTTCGATCGTTACGATCGTTCAGGCAATGGGTACCAGAAAGATGGCTGCCGATCAGGCGATCATCAAAGATCTGAAGGCGGTCGAAAGTCTGGGCTGTGTCTCTGTTATCTGTTCGGATAAAACAGGTACACTGACCCAGAACAAAATGACAGTTCAGCAGCTTTATACCTGTGATACTCTGTTAAATGCCGACCAACTGGATCTCCATATTCCGGCACATCGTTATTTTCTGTACAACTGTATCTTAAACAACGACAGCAGTATCCGGGATGGCAAGGATATCGGGGATCCGACTGAAACCTGTCTCCTTACGATGGCAAGGAAAACGAAACTATTTGATGTCGGTGTAACAGAAGAAGTTCTGCGTGATCTGATGCCACGTCTGGAAGAGATTCCATTTGACTCCGAACGGAAACTGATGAGCAGCAAATACCTATTGCACGGCGTACCTACACTTCTGACAAAAGGTGCAGTCGATGTTCTTCTTACCCGTATGGATTCAATCATCACAGAGGATGGTATCCGTCCGATTACAGAGAACGACCGCGACAGAATTCTGGAACAAAATATGCAATTTTCCAGACAAGGTTTACGGGTTCTGGCACTTGCCTATAAAGAATGTTCCGATTCGGAAGTTCTGACCGCAGCCTCTGAATATGGTTATACTTTTATCGGACTTGTATCCATGATCGATCCGCCAAGAGAAGAATCCATGGCTGCAGTTGCGGATGCTATCTCCGCCGGAATCAAACCGATCATGATAACCGGAGATCATAAAGTAACGGCAACCGCTATTGCCAGACAGATCGGTATCTTCCACGATGGTGATATGGCCGTAACCGGTCAGGAAGTCGACCGTATGACCGATGACGAACTTACAGATGTCCTTCCAAAGATCTCCGTCTATGCCAGAGTTTCACCGGAAAACAAGATCCGTATCGTTGATGCATGGCAAAAGAAAGGTCACATTGTCGCCATGACGGGTGACGGTGTAAACGATGCTCCCGCATTGAAAAAAGCAGATATCGGTGTCGCTATGGGAATCACCGGAACCGAGGTATCAAAGGATGCCTCAGCTATGATCCTTGCAGATGATAATTTTGCAACGATCATAAAAGCTGTCCTGACAGGAAGAAATGTTTACCGTAATATCATGAATGCCATCCTGTTCCTTTTGTCCGGAAACCTCGCAGCCATTCTGGTAGTTCTCTACTGCTCCATCATGGCGCTTGATACCCCATTCCAGCCGGTTCATCTGCTCTTTATCAATCTGCTGACCGATTCACTTCCGGCGCTTGCCATCGGTATGGAGCCATCCGATAAGAAATTACTTCGTAACAAACCGCGAGATCCAAAAGCAGGAATCTTCAATAAATCCTTCTCGCTCCAGCTTATTTGCTACGGTGTTCTGATCGGTATTGTTACAACCGTCGCCTTTTATCTGGGTGATTCCGTAAATGCCCTGACTGCCAGCACAATGGCATTTGCCACACTGACGCTTGCAAGATTGTTCCACGGATTTACATGCCGCAGCGAATCCTCTATTATAAAGATCGGTATCCGCTCCAACCTCTGGAGTGTCGCCGCTTTCTTCGCCGGTGTCCTGCTGCTTGGCTTTGTCCTGCTCGCACCATTTATGCATGGCTTATTCATGATTGCCGACCTGACAGTTAAAAATGTATTGAGCATTTTAGGGCTTGCATTTATCCCAACCTTTATTATCCAGATCACACGAATAATAAAAGAAGCTGTTCGTAAATAACTGCAGCGTCAAGACTTATGAAATGGTTGTATTGTGCCTGCAAAAGTCATGACTTATACAGAGTCGAATGCCGGCTGGCGTTTTCTTTTAATAAAACTCCAGTCGGTGTTCCACCAGCTCATCTCCTTCATAGACCAGCCGCAGAGTGAAGAAACGTTGTTCGTCTTCTAATAAGAGTTTCAAAAATATAGCATCTCCTGTCCAGGTCGGAAGAGATGGCACGATGCTTTTATCTACCCATTCCAGTTCTCCTTCATTGCAGGCGGTTAAGCTTCCGGTAAAGCCATCTGCTGTAAACAGACACATCAGCTCCGGCTCACAGACATCACTGATAAATGTGATCAGGCCACGGAACTGATAAGATGTCAGTGTCAGTCCTGTTTCTTCTTTTACTTCCCGAAGCAGGCAGTCTTCCGGTCCTTCTGTTTCTTCCGCATGTCCGCCGACTCCGATCCATTTATTCTTATTAATATCTTTCTCCTTCTTCGTACGATGAAGCATCAGATATTTTCCGTCTTTCTCTATATAACATAATGTTGTCATTTTCATAGTAAGTGACATAGCCTTTCATCTCCTGTTATTTGCCATATTTACCCATATGCGCTCATTATACCTTCCCCCCGGACAAATGCAACCGATAATTCAAATACAGTTGCCATATTGAAATTATCGCTTTTCCGGTGCTATAATAAGGAGCGACAGGTTGTAAACCTGTCCGATCACAATATGTGAAGCAATTACAAAACATCGACAGTTTTGCAATTACCTATATATAACTTTATACGGAGGTATGAATATAATGAGTAAAATTGATGAAGTCAGAAGCGAAATGATGGCCGCTATGAAGGCACATGATAAAGAGAGAAAGGACGCATTATCCGCACTCCTTACAGCCTTGAAAAATAAATTTATAGACAAACGTGCTGATCTGACAGAGGAAGAAGAAAATGAAGTTGTATTAAGAGAGATCAAGCTCGCAAAAGAAACAATCGATACAACACCTGCTGATCGTACCGATATTATAGATGAATGCAAGGCAAGAATCACTGTATTCGAAGAATTCGCACCAAAGATGATGGATGAAGCAGAGATCACTGCTACGATCAAAGAAGTTCTTGCAGGTCTTGGTATCGACGCTCCAACAGCCAAAGACAAAGGCAAGATCATGAAAGAGCTGATGCCTAAGGTTAAAGGCAAAGCTGACGGAAAACTGGTCAACCAGATCCTTACATCTATGATGGCATAAGCATACAAAGCCACCACACGATAACAGAAAAACTCCATGCCCGGTGTCTATATATTTTATGAAGCAGACCTATCCGGAACGTCGGTTCTTAACGAATCACCAACAGGTGATGAGTTTAGTACCGATACGTTCCGGATCGAACGAAAGTGTTCTGCGAAATAAAGATATATAGACACCGGACATGGAGTTTTTTAGTTTATGTCTCAGCTTTCATGTCCTGACCCTTTGATCCACGACATAAGTTCATCAAGTTTAATCGGCTTGCTGTAGAGATAGCCCTGGAATGCATCACAGCCAAGTTTTTTCAGTTCATCTCTCTGAGCTTCATTCTCTACATATTCAGCAATAATCTTGAATTTCAAAGATCTGCCCAGATAGACGATTGATGCAATGATATCACGATTCGTTTCATTATGAATAACGTCTCTCGTCAGAGATCCATCCAGCTTTACAATGTTAAAATACTTCGTCTGCAAATAAACCAGCGACGTATGTCCCATACCAAAATCATCGATCAGGAATCTGTGACCTTTCGCCTTCAATGCTTCAATCTTTTTCGTTATATCAATGGACGAAGAAAGTGCATCCTGCTCCGTGATCTCAAGTCCGAGCTGTACATTTGGAAACTGGTATTTCTGTACAACATTTTCGATACATGCTTCAATGCCATCCCATTCCAGAGATTCATTTGTAAGATTGACCGACATCTTGAAATCATCCGGTACGATATCCCTTACCTGTGCCAGTGCCGCACCTGCCGTATCAAAGATAAATTTCTCTAACGTACTAAGTACCTTCTTTTCCTTGGCAAGCTGTATGATCAACGGAGGATAGATAAATCCAAATTCCGGATGCTCCCAACGGATCAACGCTTCTGCACCAATGCACCTGCCATCACGGTTCACCTGTGGCTGATACACTAAGAACAATTCTTTCCGTCTGATTGCTTCAACAAGTTCATCTGCCAGGATACGGGCCATATGTCCGATCTCATCTTCACGCTTTGTATATGGTGAGATGGAATTGTTCTGCTCCTCGCGCTGCATCTCCTCCACCAGTCTTTTGACATCACGTTTCAGACGCAGTTCCCGCTGTTCTTCATACATACGAATAAATGGTTTATAAATACACACACCAATTGCCAGACACAGGATCTGCAAAACTGCTCCTGCCCAGGAACCGGTAGCCTGATACCCACTCAGAATAACAGGCGTCGTCCAATCAACTTCATGTATCACGTGCGGAACAAGTCCAAAGAACATTGCAGCATAAGTGACCAGATAATTCACCATCGGTACAAGCATAAATGGGATCAGTAGAATAGGATTCAAAATCACAGGAACTCCAAATAAGACAATTTCACTGATATTGAAGACCAAACTCGGTGCTGCCATATATGCAAGATTCCGAACACCCTTCTTTTTCGCAAACAACAGGATCGCAATCACCAGACACAAAACGGCTCCCACTCCTCCCAGAAGTACAAATACATCCTGCATTGTCTTGCTGAAAATTCCGGCTGTTATATCAGAAAAATTCTGCTTGATCACTGTGTCTAACATATTGTGTCCATGAATTCCAAAGAACCATAACGCATGTGTCAGAAAAATAATGACCACTCCTGCTCCCAGTCCATTCTGTAATGGCTTTAACAGGTAATCAAAAAAGCGTTCAACCAATTCCTGAAAACCGCTTACTCCAAATAATACCTGTAACAAAATTCGAAAAAACGCAAAAAATCCAATAATGACAACCGCCGGAGCAATTCCTTCGATTGCTTCAATATAGATACCGTCCGTATTCGTACGCTGATTTTTCACCTTGAAGAAACGACTGCTCTTCATTGTGTAATAGATCTTACCGGAAATAAGCGCAACAAACAGTGCCGTAAATGCATGCATATTGCTTAACGAATGAATGGAAAAATCATCGTACTGGATTCCGAAATACCCTACCAGAGCAGCCAGTGTGATAATTACTAAAATGATAATATTTCCTGTACCTTCATAGATTTCCTGCTTTCTCCGTTTCATAATGGCATAACTGACCGTTGTTGTTACTGCCAGAAAAACAGCAAAGAACTCATTAACACTGGCATATACGAAATTCAGAATTTCCAGTACATGTCCACCACACAATTTCGCTATAAACGTCTGATATGCAGGAATCGGTAGATTGATCAACATCGCCGCCAGGTACCCGACTACAAGAAGCGGGATCATCATGATCATACCCTGTCGGATCGCACCCAGCGCGCAGCTGCTGTCAAGCCGGTCTGCCATACGCATGATCATTTTTTTAAATTTGCTCATCTTTTGTTTTAGTGCAATAATCTGGGAGTTAATTATCACACGTTCCTTTCTCTACTCTCTCACCAGATGTAGTTTTTCTGCAAGCTTCAGGATCAGGGTTCCCTTTGGCATAGCAAGGATTTCTTCCTTCGTATATCCTCCGACTGCCAGAATAGCTGCTGCATAGAAAATAACTGCAAGCAGGATTGCCAGAACAACACTGACTGAATTCATATGGATCAGGTGGTAGAAGATCTGATAACTGCCCCATGCAACGATTCCCATAAATATCGACGCAACAGCAGGAGCAAGATAGATCTTCTTCACATCAAGCTTTGTAGACATATATTTGGATACAGATATATGGTTAAAGATACATGCCAGTAATGAATACAGGATCGTAGCCGCTACCAGACCGAACAGCTTCGCATCTGTAAATTTCAAAATAGCAGCAAGAAATACTAAATGGATCAACAATGCAAGTGTCGCATTCTTCACCGGCTCCATAACCTTTCCGATTCCCTGCAAGATACTGTTTGTAAGTGTTGATAATGAATAAAATACCACAGATATGCAGCCGGCAGTCAATGCCTTAAATACCAGCGGATCCGCGCCACGGAACAACAGCGTGATGATCGGTTCTGATAACACACCGATTCCGACAGCACATGGTATCGTCACCATCATCGTGATACTCATGGACTGATTGTATACATGATTCGTTTCCTCTTTATCACCCTTGGTAAATGCTCCCGAAATATTCGGTATCAGGGTTGTTCCAACCGCAGATGCAATTGATACCGGAAGATTGATCAGCACCATATACTGACCGGAAAAAATACCGTACAAATTTGCAGATTCAACACGATCTACATTTTTACTGTTTAAGACATTGTAGAAAATCTTCATATCTACGGTGGTCGTAATATTATACACAAATGCAGCAATAATGATTGGTGTTACGATCATTACGATCTGCCGGAATAACTTTCCATATGATTCTACATTCGACGAAACATCAGTCTCTACTGTCTCCATGATTTCTTTTCTTCTTCCTGCATATGCGATCAGAATATAAATAATTCCACAGAGAACACCTGCCCCTGTTCCCATTGCACTGCCTGCTGCACCATATTTTGCATGTTCAGAGGTTCCCGGTGCAAATGGTCTGGACATCAGATGGGCAGCCAGAACGCTGACAACTGCATTTGCAATCTGCTCTATAATCTGTGATATAGAGGTCGGAATCATCGTTTTATATGCCTGAAGATAGCCTCTGTAAATAGCAAGAAAGCCCGACAGAAATATTGTCGGTGCGAGGATCTGTAAGCTTAAAATCGCATTTGGCTGTTCCTTTACCAGAACCGGTGCAAATGCAAATGTCAGGATACCTGCCACCAACCCGGCAGATACTACATAGATAAAAGCGCATTTAAATACTCGTCTCGCATTTCTGTATTCTCCCAAGGCCAATTTCCCTGAAATGATCTTAGAAACCGCCGTCGGAATGCTGTAAGTTGCGATCATCAATATCATGGAATAGATTGCATACGCTGTACCATAATATCCGTTTCCCTCATCTCCGATAATCTGAAATAACGGCGACCGATATAAGAGACCGATCACTCGGGATAATATACCTGCACCTGCAAGTACTGCCGCCTGAAAAGCAAAATTTGTCCTCATACCGGACGGCTTCTTTATTTTCTTCTTTCCATTATCATTCTGCATGATTGTTTCTCCTGATTATTATGTAACCGACTACCAAGCGATCAGCTACCATTCTATCCGGTTGCACATATTTCCAGCGTCTGCTATACTGACATCGGAAATGGCACACGTTTCCAATACCCTATATATATACCAGTTTTTTATACTTATTACAAATAAAATATGTAAAAGATTTTTATAAAAGGAGGTTTTCCACCTATGGCTAATTCAAATATTCCAAAAGATCCTGTTATGCTCCTTAGTTTTATTAATATGAAGCTTCGCGATTTTTATCCGAGTCTGGATGAATTATGTGCAGATCTGAATCTGAATGTAAATGAAGTATCCGAAAAACTGGCATCTGCCGGCTTTAACTATGACGAAAAATTAAATCGATTTGTATGATAAGCAAGCAAGTAATTTTACTTTCATTTTATCTCATTACAAACGGAATGCCGGCAGAGCTATGACCGGGTATTTGTGTTTAAAATACCCCATAGATATCTGCCGGCTTATTCTATCACATAAAGCTACACTATATGTGCCCTGTCATTTCTGAATATGCTACGTTTCCTACATCTGATCATCTTTGTCGTCATCACTGCTCTTCTTTTCAGCTCCATGCTCCGTTGCTGCCAACTGATCATCTGCTTTCTCCGCATGCATCACTTTCTCAATCTGCTGATATAACCTCTTCGCATGTCGCTTCGCCTCACGTTCTGCCTTTGCAGCTGCTTTTTCCTCCGGAGTTTTTTTATGAAAACGGATATCCTCCTCTTCCTCTGTCAGATAGATTGGCTTTCCGGTTTCTTCATCGATCCGTTTGATTCGCTCAAATTCCGAGGACACCGATACCATATGCTTCTTTTCCAGCTTGTCGGTACATGTCTTATTGATATACATGTAGATACATGCAAATACCGGAACACCCAGCAGCATTCCGTAGAATCCGAAGATACCACCACCTACGATAACCGCGGTCAGAACCCAGAAGCTGGAAAGTCCCGTTACATCACCAAGGATCTTTGGTCCTAAAATATTTCCATCAAACTGCTGAATACACAGGATCATGATAAGCAATATGATACTCTTGATCGGATCTGCGATCAGAACAATAAACACACATGGGATCGCACCGATGATCGGACCAAAAAACGGAATTACATTTGTCACACCAATGATAACACTGATCAGCAATGCATATGGCATATCTACGATCGTTGTCAAAATAAATGTTATAATCCCGATTATGATCGAATCCACGATCTTACCATTGATAAACTGACTGAATATCTTATTTACACTTGCAAGTCCATCCAGAATGATATTCGCGTTTTTCAGTTTAAACAGTGCATAGACGATTTTCTTGCCTCTGGAAGCCAAATATTCCTTATTCGCCATCACATAGATAGATGCTACAATACCGATCAGGAAATTATAAATGAACTTCAATCCGCCCACAACACCGGAGCTGATATTCAATACAATCTTATCCAGATTCGGAACAACATCTGTATTTACCCATTTCTGTAAGCGGTCATATACAGTGTTTACGACATTCATTACCATTTCTTCGGATTCGCCAAGGTTCTTGAATTTATCATAAATGGTATTGATCGCCTTCATGATATTATTATAGTAATTATCCATATTGGATATAAGAAGATTGATACTGTCGATGACCTGTGGCACTACCATCCAGATCAAACCCGTGAGCAGACCAAGGAACAAAATGATCGTTATAATGATCGATATGGCTCTTGATACATGAAACAGTTTTTTCTTGTCTTTGATCACCCGATCCTGCAAGATCGTATGACACAGACGATCAAAAAAGATAAGCACCGGATTCAACAAAAAAGCGATCACAAAACCAATTATAATCGGTGCTGCCGCCCCGGTTATCGTATCCAATACCTTCCGAAAGCCTGTCCACTCCTCCAATATCTTATTAAATACAAGCGCTGCTGCAATTACCAGAAATATGATCGTTCCCGCCTTAAACAGCCGTCTTTTTCTTTCATTTCCCAATTTTGTCTGATAACCTTTCCCTTTCCACATTCAAAACCCAATATCAGATATGTCGTTTCATTCCATTCCTATAACAACACATCAATGGATTTATTCTTACATATAATTATAAACAACCTGAAAAAATTATATACTGTTTCAAAAAGTCAGGCAATAGAATTTCCCATTTTTAATAGATTTTAAATAGATTTAACCATGACTTTACCAAATCCAAAATCGTTCAAAAAATGAACCTTAAATAACCCTATATTTTTGAAAAAAGCATTGTCGACACTTTAGTTACATAGTAAAATAGTGACATGTTTAAGGGTTCTTAACAAACCACAAAACATATTTTACCTAAGACCGGGGAGGCATAAAGGAGGTGTTCTTATGGAAAATGAATTAATCTGTCAATTAATTATCTGGTCCGTTATCTTTATGGTCTGTATAATTATCGAAATCATTACTCTCGGACTTACAACCATCTGGTTCGCGGGAGGAGCTTTGGTATCTGCGATCTCTGTATTCTTTGGTACATCACTGATCATCCAGATATTGATCTTTGCAGTTATTTCATTAGTTCTTCTGTTTACTACAAGGCCTGTGGCTTTAAAACATTTCAAATTATCCGATATGGAAAAAACAAATGTTGAAAGTCTGGTCGGCAAACAGGTGATCGTATCTGAAACCATTGATAATCTAAAGGCTACCGGGCAGGTAAAAGTAAATGGTCTCGAATGGACCGCACGTGCTGCTGATGAAACTGATATTATTCCCCAGGGAACCGAAGTCACGATCAATGAGGTTTCCGGCGTAAAACTTATTGTCAGCAGAATATAATTTATTTAATTTGACAGATACTATATCTGTCGCCACTTAAAGGAGGTACTTATTATGGATTCACCACTCACATGGCTGGTAATTATCTTAGTATTCATTGCTATCATTATTATCTGCAGCACAATCAAGATCGTCCCACAGGCACACGCTTACGTTATCGAACGTCTGGGAACCTACTGCGGTACATGGTCCGTAGGTCTTCATATGAAGATGCCTATTATCGATAAGATCGCACGTCGTGTTACCTTAAAGGAACAAGGTTGTAGACTTCGCTCCACAGCCGGTTATCACGAAAGATAACGTTACAATGAGAATCGATACTGTCGTTTTCTTCCAGATCACAGATCCAAAGCTTTTCTGCTATGGTGTTGAAAATCCGATCATGGCAATCGAAAACCTGACAGCCACTACTCTCCGTAACATCATCGGTGATCTCGAACTTGACCAGACACTGACATCCAGAGAGACGATCAACACAAAGATGCGTGCTACCCTGGACGAAGCAACTGATCCTTGGGGCATCAAGGTAAACCGTGTTGAGCTAAAGAATATTATCCCACCTGCAGCGATTCAGGATGCCATGGAAAAACAGATGAAGGCAGAACGTGAAAGACGTGAACAGATCCTGAAAGCAGAAGGTGAAAAGAAATCCGCAATCCTTATTGCAGAAGGTAACAAACAGTCCGTTATCCTGGAAGCAGAAGCTGAGAAGCAGTCACAGATTCTTCGCGCAGAAGCTAAGAAGGAAGCAACGATCCGTGAAGCTGAAGGTCAGGCACAGGCTATCCTCGCTGTACAGCAGGCAAATGCAGACAGTATCCGTCTCTTAAATGAATCTGCTCCATCTAATCAGGTTCTTACGATCAAGAGTCTGGAAGCTTTCGCAAAGGCTGCCGACGGCAAGTCAACCAAGATCATTATTCCATCTGATATTCAGGGTGTTGCAGGACTTGCAACTTCATTATCGGAATTAGTGAAAACAGAGAAATAAGATTGAACTGATTCATTGGTAATATTAAAAACTGCCACTGTCAGAATGAAGCCGTTATTGGGTAACCATTCTGATAGTGGCAGTTTTTATTTTATCTGTTATCCTTACAATTACTCCATGCTTTCATCCGCCCAGCTCTTTATCATTGCTATCTCTCTTGCATATCCTGCATCATCATTTGGTGTCTCTAAGATAAATGGTCTGCCTGCAAGCAATGGATGCGTTACGATCCGTTTTAATGCTTCTGCTCCGATCTCACCCTCTCCAATCTTCTGATGTCGGTCTTTGTGTGAATCTCTCACATTCATGCTGTCATTTAGATGAACAGCCTTTAAGCGGTCAAGTCCGATGATCTGATCAAACGTGTGAAGTACACCATCCAGATTTTCCACAAGATCATAGCCACCATCCCATGTATGACAGGTATCAAAGCATACCCCGATCTTATCCTCGCAGTCAACCAGCTCTATGATACGTTCCAGTTCTTCAAAATTTCTTCCGACTTCCGAGCCTTTGCCTGCCATTGTTTCCAGCAATACGACTGTACTCTGATCCGGTTTGATCGCATGATTTAATGCATCGGCAATTACCGGTATGGCTTCTTCTGCTCCCTGACCAACATGTGCGCCCGGATGGAAATTATAATAATTTCCCGGAAGATACTCCATCCGCTCCATATCATCCTTTAAGATATTACATGAGAACTCCCGAATATCCGGTTTTGCTGCACAGACGTTCATTGTATATGGTGCATGTGCGACCAGTTTTCCGAAATGATGCTCCTCCATCAGGGAACGTAACCGTTTCGCATCTGCCGGATCGATCTCTTTCGCCTTTCCGCCCCTTGGATTTCTTGTGAAAAATGCAAATGTATTTGCACCAAGTTTTAATGCCGCCTTTCCCATAGCCTCAAAGCCTTTGGAGGACGACAGATGATTTCCTATATATATCATGTTGTTTCTCTCCTTCTTATAATATAAATATGGCTATGTCATAAGACATAGCCATATTTGTGAAACCACCAGCAGCGGTTTCAACGCTTTTACAACTTCCACTTATAGGTAGGACTCACCTTGTAAGGAAATTATTATATTAGAATACCTTAGTTGTTCTTATAGTAGTTGATCAGGCAGCCATCCATGATGATCTGTCTCTCATCATCGGTCAGGCTTCCAAGCTTCAGGTCTAATTCCTTGAAGTCTTTATTTACCACATATGCCTTGATGATCTCGTCCTTATTCTGAACAGCCTCACGGATACCCGGAATAAATACATAATCATCATTATCAAATGCGAAATCTTCCTCCATGATGAATGGAAGCATACCCCAGTTGATCAGGTTGGATCTGTAACGCTTTGTTGCATATTCCTTGGCAATGTTTGCCCAGCCGCCAAGTACCTTCTGGCAGGAAGCAGCCTGCTCTCTGGCAGAACCGTCACCCGGCTTTACTGCAAAGATCGTACTACCGTAACCGGTATTGGAACCTGTGATCTCACGATCTGCAAATTTTGCTTTGATCTCTTTCATCATAGGCTTCATGGATTCATCTGCCTTGCAGAAGCATCCAAGTTCTTCTCTCTTCTTCTCAACTGCCTGAATTGCCTTTGCACGGCCTACATATTCAGGATCCTTTCTGGATAAAGTGAACTCAGCAAGTCCAAGCGGATTTGAACGGTAGGAAGATGTCTCACCGGATGGAATAAGTTCATCTGTAGTTGTTACAGGATCGTTAATAACAGATGCAACCTTTAATAACAGGTTGTCTGTCAGTGCGATCATCTCAGGCCAGTCCTTGATATTCGGACCAAACTTGATCTCAACAGATGGATCGGCCTTGCCGACACCATTGTAAACTCGTCTGTCATAAATGGTCTTATCGAAGAAATATTTCTGTCCCTTGTATTCAACATCCAGATCTGTAGCTGCTGTAAGGTATCCCTTATTTGCTGCTGTAGCTGCGATCGAACGTGCATCCATAAGTGCAACGGATGAGATCTGACCATTCTGGATCTTGGAGCCTTCACGGTTCGGGAAGTTTCTGGTTGAATGACGGATTGATAATGCATTATTTGCAGGTGTATCTCCGGCACCAAAGCAAGGGCCGCAGAATGCTGTCTTAACGATCGTACCTGTCTCGATCAGGTCAGCCAGTACACCGTTCTTTGCAAGCTCCATATAGATAGGAGTTGATGCAGGGTATACAGATAATGTAAATTCATCTGCACCGATGCTTCTTCCACGGATGATATCCGCTGCCTGACAGATGTTCTCGAATCCACCACCGGCACATCCGGCAATGATTCCCTGTTCTACATATAACTTGCCATCACGGACTTTATCCTTTAATGTGAAGTCAACCTTACCGTCCAGACTAACCAATGCGCGCTTCTCGCAGTCGTCTAAGATATCCATCAGGTTTGCATTTAATTCTTCAATTGTATATGTATTGCTTGGATGGAATGGCATAGCGATCATTGGTTTTACCTTTGACAGATCCACATATACAACACCATCATAGTAAGCAACAGAACCCGGATTCATTTCCTTATATGCTTCCGGTCTGTAGTGTGTATCATACCACTCCTTGATCTTCTCATCTGTCTTCCAGATAGAGGACAGACAGGTTGTCTCGGTTGTCATTACATCGATACCGATACGGAAATCAGCAGATAATTTATCAACACCAGGTCCTACAAATTCCATTACCTTATTCTTAACATAACCGCACTGGAAAGTTGCACCGATAATCGCAAGAGCAACGTCCTGAGGACCTACTCCCTTTGCAACTTCTCCGTCCAGATAGATTGCTACTACACCGGGCTTAGCTACATCGTAAGTTCTGCATAAGAGCTGCTTTGCAAGCTCTCCGCCGCCTTCGCCGATCGCCATTGTACCGAGCGCACCATAACGGGTATGACTGTCGGAACCAAGGATCATTGCGCCACATTCTGCAAGCATTTCTCTTGCGAACTGATGGATAACAGCCTGATGAGGCGGAACATAGACACCACCGAATTTCTTTGCGCAGGAAAGACCAAACATGTGGTCATCCTCATTGATCGTACCACCAACTGCACATAAGGAGTTGTGACAGTTTGTAAGGACATAAGGGATTGGGAATTCTTTCAGTCCTGAAGCTCTTGCTGTCTGGATAATACCTACAAATGTTATATCATGAGAGGTCATCTTATCGAATTTGATCTTAAGATTGTCCATATTGTCAGATGTGTTGTGCTTCTCCAGGATACCATATGCCATAGTATTCTTTGCAGCTTCTTCCTTGGATGGAGCTGTACCTAACTTCTGTGTAAGGATCGCATTTGCATCGACATTGTCTTCTACAAGCTCTGTGCCATTTAAAAGATAAGCACCATTGTCAAATAATTTAATCATTCTATTTCCTCCTAATTTGTTGGTGATTCTTTTTCTCATTTTGTCAATCGCTGTTTATTTTAACACAAATCGGCATAGTTGTGAACAACTATGCCGATGAAAGTTTTCATTATAATATTTTTAATCATCCTGCTTCAACCGGAACCCTGAATGAGCACCACTGCCTTTATTCTGTGAAGCACTTTCAGCAGAATCCGCAGTCTGAGGTTGTTCATGATTCATGGTAGTCTCATCTACATTCTCTGCCATCTGTGTTGTATATGGTGCTGTCTGATAGTCCGTGACCGCATTTTCATTCGCCGGAACGGTCGCTTCATCTGTAAATGCACCTGTAACCACCTGCATTCTCTTATGGAGTTCTTCCATTCTCTGCGCTTCCTCCTGCGCTTCCAGACGGGCTTTCTCTAACTTCTTCCGTTTCATCTTCCGGTCAAGCAGCCAGATATATAATGCAAATCCTGCCGCAATCACTCCGATGATCGACCAGATCATGATCGCATTATAATTCGGGAACATTCTATAATATTCCGCTGCCGTCTTTCCTGTCACATCCATAGAGGTTTCTGCATCGGAACCGCCATGATC
>OGPW01000728.1_pt1 | contig 25428 bp, 30 predicted proteins | sample 1553061 | NCBI WGS metagenome assembly OGPW01 (sample SAMEA2580292, study PRJEB22360) | human gut metagenome | biome: human gut; feature: human-associated habitat; material: faeces | place: Denmark | collected 2008/2010
CTTGTCCGGCTTGATGTTCCCAGCCGGATCGGTGCGGATGAAGATGTTATCCATCATCCATCGCAGCACCGGGTGGCCGCCGTGGGCGATTTTCTGTTCCAGTACCAGCTTCATCAGTTCCTTGGTCGGCGGAGACATATCCTTAAAGCCCTGTCCAAAGGGAACCACGGTAAAGCCCATCCCTTCCAGGTTCTGCACCATCTGTACTGCACCCCAGCGGTCAAAGGCAATCTCCCGGATGTTGTATTGTTCTCCCAGCTGCTCGATAAACTTCTCAATGTAGCCGTAATGCACCACATTTCCTTCCGTGGTCATCAGGATTCCCTGACGTTCCCACAGGTCATAGGGAACATGGTCACGCTTGACTCTCAAATCCACCGTCTCCTCCGGAATCCAGAAATAAGGCAGCACATAGTATTTATCCTCCTCATCCAGGGGAGGGAACACCAGCACAAAGGCTGTGATGTCCGTGGTAGAGGACAAGTCCAGACCGCCGTAGCAGACACGGCCTTTTAAGTCATCCTCAGATACAGGGAAGGCACAGGCATCCCATTTGTCCATGGGCATCCACCGCACAGACTGCTTCACCCATTGGTTCAGCCGCAGCTGACGGAACACATTCTCTTCGCTGGGTGTCTCTTTGGCCGATTCACAGGCCGCTTTCACTTTGTCGATCCCTACCGTAATCCCCAGGGAGGGATTGGCCTTCTTCCACACTTTAGGGTCGGTCCAGTCATCCTGTTCCGCTGCCCCGTAGATCACTGGATAGAAAGTAGGGTCATGTTTCCTGCCTTCCAGGATATCCATGGCCTTCTGATGGACTTCGTAGCAGATGCTGTGGGTATCCGTCCCGGCTGTGGTGATAAGGAAATACAGGGGCTGCATCCGGGCATCCCCGGAACCCTTGGTCATCACGTCGTACAGTTCCCGGTTCGGCTGGGTGTGCAGCTCGTCAAACACCACCCCGTGGATGTTGAACCCGTGCTTAGAATAGGCTTCTGCCGAAAGAACCTGGTAGAAGCTGTTGGTGGGCCGAAACACCATCCGTTTCTGGGAGGACAGGATTTTCACCCGCTTGCTGAGAGCCGGACACATCCGGACCATGTCGGCTGCCACTTCAAACACAATGGAGGCCTGCTGCCGGTCGGCGGCACAGCCATAGACTTCCGCCCCTTCTTCCCCGTCACCGCAGCAAAGAAGGAGCGCCACCGCAGCCGCCAGCTCACTTCTCCCCTGTTTTTTGGGGATTTCGATGTAAGCGGTGTTGAACTGCCGGTAGCCATTGGGCTTTATGGTGCCGAACAAGTCCCGGATGATCTGCTCCTGCCAATCAATGAGTTCGAAGGGATGCCTCGCCCAGGTTCCCTTGGTGTGGCACAGGCTCTCTATAAAGGCCACAGCATAATCCGCCAGTTCCTTGTTGTAGGTGGACGTTTTGGCCTTAAATTTTGTGGTCTTGTATTTTTTGAGTTTCCGCATTGGGCTGCCTCCCTTCTTTTAAAATACGCAGTAGAAAAGGAGCCCGCAGGCTCCTTTCTCGTTTTTTCTTTAATTAATCTTAAAAATGTAAGCCGGGACTTTTTCGTATTCGTTGCTCATGAGTTTCCTGCCAGATCCGTAAATCTCGGTCATTCCTTTGAGAGTGCAGCCCATCTGGGTAAATTCCCAAGCCACCTGAATGGCGCTGGACCAGGTGGAGGAGAAGGTGAATTCCGTCACCCCAAATTCCCGGAAGGTTTCGAGGATCTTTTCTGGTTCCCGGTAGGTCCCGGAAAGGTCCAACCGGCTGTTGCCATGCTTTTTCATGTCGCTGTAAAGCCTCATCATATCCCCGAAGGCTTCCCCCTCAGCCCGGACTTCCTGGAGAAGATCCTGGTAGGCATCCTGGCAAGCATCCATGGTTTTTGCGTCCCCGGCTTTTTCGGCTGCCTCGAACTTTCTTTCCAGTTCCTCGTTCCGCCCGTAGAATCTTTCGATCATTTCCATCTTCGTCATTGTTTTTTCCTCCTTGTGATTGTGTATCTTTGCCTTTTGGCATGTACATTAATCACTCTAAAGGCAGATAATAGCAAGCAAAATCTGTGTATTTATGCATTTTATCTGGAACAGGGGCCGGTGCTTGGCCCCTGTCCTTCCCCTGTTTTACCGAAACTCGATGGTCAGCATTCCGTTTCCCATCCACCAGGTGCTTTCTTCATTCGGGTCTTCCAGAAAGACTTCCCTGGCTTCCCGGATCATTTTGTTCACATCGGCCTCGCCGTACATTTCACAGGCTGCTTTCTTGCTGATTTTCTTGGTGTCCAGGGTAATGATCGTTCTCATGGGTATTTCCTCGCTTTCATGTGCTTTTTGCTTTTGGGGCTGTCCCCCTTTGGCATGTCTATTAATCACTCTAAAGGCACATAATAGCAAGCAAATTCTGTGTGTTTATGCAAGTATACAAGAAAGAGGAACAGGGCCTTGCGGCCCCGTCCCCTGCCTGTGGCTACCGCCTTCAGGCGGCGGTTCTCCCGGCGGAATTCCCGGTGAGGTGTTTCAGCATATGGAGCCGGCAGGTCTTGAATTCTTCCCCGATGAGCCCCAGCCGGAGCATCCAGCACCGGAAGGCGTATTTCTCGTTGTCCGTCTCCGTCTTTCTGGCGGAGGCTTTCTTCTGGGTCAGGGCCTGATGGGCCACCGCCAGGCAGAACTGGATGTATGCCTTGATTTCCCCGGCGTGAAGGGTGCCGTTGAAAAGCCGGAATTCCACCGTCCCTTTGGTGAAGGTGGCGTGGAGGTTGAGGCCATGGTTACCGGCTGCAATTGTAATGTTCATTCCGTCCGAAGGGGGCCTGGATGTACCAGATATCGGCAAATTCTGCCATAGTCTGAGGCTGCTTTTTATTCAGTTTGGCAAGAAAAGTACCATCTGTCTTCTGGCAATATCTGCCTTCCCGGATCGGGTCGATCTGGAGGGCATGGTAGATCATGTCTTCCTTGCTGGCCATCAGGTTCACCAGGTTCCGCAGGGTTTTCGGAGTGAACTGCTCGGCTCCCACATGGATGTGGATCCCGCAGGAGCTATTTACCAGGGCTCCTGCTTTTCTCAGGGTCCGTACCAGTTCCTGCAGCTTCGGGATGTCATCGTAGGAAAGGATGGGGCTAACCACTTCTGTGCGATACTCATTGGTGGCTCCTTCGATCTGGCCGTCCACCTTTCTCTGCGCCCAAATGCTGGAATCGCTCATGGCCTTCCAGGTCCGTCCCAGGCCGTCGGTGGCGGTCCAGGTATCGTAGGCTCCGCCTTGATGGGTTCCCCAGCCTGTTCCGAAGAAGCCGGCCATCAGGTTGGTAGCCTTTTCTCTCGTAATCCCCGTCATTTCCATTTCAATCCCGAAGTGCAGTGTTTTCATAATTCTCGTCATCCTTTCGCTAAGGTTTTGTGTTCTTTGGCATGTGTATATATCACTCCAAACGCACATAATAGCAAGGAATTTTGAGAATAATTATCCGTTATTTTGCTTCTTTATTCAGTTTCTGGACTTCATCCACCCCGTGGATCACATTGAGGTGGGATCCGTTGTCCCAGTCCACCAGAAGGGACCCCATGTCGTCCACACCGGTCACGGTACCCTCCGTCCCCAAAGGCGGTGCCTGGGAATCGTCCATCCGGATCAATCAGACCCGGGTGCCGGAAGGGTACTCGCGTTTCAGGAATTCCAGCATCTCTTTATTGGGAAACCGCATCTTTTTTCCCTCCGTTCCTGAAGGCTGCCGAACCGCTGAGCCTTTCCAGCAGAATCTTCCGGCAGTCCTTGTACTCATTCCCGATGAACCCCAGTCGCAGGAGAAAGCATCGGAAGGCGTATTTCTCATTGGGGACTTCATGTTCTTTGGCAGTGATCCGTTTGGACTTCTTGGCCAGTTGGCAAAGGGCTGTCACCAGTTTGGCATAGGCCTGGGCTCTGGCACTGTCCGCTCCATGGAACCAGGGAAAGGAAATCTTCCCATCTGCCCGTTGTATGGTCAGGTCGTCGGTCCCCAGGGCCTTTTTGAAGAGGCTGGCCTTTGAGGCCACCAGATTCTTGAGTTTCTCGAAGTCTTCCTCCGTCAGATCGTCCGGCAGGGAAATGGTCAGGGTATCGGCCTCGGCCGGTTCTGTTGTTTCAGCCGATTCAGCCACTTCTTCCGTTTCTTCTGGAGTTTCTGCCAGCTCTGTTTCTTCCGGAACCGTTTCCACATCTGCGGTTTCCTGGGGGATTTCAGCTTCCGTCGCATCTTCCGGTTCCGCAGTTTCCTGCGGGGCTTCTGGTTCCGTGGTTTCTTCCATCCCTGCCTGATCTGCGGCCGTTTCTTCCGGCCGGAATCCTTTGCTTTCCAATGCCTCCACCACCTTCTGGAACAGTTCTCCGTCTTCACATTCCATGGCACCGTTTTTCCACACCATAATGCTGCCGATCCGGTAAGCCTTGGTGGGAAGAAAAAGGTACTTTGCCTTTTCTCCCGTAATGGCGCTGATGGCCTGGACCAGTTCTTTTCTCGCTGCACCTTGTCTGTTGTATTCGACCTTCATGATTGGTACCTCCTTAGGGTATTTTGGTACTGTTATTAATCACTCTAAAGGCGAATAATAGCAAGCAAAATGTAGCCCTTTTTGTTCTTTATTTTTCTCCGCCCACAACTTCCTGGTAGGTGTATGTTTTCCCATTTCGCAGGACGGTCACGCTGTCCTGCTCCCCTTCGTGGGAAGCCAGGTACCGCTTCACCGCTACATCCACGAACTTGGGTTCCAGTTCTACCCCGTAGCAGATCCGGCCCAACTGGTCGCAGGCCATAAGGGTGGAAGCCGATCCCAGGAACCCATCCAAGACCACTCCGTTAATCTGGCTGCTCAGTTTAATCAGGTAAGCCAGCATAGGCACGGGTTTACTAGAAGGATGGCCAAAACCGTCTTCTTTGCTATTCTTGATGCCGTCAAACTCAAAGACTGCTTTCTGCTTCTGGTCTCCGTACCAGTTATGCTTCCCGTCTTTCCGCCACCCGAAGATAATGGGCTCCATGTTGAACTTCCAGTCGGTGCGCATAAAGGGGGCCTTGGGCTTCTTCCAGATCAGGCCAGCGCCTACTTTGAATCCCGCATCTTCAAAAGCATCGTAAAAGACCCGGGCCTTCATGGTGGCGTAGAACACGTAGATGGAAGCATCCGCCGCCATGGTTTCATGGAAGCAGGCGAATGCCTTCTTCAAGAACTCGTACCCTTCCTGGTCGTTCAGGTCATCATTCTTGATCTTCCCGGAAGTGCTCCGGAGGTTGACCAGGTACGGAGGATCCGTCAGCACCAGGTTGGGTTTCACTCCATCCATGAGCTGTGCATAGGTTTCTGGCTTGGTGGAATCCCCGCACAGGACCCGGTGCCTGCCCAGCTGCCAGAGGTCCCCGGCTTTGGAAAAGACCGGCTTCTGGAGTTCTTCTTCCACGTTGAAGTCGTCTTCTTTGGCTTCTGTTTCTTCATCGAAGATGTGGGCAATTTCGTCATCGCTAAAGCCGGTGAGGCTCACATCAAAGTCCGCTCCCTGGAGGGATTCAATTTCCACCCGCAGCATTTCTTCGTCCCATCCGGCATCCAGGGCCATCCGGTTGTCGGCCAGGATGTAGGCTTTCTTCTGGGCTTCAGTAAGGTAGTCCACCAGGACGCAGGGCACTTCCCGGATGCCTTCTTCCCGGGCTGCCATCACCCGGCCATGGCCAGCAATGATGTTCTTGTCCTTGTCGATGATCACCGGGTTGATGAACCCGAATTCCCGCAGGCTGGCCCGGAGCTTGTTGATCTGCTCCGGGGAATGGGTCCGGGCATTATTCACATAGGGGATCAGCTCATCAATGGGGATGAGTTTCATCTCCTTGGTTGTTTTTGCCATACTTTCTTTTCCCTCCTGTTATACCTTCCGAGACCGGAGCAGCCGCTCCATTACGTCATCCTGGGGCGTGCTTCCGGAAAATTCCACAGAGCAGTTTTCCTTCACCACCTGGTAGATCTGGTACCAGATCTGGTTCACCTGTTTCATGTAGTTCTGGCTCATGGTCACGTATGGAGAGGCAATAGCCGCATTGGTGGTGGGGTGCTTGGCCAGGAAGCCGTATTCCGAGATGGCGTGTTCGCACTGGATCCACCGGGATACCGCCATGGCGTACTGGCTGATCAGCTGGGGGCTCACCAGCTTTTCGCAGTGCCGGGCCTTCAGCCACAGCCAGGTTTCCCGGTAGATTTCTTCGGCTTCCAGCTTCCCGCCGTTCCTCTGTTTTTCCTTCATGTAGGCTTTGGGTTCCGGCATGTCTTCTCCAGATAGGTCCGTCCCTTCCGGCAGGTCCATCACTTTAAGAGGCCGCTTCCCCGGATTGTCCGGCAGTTTGTCCAGCAGGGCCCTGGGTTTCCGGCCCTGGCCAACCCGCAGTCCCCCTCGCATGGTTCCGTCTTTGGCTATTTTTCACACCCCCTTATTTCCATGGGTCAATACCCTTTTTGAAAACGCGTTTTTTTCGCGCGTGACCCCTCGCCCGTTCTGGGTTTGCTGGTTTTCAGAGATTCATACTCCCCCTGGGTATACGACTTTGTTTCAGATTTAACATTTTAAAATTCCACTTTTTTATGCCACCTGTCTCCCCGTTTGGCATGGATCCGGGCATGGCAGGCTTTGCATAAAGCGATCAGGTTGTTCCAGTCGTGGGTCCCGCCTTCCGCCAGAGGCTTCTTGTGGTGGACTTCTTCCGCCACCACGTACCGGCCATTCTTCAGACACAGCTCACAGAGAGGATGGCTGGCCACGTAGGCATCCCGGATTTTCTTCCAGGTCCTGCCGTACCGTTTCTTCGTACCAGAACTTCGCTCATACTTTTCGTACCGCTTGGCGATGATCTTCTGGTGCTTCTCACAGTACCGGCCGTCCGTCAGGTTCGGGCAGCCTGGGAAGGAACAGGGCCGTTTGGGTTTTCTCGGCACAGCTGCCACCTCTTTTCGGGCATGAAAAAAGCCTTGTAGGATTTTTACATCCCGCAAGGCTTGTCTTTATTCCCTTTTCTCGTGATTCTATCATACCACGAAGGGGCTGTTGAATTCTAGTGTTCTGTTACTGTATTTTCCTGCATTTTACTGCGCTCCTCCAAAATTTTTTCAACGGCTGCCACCCCATCACTGTGGACGGCGTAGATCCACCGGATCCCTTTGCCCATGCTCCGGGCAATGTCCTCCCAGGCATCGAAGTGGATGTACCGGTCCCGGAGGACCAACCGCTGGGCTTCGTCTTCCACCTGGTCGATGACCTGGCCGATCTCATACTTCAGGTCCACCAGCCGATCCACTTCCCGGTTGATCTCCTGCTCCCTCTCCCAGATCTTCTCGATGGTCCGGACGAAGGGAGCTTCCGTGGGCCGGTTGGGGTTGTGGCTTTCTTCCAGCCCGGCTGCGGAGATGCCAAGGCAAAGATGCCGGAGCTCGGCCACTTCCCGAAGATTGCTCTCTATTTTCTTATCCAGGTAGAATCCCTGTTGCAAGTACTCTTTCGCGTTCATGCTTTTCCCTCCAAATCCGCTTTGACGGCTTCAATGAGAGCCGCCTGGGAACTGTCTTTCTTCTCCAGGGCCTTCAGGATCCGTTCGTCCATGGTGCCTTTCGTCACAATGTGCTGGACGATCACCGTCCGGCTGGTTTGTCCCTGCCGCCAGAGCCGGGCCACCGTCTGCTGGTAGAGTTCCAAACTCCAGGTGAGCCCGAACCAGATCAGGATGGACCCGCCCTGCTGCAGGTTGAGGCCGTGCCCGGCAGAAGCCGGATGGATCAGGGCCACCGGGATCTTCCCGGCATTCCAGTCGGCAAAGTCCCAGCTCTCCTTCAGTTCCCTGGCTTCCATCCTCTGACAGATCCGTTCCCGGTCGTGCCGGAACCAGTAGGCCACAAGGGCCGGCCGGCCATTGGCGCTTTCCACCAGGTCTTCCAGGGCATCAAGCTTTCGGTCATGGAGATGGATGGTCTTTCCGTCATCGGTGTAGATGGCTCCGTTGGCCATCTGGGTCAACTTCAGCGTAAGGGAGGCCGCATTGGCTGCCGTCACCTCGCCTCCCGGCAGTTCCAGCACGAGAGACTTTTTGAAGTCATTATACCGCTTCCGCTCCGAGTCCGAAAGATTAACCTCGGTTTTCACACGCACCAGGTCCGGCATCTGCAAATAGTCTGTGGCCTTCATGGACACGGTGATGTCCGCGATCTTTTTGTAGATGGCGTCCTCTGCTCCCGGCAAGGGCTTGTAGGAAAACACCACCATCCCGTTCCGTTTGTCCGGCTGGAAGTAGGTATTCCGGTACTGGCTGATGTATCTCCCCAGACGCTCTCCCATGTCCAGGAGCCGGAACTCCGCCCACAGGTCCATAAGGCCGTTGCCGCTGGGAGTCCCCGTGAGGCCCACGATCCGTTTTACCTTGGGCCGCAGGGCCTTCATGGCCTTGAACCGCTGGGCCTGCTGGTTCTTGAAAGAAGACAGTTCGTCCAGGACCACCATATCAAAATCCAGCCGGCAGTTCTTGCAAAGCCACACCAGGTTCTCCCGGTTCACGATGTATAGATCCGCAGGCTTCTGGAGGGCCTGCCGCCGTTCCGTCACGGACCCCACGACAACGCTGCAGGTCAGGTCCTTCAGGTGGTCCCACTTCCGGAGTTCCTCCGGCCATGTATCTCTGGCTACTCTGAGGGGGGCCACGATCAAAACCCGGTGGACTTCAAAGGAGTCATACATCAAATCCCGAATAGCCGTCAAGGTCGTCACCGTCTTGCCGAACCTAAGCCCATATCCAGCAGGAGAGCCGTCACCGGGTGGGTCTTGATGTACTCGATGGCATAGGTCTGGTATGCATGGGGTATGAACTTCATTGGGCATCACCTCCTTCCGCAATTTGCTGCAGCAGCCCTGGGATGTCTTCCAGAGAATCCAGGACGAACACCCGAAACCCCAGCTCCCGAAGCTTTTCGTGCCTTTTCACCTGCAGAACCCGTGGTTTCTTCCCCGGTGCCTTCACTTCCACAAAGGCCAGCTTCCCACCAGGAAGAAGGACCAGCCGGTCCGGCATGCCGGAAAAGGATGGGGAAACGAACTTCACAGCCAGTCCGCCTTTCTTCCTCGTTTCCGTCACCAGCTTCAGTTCTACTTGTTTCTCATTTAAAAAGGACATCTGCTGCCTCCTTTGCCTTTGCCATCACTTCCGCATCCACCGGGGTTCTGGGTTCATGCTTCAGGTCTCCGTAAAACACATTCAGATAGTCATTGCTGACTTCCGGATGGTCATGGAACATGTTGTCTTCCGCCCGGGACCGCACTTCATCAATCTTTTGCAGGACCCGCATGAATTTGTCCGTATCCGTAGACAAAAGGACCTGAGACATGTGGATGGCAAGATTTCCACCCAATGTCCGGAACAGCCGCATTTCGGCTCCAATCTTTTTGTACAGTTCAATCGTCCGTTCCTTTTTGTTGATCATCGCTTTTCCTCCTTCAGAGTGACGGTGGTGACACTCCCCAACATACCCTCCTATACAAATATTTTTAAAAATCTTCTTTAGGACTTTCAGGGTGAGAGTGTCACTACTGTCACTTTTCATCAATTCCATAAGGTGCAGGTGGTGAAGGTCTCCAACATACCTTTATATAGAACTTTTTAAAAAATTCTTCTTTAGGACTTTCAATAGTAGACCTGCACCCACCTGCACCCTTTAGTCCAGAAAATCCTGTCCTTCCTTTAACTTCAGGCCAAAAACAAAATGGCCCTTGTTTGTTTTCCTTCTGGTGAAGCCAGCCTTCTCCAGATTCCCATAAAAGTCCGAAGTGCTTCTGATGTATTCCCCTGTCTGCATGCAGACAATCCGGTACTGCTGGTACAAGTCCCCTGACTTCTCCGTGAAGGAAGGGTCCACGTCACAGTGGGCGTCCAGGAATTGCCCCAGCCAGTCGTTGTCCTCCCGGTATTTTTCCACCGCTTTCCGCACGGCTTCCGGCTCCTCGATCTTGAACTTTTTCCGGATGGCAGCTTCTGCGCCTTCAATGACCCACTTCAAAATAGCCGGTCCGGCCTTTTCGAACAGGTAGTCCGAATAGTTCTTGATGTCGCTTTTCCGGGTAATCCTGGCGTTGAAGGGAATGATAATCAGCCTCCGCCAGGTGCCGTCATCGTTGGCGGCCACTTTCGGCAGGTGGTTGGTGTAAAGGACCAGTGTATGGGAGGGGACGAAATGGAAGGGAGTCTTGAACTTCTTCTCCGCTTCGATGGGGTCCACAGAACAGATCTGCTTCACCATCCCCGTATTGAGCCGCTGGCCTTCTTCCAGTTCGGAAGCGATGATCAGCCGCTTCCCTTTCAGTTCTGCAATTTCCGGTTTTACGTTTCGCCGGCAGTTCATGGTCATGGTCTCGGCGGAAATCTTGCCGGAATACAACCCCAGCACCCTGGCGATGGTGTTCCAGAAGGTGGATTTCCCGTTGGCCCCGCCGCCATAGGCGATAATCATCTGTTCGGCATAGACTCGGCCCACTGCGGCCATCCCCACGATCTGCTGCACGTACCGGATCAGCTCCTGGTCCTTGCAGAAGAACAGGTCCAGGCTTTCCTGCCACATGTTTCCTCCCTGGGTTCCGGGAGAGCAGGCGGTGACTTTGGTGATCATGTCATCCGGGTCATGGGGCCGTTTTCCCTGCATCCCTTTGGAAAGGTCGTAGGTGGCTTCCGGGGTGTTCAAAAGTTCCGGATCATAGTCCAGCTCGGAAACATCCAGGGCCAGCATGGGGGTGGCGGCATTCTGGACATTGAGAATGTTCTTGTAGTTCCGGTTTTTCATGACGAATTTCTTGTAAGCATCCGCGCTGAGAAGGGCCGTCAGCAAATGGACTTTTTCCCCGGGAATCTGGTTGGCCAGGGTCTTGCTTCTGGACTTCACCTCTTCCCGGGAGATCCCGATGGCGGTCAAGTCATCTTCTGCCTGGCGGATCTTCTCTTCTGCGTCTGCCAGCTGGTCATCCATAAAGTCCTCGATGACCCCCAGAGGCTTATGTTCGTCTTCATCCCAGTGATTACCCACGTAGGCGATGTACTTCGTAGCACTGGTGTACCGAAGGCGTCCCATACAGGTCCGGGCCAGGACTTTGGCTTCCCCGATATCCGAGAAGTCATCCGGCTGGAGGGACGGGTAGCCAACAGCTTTGTTGTATTCATCCGGGGGCACATACCCCTCGCTTTGCTGGATTTTGTTCCGGAAGAACTTCAGGGCACTTTTCCAGATGGTGTCCAGCTCTTTTTCCGGAAGCCGCGGTTCGCAATTCTCAGCCCGCTGCAGGTAGGCTTCGTAGGCTTTTTCCGTATCCCCATACCGCTTCAGCACCCGGCCGGCAAAGTGGGACATGGTGTTGTTCCGGTTGCCTTCCGGGATAGAACTCCCGGTATAGAAGGGAGGTTCCGTCTGGTCGGGTTCCAAAGGTCCCAGGCCGGCCAGAAAATCCGTGATGGTTTGCTTCCCTTCCTGCCAGAAGATAGCTTCCGGCACCACTTCCGTGCCATACAGGAACCGGGCTGCATCCAGAGCCTGAGCGTCGAAGAAGGGAAACTCTTCCCGGATCCCCTGCTTCAGGGCCGTATAGGCTTTTTCGTCCTGCACTTCGGTGATGGGAAAATACGCATGGAACCGGGGCCGGGCTTTCCGGCCTTCCTTGGCTTTCCCGCTATTCCGGGACGGGACGATGGCCACAGCCACGTTTGGCAGCATGGCAAGGAGCTTTTCTCCCGTCACCCACTCCTTCGGATTTTCCGTATGATCATTGTCGCAGTCCATCACTGCCACATCGGAAGCCAAGAAGTTGTCCCGGCTCCGATAGCTTTCCTTATATGCGGCACAGACGTGGTCGAAAGCCGCAGCCGCCCCCAGTTCCCTTCTGCTTGTGATGACTGCCTTGTGGGGATATATGGCATTTCGTTCGTTGCCGGTACAGTCAGCCGTGTAAATCGTAAATCTCATTTTTCTGCCTCCTCGAGGGTTTCGTTAAAGAATCTCAGCCGATAGTTCTTCCATCTGGCCCGCCGAATCTCCGCATCCATGCCAGAAGATATGGTATCCCCGAACACCCACACTTCCCGGCAAAGACTCATAAGGATGTTGCCGAAATGGAGCCCTGCCTCCCGTTCCTTTGGATCCCGGTCATCCAGGAACTGAGGAAAGAGGAGATGCGGAGCCAAAGGCAGGTACCCTTCTTCAAAGGCAAAGCGGCAGTACCGCCTTGCTGCCAGGATATTTTTATCCGTTGCCCCGGAATACGGGGAACAGATATATACGAGAGGCCGGTAAGCCCGGAGTGCCTTCCGCTGGGCTTCGACAGCACTGAGGGCTCTCTGCGGAGTCGGATCCGGATAGTGTTCCTGGTTATGCATGTCCATAAATGCCACACTCCTTTTCGATCAGGGGATAGTTTCCTTCCTCAGTCATCAGCCGATAGATGAACAGCCGACCTTTCTGTGTCCAGTAGGTATGGACACGATTATGCAGGACGCCGTTTCCGTCCGGGATATTGAAGGTCTTTGTCGAGGTGTATCCCATGGGAGCATAAGCCTGGTAAAGCAGCCAAATATTGCCCTGTTTGTACTGGATCCCGTGTTCATGGAGCCACTGGTTCATGCGGTTTGCAGACCATCCATAGTCCTTGGCAATGGTCGATGTGTTCACCAGATCCCTGCACTGCAGGACCAGATCGTAGTACGTAGCCTTTGGCCGGAGCTCCGCAATCTGCTGCTGTTGAGCGGCATTTATCTGTGCCAGTTCCCTTGCCCTATTCCGTTCCTCTTTAAGCTTTGTAAGAGCTGCAATCGCAAGATCCGGATTATCCAGAATGGCTTCTGTAGCATAAATGCCTGTTTTTCGGATGGCTGGAAGGACTTCATGCGTCACCCAACGCTTAAATGCCCTGGCTTCCGGTTTCCGGCTTCTGAGAATCAGCGTGTAGAGACCTGCTTCATTGACCACACGTTTTTCGGGATTCCCCGGAATACCCTCGGTTAAAACGAGGGTATTCTTCTCATCGTCATCCAGTCTCGAGAGTGTATCGCTCGGATTGCCGATATCCAGGATGCGGCATATGTCCGCAGCTACGAACCAGGATTCCCCGTTTACGACAGCCGTACGCACGTTCATTCCGTTATAAATAAAATTTTTCATATCAGTCATCTTGTTGCCCTCCCTGTATGTAGTTGGGAGTTGCCTCCCACTTTGTAGCCATGGCAATCCATCAAATCTGACGGTCTTCAAAAATTTTCTGCAGCTTTTTTCTTGCCCGCTTCAACTTCTGGGTGATGTTGTTCTCATTGGCGCCGATTCTTCGGGCATAATCCCTAACCTTTTCTCCATTGATGTCCACAGCTATCACAGCTGCAGCCCATTGGGGTTTCTTTGCTAATGCATTTTTTACATCGCTACAAGTGGCATCATATTCTTCTCTTTCTTCCAGCCATCTTGAGTAACGAGTGTCTTCTATATAACTCAAGCCGTCAGTATCATCTGCATCCTGGTCATCTTTTCGATATGGTTTTGAAGGTACACCGCGGTGACGGTCCATTGCATGCCAGTTATTGTATTCCGGACGATTCAAGAGTATATCTACCGTTTCCTGTACTCGTTTTTCCCTATCATCTATTGGCTCATCTGATTCCACCGAAATATCCAGCCATCCTTCCATTTCACGCAGTTCTACTTCGATTTCCTGAAAAGTATTTTCATATCTGATCTTTAGCTTCATGATTGCCTCCTCGTCGGAGACACGATCATCGGCAAGATATGAAAAACAGGCCTGTGTCGAGATACACAAGCCTGCTTAGAGCCAGAAAGAGCGCACAGCAAAGGAAGGGGTATCTCTCACAGATTTCTTCCTACCCCAATGGGATGGGAGAGATCTGTATTTGATATCCTGCCTAGATCGCGCGCTCTACGACATGATTTTCTTTTTTTTTACCCTGAGTCAGCCCCGGGCTAAAATAATTTTAACTCAACTTGAACTCCTCCATTTAAGAACGAAATTCAGGATTTTTGGGGGAAAGGGTAAAAAAAGAGCGGTGGTTATATTGATTTTGTCAACATAACCACCGCTCTTTTAGAATTTAACAACCCTTATCAATTGCTGTTAATACGGTACATCTTCTGCTATCATTGATCTACATATGTTACGGAAACAGCGTATTTTTTTATTATTCCATTCCTTATTTACATATAATTTCTGCATATCATAGTTCTCATGTAAAAAATTAACCCATTCATGTACTGGCTTGTTTTTATAAAAATCATCTATTTTTTTACATCGTGGAATTACTTTTTGTCTTAAACACATAGAAGCTTTCAAGTATTCCCTTATCTTAATCGTAATCTTACCCCACTCTTGCTCGTCTTCACTAAATAACATGGGGACGATTTCTTGTCTTCCAAGAACAAACCTACTATCTGTATGAATGTTATTTCCTTCATTATCTATAAAATTAACTTTGCCGCACAACATCCCTAATTTATTAGCAGGTATTTCTTTTAATGAATGTTCTTCCATATATGATGCACAAGTATAAAAAAATTCAATATTATATTTCCATTCTATATTAAATAATTCTAATGTTGCAAAGATAACATTCTCATCATCACTTTTTAACATATCAGTATATCTGAGGATTAATTTATCATATTCCTGCATATAAGCATGAAAATCTGTTATAGAGACTTTTTTGACATCGCATATTCTTCTACTTCTCATTGCTTCAAATAAAGAAATGTTCTCTAGATTTTGTAATTCTTCATATTGCATCTTAGTTAAAGCATAACCTGAAATCTTATTTTTTATTGAAGACATATCACTTACAGATAGTGCACCTATCTCAATTCCAGTTCTTTCTTTTATATCTTTGCGTAATTCATCTCTATTATGATTAATTTTTTTTATGTAACGGCTATCCATCATTCTCTGGTCATCATTATCATTGCCTCTATGTTGACGTAATGATTTTTTTTTAGATCCATCGAAATATTGCCGATGTAATATAAAAAAAGCTACATTATCTCTGAATTTTTCAAAAGAAAAAGGATATCCTAATGGGATTTCTTCTGTAAAGTATCTAATTAGTAATCCGCCTGTCATTTGAATAATACTCTCTTTTTCCAACATATTCATCTTAAGCACCTCGCATTCTCTATTTTAACTTAAAGTCAAGTAAAATGTGAACAATCTGTTAGGATCTAAATCATGAACGATTACCAAACTATAGAACGATACCCTTTAACCTACCGTTCAAATGTTGTGCATTCTGCGCTTTAGGAAATGAGGTATGGAAAATGCACAAATAGCTTTTTACCGAAAAATAAAAAATGGACCCTCGAAGCAATGTGCTTCAAAAGTCCATATATCAAGCGATTTTCAATGTTTGGGGTGCGGAAAATTCTTTTATCAATACGGAAATGGCCATTTCAAGAACGATACAATTGCTCATACTGGAATTTTTAATTGGATAGGCAATAAGCGGAATCGGCTTCATGGTCGGATGGTCACCGTTTTTCTTCGGCTTATCAAACTCCCATATGGTCGTCTGTTTTCTGTCGGAGTACCATTGATGCTTGCCTTTCTTTTTCCAACCGTAAAGACATGGCTCATGCTGCCACTGATATGGACTCCTACCAAGCACCAAGCTTTGTTTTTTCCAGATACAGGTTCCCGACAAGTAAAAGCCTGCTTCCGAGAATGCCTTCCTAAAATTTAAGCCTTCGGTATCTGCATGGAATACGTAAATGCTGCCATCTGCTGCCATTACCTTTTCCATGTTTCTAAAAGCATCTAACAGAAACTGATAAAACTTATCGTTATCCATATTGTCGTTTTTAATCTTTCCTGCACCGCCTTCATAGTTGACATTGTAAGGCGGATCCGTTACAACAATATTAGCTTTCTTCCCATCCATAAGAGTTACATAGGTTTCTTCCTTGGTGCTGTCCCCACAGACTAGGCGATGCTTGCCAAGCAGCCATACATCACCGCCTTTAGAAACCGGCGGATTCTTAAGTTCTCCGTCCACATCAAAATCGTCCTCCTGCGTATCACCATCATCTCCTTCAAACAGTTCAGCTATGTCTTTTTCGTCAAATCCTGTTAAGGCAACATCAAAATCTGCTCCTTGCAGGCTCTCTATCTCCACTCTGAGCAGTTCTTCATCCCATCCTGCATCCATGGCCATACGGTTGTCCGCCAAAATATAGGCTTTCTTTTGAGCCGGAGTAAGATAGTCCACAAATACGCAGGGTACTTCTTTTATGCTTTCCTCCTTGGCTGCTAAAATTCGTCCATGACCAGCTATCACGTTATATTCCCGGTCAATAATAATAGGATTAATAAAGCCAAATTCTCTTAACGATGAACGTAGTTTCAGAATCTGTTGTGGATTGTGCGTTCGAGCATTGTTAACATAAGGTACTAATTTTTCTATAGTTACTAACTGCATTTCCGTTGTTGTTTTTTCCATTAAGCACTGCTCCTTCCAAAATCTTGCTAAGGCCCTTTTCAGCACCCTTGATATTGTCAGCGAGAGCCTGTCCCCTTAAAGTTCTGACCTGCTGTTTAGTAAGCTTTGCTCTATAAAATTTCAGTTTATGTAAAAAATCCGTAAGCTCCATCATCATTTTCTCCTTGCCCGCAAAAGCAGCTCCATGGTATCTGTCGTGCTATCCTCAAAAACCTCTGTGCAGTTTTGCTTAACAATGTCGTAAATTTCATACCAGATAAGATTGGCGCTTTTCTGATATTGTTGGGACATCTGTACAAAAGGCGAGGTCATTACCCCGCCAGTCGTTGGATGCTTCCCCAATAAGCCGTATGTACTTGTTGCATCTTCGCACTGAATATATCTTGCCATAGCCTGTGCATAAGTTTCTATAAGCCGTGGATTTACTAATCTTTCACAGTTGCGCTCTTTTAACCACAGCCAGGTTTCTTTATATATTGCATCAGCGCCTAAGGGAACTCCATTTTTCTGCCTTGCCGATAAATAGTCGCTGGGTTTTGGCATATCCGCACCCTCTAAAACCGCGCCTTCCGGTAAATCCACTGCCTCTAATTCCGCTGTTTTAAGTACCGGAATATCATTGGTTAGAACTTTGACTGCTTTCCCGTTTTGTATTTTCTCAGCGGCTGCGGTCGGCTTATCACCGGCTCTGACTCTTCTGCCACCACGGTTTGTACCGTCCCTTGCCATTATTCACACTCCTCAATCTATATCTTAGGGTTAATCCCCTGTTTGAACTGCTCTTTTTGTGCGTGAAGCCCCCCGCCCGTTCCTCCCGTACAAGGGCTTTGAGATTTGACACCCCCCTCCCTGCACCTTCATCAGTGCCAACGATCACCATTTTGTGCATGAATCCTTGCATGGCACTCTTTACACAAAGCTATAAGGTTCTTCCTATCATGCGTCCCGCCTTTTGCTAACGGAAGTTTATGGTGTATCTCCTCAGTCGCAACGTACTTGCCCTTTGCTAAGCACTCTTCACACAAGGGATGCCCGGCAGCATAGCTGTCCCTGATTCTCTTCCAAGCGCGTCCATATCTACGGTGTACAGCAGGGTTTCTGTCGTACTTTTCGTAGCGTTTGTTTTCTTCTTTCTGGTGTTTCTCACAAAACCGTCCATCCGTTAAGTCAGGACAGCCTGGATAAGAACACGGTCGTTTAGGTTTTCTTGGCATCTTCTCACCTCATTTTAGGCATAATAAAAGCCCTGCAGGTCGGTGTGACCCACAAGGCTCTCTACGATTTTACCCGTTTATATTTTTTTGCTTTTCGCTATTATAATAATATCACAGGTGCTTACTCTCATTCTATCACATTAACTCTCATGTTCCGGTGGCAAGATAATTTCTTTCAGTGCCGCACTATGCATTCGGTGTATGTGCTGCATAGAATAATTCATATCCACGGCAATCTGCTCCCATGAGATAAAGCACAGATATCGTTTTTCTAACAGCGTCTGGTATTCCACATTTGGCACGGCTTTTATAACACCCATGATTTCTCGCTTTAGTTCTACAAGCGCATTGATGTCCATATTTATTTCTTCCTGCAAAGAAACAATTTTAATTACGGCATCTGCCATCTTGGAACCGCCACGGTTTGGATTTCTCGGCATATCACTGATTACAGCGGAACAGCTTGTAGCTAAATCATTTAAAGATTCCACCTGCTGAACCTTCGAGTGAATACGCTCATCCAGATATCGTGCCTGCAATAAGTATTCTTTTTCTGTCATATCCTTACCTCCGAAATTTTGTATTCCACTCGGATTGGCTTGGATTGTCATAGGTTGACTCTGATTTTCATAGATTGGCTTTTACGGCATCAATCAAGGCGGATTGGGAGGTATCCTTGGTTTTCAGTGCCTTGATGATTCTCTCGTCAATGGTGTCTTTTGCTATGATGTGGGTAATGACCACGGTTTCTGCGGACTGACCCTGCCGCCAAAGTCTGGCATTGGTCTGCTGATATAATTCTAGTGACCATGTGATGCCGAACCATACCAAGGCAGAACCACCCTGCTGTAGGTTCAGGCCGTGTCCTGCCGATGCCGGATGTATTACGGCAATTGGGATACTGCCGTGATTCCAGTCGGCTATATCCTTTGCGGTCTTGATTTCTCTCACATCAAAGCGTTTTTTGATACGCTCCAAATCGTGACGAAACCAATATGCCACAAGGACAGGCTTGCCGTTTGCCGATTCGATAATATCCTCCAGTGCATCCAGCTTTCTTTGGTGTATCTCCAAAATGCTCTCATCATCGGAATAGACTGCTCCGTTTGCCATCTGGGACAGCTTGCCTGTAAGCGATGCGGCATTGGCGGCAGTAATCTCTCCGTCTGGCAGCTGAAGAATGAGGTCTTTTTTCAGTTCCTCGTATTTCTTCTTTTCTGAATCCGACAATTCCACCTCATACTTGGTGCTGATCATTTCCGGCATTTTCAGATGGTCGGTGGATTTCATGGAAATCGTAATGTCCGAAATCTTATCGTATATCTGCTGTTCGGCATTTGGCAGCGGCTTGTAATTGTAAATAATTTGACCGTTCCGCTTGTCCGGAGAGAAATAGGCATTTCTGTATTGACCGATAAATCGTCCAAGCCTTGCACCCATATCCAAAAGTTTGAACTCTGCGAATAAATCCATTAAGCCGTTACTGGAAGGAGTGCCAGTCAGACCTACCATTCTTTTTACCTTCGGTCTTGCCTTCATCAGTGCCTTGAACCGCTTGGACTGATAATTCTTGAAGGACGAAAGCTCATCCACAACCACCATATCAAAGTCAAAGGAAACCCCGCTTTTCTCAATCAGCCACTGCACGTTCTCGCGGTTTATGATGTAAATATCCGCCTGTGTTTTCAGTGCCAACAGTCGTTCTGACTCAGAACCAACTGCCACCGAATACTGCAAGAGGCACAGATGCTCCCAATGTTGTATCTCATTCGCCCAAACATTACCTACTCTCAAAGGGCATATAACTAAAACACGATGAATATCAAAATAGTCAAACATCAAATCATTTATAGCCGTAAGTGATGTTACAGTTTTCCCAAGTCCACAATCTAAAAGGACTGCAGCTACAGGATGTTCAATAATAAAATTGACACTATATTCCTGATACCCATGCAAATCATTCTTTTTTAATAAATCTGCCATGACAGTCCCTCTCTTTCTGGGAAGCGTGTATTTTCATATGCTCTGAAGCTGTAACAACTTTTAAATTGGCAAAATCATTATTTAGATGATTGCCGTCAATATGATGAACATCCTCATTCTCTTGAAGTTTTCGTCCAATCTTCATTTCTGCAAGCCTGCGATACAGTTTTTCTCCTGATATCATTTGATTATCTGCACCAGCTTTTTCAAAATTGACGTAGTCGATATAGCACCCATAATCACAAAAATTATGCTCGTTTCTTGCAACATCAGAACGCTTTTTGTAAATTGGATTGCCACACCAATCGCATGATACATATATTTTTTTCACTTTGAATTCATAGCTGCATTCTGGGCAACAGAAGAAATGTTCGTTTCTCTTTTTATGGTTACCTCTGTATTCAAAAATTTTCCCACAGTTATCACACGTTCGCAGACTCTTCAATCGAAAACGTTCTGCGTTTGCTTTTCCTAAACACGCTCTGCAGCAATAGTTTTTTTCATGAATGTGATTATGGTTTCTCTCAAATTCTTTTCCACACCAGTCACATTGAATTTTCAATTTCATCAAGAACCCCTCCAATCTGCTCCGCATCATCCAGTACATACACTCGAAATCCCAGACAGCTCAGTAATCTGTGCCTTGCCAGCTGCAATGGTCTTGGTTTTTCTCCCGGTGCTTTCACTTCCACAAAGGCGAACTTACCATGCGGAAGAAGCAGTAAACGATCCGGCATACCATCGAAACCGGGAGAAGTGAACTTCGGACATATCCCGCCATGCTTTTTTACTGCCGTTACAAGTTTCTGTTCTATGATTTTTTCTCTCATTTCATCCTCTCCTAAAATCACAAGACACAACTGACACAACCATCTCGGAAAATTTCTATACGTGCGTATATGCCTGTACACGCTTGCATTACCCTATATAAAATAGAAATAATTTATATAGTAATTCTTGTGATACTTGTGTCAGCTGATGTCTGATAGTGCCTGTTTTCAAGGCTTTTTTGCTGTTCACAACCTACGACTTGGAACACAGGCTGTTAAAATCACAACCTCTCATAAATTCTCTGCCTGCCATAGATGGCGAGCTTTCTGATTTTGTCCGTTCTCTGCCAGCTGTCCACTTTGGTCATAAGGGCGGCTATCGCATAGGAGTCGGATGGTTTGAGGTCGGATAAGTTCCTACAGAAGCATTCGCTCCAGATTTCCGCATTGCTGACCGTCTTTCTTTGTACAGTACCCTTGACCGCAGTATTGTCCGTGAAGAAATTCCTTCTCTCGTACAAATCCATACTGTTCCAGTTCTCCGGCAGAAGGGTATTCAGATATTCCTCCACAATGCCCTGACGCTCATCGGTCTCCATCGCATCGATCTGTTCGCTCAAGGCTTCACTGCTTTCCTCCATATTCAGATACAAAGGCTCGCCCTGCCCATACAGGTACTTTGCCTCCGCCCACATCTGCAAAACCTCTTCACTGGTTATATCCCACGATTTACGCTTTGTTTTCCCGGTCACCTTAATCGGCCAGAAGCGGCGGTTGCCCGTAATGTCACGCAGGAATCCTGTCTCGGAGTTGGTGGTACCCACAATGACACACTGCCTTGGATGACTTTCCACTGTTCTGCCATAGGACGGGCGATAGATATCATCTGTGCGGCTAACAAAGGCTTTTACAACTTCAATGTCCGCTTTCTTAAGACCAGCCAGTTCGCCCAGCTCCAGAATCCAATATCCCTGCAGTTTCTCCGCTCCTGCCTTATCCTTCATATCCGTCAGATTCAGACTGTCAGAATAATACTCTTTCCCCATTCTGGCAAAGATGGTGGACTTGCCGCAGCCCTGCGGACCTACAAGCACCACCACGGAATCGAACTTTGTACCCGGCTCGTAAATTCTCGCTACCGCCGCCACAAAGGATTTTCTGGTCGCAGCCTTCACATACCCGGTGCTGTTCGCACCAAGGAAATCAATATAGAGATTTTCGAGCCTTGTCACACCATCCCACTCCGGCAGAGCATCCAGCCATTCACGCAGGGGATTGAAATGCCTGTCCTCGACCACCTTCGTAAATGCCACATCATGGTTTCGGCTGGAGAATGTTTCATAGCGGATGTCAATCAGCGCCTTCATCTGTGCTGTATCTGCATCCCTCCAGAATTTGTTGTCACCGGGTCTTGTCCACGGCACGGCTCCCGTAATCTGCACTCTGCCCACCAGCTCATTGAATGCGATATTCGCAAAGTCAGGATCATTGTTTAAAATCAGCATCAGATTCCACACGCTGTTTTCAAGACACTTGCTTCTTGGCATATAACGGAGCTTCGTCTGCCAGTCTGTGTCCTCTGCAAACTCCTCCGCCGCCATCCTTTTCTTTTCCTCAAGGTCTGCCAGCTTTACCTTATCCAGAGTCATGACGAACTCGCACATCTGCTTATAGGATTTTTTCTCATCGTCATCGCCAAATTTATGGATACGGACAATATCAAAAGCATTGCACAGCTTTAAGTAGACAGGGTCTTTGGCATGGTGGCTGTAGACGAACTTTCCGTTCTCCTTGATTTCCACACCTGCCATACTGCTTGACTCGATTAAATGATAGCGGCTGTCCGTGTCGGTCGGCTCATAAACATCCGAAAGGAACTCATCCACGGCAAGATTCACAGGGAAGTAAACCCTGTTGAAAAGACCGACCACACCTTCTTTTTCAAGCGGGTCCTGCACTTTTTTGAAGCTGGCTGTATTTGCCTTGCTCTCCCTCGATGAAGTCGGAAGTCTGGTAGGGTCAGTCCATTCCGGGTGTGCCGATAAAATCTCGTCCGGGTCAAGCCAGTCCTTGTCGGTTTCCTTATACACGAATACACCGTTGGAAGGAGTGCTTGGCCAGTACATCAGCTGATTCGGCTGGTAGGAGCATTCATCAAAATAATCCATGCCCAGTGCCTGTGCCAGATATCTTGCCACCGCCACATATTCCTCGGAGGTCACATCCCTTGTAAGCGGGAATACCAGACGCACTCTCGGATTTTCATCCGTATGACTGTGGGTGGTGTAAAGGGCAGAGGTATAGGGTGCGTTCTTCTCATAATCCTTCAGAAACTCCGCATCGATTCTGTCTCCGTCCAACGCCACCATAGAACGGGATTCCACGGTATCAATCTTTCGTCTGCCGCCCTTTAACACCCCGGCAACGAAACCGCCGTGGTCTTTTACGGCATCACGCTGTGCCTTGGTAAACTTGGCATATTCCTCCGCCGACTCTGAGGTTCTGATGGTTGTTTTCAGACGTTCCTTCAAATCAGAAAAGCGAATAGTCTTATTGCTCCACTGCTTTGCCGTCCTGCTGTTGCCATAGGCAATATTCAAATCACGCATCTTTGCTTACCTCCTTCAAATCACTTCCGAAATATCGCAGTCTGTATTTTTTTCTCTTGGCTCTCCTGATTTCCGCATCCATTCCTGATGAGATGCTTTCGCCAAACACCCAAACCTCGGTGCAATGGTTCATCAGCACATTTCCAAAATGGAGCCCCAGTTCACGTGACCTTAAATCGTTATCGTTAAGAAACTGCGGAAACAGCAAATGCGGAGCAATGGGGATATACCCATGCTCCACAGCAAAACGGCTGTACTTTCGTGCATTTGCAATGTTCCCGGCAACATCTCCCGAAAACGGGGAGCATACATACACCATCGGTCTGTACGCTCTCGCTGCCTTCGTTTGCTGTTCGATATTAGATAAGGCACCGTAGGTGGTCGGATCAGGATAGCCCTCGCTGTTATACCTGCTAATCGACATCACTATCCTCCTGTTCCATTGTTGGCAAAATCCCATCTGCTTTTAATAATTCATAGACAAACAATCTGCCTTTTTGTGTCCAGTAGGTATGTGGCTTAGTATGAATCGTTCCGTCATTAGCAGAATAGCTATGTGTCTTGGTGTTTGTATAACCTTTTTCTGCGTATTTCTGATATAACAGCCAAATCTCGCCCTGTTTAAACTGCACACCTTTTTCATGGAGATAACGATTCATCCAAATAGCAGACTTTCCATAATCTTTCGCTACCGTAGAAGTGGAAATAAGGTCTTTGCAGTTAAGTACCACATCGTAATAGCTTGCCTTTGGCTTCATTTCCGCAATCTGCTGTTTTTGGACGGCAGTAGTTTGTTCAAGCAGTCGGTTCTTTTCTCGCTCTTCCTTTAATGCAGTAAATGCTGCAATCGCAAGGTCAGGATTTGCAATTAGTTCATCTGTCGCATACACACCATGTTTTCTTATAGTTGGAAGAATCTCGCTTGTTACCCAACGTTTAAACCTTCTTGCATTCGGCATCTTGCTAGAAAGAATAAGGCTGTACAGCCCCGACTCATTTATCAGAACTGGAGTCTGGTCACGTCCGATGGAGTCACGAATCGTTACCCCATCGGTTTTATCCTCCTCATCCACATGGTCTAGCAAAGCTTTTCTTGTATTGCTATAGCCAAGAATCTCAGCTACGTCCTTTCCCACAAAATAAGGAACTCCATTAATGTCTGCTGTTCTCACCGAGCCAAACTCAGCATTTTTAAATATCTGTATCTCGTTCATTGAAATACCTCCCATTCATATTTGGAGAATTAGTCCTCCTACCTCATAGCCGCGGCAGAAAGTCAAATCTGACGATTTTGAAAAAATACTCGAAGTTTTTTCTCAGCTCTCTTTAATTTTTGTGTGATGTTGTTTTCGCTGTCACCAATAAACAGTGCATAATCTTTAATTGGCATTCCATCAATACGAATAGCTATAAACATATCCGCCCAATCCTGCTTTTTACCAAGAGCCTGTCTAATACGCAAGCATACAGCTTCATATTCATAACGAGAAGTGCGATTTATTTCATCAGAATAATCCGGCACTGTTTCCATTCCATCGGACTCATCTTCCGCTTCATCATCTTTGCGGAATGGAGTCTGTATCTGCCCACGGCGGCGATGTTCTTTATGCCAGTTGTTATATAGTGGCTTATTAAACTGCTCGTCCATGATTTTCTGAACATTTCTGCGTTTTACACTTTCCTTATCCTTTTCCTCTTCAAGACGATTCTGATAATCTGCCTCAATCATTAATGTGCAGTCCTCGTCCGGCACCTCAATGGTCATTGACACTGGCGATTTGTTTTCATTCGTGTTTTCATACTTAATACTGATTTTCATAGATTGCCTCCTACGCCGGAGGCAATCATGGCAGAGTATAAAAATAGGTCTGCGGAGATACACAGACCCGTAGATGCAAAAGAGCGCAGCAAGGTAAGGGTATCTCTTCGCAGGCTCGTCCACTGTCTTTATCACAGTGAATCGAAACCTATGAGATATCCTGCCAAGATTGCGCACTCCGGCATGATTTTCTTTTTTTAGGGTAGCTACCCTTAACTTGAGATAGGCGGGCTGATTATTCGAATCCTTCTCTGCCTATCATTTGGTAAAACCCTTTTACCGGGATTTGTTAGTGTAAAAGCAATTCCAAAATTACAAAAGTGAATCAAAATCAATCATTTCTATCATTAATTTCTGCTAACGCATATTGATAAGTTGTGAAAGTGTAGATTTTTTCAAAAATATCTGTTATTATACTAGACGGATCAATTCCCTAATACCTATCTACTATCACTAGCGTTCTTTTGATTGTTTTTACACTATGAATTATAGGA
>OGPW01000738.1_pt1 | contig 25277 bp, 17 predicted proteins | sample 1553061 | NCBI WGS metagenome assembly OGPW01 (sample SAMEA2580292, study PRJEB22360) | human gut metagenome | biome: human gut; feature: human-associated habitat; material: faeces | place: Denmark | collected 2008/2010
GTTCGTATCCGATGGCGCCGTTCAGTGCGGCGGCGATCGACGGGGAGTATTCGGCGTAGCGGCGCCCCGTCGAGGCGTTGATGGTGATGCCGGACACGCAGCGCTCGCGGAACATCGCCATCGCGCGGGTCAGCAGCTCGATGCCGTTGAGCAGTTCGTGGATGATCACCGGGTCGAAGGCGTTGAGCTGCAATTGCCCTTCGGATGCGGCCCATGTGACGGTCGTGTCCATGCCGAACACCATGAAGCAGCATTGGTTCACGCATTCGGGGATGACCGGGTTCACCTTGCCGGGCATGATGCTGCTGCCCGCCTGCCGTGCCGGCACGTTGAGGTCGTCGAATCCGGTATGCGGGCCGGAATTGAGTAGTCGCAGGTCGTCGGCGGCCTTTTTCAGGTGTATGGCGAGGTTCTTGACTGTCTGCGACGTGGCGATGTATCCGCTCATATCGGTCATGGCCGCCACGGGATCCGACGCCGCGGTGATGGGCAGCCCGGTGATGGCGGCCAGATGGCGTGTGGCGGTCGTGCGGAACCGCAGGTCGGCGCAGATGCCGGTGCCGATGGCGGTGGCGCCGAGGTTCAGCGTGGTCAGTTGCGGGACGACGTGTTCGAGGGCCAGGAGGTCGCTTTTCAGGAAGCTTGCGAATGCGTGGAATTCCTGACCGTAGGTCATCGGCACCGCATCCTGCAGCTGGGTGCGTCCGATGGTGACGTCGTTCGTGTGCTTGTCGGCGAGGTCGTGGAACGCCCGCGTGAGTTTCTTCGTCTCTTCCGCGAGCGGCCCGATGGCGTCGATCAGCGCGAGCTTGCAGGCCGCGGGGTAGGTGTCGTTGGTCGATTGCGAATGGTTCACGTCGTCGTTCGGGTGGATGAACCCATAATCGCCTTTGGGATGCCCGCCGAGCTCCAACGCCCGATTGGCGATGACCTCGTTCATGTTCATGTTCGTCGATGTGCCGGCGCCGCCCTGCAGCACGTCGACCGGGAACTGGTCGGCGAGCTCGCCGTTCTCGACGTCGTAGCATGCGGCGACGATGAGCCGTGCCTTGTCGTGGTCGATCAGTCCGAGCTCGTCGTTGGCTTCGGCACAGGCGCGTTTGACGGTCGCATAGGCCCGCATCAGCTGGGGATGGGTGGAGTCCGCGATTCGGGAGACGGTGAAGTTACCGAGCGCCCGCTGCGTATGGATGCCCCAATACACGTCTTTCGGCACATCCATGTAGCCGATGCAGTCGTGCTCCTTACGCGTGACCGTGTGTATCGTGTCATTGCCGACCATGTTGCCGCCTTTTCTCGTTCAGGTTTTCCGGGTCAATCATCTCGTTTTTATTCGAGAAACGCTATGGTTGCGCTGAGCGCGAATGACCATGCGTCCGTGAACGGGTCCGGAGCGCGGCGGACCGGAGCGCTCGTTCGGCCTGCGAGAACGGATATCCTGCGGTTCGCCTAGCATGTGTACGAACGTACATACCACTGGGTAATACCGGGAGAATCATGGCCAATTTTCTGCTCGCCGCCCCCCCTCCCTACGGATTGGGCGCAGGCGGCGTCGATGCGGCGCTGAACAACTGTGTGGCGATCCATTACGCGAGTCGTCACATGAGCTGGCTGTACTGCATGTGGGGGATCGGCGCTTCCGCGGCGGGGCAATGCGCCATGGTCGTGGTGTCGGGCGACGTCGTGCAGGCCAACCCGGAATTCGCTCCGTCGCGTTGGGTGTATGCCGTCGCGGGCATACTGGGCGTGGCGTGCGTCGAGGCGGCGATGGTGCCGCTGTGGAATCTGCTGACGTTGGTGGACCGGCTTGACGTGTTTTCCGGCCGCGCGGTTCGCTGGGTCGATGCGATCATCGCATGCGCGGCGGTGGAGGCGGCGCCGGTATTGTTCGTGACGCTGTACGGAGGTCTCGCCCATGCCGAATACCGCGACCCGGCGTCGGGTGCCTATGTGGATGTCGCGCTGGGGGCTCCGGGCGTGGTCCTGCTGGGCGCGGTCGGCCTGCTGCTGCTCGCGGCGTTCGTGCTGCTGATGCTGGTCATGCGCTCGTCGTGCTGGCCGCCATCGCCCAGCACGACGAGCTGGAGGTGGTGATCTGACATGGCGATCCGAGTGAACCTCGACGTGATGCTCGCCAAACGCAAAATGTCGGTGGGGGGCTGGCGGAACGTGTCGGCATCACGCCGGCGAATGTCTCGGTGCTGAAGAACGGGCGGGCCAAGGCCATACGCTTCTCCACGCTTGACGGCATCTGCGAGGCGCTGGAGTGCCAGCCGGGCGATGTGCTGGAGTGGGTCGAGGAGTAGGTCGCCCGTCTTCGAGCGGTGTGTCGTGGGTCTAGACTGCATCGCATAATCGAATATATGTACGAATGTTTGAATCTGTTCTCGGGTCCTACAAGGGCATGGTTCAAACATGTGTTTGATGTACCTACTGCGGCGCAGAGCCAGGCATGGCCGGTCATCCATGCCGGGGGCAATGCTCTGGTGGTCGCGCCCACCGGCTCGGGCAAGACATTATGCGCGTTCCTCTCGGCCATCGACCGCCTGATGACGGGAGAGGCGGATCGTCTGAACGGCTCCGGTGCCATGATCGCTCCGAAGGGCGCGGCTGACGTTTCCGGAGAGCGGCGTCGGACTCGGCGTGTCAAGGTGCTGTACGTCTCGCCGCTGAAGGCGCTGGCCGTCGATGTCGCGAAGAACCTCCGCGCTCCGCTCGACGGCATCGCCGCCGAATGCGAGGCGTCCGGCCTTGCCGCTCCCGATATCGGCATCGCCATACGCAGCGGTGACACGACGACACGGGAGAGACGCGCCATCGCCTCCCATCCGCCGGACATCCTCGTCACGACGCCGGAATCGCTGTATCTGCTGCTGACGTCCAAGGCGCGCGTCATCCTGCGCGACGTCGAAACGGTGATACTCGATGAGGTCCATGCCGTCGCCGGCACCAAACGGGGCGCGCACCTGGCCGTGAGCCTGGAACGGCTGGATGCGCTCGCCGGGCATGCGACGCAGCGCATAGGGTTGTCCGCCACGGTAAGGCCTGTCGACGAGGTCGCGAGATTCGTCGGCGGGATCCATCCCGTGACCGTCATCAATCCGCAGGAGAGGCCCGCGATGGATTTGCGCGTCGTCGAGCCGCTGGAGAACATGAGGGACCTCCAATCAGCCAATGTGCCCGGCCGTGCGGGAGGCGTCGACGCGTCGGCGGCATCGGCCCCGCATATCAGCGGCGTGACCCCGGCCATGAGACGGCTCGCCGAACGGCGTGGCCTGCCAGTGTCGCCGGATCGACGGTCGGTTCTGGTTTCGCCGGAGGATTCGCAATACGATTCGCAGGCGATCACCGGCGCCGCGGGGGATCGGGCGGGCGGATCCATATGGCCGGTGATCGAGCGGGACGTGCTGGATCAGGTGCTCTCCCACCGCACCACGCTGGTGTTCGTGAATTCGAGGGGCCTGGCGGAGAAGCTCACCGCCAGGCTCAACGACCTGTATGCACAGGATCATGGCACCGATGCCGCGCAGACGCAGTCACCGGAGGGGCGCAGCGGGTTTTCCCGGCATTACGATCCCGTGGTCGGCTCCACGACGATGCTGGTTCGGTCTCACGATGACGGGGACGTCATCGCGATGGCCCATCACGGGTCGGTGTCCAAGGAGCGGCGCAAGCGGATCGAGGAACAGCTCAAACATGGCCTGCTGCGTTGCGTGGTGGCCACCAGCAGCCTGGAATTGGGCATCGACATGGGGTCGGTGGATCTGGTGATACAGATATCGCCTCCGTTGTCGGTATCGTCAGGATTGCAGCGCATCGGACGCGCGGATCATCGTGTCGGAGGGGTGTCCCACGCGCTGATCTACCCTCTGACCCGGGAGCAGATCATCGGGGCGGCGGCGAGCGTGGAAAGCATGCGGGCCGGCGACATCGAACCGATATCGGTGATCCGCAACCCGCTGGATGTGCTCGCCCAACAGACCGTCGCGGCCGCATCGATGGAGGACCTCAGGCCGGACGACTGGTATGCGACGGTATGCAGGTCGGCACCCTTCCGCGACCTCGACCGCGGCACATTCGACTCGGTGATGGGCATGATGACGGGGGCCTACGACAGCGAGGACTTCTCCGCCTTCCGTCCCTGCCTGATGTGGAACCATGATGAGGACCTGATCTCCGCCCGCCCCGGGGCGCAGCGGCTCGCCGTGACCAGCGGCGGCACGATTCCAGATCGCGGACTGTACACCGTGGTGCTGCCCGAGACGGATGGGGGCAAAGGGCCTCGAAGAGTGGGGGAACTCGACGAGGAAATGGTGTACGAGTCCCGTGTCGGCGACATCATCACCCTGGGTACATCCACATGGCAGATTCAGGAGATCACCCGCGACCGCGTGATCGTCACCCCGGCACCGGGCAGGACGGCCCGTCTGCCGTTCTGGCATGGGGACGGCAGCGGCAGGGACTGCGGGTTCGGTACGGCCGAAGGCGCTTTCATCCGGCAGGTCTGCACTGGGCTGACGGATGCCGCAGAAGCGGGCCATCCACGGTTCGACACCGCCACGGCAGACCGCCTGCACGATGACGGGCTGGACGACAACGCCGTGGAAAACCTCGCCCGACTGCTGGCGGAGCAGAGGAAGGCCACCGGCGTCGTGCCGGATGACCGCCGCATGGTGATCGAACGTTGCCCCGACGACGAGGGGGACTGGCGGGTCATCATCCATTCCCGATATGGCCGTCGCGTGCATGAGCCATGGGCGATGGCAATCACCGCGCGTCTCAAGCAGCGTTATGGATTCGACGGCCAGGCATACGCCGCCGATGACGGCATCGTCCTGAGGCTTCCCGCCCAGGAGCATGACATCGATGTCCCGGATCTCATCAGGTTCGACCCTGACGACATGCAGCGCATGATCGAGACGCAGGTGGGGGAGACGGTGCTGTTCGCGGCCCGGTTCAGGGAATGCGCCGCACGCTCGCTGTTCCTCCCCAGAACCGATCCCGGCAGGCGCGTGCCGCTATGGCAGCAGAGACTGCGTGCCGCGCAACTGTTGAACGCCGCGCGGCTGAAACGCAATTTTCCGCTGCTGCTGGAAACCGCCCGCGAATGCCTGCAGGACGATTACGACATGCCCGCGTTGCGTCGCATCATGACGGACATTCAGTCGGGAAACATCGGTCTGGTCGATGTGACGACCGACATTGCGTCCCCATTCGCCGAGAACCTGCTGTTCGGCTATGTGGGCACCGTCATGTACCAGTACGACGTGCCTCAGGCGGAACGATCGGCGCAACTGCTGTCGATCGATCCCGATGTGCTGGAACGGCTGCTGGGGCAGGCCGATTTCTCGGCGATCATGGATCCTCGAGCCGTGCATGAGGTCGAGGAGGAGCTGGGGCGCAGGACGTTCTGGAACGAGCTGCCGGACGATGACATCGATGGCCGGGTCGCAAGATACGCCAAGACGCACGGGCCTTTCACCGTCGAACGGATGATGGCGGACCTGTCGATCGACGCGGCCGGCGCGGTGCACGCCTTGGACATGCTCAAAGCACGAGGAGAGGTCCTTGACGGCATCGCCGCCGAGGACGGAGGAAAGGCATGGCTGCACAAGGAGGTGTTCCGACGCATCCGGGCCAGGTCGCTGGCCAAGGCCCGAGCCGAGACCAAGCCCGTCGAATTGAGCGAATACCAGACATTCCTTATCGGGCTGCAAGGTGTCGGGCCGGTGGGCGGCGAACGATATGACGGCGAAGACGGGGTGATGCGTGTCATCGAGCAGCTGGAAGGCGTCGCCCTGCCTCCCTCGGTATGGGAATCGTCCGTATTGCCGGCACGGGTGCGCGACTATCGTCCGGCGATGCTCGACGGCCTGCTCTCCTCCGGCGAGATCGTCTGGGTGGGTTCCAAGACCACCGGCAGCAAGGCGAAGGAACCAGGACTCGTCGCATTGCATCCGGCGGACTCCCTGCTTCTGACAGTGCAGGATGGGGAGAAGAACGGCGAAGCCCCCGGGGAGCCGGTCACGCTGCCGGATGCGGTGATGGCCGTGCTGGCACCGGGCGGGGCATATCATGCGAATCAGCTCGCAGGGCTGACGCGCGCGGCATGGGACGCGTCGTCGGAATGCGTGGACGAATCCACCGGCGAGATATTGCCCCACCCATGGTCCGACTCCCAGTTCGAGGAGGCCCTATGGTCGCTGGTCTGGCAAGGGAAGGTCACCAACAGCTCGTTCGATCCGCTGAGATCCCTCGGAGCGTCATCCCATGCGGTGAAGGCCCCAGCCCGTGCATCACGGCGCAGGGTGCGGGTCAGGGTCAGTGTCCCGGCGAACATGACGGGACTATGGTCCGCCGTGCCTCATGCAGATATGCAGGAGGCGTCCGCGGAGCGGGTCGCCATCGCGCGGATTGAGGCGTTGCTGGACCGTTACGGCGTCATAGCTCCGCCCATGATCGACAAGGAACGTCTGGACGGCGGATTCTCGGGCCTGTATCCGGTGCTCAGACGCATGGAAGAGCATGGCGCATTGATGCGCGGCATGTTCGTCAGCGGATGCGGTGCCGCACAGTTCGCGTCGCGTCAGACCGTGGATGCGCTGCGGGCATGCGCGGCGGAACCCTCCGCGGTCGTGTTGGACGCCACCGACCCCGCCAACCTGTACGGAAGCGTCATCGCATGGCCACGAACGATAGGCGGGTTTTCGATCAGGCCGGCGCGGCGCTCCGGCGCATCGGTCGTGCTCCGGGGTGGACGATTGCTGGCATACGCGGTGCCCCGAAGCCATCATCTGTTGCTCGCGCAAGACGCGGATCCCGCATTGCAGCAGGCCTGCAACGAGCTCGCCTACGCATTGCAGCGAAACCTGCGTGACGGGGGTATTCGCGGGGGTGTCACCTTCTGTGATGCCAACGACGAGCCATTGACTGTGCGAGGCGAGTGGTCGCGCATGCTGCACGTCGCGGGATTCGTCCCCGTACCCCAAGGCATGAGGCTCTACTGCTGACAGCCGCCGCCGGTCTCCGATATGTTCCGCCGCCAGCGCCAGGTCACCGGCGTATCTACGCGTGAGGTACGCCATCCGGCATTGCGCATCATCCGACACGGCGTGCCATCTGATATTGCGCGCCTGCAGGAACTGCGCGTCTGCCGAAACGTGGACGGCACCCCCCCTACGCCCCACAGGTGTGTGAGGGGGGGGCGATGCTCGCTGAAGGCACCGGCCCCGAAACAGCCTCATCCACAGAAGGCGACAGGCGCGGCCAGATCAACACCGGATGCGTCGCGGCGCATGTCGGGCTTGGGCAGCTCCACCGGCGAGCCTCCCTCGGTGGAGGCGTGCAGCGGGTACATGCCGACGCGGGCGAAGATCAGGGTGTTCTGGCCCTTGAGGAAACGCTGCGACCTCACTCCGCCGGTGCCGCGGCCCTTGGTCGGGTACATCTCCAACGGCGTCACCTTGGCCGCACCGTTTTCGGTGCCGGGCAGCGCGTCCTTGTCTCCGGCGACCGTCAGCACGACGGCTCCGGACGCGGAGAACATGCCGTTGTCGCCCTCTTCGTACGTCCACGCGATCTTGCCTGCGGGCACCACGTTGAACGTGATCGCCGTGCATCCCTCAGCCAGACGGATTCCCGCCATGCCGCCGGCGGTGCGACCCTGCGGGCGCACGTTCCCGGCATCGAACGTCAGCAGCGAGGAGTCGGACGCGATGAACACGAGGCGGTCTTCGTCCGCCGCGTCGGCGGCGAACAGCACGGAGTCGCCGTCCTTGAGGTCGATGACACTCCAGGAGTCCATCGTGGTGGGGGCCTCGCGGTTCCAGCGTTTCACCACGCCGGCCCGTGTGCCGATGGCCAGGGGAGCGGGGGTCGGGCCGTCGTCGTCGCGCTGATCCATGGGGATGGCGGCGACGACATGCTCGCCGGGAATCGGATCGGTGCTTTCGGTCATGCCGATCAGCTCGTCGGCCGGTATGCCGCCGGCGACGTTCGTCTGCGGCGATGCGGCGAGCGCGGGCAATTCGACCACATGGGCCAGCACCAGACGCCCGGCGGACGTGACCAGCCCGTACGAGGACCGTGTGGTGGTGCGGAAGATGGACACGATGTGGTCGTCCTTCGTGCGTTCGTCGCTCGTCGACCGTGACTCCCAGGCATCCAATGCGGCCGGGGTGGAGCGCGCTATCGTGCCGGACGCGCCGAGCATCACCGTGCACGGCTCGTCGTCGATTTGCAGCGCCGCGACTGCCGCGGCATCCTCGCCGGCCTTCCTTGCTGCGGCCGCGGCGGCCACGTCCGCTTCGGCCGACGACAGGGTGGCCGCGGCTGCGGCGGCCTTCATCGCGGCCGCGTTCACGCTGTCGTCTCCATGAGGGGTCACCGGCGTCAGCGTGCCGTCCTCGGCCTCGTCCAGCAGCACGGTACGGCGAGTCATCCCGTATTCGGCAACCGCCTGATCCATTTCGTCGACGACCACGCGGTCCAGTTCCTGCGCGGAGGCCAGTATGCGCTCCAGCTCCTCGATACGCCGCTTGAGGTCGTCGCGCTCCGCCTCCAGCTCGATGCGGCTCATGCGTGTGAGCCGGCGAAGGCGCAGGTCAAGGATGTACTGCGCCTGCACGTCGTCAAGGTCGAAGACCGCGATCAGCCGCGACTTCGCGGCATCGGCGTCATCCGAGGTGCGGATGACCTGGATGACCTCGTCGATGTCGATCATGGCCAGCAGCAGGCCCTCGACCAGGTGCAGGCGCTCCAGCGCCTTCCGGCGGCGGAATTCGCTGCGCCGGCGCACCACGATGCGGCGGTGGTCGATCCACACCTGCAGCATCTCCTTGAGACCCATGGTGTGGGGCCGGCCATCCACCAGCGCGACGTTGTTCATCGTGAAATTGTCCTGCAGCGGCGTGTGTCGGAACAGCTGCGCGAGCACGGCGTTCGGGTCGAAACCGGTCTTGATCTCGATGACCAGCCTGGTGCCGTTATGGCGGTCGGTCAGGTCGATGGCGCCGGAGATTCCCTCCAGCTTGCGGTTCTTCACCCCTTCGGAAATGCGTTCCAGCACCCGTTCGGGGCCGACCATGAACGGCAGCTCGGTGACCACGATGGCCTTCTTGCGCGCCGTCACGTTCTCGAAATGCGTCATCGACCGCGTGGTGAGTGTGCCGCGGCCGGTCTCGTACGCTTCGCGGATGCCGTTTCGCCCGATGATGATGCCGCCGCCCGGCCAATCGGGGCCCGGCACGTAGCGCATGAGCTCCTCCAGCGTGGCGTCGGGATGCGCCATCAGGTGCTTCGCGGCCGCGACGACCTCGCCGAGATTGTGGGTCGCCATGTTCGTGGCCATGCCGACAGCGATGCCCGAACCGCCGTTGACCAGCAGGTTGGGGATCGCGGCCGGCAGCACGGTCGGCTCCTTGAGCTTGTTGTCGTAGTTCGGCGTGAAATCGACGGTGTCCTCGTCGATGTCGGCGTTCATGCCCAGCGCCGCGGGCGCCAGACGGGCCTCGGTGTATCGGGAGGCGGCCGGGCCGTCGTCCAGCGAGCCGAAATTGCCATGGCCGTCCACCAGCGCGAGACGCATCGCGAATGGCTGCGCGAGACGCACCATCGCCTCGTAGATGGCTGAATCGCCGTGGGGGTGGAGCTTGCCCATCACCTCGCCCACCACGCGGGCCGATTTCATGTACGGGCGGTCGGGCGTCAGGTTCATCTCGCCCATCTGGTAGATGATGCGGCGCTGCACGGGCTTGAGGCCGTCGCGCGCGTCAGGCAGGGCTCGCGCGTAGATCACCGAATACGCGTATTCGAGGAACGACTTGCTCATTTCCTCGTTCAACGGCGTTTCCACGATATGCTCTTGGACCTGACGCGGGTCATAGGCCTGATGAGTCGTGGTGCGATGTGCCATAGGTGCCATTCCCCAATCTGTGCTTCGGCCATCCGCATGGCGCGAATGGCCGAAATGGTGCCGTTGAAAAATCCAATCGTCCATGATAGCGAACAATCATGCCAAGAATCCCGCCCAGCCGTGTCCTTTTCCGACGGACGGTGCTTGAATGGAAAACATGAACGCTGAAATCGCGAGCATGGACGAATTGCTGCAGACGATACCGACCGTTCGGTATGGCGACTGGCGGCGTGACGCCGTACGCGGCGGGGCGCTGCACCTGTCCGCCGTGCTGCCGGCGGTCAGCGCGGCGATAGGGCATCCGGTCGCCACGCGGATCCACCATGATCCGGAGGCCTTGCGCGTCGCCCTGGGGGTTCCCAAGGCCGACAGTGTGATCGTGGCGCTGGTTGACGGTCTTGGCTACTGGAACCTTCGGATGCGCGTCGGACACAGTCCGTATCTGCGCGCATTGCTGCGCGACGAGTCCAACGACAGGCCCATCGCCACATGCGCGCCGAGCACCACCGTCGCCGCGATGGCGGCTTTCGGCACCGGCACGTGCCCGGGCCTGACGGGGATGGCGGGCTACACGCAGCGCAACACCCAAACGGGGGAGCTGTCGCAGCTGATCCAGTTCGACAACGCGATCGCGCCTCTGGACCTGCAGAGGGAGCCCACGGTGTTCGAGACCCTGCGGGCCGCCGGCGTGCGGGTCACCAGCTGCGGACTGCCGAAGTTCGCCGACTCCCCGCTGACGAAGGCTGCGTTGCGCGGTGCGGACTACAAGGGCGATATGCGGCCGCTCGGCCGCGTGAGGGCCGCGTGCGAGGCCTCGAAGACGCCGGGGCTGACGTACCTGTACATCCGCGACGCCGACAAGGTGGGGCACGCCTACGGCTGGGAGTCCGAGCAGTGGACGGCCGTGTTCGAGCGGGTTGACGAACAGCTGGCGCAATTGCACAGGCTTGCGCCGAGGGGCACGCTCATCGTCATCGTGGCTGATCATGGCATGGTCGGTTCGGATCCGGACCAGCGCGTCGATATCGCCGAGAATCCCGAGCTCGCCCGGGGCGTGGCCCTGGTCGGCGGGGAGCCCAGGTCTCTGATGCTGTATGCCGAGCCGGATTGCGACCCGAATGACATCGCGCGTCGATGGCGCGATCGGCTGGGTGACGCCGCTCTGGTGCGTACCCGGGATGAGGCGATCGATCAGGGCATGTTCGGCGTCGTCGAGCCGCGTGTCAGGCCGATGCTCGGTGACGTGCTGGTATCGGCGGCCGGGAGGGCGACCTTCGTGGATTCGCGCATCCAGACCGACAAGGCGACGCGTCTGCCGGGTGTGCATGGCTCGCAGACGGCGCTGGAAATGGACATTCCCTGCCTGATTGACGTGGCGTGACCGTTTCGATGCCGAACGTGTCACGCCGATGTCTCATTATCCGGACGGCCTGTCGCGTTTTTCCGTAAAAAAAAGGATTGACGTGTCTCGCTGGACAGCGACGGCGGGCCAGACGATCCTACTCGCCGAAGAGAATCTCGTCCCAGCTGGGCACGGCGGAGCGACCCGAACGGCGTTTCGCAGGCGGCGTCTGCCGGTCGGAGCGTTCGGCAGACGTCTTGCCGGATTCGGATTCGATCTCGGGCGCCGTCTGAGCCGCGGAAGCGGACGTGCCCGAATCCGGTGTCGGCCGCGGCGGTTTCGACTCGGCGGCGCCGAGCGCGGCCTCGCCGGCCTTCGCCGGAAGCGCGCCGGTGCGCGGGATGTCGATTGAGGGGCCTTCCTCGGATGGCGCAGGCTCGGTGCGCACGTCCAACGGGGACGCCGAACGTGGCATCCGCGCTTCGGGGCGAGCCGCAGGCAGTGTCGGGGCAGGGGTGTTCCACGCCGACACGGTGCGCTCTATCCTCGCCGAGCGTACCGAATCCCCGGGCAGCGTCGCGGGCAGCATCTCGGAGGGCGTGCCCTCGGTCCCGTCGCCGCGCGCGCCCGTCGCCGTTCCCAGCAGCTTCTTCGCCGTGGAGTTCAGACATGCCACCGCGTTGTCGTGCATGTTCCAGGACCATTCCGCCCTGGCGGTGCGCCCCGCGGCGTCGAACGTCGCGGCGATCTTCCACGGTTCGAGTCCCCGGCGTGTCGCCTTCCACGTCACCGATTCCATGCCGATGCCGGACAGCGCCAGCGCGCGCTCCACCACGTCGGCGGTGGTCCGCCCACGGCTCTCCTTGGGGGCCGGCACGGTGAGGAACTGCTCGATGGCGTACTGCTTCTCGACCTCGACGGCGGACGAGAAACGCCGCACCAGCGCCTCGCTGAGACGGTATCGTTCCGCCACCCGCGCGGGATCCGCGCCGGCCCGGATAAGCGCCTGAATCTGCGAGATCGGTAGCGTAGCCGAACTGGATGCGCTGGGAGCCGACCGGGACTCCTCGCGGATCTGCTTCGCTTCCAGAATGGCGCGTTCCAGCGTTTCGTCCACATCGACGAAGAAACGCTCGTCGCCTGACGCGAACACGAGACGACCCGCGTCGTCGACGTGGTCGAACCGGGCTTGTGTGAGCGGGTTCTCAGGCATGTTCACACCACTTTCCTCAGAAAATTACAACTTCTTCTATTGTGCCCCACGTGTCGTATTTTACGAGTATTTCAAATCGTGTATCCTATGCCGAGTAAAAGTCATGTATTCTATGGCGCAGAACGTGCCACCATGATGAAAGGATTCAGATGGCTCAGGATTATGATTCCCCCCGAAATAAGGACGAGGATGAGGAATCGCTGCAGGAGTTGGGCAAGGGCTCGCGCAGCTCTTCAACCGATATGGACGACGACGAGAACGCCATCGCCGAGGATTACGAACTGCCCGGTGCCGATCTGAGCAACGAGGACGCCTCCGTGACCGTCATCCCCATGCAGAACGACGAGTTCATCTGCTCGGAGTGCTTCCTGGTCAAACATCGCAGCCAGCTGGCATACGTCACCGACGACGGCCAGCCGGTGTGCGAGGAATGCGCGGCCTGATGGCGTTCGACGAGACATATGACGAGCCCGAATACACCGAGGTCCTGGTCAAATCGCTTGATCCCGGCCATCCGGTCGAGCTGCGGTACGCCCACGCCGGAGACGCGGGTGCCGACCTGGTCGCCGCCGAGGACGTGACGCTCAAGCCGTTCCAGCGCGCCCTGGTGCCGACCGGCATGGCGATCGCCCTGCCCGCCGGATACGTGGCGCTGGTGCATCCGAGGTCCGGACTCGCCGTCAAGTACGGCGTGACCGTGCTGAACGCGCCCGGCACCATCGACGCCGGGTACCGCGGCGAAGTGAAGGTCCCTCTGATCAACCTCGATCCGGAGCATACGATGGAGTTCCATCGCGGAGACCGCATCGCGCAGCTGGTCATCCAGCGTTACGTCGAGGCGAAGTTCGTCCCGGCGAGCACCCTGCCGGGTTCCGACCGTGCGGAACGCGGTTTCGGCTCCACCGGCGTGTCATCCTGACGGACGATCCTGACCGACGGTGCGAACACGGCCGTCACGGCCCGCAAGCCAAGGCATGCGGGAGACCGTTCACGGCGGAAGATGCCGCGTATGCTTTTTCATTCGCGGCGGGTAGGATGTGATACCAAATACCTGAGAGGGAGGCAGACATGGCCAACGATGAAGCCGAGCATAATGCCGCCCGCATGCTCGGCTGCGAGATCAGCGACGACCCGCTGAACCCGCTGCTGCCGATCATGCAAGCGTGCAGGAACCATCACCCCGACGAGGATCTGAGCATTCTGGAGCGTGCCTATCGTCGGGCGGTCATCCAGCATTCCTCACAGCGCCGCAAATCCGGCGAGCCGTACATCATCCACCCGCTTGCGGTGGCGCAGATTCTCGCCGACCTGGGCATGGGGCCGCTGGTGGTCGCCGCCGGTCTGCTGCACGACACCGTCGAGGACACCGACTACACGCTGGACGAGTGCCGCGCGGAATTCGGCGACACGGTGACCGGTCTGGTGGACGGTGTCACCAAGCTCTCCAAGATGGAATACGGCGATTCCGCTCAGGCCGAGACCATCCGCAAGATGGTCGTCGCGATGAGCCGCGACGTGCGCGTGCTCGTCGTCAAGTTGTCCGACCGTGTCCACAATGCCCGCACATGGCGGTACGTCAAGTCGTCCAGCGCCCAGAAGAAGGCGCGCGAAACCCTTGACGTGTACGCGCCGCTCGCCAACAGGCTCGGTATGAACGCCATCAAGACCGAGCTTGAGGAACTGAGCTTCAAGGTGCTGTACCCGAAGATCTACAACGAGATCGTGGTGCTGGTCGCGCGGCGTGCCGGCCAGCGCGACGTGTATCTCGCGCAGATCCTCGCCGAGATCAACGAGGATCTTGACGCGCAGCACATCAAGGCGTACGTGACCGGCCGCCCGAAGGACTACTTCTCGATCTATCAGAAGATGATCGTGCGGGGCCATGATTTCGCCAACATCTACGATCTGGTCGGCGTGCGCATCATCGTCGACACGATCCGCGACTGCTATGCGGCGCTCGGCGCCGTGCACGCGCGTTGGAGCCCCGTGCCCGGGCGCTTCAAGGACTACATCGCCATGCCCAAGCTCAACATGTACCAGTCGTTGCACACGACGGTCGTGGGGCCGGGCGGCAAGCCGGTCGAGATCCAGATCCGCACCTGGGACATGCACCGGCGCGCGGAATTCGGCATCGCCGCGCACTGGAAGTACAAGGAGAACGGGCAGGCGGGCCGCGCCCTGAGCACGCCCGACAAATCCGATCTCAAACGCGGTTCCGACGACAACCAGGAGCTGAGCGAGGCCGACAACCTCAAATGGATCCAGCAGCTCGCCGATTGGACCAGCGAGACCCCGGACTCGAACGAGTTCCTTGGCTCGCTCAAGGAGGATCTGGGCGCGGCCGAGGTCTACGTGTTCACCCCGAAGGGCAAGATCGTCTCGCTGCCGGCCAGTGCCACGCCGGTGGACTTCGCCTACGCCGTGCACACCGAAGTTGGACACAGGACGATGGGCGCGCGCGTCAACGGCCGTCTGGTGCCGCTCGACACCAAGCTTGAGAACGGCGACACCGTCGAGGTGCTGACCTCGAAATCCGACAACGCCGGCCCCTCCCGCGACTGGCTGAGCTTCGTCAAGAGCCCCAAGGCCCGCAACAAGATCCGCCAGTGGTTCTCCAAGGAGCGCCGCACCGAGGCCATCGAGGAGGGCCGCGACGAGCTGACCCGCGCGATGCGCAAGCGTAACCTGCCGATCGGCACGCTACTGACCACCCAGGCGCTGGTCGGCGTCGCCGACGAGCTGAATTTCCCCAACCCCGACGCCGTGTTCGCGGCGATCGGCGACGGGCAGATCTCCACGCAGAACGTCATCGCGCATCTGGTCAAGGACGCGGGCAGCGACGAGGTCGATGAGGAGGTCGAGCAGGAGGCGCTGCCGCTGCGCGCGGTCGAGAACGCCAAGAAGAAGACCAGCTCCCTCGGCGTGTCCGTCAAGGGCGTAGACGATGTGTGGGTCAAGCTGGCGCGCTGCTGCATGCCGGTTCCCGGCGACAGGATCGTCGGCTTCATCACGCGCAATCAGGGCGTGTCGGTGCACCGCGCCGACTGTCAGAACATGATCGACCTGCAGCGACGTCAGCCCGAGCGCGTCGTGGATGTGGCATGGACCAGCACCAAGGGCCTGTTCATGGTCAGGATTCAGGTCGAGGCGCTGGACCGCCAGCATCTGCTGTCCGATGTGACCCGTGTGCTGGCCGACCACGGCGTGAACATCCTGTCCGGCTCCCAGGCGACCGGCTCCGATCGCGTGGCGATCAGCCAGTTCAGCTTCGAGATGGCCGACCCGCAGCATCTGAACCGTCTGCTCGCTGCCGTGCGCAAGATCGACGGCGTGTTCGACGTGTACCGCGTCACCGGCGCGAAGGATTCCGCCGTGCCACGCCTGCGCAAGATGCAGTAGCCGGGTTCGTTCCAGCGATCGTCTAAGTCTTCCGCCCGTCCGCTGCCGGTTCCGCGTGACCTTTGCAATGCCGGACGGCCCCGGGGATGACGGGCGTGCGGAAAATCACCCTTTCGGACGAGGGCATGACGGCACGATCCGGTGTGTAATCGATAGTGTCATCGATTGGCGGGATCGCCTATGGTGACACGATGAATATCGACCGGCGCCGGACATCAGAGGTACGGCGCCCATACGGGATCGAGGCAGGCATGTTCTTCCTTCAGCGTAGACGTCGCCCGGCTTTGGCGCGGGTGGTTCGCAACAGCAATGCGACTCTCTGGCGATACGGTCGCCGGGAGTATGACATGGAGGCCGGCGCGGATGGTCGGACGGCCATGACGTCCCCGATGGAACGACCCTCCTGGACGGATTGCAGCGATCGCCGGGCGCCGCATGCCGTCTCGTCGACGTTGGACGCCGTTCTGGGGCGTGTCCATGACATCCCCCAGTCGGCGATGTCGCGTCTGAGCGGCTCTCCCACGGTGTACGCGCGCTGACGGTGACGTGCCCCGCTTACGGGCGCGGCGATGCTGCCGGCCGCGTCGGGGCGTTCTGCAAGACTTGACCGCTATGAGTACGATCATCATGCGTGCCTCTGATGATAATCGCGTGTGGTCGTTTTTGCTTTGTTCCAAGGTTTTCGATTTTTGGGAGGCCTGCCGATCAGCCTCGTTTTCGCCGAGGCATCTACAGGCCCCCAAGCATAATCTCGACTGATTCCCACCCCGCCGGTCAGCCATAACTGGACATACCTACCGTCAAAACCAAAACAGTCACAGAATGCTATACGAAGGCCAAGGACACACAGACTAATCGACATCAAAAGAGCGAACAGGCAAGTTCGGCTCATTCTCTAGATCGTTAATCGCCCTGCTCATGTTTGTACCGCACGGTACATCTTCCAACAAAGTAAACGGTCGAACCCCTCTTACCGAAAACAAGTCTCTGCTAAAACAAAACCAAATACAACGTCTGGACGCGCTTGCTTATTGGGCGACATAGTTACAAGAAGCTGATGGAGCTCCGACGCCGAATTCGGATTCAGCCCGTCAAAATAAAAATTCCTAATTATCAATCAAAACCAATGAGTCTAATAGAAACACATCAGCATCACAGGGGTCAAAATCCCCGTTGGTAATAAGCCTGTATTTACCTATATCACGTAATGGGCTGGCGATAATGGCATCAGCTACGTTGTACTTGGCATGATTGATAGCAAAGAGCTGTATGAAGGTTCTAAAAGGGGAAAGTCAATGAAGGACACGGAGAACAGGCCGCCATCGAGAAAACGCAGGAAATGGGGATCGGTGATCGTCCGCAGGGACGCGGACGGCAACCCGGCCAGTTTCCAGGCGCGATACGTCAACCCGCTCGACCCGCCCAAGAAGGTCGGCCGGAACTTCGGTCTGGAATACGAGACGGAGGCCTATAAGTGGCTCGACGTGGAGCACTACCTCGTCGCGCTCCACAACAAAGGCATCCGCCAATGGGTTCACCCATCGCAGCGAGGCGCGGACACAATGCCCATATTCAGGGAATACTCCAAAGACTACTTCGACAGATACCGCAAACCGGACGGCAGCAAGCTATCCGGCCGGTCCAACCGGTGCAACGAGATCGTGCTACGCCGGCTCAACGAGACGTTCGGCGACACACCGCTCGACCGCATCACCCGCCAGATGGTCGACGAATGGTACGTGAACGCCAGGGACGAGCTGACGGCATGGACGTTCGAGCAGGCGGCGCGAACGCTCAAACGGGTCATGCTCGCCGCCGCGACCGAGCAGGCGGACGGCACCCCGCCGCTCATCCCCGCGAGCCCGTGCCGGTACCGCGTCATCAAACCGCAATCCAAACGACGTGACCAGCCGCCGGTCACCGCCGACGAGATCAACAGGCTGGCCACGCTCTTCCCCGACTACCAACGGCTCGCGCTCTGGCTCTCCCTCCTGGTAGGCGGACTGCGCCTCGGCGAGGTATGCGTACTGCAACTCAGGGACATCGACCTGGAGAACCTGCAACTCCACGTCCGACACTCCGTCAATCGCGGCCTTGACGACAGGGGCAAATACCGACTGTGCGAGCCCAAGACCAAAAGCAGCAAAAGGGTCGTGCCCATCCCGAAACCGCTCGCCCCGCTCATCGAGGCCCATATCAGCCGGTTCTGCAAGGACCGCAAACCCGACACCATGCTGTTCCACTCGACCATACTGGACGACTGGCTGCTCCCGCCCACGACCATCGGACGAACATTCCGCATGGCCCGTGAAAAGATCGGACGATCCGACATCACCTTCCACTCGTTGCGCGCCACGCACGCCACCATGCTCGTCCTCGAGGGCGGGACCATGCGCGAGACGATGGACGACCTCGGACACACCAGCCTCACCGTCGCGGTGGACAGCTACCAGCGCATAGTCAGGGAACACCACCGCGGCACTGTGGAACTCCTCGCTTACCGGTACATGCCCTCGAAAGATCCGATCGTGATCCGCACGGTCATCGATCAGAAGGAACGCCAGATCGACAAGCTCCGCAGCGAGGTGGACAGACTCAGGAAGATCCTACAGGAAAAGAACTGACGACACATACCAAGAAACCGGAACCGGTAAATACCGGGACACCGGTTTACCGAGATACCGAAAAACCGAAATAATGAAAAACCGAAACCGGTGAAGACCGGCATCAAACGGAACAAGCCCGCACGTCTAAGCGTTGCGGCATCTGCCGCCGCAACACTTAGACGCGCGAGGCAACCCACGGCTGGCCGCGAGCCAATGCCCTCACCCGACCGGATACCGGAAACGGTGAATACCGAAAAAACGAAATACCGGAATGCTGAAAGAACAAAATACCGAAAACCAGATACCAAGGTAATGGATCCTGGTCCGACGCATCCGAAAGTCATCTCGCCTTGTGCCCGCGTTCCGGCTTTCCTTGCCCTGGAGGAACGATGGCACGCTGTAGGAGTAATGCTCGTACACGTGACGGCGCTGCGCGAGAGACATGTCGTATGCCGTGTTCGCCGGTTGCGCATATTCACCAAGATGGGCCAGGTCATTCGACATGGTCAACGGTTCTGACAACGGCTTGACGATTCTTCTGAACATATCCTCGAGAGGACGCAGGTCGTTTCGCTGCATCCCCGCGATCGAGGCTTGATCGTTCGTCCTTTTGTCGATGAGTCCCCAGTCGAAATGCCAGCCGGCCTCGCGCGCGATGATCTCCCAGAAAATGCGTTGCGTCCGCCCGTTGCCCTCACGGAACGGGTGAAGGATGTTGAAGTTGTTGTAGCTGACGCTCAGACGCTTTACGAATTCGTCATGGCCGAGACCTTTGAGAAGATCGTCGGCGCGAAGCACCTCCTCGGAGTAGCGAACCCCTATGCTGAACAGCTCCAATGGCTGGAAGGGAAGCCCCTCGCCCTTGCCCATGTCGATGGTTCGTACCTCCCCCGCCCAGTCGTACACGTCCCGGAAGAGGAACCGGTGCATGCGGCGAAGCTGTCCCAGCGTCCCTTCCGCAGACGGGAGATCCTCTCTCAGAATGGCGGCGCGGGCGGAGCAGAGATCGTTCTCCGCAGCCGCCAACGCATCCTCGTCCGTGGCGCCCACAAGGTTCCGCAGCACGTTCGTTCCCGGAATCAGGTAGGGATCGAAGACACGCGCCATCATCACTCCAGTCCGTAACGGCGACGGGTGCGGGCAAGAAGTTCGGTGCCATCGATTGTTCCCCGCGCATATTCTCCGGCATCGCGCATGAAGGCCCTCGTCACGTCGCCGCCTTCCAACCGCACGGACTGCACCGACAGCCCGACGTTCTCCGTGCGGCGGCGCATCTCGGATTCAGATATCGCTCCGAACATCGTGCCTCCCTTTCTCCTTAAATTCTAGCAAAACCGACAGCCCTTAGACAGAGCCGCGCCTGATTCCGCTCCTCACGCATGTCGTGTCAGGCGTCATGCCGTTCGTTCCGGTCCGCGTCAAGGGCCATAGCCACCTCTTCCGATACCGGCATGTACATCGTCCCTGTCGTAGATCTGCGCGGCGGCCCGTTTCATGGCGCGGCGTTCGGCCCTGGATCATGAACATCGTCGCGACGTCGCCGAACGTCTGGCGCTCGAATACCTCCCCGCCGAGGAGCCGGCCGTCATCAAGGCGCAGATAGCCCAGAAGGAGGAGGAAATCGACCAGCTGCGGCAGACCGTCGCCGGACTCCGGAGAAGACTGGAAGAGCTCGAAGACGACGGAAGAGAACGAAACCAGGCCGGATAGGCATACCCGCAAAACCGAAAAACCGAAATATTGGGAAACCAGAACCGGTGAAGACCGGTATCAAACGGAACAAGCCCGCACACGTCTAAGTGTTGCAACAGGTACAGCGGCAACACTTAGACACGTGAGACACCACCGGTCGAAGCGCAAGGCAATGCCCTCAACCGATTGGATGCCGCGATACCAGAACCGGTAAATACCGAAAAACAATATACCGAAATCGGTTCAGTCTTCGGAATCAGCCGCATCACGCCCCTTGCCGAAGAGATGGTCGAACAGTTTCTCCCCGGCCTCCTCCCGGTCGTACACCCCCACTCTCGTACATGTCTAGGATGAAGTCGGTTCTGGCGAACCTCGCCCTCACATCGTCGGGAAGCGGCAGCGCGTCCCCGGCGGTCACGCTCACGGTCACGTCATGGAACCGCACCTCGCTCACGCCGGGCGCTTCGACGCCGGCCGGATCCAGCAGCAGCACCCACCGGTCGTCATCACCCCGCGGATCCAGGTCGGAGATACGCGCCCACACGCTCCCGTCGTCCATGGTCCGGACCTCGCCCGACTCGGGATCGCCGTGATGGCTGAAGCTCACCCATCTGACCGCGCCCATGTAACCTGCATGTCCGTTATCCATAACTCTCATCCTTTTCCCTTAAAGCGGCACCATCGTCGCCGACAACACTGATTATAGAAGACATAGTGTTTCCACACCGAGAGCAGACTTGGCCCAGAAGCAGAAAAGGGAGCAATAATGGTTGAGGCACAGGAGCAGGAAGAACCGCTCAGTGAAGCCAAAGCGGGAAAGATTCTTGACGCGGTCTATGAAAAAACCTTGAACGGCATCCCCATGGTGAGCCGTTCGGTAGATGAAATCGCCGACGACTACCTATCCCATCACGACACGCCGGAAGCCGCCGCGCGAAGCCTGACTCGATGGCAGGTCGCCAAATGCGGCATGTCGGGATTCCTCAGCGGGCTAGGCGGCATCGTCACCCTCCCCGCCACCATTCCAGCGAACATCGGCAGCGTCATGTACGTGCAGATGCGGATGATAGCGGCCATCGCGAAGATGGGTGGATACGATGTGAACTCGGACCAGGTGCAGACACTGGTGTACATGTGCCTCACCGGAACGACGATCGCCGATATCGTCAAAGAGACCGGCATTCAGATCGGCGAGAAGTCCCTCACCGCGGCAATCAAGAAAATTCCCGGAGCCGTGCTCACGAAAATCAATCAAAAAATGGGCTTCCGTTTCCTCACCAAATTCGGAGAAAAGGGCGTGATCAACCTCGGCAAGCTGGTACCCATCGCCGGCGGCCTGATCGGCGGAGGTGTCGATATCGCCTCGACCATTGTCATATCAAGAAACGCCATACGCATGTTCATCAAGAATGAAACACTCGACATGTCCGAACCGACCGAAGAAGAAATTAACGCCGCAGGGGATATAACGGTTGAAGCCACAGACTGAGCGGCTCCCCCCCGTCATCCGCGCCGCCACTATCACAGGCCAACGCCTGGCGCGAGCCGAATCCCCGACGAAGCCGGAAGTATGACGCATGCCAAAATACCGGAACCGGTGAAAACCGGGAAACCGTTTTACCTAAAAACCGAAATAACGAAAGAACTACATACCGAAAAACCGAAATAACGAAATCGATTTCAGTCCCCGGAATCCATGAGGGCACGACCCTTGCCGAAGAGATGGTCGAAGATGTGCTCCAGCCGCTCATCCCCTCATGACGGTCACTGAATGGTCGCGAAAGCCAAGAATGCTCGCGCGGCTGACAGCAGTCAATGCCTTCAGAGCATCATCTGTTCTGGGATTCTCGCGCTTTCAAGAACTTCGCCCGGGACTGTGCAATGGAGCGATAGTATTGACGGTAATGGTTCGACACTGATTCGCCATGTTCCCTGGTGTCGGGAATTGGAATCAAAATCTCTCGGTATCTGTTACCAAGATCCTCACGGTTTGTCTGCATGAACACGACTCTGCCCCACTGCTTACGAACCACGTCGAGGTCCAACGCCCATCCGAGATAGAAGTTATCAAACAGTGCTTCGGCCGTCGCATTCATAATGAGTGTTTCCTTGGTAAACACCGCCCGCTCCTGACCCGGCAGCAGCATGGATGGTTCTCCTATGTTCTTCGATGCGCGAGAAGGTGTGACAATGCTCCAGGGGGAAAGTCCGCTGTCGCTTCCACGCCAGAACCGTTCCGCGACCGACAAAGAAACCATGTTCGTGGGGTTGAAGTTGACCATGCCCGCACGCAAATCCGATACCTTCACGTAGGGAATATCACCATTCCTCAAGTCCGCGGAGGGACTGCCATGCCCATTCCTGATGGAAATGATGCCAGCATCTTCAAGATCTCCAAGCGTTCTTGCCGTAAAACCTTGCAAATGTGTTTGGACATACCGCTCGAATTCCTTAACGCTGATCCGGTCGTAATACTGGGGCACGCCAAGATAGGAATTGACAAGAGATTCCGGCGTGGTGACAAAACATGATGTGGAAGAATTCGACCCTTCAAGAAGTGCCGTCACGTCCGAAAGCACCGTATCGTCGACCTCACGAGTCCGCGTGCCTTCCTTAGTGACACGGTAAAGCGTCTTGCCGTCCTTGTTGATGCCGATAGTCGGAGCATAAGTGATCCACGTCTTACCCGGCTGAGCCCATGATGGCGGTTTCATGGACGCAGCTCCCTTCGTGGATTTCTTGCGCATGACATAAAAGTTCGTCTTGGCGCGGCAGAAACCCTGAAATGCCTCCATAGGGATGTTCATCACTGCCAACACATCGAAATGCCGGCTAACCCATTTACGGAACCATTGATATGAGCTGGAGAAGAAATACGTCTCCGGCAGGACTATGCCTAAACGTCCTCCGCCCGCGAGCAATCTGTACGCACGCTCCATGAACACGAGGCCAAGTTCGGTATCGGAGTATTTGTCGCTGGGATATCCGCCGCTGGTATGCTGACAGATACTGTATTTCGCCTGTTTCGCGTCAGTCGCACGAATCTTCAGTCTCTCGCCAAACGGTGGATTCGTGAGAACGACATCGTAGGAACCGTCAGTTTCACGCCCCAAGACGGGCGTCAGCATGGGGAAATCCTGCCACTTCTGTTCCCGAAGCGAATCGCCAAGAACAATATTGGTAGATCCGTCCCTCGCACCAATCATCAGCGCGCGAGCTAGTTTGACATTGATGGAATCCAAGTCAACACCGTAAAGATTACGATGAGCCCATGTTCTGATTTCGTCGCGCTGTTCGCCGGATGCGCGTTTCAACAGAGTGCTATAAGTCTCAAACAGGAATCCGCCGGTACCACAAGCTGGGTCTATGACTTTATCGTGGTAGTCGATCTCCATTAATTTGACGGCAGATTCAATGATGCGCTGGGGCGTGAAATATTGCCCTTCGCCTTGTTTGACATTCGCCGAACGGAACACTTGAAACGCCGTGGACAGGGTCTCCGGCGCTGCGGACTTCAAATTGATGCCTTGAAGCCAGTAGACGATGGCATGAATCGTCTCATCATCGAATTTGATGGTTTTCGTTGATGTGTCTTCGAAGAGGAAAGGGTATTTCGCCATGTACCTTTCAAAGTTTGTATTGATTCTTTTTGCGGTTTCCACCGGTGTCGGGCAAACCTGGAAGTCAAGAGGCTCTTTGGGGTCTTGAGCCATTTTGCCGTTGGTGTCCGAATCCATTTTCAGCAGCAGCATGTTGCACATGTTGTCCAACCGGTCGTCGGCGCGAGTGGATTTCGAGTCATTGGCGACGATATGGTTTAAAAGGTCGGAGAATAAACGGTTGAGTCCCGTTCCGCTGATGTCGTCATGTTCCCTTAAATCCACGTAGGTGAGCGCCTTGTCTCCGGGGATCAGGACGTTATCTCCCGGCGCCGGCAACGTTGCTTGTCTTACCGACTTGTAATGCATATCGGCCTGCTTGTACACAAGGGATATGCTGTCTCCATCGGACCAGATGCCAAGCACCGCATTGGGTTCAAGGCCCAGATATGTCGATAGTTCCGATATGCCTTCCTTGTGGTTCGGCGCTTTCGTCTCGACCAATGCGATAACATGATCCCATTCGCCGCGATGACGAGGAGAATCAAAAATCGCCATGTCCACCGGATAGCCTTTGAAACTCCGGCCCGCTTCCCGCAAAGCGTTCTCCGATGGGGTCTTGGGTACACGCCATTCACGGTCGTCACTATCTGGTGAAGGGCAGATAATCTGGTCACGGTCCCATCCCTTTCGGAGAAGCTCCCGTAGCAAAGGCAATCTCACCTCATGGTGTTCTTTGAATCTTTCGTTTTCGTATGCCATACACTCAATCCTTAGCTCTCGCTGATTCTCATTTCGTGGCCCAGGGCCTTCGGCCTAATGACCCATACGGCACCCAGGACCTTTGCGATCAATCCCGGCGTCCCTGCCACCCCCGTCTTGTCGGGCAAGGTTTTTCTGCAATGTTTTGCCGAATCTGTCCAGCAGATCCGCCCTGTTTCGGATCGGACCGGACGCGCCGAAGGGACTTGCCCTCCCTGATCCTGCGCATCGTTCCGATGCGCTTGACAAGCTGGTCCCGGATGGCGTCGAGACGTTCGGGCGCGAACATGCGCATGCGCGACAATTCGTGCGCCACCTCGTCCGGCCAGTCCGACAGGGCGTCCAGGTCGAACCGGCTCCAGTCCTCCACAAGTCTGAGCTGCCGCAAAGCCGAGGGCTTGCCGGTCGCGGTGCAGAACGGCTTGGCAAACCAATCCCGACCGTCCACATCGAGCTCGCCGCTCCACAGGCTCGCTCCCGTGTCGTAGATCGGGGCCGGACGGACCGCAAAGGTCTCGATGTCACGGATCAGACCGAAGTTGCTGTAGTGCCGGTCAGTGTTACGCATGAGGTAATCGACCACGAGCCAGTCGTCCGTGGCGCCGCACACGGCACGCTCGTCAGCTCCGAAGCCGGCGGCGGCATGGATCCACTGGTCATGCGAATTGAGTCCATTGATGGTTCTGGCGGATTGGAGCACCTGCCAGGCGGAGACCAGTTCCTCATGGCTGGGGGGGGTACTGAGATTCTG